>Ga0209017_10000014_pt1 | contig 153136 bp, 130 predicted proteins | sample YNPBryunderm2012_FD_185812 | JGI IMG/M metagenome (GOLD analysis project Ga0209017, IMG submission 185812) | Anoxygenic and chlorotrophic microbial mat microbial communities from Yellowstone National Park, USA - YNP Bryant MS undermat 2012... ... | reverse complement strand
GAACGGGCGTTTTTGCAGCGGCTGGAAGTCATCCTTGCGCAGATGCAGGATGCCGTGCTTGTCACCGAAGCCTGGCCGATTGACGCCGATGAAGGCGGGCCGCGCATTCTCTACGTCAACGAAGCCTTCGAGCGCATGACAGGCTACACGCGGGCGGAAGTCATCGGTCAGACGCCGCGCATCCTGCAGGGGCCCCGCACCCAGCGTGAAGAACTCGACAAGCTGCGCGCCGCACTCGAACAGTGGCAGCCGGTTCGGGTCGAACTCGTCAACTATCGCAAGGACGGGCAGGAGTTCCTCGTGGACATCAGCATCTCGCCAGTCAGGGACCCGACCGGGAAGGTCGTCTGCTGGGTGGCCATTCAGCGGGATGTTACGCGGGAAAAGGCCATGGTGGCCATCCTGCAGGATGCCCTTGAGGAACGGCAGGTGCTGCTTCAGGAAGTGCACCACCGGGTGAAAAACAACTTCCAGACCATCATCAGCCTGCTGGAGTTGCAGGCGGCGCATCTCGAACAGCCCGGCTTCGACCGTCTTCTGTACGACATGGCTTCGCGCATCCGGGCCATGGCGCTCATTCACGAGCAGCTTTACCAGCAAAACGACTTTAGCCACGTGCTGCTGGATGAGCTATGTGCTTCGCTGGTGGCGCACATGCAGCAGGTAATCCCGGCGACGTCCGTCCAAGTAGAGGTGCGGCCGGGGCAGGTGGCCCTGCCGCTCAACCGGGCCGTGCCGGTGGCGCTCATCGTTCACGAACTGCTGCTGAACGCTTTCAAGCATGGCGTGGCTGCTGGGGCGCACCACATTGCCGTTCAGTTCCGGCGCGCAGCCGATGCAGTCACGATCGAAGTCATTGACGATGGCCGGCATCATCCGCCAGACTTGCCGGCGCAACTGGAAGGCAGTCGGCACTTTGGCCTGCGGATGGTACGGCTGCTGGCGCGACAACTGCACGGGAGCGTGGATTTCATGCCGGAGACGGGCCGCTTCTGTGCTGCCCTGACGTTTCCACTTGGACCGGATGGGGAGCCGGCAGGCACTCCGCCGGGATATGGCTGAAAGGTTGAGGTGATGTCGTCAAACAACCGGCGGGTGATGATTGTCGAGGATGAAATCCTGATTGCCGAGGCGCTCCGTCTGCGGCTGGAAAGAATGGGCTACACCGTCGTCGGTGTGGTGGCCAGCGGGGAAGAGGCACTAAACCTTGTGGCGAACACCACACCCGACTTGGTGCTTATGGACATTCGCCTGGCGGGTTCGATGGATGGCATTACAGCCGGCGAGCACATCCACAGCCGCTTTGGGCTGCCGGTCGTCTATCTGACGGCCAACAGCGACCCGGAAACCATCGAGCGTGTCATCCGCAGCCAGCCCTACGGTTACATTTCCAAGCCCATTGACGATGCCACGCTGCGGTCAACGCTCAGCATTGCCTTCCAGAAGTCCGAGCTGGAGCGCACCTACCGGCGGCGCGAACGGCACTATCTGTCAACCCTGGCCAAGCTGGAATCGGCCGTTTTCGTACTCGATGCCGCCGGGCGGCTGTGTTTTCTCAATCCGGCGGCCATGGCGCTGACCGGTATCGAAGCCGGTAACCCGGACAATTTCTTGGTGCACGAGGTGCTGAGCTTCTTCAATGAAGCCGGCGAGCAGCTTGACCCGGTGGGTCAGTGCCTAACGCTCCGGCAGGAAGTCATCCTTGACCACGTGTGGTGCCAAACCCGCGCCGGGAAACGTGTCCACGTACAGGTGGATGTCATCCCGATTCCAGAAGGGCAGGCAGCAGAGGCCAAGGGTGACACCTTGGATGTGGTCCTGCTGCTGCATGCCTTGCCGTTGGCATCGCTTCAGACGGGCCTGCCCGAATTCATCCGCGTGTGTGCCTACTGCCGCGACATTATGGAGCAGGATGCCAGCGGCAAGACGGTCACGGTCCGCTTTGAGACCTACTTCCGGCGGATGTGCAACTACCAGTTCACGCACGGTATCTGCCCTAACTGCCGCAGCGCCCTGGCGGCTTCAAAGCCATCCAAGCCGTCATCGTCTCCGGGCGGCACTGACGGAGCCTGACATGCCCATGACCCTTGTCTGACAGGTCAGCCCGACACGGCGTAGCCAACCTCTTCCGGCAGCCGCATGATGATTTCACGCCCAAGTTGAATGTAGGCCTGAGCGCCGGCGGCGCGGGTCTTGAGGGTGACAGCCGGAGCGCCGACGGCAAACGAGACGGACAGTTCCTCGTGGCGTGGAATGACGGTGTCAAAGACGAGTTCGCCGGGGAAGGCTTCACGCACCTGCCGGACGACATCGGTTGCCGCGCCCTGGCGCTCGTCATACATCGTCAACAGGATGCCTTCGATGGTCAGGCGCGGGTTGTACTGGGCCTTGAGCTGGACAATACGGCGCAACAGCGGCGGCAGGGTACGCAGGCTCAACGGCTCGCACTGGATGGGCAGGATGAGGCTATCGGCTGCTACGATGGCACTGGTCGTTACGGCACCGAGACCGGCCGGGGTATCTAACAGCACGAGTTGGGGCGAAAAGTCCGGTGTGGTGAAGTGTGGCAGCAGGCGGGCTAGCCAGGTAACGTCTTGCTCAAAAGCTTGTTCGTAGGCTTCTACTGCCTGGTCGTTGATGAAGCGACCGGAAAGCACAACCGACAGTTCCAGGCGGTTGGTGAGCACGAGGGCTTCCGAGGGGGATTTGTGGTGCAGGAGTACATCTTCAAGTGTAACGCCGGCATAGTCATCCAGCCCAACGCCAAACCGCACGCCGTTTTGTACGTCGAGGTCCACAAGCAGCGTCGGAATTCCCATGGCCGCCACGTAAGCCGCCAGATTCGTGCATGTCGTCGTCTTGCCGACGCCCCCCTTGAGGCTCACTACAGCCAGCGTTTTCGGCATGTGACAACCCTACGTAGTGGAAAGATCGGTGTTAGGAAGTGGGCGCACGACACGCTGGAAGAACTCTGCAACGGTTTCTGCATCTAAACCACTGCTGCTCAGTGGTAGCTGCCCCGAGGTATGCAGGGTCAGTTGTACTTGGCCGGCTTGCGTTGTGACAACCTCTCGGATGACCCTGCCTGGAGCTGCCGGCAAAAGTCGCTGAGGTAAAGCTGCACCAACAGGAGGGGGCGCTACCGGGGAGAGAAAGGGCCCTGCTGGAGAGGTTTTGTCCGGGGCTTGGAGGTCATCTTCAGCGTCATCATACAGATATGCTGCAGCCTCCGGGACACCGGTAGATTGTGGCGGCTGTGCCGCCGTGGACATCGCAAGAATCTGCTGCAAGAGCTGCGCAGCTTCGTCGGTTTCTGTAAAACGCGCCATAACTGCTTTACTGGACTGTCTCGTTAGCAAGACGCTTGAGAATGTCGTGAGGGTTGAGGTGATACGTCAGCCAAGCGTAGACCTTGCGCACAACGCTGGCTTCACTGACGACAAAACAGCAGTAGTGGGCTTGGCTGGCCAAGCAGCTAATTTCTACGCTTTCTTGGGGCTGCTCGGTTTGTTGGGTGAGAATCTCGGCAAATAGGCCGGCAAAGAAATCATCCACAGGGCCGTCGGCCGGGCCATCTAGGCGCAGCGCCATAGCAATGGGTGAGTCATAGTGGTTGATGACCGTCGCCAGGCCTAGCGGGATGGCATCAAAGCGTCCCCAGCCGGCATTGGCAAACCATTCGTCACAAGCCTGCAAACGACGGCTCAGAGATGTTGGGTGTGCTCCAGGAACAGGATGTGTGTCGTCTGAGTCAAAGGCATGTTCGCGCATAAGACGTGCTCCCGTGAGCCGGCCTAGGTGATAAAGCATGCGGGCCGCGTCATCCGGCAGGCGTTGTCGAAGTGTCCGGTGCAAAGCAATGGCCAGATCGGCCGGCCACCACATGGCAGAAGAATGAGACGCCGGCGATGACATGGCGGGGGTCATAGGCCGTACAGTGTCGGGATGCACCAAAGGTGTGCAAAAAGTGACAAAGCGTGCAGGCTAAGGGTGAACTTGAAGGTTGAAAGATACCACACCTACCCGGCTGAAAACCAAGCTGCTCATGGCCTGGTTTGGGGCAATAGTTCAGGCCGGTGGATGCAGCGGGCCAAAGTGCCACTCCCAGAGAAAGGCTCGAGTCCAGGCTTCACCGGCCTTGGGCGCCAGCAGGGCATAGCCCGGTGAATGGGCAGCATGGTGCTGCTTGTAAGCGGTCACGGCCGGATGCTCGGGTCCTAGCCGGGCGTTGGTCAGTCCTGGCCGGTAAAGGTTCTCGGCAGTGGCTTGCAGGTAGGCTTCAAACGCCTGCTGCATCACGGCGAGCCGCGTCAGGTCGCCTGATGTCAACAGCGCCCAGTCCTCCCGAATCTTGGCAAACCATGGCGGCAGGTCATTTGGTGTAGGCAAGGCATCAGCGTAGCGGGTGTAGAGCGGCATCAGGGCTGACCGGGTGCGCTCCCGCAGCCAGTCGGCTGCTTCACCCACACACTCAACATCGAGCACGAGCACGTGGGCACGGTCGCCCAGAATGACCCACTCACACGCAAAGATGGGCAGCCAGTCAGGGCTGGCCGTTGGATAGACCATCAGTGTGGCTACATCAGCCGCTGCCGTCTGAATGCGCGCATACCGGGCGCACAGACGGCCGCCGGCAAGCAACCAGCCATCAGCCGTAACCCACAGCCGTTTAGCCCCTTCACCAAACACAGCCTGGCGATATATGTCCGGGCGTGCTTCACGTTGCCAGCCAAGATCACCGAGCTGGGCTTCAGCAAGGGGCAACGTCCACCCAACAACATCCTTTTTGCACTTGGCCTCGGACATAGGTTGGCGTGTAGGCTAAAAGCAACGCAACTGAATCTACAGCAACGGTGTCATGTATGGCGATCCTTGCTTTTCAGCAGGCCTTTCCAAAGCTAGCCAGTGGAGTGTATGTCGCGCCGTCGGCGGATGTCATCGGGGATGTCGAACTCGGCCCAGATGTCAGCATTTGGTTCCACTGCACGGTGCGCGGGGATGTCAACGACATCCGTATCGGGCGGGAGACAAACATTCAGGACAATAGCGTGCTTCATGTGACGGGCGGGCAGTTCCCACTCCGTATCGGACAGGGAGTGATCGTCGGGCATCGTGTCATTGCACACGGCTGCACGATTGGCGACCACTGCCTGATTGGGATGGGCGCCATCATTCTCGATGGGGCAGTCATTGGCGAAGGTAGCATCGTGGCTGCCGGGGCAGTTGTCCCAGAGGGCATGGTGGTGCCGGCCGGAATGCTCGTTGCCGGTGTGCCTGCCAAAGTCAAGCGTCCTGTCACCGACATTGAGCGCGCCCGGATTGCCGAAGGCGTCCGGCACTACATCGAACTCAAGAACATCTACCTGCGTGCGGCTGCGCCGGGACATCACGCAATGCCCGGTGCATCGCCGTATTCATAAGGTAGCCTGCCAAATAACCAGACGTACAGCACAAGCAGGACAAGGTAGATGATCGTAAACAGGCCACCCATCAACCACGATAGCATGGCGCCGATAATGGCACGTCCAATGGGGGCCCGAAACACCACGGCAAAGGTGATGATTTGTCCTAAAAACAACAGGGGTATTTTGATGAGCCACGACACCGGTACGAAGAACGCTAAGATAAGCAGCCCGATGTCTACGGCCCGCGCCACAGCGGCCTGCTGGAAGGTAGCTTCTCGCATACCTGTTGCCCGGATGGCAAAGCGGTAGGACCAGAGCGTGAAGAGAGAATAGGTCACGTAGAAGACGATGAAGTAGGTCCAGAGGCGCATCCAGGGAATAGCCGGAAGCCAAGGTAAGAGCCAGGGTGGAAGCCATGTTTCCGACATAGGGGCAACCTTTCATCCGTGGTGTTCGACCTGCCGGGACACAGCCGACGGCGTTGTTTTTACCGCAGGTGAGACTGGCCCGTCCGCCTGCCACAGCGGAGCGCCGACAACAAGCAGCCACGCCAGCCCAAAACCGTAGCCGGCGACAACATCCAGCAGCCAGTGCGCCCCTAGAAAGATTCGTGACAAACCGACCAGCCCCGCAAGGGTAGCACAAAGTGCTGAGATGACTGTACGTTTGCCCCCTGGCGGCAGTTTCCGACGGGCAAAACAGCCCAGCCCGCCGTAAAAGGCCGTGTAGAACATGACATGCCCGGAAGGAAAGCTCCATCCACTGGCAGCCACATGGAGTTGGACAACATCGGCCGTAGGGCGGGCGCGTGCCACCAGCGCCTTGAGTCCCAGATTGAGCAGAAAAGCGCCGCTGCCAGCGACGGCCAAGGCCCGCGCTTCCCGTCGCCAGCCGTGCCACGCCAGAAGGCTACAGACGAGCGTCAGCAACAGGCCCTGAAGGATGACATCGTTTCCCGGCCACGAAATGACATGCAGTGGGAGATATAGCCACGTCCAACCCTGAACCCACCGCGTAACGGCTAGTTCCCACGCCCATGGCTGCGGGTGGACCAGCACCAGCCCGGACATTGCCAGTGCCGCCAACCCGGCCACCAGACCGATCTGATACCGCAGCGGCAGGGGGCAAAACGATTTCATGCCGGGGATGTGTGGCGTAAGGTCCGCGCTGCCGTCAACGCACTGACTTCCACCGCCCCGGCGGCTAGCAATGCCTGGGCTGCTGTGTCGAGCGTGGCCCCGGAGGTCATGACATCATCCACCAGCAGGACGCGCCGGTTGGCAATCAGGCGCGGACGAACAACCCGAAACGCACCAGCCAGCGCCTGCCGCCGGGCGCGCTCGTCGAGCCCGGCTCGGTGGGGATAGGTCTCGATGACTCGCGCCAAGGCTTCTGTCACCACGGGAAGGCGCGCCACACGTGCCACGGCTTCGGCCAGCCGCGCTGCCTGGTTGTAGCCCCGCATCCGTTCCCGGCGCGGCGCAAGAGGAACAGGTAGCAGGAGGTCACTCGTATGCAACACGGCGTGCTGCTGCCACGTGGACTGAAGAAGCTGAGCTAGCGGAGTAGGTAGCCGGGGATTGCGTTTGAGCGCCAGCAGCACCACGCGCAGTGCGCCCATGTACGTGCCGCCCGATCGTGCCCACGTGAGAAACCACGGGCCACACTGTGCGCACTGTTTCTGAGGCTGGATGGCCGTTGCGTTTGCAGCAACCCAGCGCCCGCAGCGGTAGCAGCCCAAACGGCGGCGCGACTGCTCGGCAAACCATGCCTCCCAGCAGGCGCGGCAGGCTGCGCCGTCGGCCTGTCGTTCAACCCATGCCCCGCACTGGCGACAAATCTGCGGCGCAAGCAAGGTAAGCAGCGCATCGCTTCCGGCTTCTAGAATGCGCCAGGCAACTCCCTGTAGCCCTTTGACCATGTTGTTAGCAATCCGAAGTGGGCTAAAAGTCGGTGACTACTCCCAACAAGCACCGAACGCAGAAGCTCAATTTCAAGCCCCGCTTACGGTCATTTCTGCAACTTTGAGCGTTGGAGCAGCCAGGCGTCCGCGAAAGTCAAGGTCGTTGCCGATCATTTCGATGTGCTTGAGCATGGTCAGCAAGTTACCGGCAATGGTGACTTCTTCGACAGGAAAGGTCAGTTCGCCGTGCTCGATCCAGTGTCCGGCCGCGCCCCGTGAGTAATCTCCAGTAACGCTGTTGACACCAAAGCCAATGAGTTCGGTCACATAGAAGCCGTTGTTGACCGAGGCGAGGATGGCCTCTGGTGTGTGTGGTCCCGGAACAAGGTACATGTTGTTGACGCCTACGGAGGGCGCACCAGTCAGTCCACGTGAAGCATTGCCAGTTGTGCGTTCGCCTAGTTTGCGCGCCGTGTAGGTGTTGTGCAGGTAGCTTTCGAGCCGGCCTTGGCGGATAACCGTTGTCTGGCGCGTCGGCACGCCTTCCCCATCGAAGGGCCGCGAGCCAAGCCCGTTGGGCATCCGACCGTCGTCTATGATCGTCACCAAGGGTGATGCCACCTGCTCGCCCAGCTTACCGACTAGAAAAGAAGCCTTACGAAAGATGGCATCGCCGGAGACCGCACTGAAAATATGTCCGATGAGACTAGCGGCAACTTCCGGTGCGAAGACAACCGGACATGTTTGAGTCGGGACACGGCGGGCACCGAGCCGGCGTATTGTGCGCGCGGCTGCTCGGCGTCCTACACTGGTTGGGTCTTCAAGGTTGGCGAGCCGGCGGCGTGCGTCGTACCAGTAATCCCGCTGGAGGCGACCGTCGGCGTCACGCGCCACCGGGACAGTGGTAAGGGAAATTGACGTGCTGCGGTATGCGCCGACAAAGCCTAGAGAGTTTGCTAGTACGGTGCATCCGATGTGGCTTTCAATCCCACCGCCTTCAAAGTTGACAATGCGCGGGTCGTATGCCTGTGCGGCCTGTTCGGCCGTAAGCGCCATCTGGATTTTTTCTTCAGCCGACAGAGCCGGCACAGCCGGGTCGTACATGTCCAGGTCGGGTATTTCTGTGGCCAGGTCGGCCGGGTCAGGCAGGCCAGCCGTTTCATCTACGGAGGTGGCGCGCGCTAAGGTCAGCGCCGTCTGGACAAGTTCATCCAGAGCCGCCGGGGAAAAGTCCGACGTGGAAACCGACGCCTGCCGGCCATCAAGCAGAACGCGCAACCCTAGACCGCGACTTGCAGCTTCCTTGACGGTTTCGATGTCGCCCAGGCGCACTGATGCGGAAAACTCAACATGCTCGTGGAAAATTACTTCGGCTGCCGTAGCACCCAACTGACGTGCCCGTTCAATGACCGAAGTAGCAAGCTCAGAAGCTGTTTGGGGCAATGTTTGTGCCACGTGCGTTTCCCAAAAGGTGAGCTAAATCCGTTTTGAAAGTTATGCTAGAAGGTGATACCGGGTGGCTGCAAGAAACAGTAGCAAACAAAGCACTAGGCTCATTTGAGCTTGACAACAGCAAAGCGGCGTCGCACCGTTGGCCTGTATCCAGCTTCATTCCGTCTCTTGGCAGCCAGACGGGCCATTCTGGTTTGTCTGCCGTTTTGCCGTAAAGGGTTTATCAGTCGTATGAAAAAGATCGGTATTTTGGTTGGGCGTGAAAACACTTTTCCCCCAGCTCTCATCGAGCGCATCAACATGCAGTCGCATGATACGGGGGTGATGGCCGAATACATCACCATCGGGGGGGTCCGTATGGATGCGGTTTGCCCCTATGCTGTCATTGTTGACCGCATCTCCCATGAGATTCCGTTTTACCGGGCATACTTGAAAAACGCCTATCTGTCCGGAACGATCATTGTCAACAATCCCTTCTGGTGGTCGGCGGATGACAAATTCTTCAACTACTCCATTGCAGTACGTCTTGGGGTCGCCATTCCCCGGACGGCGTTGCTGCCCCAGAAAGAGTACATGGAGCGCATTACTTCGCAGTCATTGCGTAATCTGCAATTTCCGCTCGACTGGCAGGGGATTGTGGATTACGTCGGCTTGCCGGCGATTCTCAAGCCCCACGATGGGGGCGGTTGGCGGGATGTCTATCGCATCAACTCGCTGGAGGAACTGATTCAGGTCTATGACCGAACCGGGCAGCTCTGTATGATGCTCCAGGAGTTTGTCAAATTTGATCGCTATGTACGTTGCTACTGCATTGCCAAGCAGCACGTGCTGATTATGCCGTATGATCCGGCGCGCCCCTATCCGACACAGTACTTAGACATCCGTGCCGAAGATTACCTTGAGCCAGAACTGCAAGCGCGTATTGTCCGCGAGTGCCGTCTACTGTGTGAGGCTCTTGGCTATGACATCAACACGGTTGAGTTTGCCATCCGCGACGGTGTGCCCTATGCCATTGACTTTATGAATCCAGCGCCGGATGCTGATTCCTTTTCCGTTGGTCCGGTGAACTTTGAGTGGATGGTTTCGACCGTCAGCCAGATGCTCATTCGGTTGGCGCAAGAAGGTCGTCCGCCAGAGCGCACCCACACGTTCCGCTGGCAGGAGATGCTTGCTGAACAGGCCTAAAAGAGAGTGGGAATGGAAGCTGCGCTGTTTTGGGAAGAAAAATACCAGTCTGGCGCAACGGCCTGGGACCGGGGAAAGGTCAATCCGGCGCTGATGTACTGGTTGGATAATGGCGATCTGGCGCCTTGCCGAATCCTTGTCCCCGGCTGCGGTTACGGCCACGAAGTACTGGTGCTTGCCCGGCGTGGTTTTGAGGTCTGGGGATTAGACATTGCACCAACTCCACTGCGACACGTGCAGGCGAGACTGGCGCAAGAGAGATTGATGGCTCACCTTGTCAGAGGCGATGTTCGTGACTGGCAACCGGCTGAGCCATTTGATGCCGTCTATGAGCAAACCTGTCTGTGTGCACTAGCCCCAGCCGATTGGCCCTGCTACGAGGCGCAACTGCACCGCTGGCTGCGGCCGGGCGGTCGGTTGTTTGCCTTGTTGATGCAGACCAATCGGCCGGGCGGCCCCCCTTACCACTGCGAGATAGAAACAATGCGTGTTTTGTTTTCGCCTGCACGTTGGCAGTGGATAGAGCTACCCCAGCGCACCATACCCCACCCAACGGGCTTTTTTGAGTACGCTGTTGTTCTCAAACGCCTCGGGTAATACCAACCTGCGACGGGTGTGCGCGAGCATACCGTGTTTTTGCTGACACAATGGAGAAGCTATGGAAAGCGCCCCGACATTGAAAGCTGCAATTGCCTACTACAATGAATTGCTTCAGGAAACGCCAGAAACAATAACCGAAGCCCGGGATTTTCTAGCAGCACGCAGTGCTGAAGAGAAGATGATTTTTGGTGGGCGGCCGCTCTCACCCTACCTGCGCCCGCACTTTGTGACAGCCGAACAGTGGCGTTACCTGTGTGCAGAATGTGCGCGTATTTGGGAATGCGTTGAGATTGTAGGACGCTTAGCCCTGACGGACCGCCGCATCTATGATGACCTGGGCATTACGGATGGGGAAGCCCGCCTGATAGAGATTGATCCCGGGTATACGGGGATTTCTATCACCTCCCGGCTCGATTCGTTTCTAACCGAGGAGGCATTTTCCTTTGTCGAACTCAATGCTGAAAATCCCGCCGGGATTTCCTACTGCGAGGTCATGGCGCGTATTTTTATGGCGTTGCCGGTAATGCAACGTTTCGTGCAGAAGTATCCGGTCACGCCGCTTTATGCGCGGCATCTGCTGCTGGAGACCCTGCTGACGGCCTACCGGGAATGGAGCGGTGGAACAGACAAGCCTCGCATCGCCATTGTGGACTGGGAAGGCCTGCCAACCCAGTGTGAGTTTGAGCAGTTTCAAGCCTACTTCCAAAATGAAGGTTTTGAGTGCATCATTGCCCCACCGGAAAAACTCGACTATCACGAAGGCAAACTTTGCTGTGGGGACTTCAAAATTGACCTGGTGTACCGGCGTGTGTTGACAAATGACATCTTAGATCGCCCAGAAGAGTGCAAGGCTCTGGTCAATGCCTATCGTGACCATGCTGTGTGTGTCGTCAACGGCTTCCGCACGAAGTTTGTTCACAAGAAGATGTTTTTTGGCATCCTGACCGATGAGCGGTATGCCGAGCTGTTTACGCCGGAGCAGCAGGCGGCCATTCGGGCACACATTCCATGGACCCGCCGTTTGGCTCCGGGAAAGACCACCTACGCCGGTGAAACCATTGATTTACTTGAGTTTGTTCGCACCAACCAGTCGCGTTTGGTCATTAAACCCAACGACGAATATGGCGGCAAAGGCGTTGTCGTCGGCTGGGAAACCACGCCGGCAGATTGGGAAACAGCGATTACGGAAGGGCTGCGCGGCGACTACCTGGTGCAAGAAAAAGTACCTACTGCACACGAAGTCTTTCCGCACTTTACGCCGGAGGGTGAGATTACCTTCATTGAACAGCTCGTGGACCTCGATCCGTTGCTGTTTTACGGCAAGGTCGGCGGGGCTTTTACCCGGCTGTCAAGCACGGCGCTGTGCAATGTGACCTCCGGCGGCGGCATGGTTCCGACCTTTGTCCTAAAGGACTGAGCCTTTGACCGGCGCACAATGCTGGCCCAAGCAAGCTTGGGAGCCTGTTTGAGTGAGAAGTTTGGTAACTCAGTCTGCAAAAGCGAGAGGATGAGCGTATGGACCAAGAGTTTACACTCGGCATCGAAGAGGAGTTCCAAATTGTTGACCCCAACACCCGCGAACTGCGCTCGCGGGTCGCTGAAATTCTGGACGAAGGGCTGACGCTGCTTGGAGAGCAACTCAAGCCGGAGATGCACCAGTCCATGGTTGAGGTTGGGACGAAAGTTTGCCGCAATGTTCAGGAAGCGCGCGCTGAAGTCATCAGGCTCCGGCGTACCGTAGCAATGTTAGCCCACAAGAAAAACCTGCGGATTGTGGCAGCCTCCACCCATCCTTTTTCCCACTGGAAAGACCAGGAAATTACACCCAATGAGCGGTACTTCCAGCTTATTGAGGAAATGCAGCAGCTAGCCCGGTCGCTGGCAATCTATGGGCTGCACGTTCACGTTGGGATTGAGAACCGCGATGATGCCATCCACATCATGAATGCGGCACGTTACTTCCTGCCGCACATCCTGACGCTAACCACTAGCTCGCCATTTTGGATTGGCCGCAATACAGGCCTAAAGTCCTATCGTTCGGAAGTCTTCAAGCAGTTTCCACGCACCGGCATTCCAGACTACTTTGGTTCGGCCAGCGAGTTTGATAACTACGTCAAGCTGCTTATCAAGACCGGTTGCATTGACAATGGTAGGAAAATCTGGTGGGACCTGCGTCCCCATCCGATTTTCCCCACGCTTGAGTTTCGGATTTGTGACCTGCCGGCCAAAGTGGATGAAGTTATCGCTGTCGCGGCACTTTTTCAGGCCGTGGTGGCTAAGCTCTACAAGTTGCTGCGTCAAAACATGGGTTTCCGGCTCTACCGCCGCATGCTCATCGAAGAGAACAAGTGGCGTGCTGTACGCTACGGGTTGGACGGAAAGCTGTTGGATTTGGGCAAGCAGGCCGAAGTGCCGGTGCGGTCACTTATTCTGGAGTTACTCGACTTTGTGGATGACGTGGTGGATGACCTCGGAAGCCGTGCAGAGCTGGAGTACATCCACACCATTCTCAAGGAAGGTACGAGCGCTGACCGTCAACTGCGGATTTTCCACGAAACAAACGGAGACTTGCATGCCGTGGTGGACAACCTCATTCAGGAGACCCTGCAGGGGGTGATGGCACCGGAGGAAATCCCTTCATCCACCACCGTAGCAACCCAGTCGGCGTAGCTCATGGGAACGGGTTGTCCCCTAGCCGTGATGGCTGCGCTATACTTGAGATGTATCTTGAAGCCCAAGTCGGCTGAAAAATGAGGCGACTTGGCAGGATTTGGAAGGTTGCTGAGTATGTCACGCGAAAAAAATGCTGCGGCTGGACGTGAAAAAACGGCTGTGGCTGAGAGAATAGGCACAGACTCTACGGTTTTGAGCTTTGTCCCAGCTTCAGGGGTGGAAGTCGAGCAGCCACGCCACTATGAGGTTCGGGAAAACGGGCAACAGGAACGACGCCCGGTGCAGGAACTGATTGCCACGCTGGAAGCTTGCCGAGGTGAGCGCCACATTGTTGCCATCCAGAACTTTCCCGACCCGGATGCCATCGCCTCGGCACTCGCCCACCAAATGATTGCCTCCACCTTTGGAATCACGGTGGATATTGTCTATGACGGCTTCATCAGCCACCAGGAAAACCTAGCGCTGGTGCAACTTTTGCAGATCGAGTTGTTGCATTACGACCCTGCGATTGACCTAAAGCAGTACCATGCCAGCATTTTCATAGACAACCAAGGAACGACGACGACCCTTACCAGCAAACTCCGCGAAGCTGGCGTCAAACCCTTGGTGATTGTGGACCACCACGAGCGGCAGGGGTTGATTGATGCCGTCTTTACCGACATTCGTAAGGTCGGCGCCACGGCGACGATTTATGCCGAGTACCTGCGGGATGCCTTCCCGCTCGAAAAAAACAATCCCCAGCACGTACGGCTTGCCACAGCGCTTATGCATGCCATCCGTACCGAAACCAACGGGATGATTCGGGCACGGGAGTGCGATTTTCAGGCGGCCGGCTACCTGTCACAGTTTGTAGACACCACCCTGCTAAGTGAGATTCTGAATGTCAAGCGATCAAAACGGGCGATAGACATCATCAACCTGGCTCTGGAAAAGCGGATTGTCCGCAACAACTACAGCATTGCCGGGGTGGGCTACGTTCGGTATGAAGACCGGGATGCCATTCCGCAGGCGGCTGATTTCCTGTTGACTGAAGAGAATATCCACACGGCAATTGTCTACGGCATCATCACTAAGGAAGGCGAGCGCGAGGTCATCATTGGGAGTTTGCGTACCTCGAAAGTCACCCTCAACCCCGATCAGTTTTTGAAGTCGGCACTCGGACGGGATGCCATGGGCAACTACTACGGCGGCGGCAAGCACGAGGCCGGCGGCTTTGAGATTCCCATCGGCTTTTTGTCGGGAACGTACGATGAAGACTTCATGCGCTTGAAGTGGAAAATCTACGACGCCATGGTAAAACGCAAGCTGTTAGAAAAGATTGGCGTCATTGAGAATCAGTCCACAACCTCTGTTGTCCGTCCGCCAAGCTTGGAGCGGCCTGAGGAATAGCTAGTCTGAGCAAGCTATGCTTTCTCAGGCCGGGCGTGCTTTGCGGACAGACCGACAACGCTTACCGCGCACCGGCTGGGGAGCAAGTGCTCTAAAGGGCGTGGCAGGGGCGGTCTATGCGTATCTTTATGCCCCCTTGGTGGTTTTGTTTTGTCTTTCCCTCACCGCCCTACCAGCAGCAGATTTTGAGGCCGGTTTTGTAGGTGCGTGGTACGTGAAAGTGCTGCGCAGTCCAGCTTTTCTGGCGGCGATCCAGACGAGTCTCCGGGTGGCACTTGCTGCCACATTGATTGCACTGGTGTTAGGTACAGCCGCGGCTTTAGCGCTGGGCAAGCATCGGTTTCGTGGGCAAACCTGGATTGAGTGGCTTTTTTACCTGCCGGTTGTTGCCCCTGAAGTGGTGGTCGGCTTTGCTTCGGTAGCGCTGCTGGCGCAGCTTGGGCGACCACTGGGCTTTTGGTCGGTATTGCTTGCCCACGTAACGTTCTGCACCTCGTATGTGGTGTTTGTTGTGCGGGCGCGCCTCGCCAACTTTGACGAGCGATGGCGTGACGCGGCGCTTGACTTAGGAGCTACCCCGACGGCGACCTTTTGGCACGTGATATTGCCTTGGTTGACACCCGCACTGGTTGGGAGCAGCCTGCTGTGTTTTGCCCTGTCGCTGGATGACTGTATCGTGACAAGTTTTGTCTCTGGGGATGGTGTCACGACGCTACCAGTGCTGCTTTACTCCAAAATGAAAACAAGCGTGTCGCCGGAAATCAATGCGGCTGCAAGTGTCTTGCTGATCTTGACGGTAGCACTGGTTGGAGTGGCCCAGCTTGTACAGCGACTGCAACGGCTGCCCCGCTGGAGCCGCGTGAGTTTGGGCACCACCTGCCTTGGGCTCCTTGTCGCCGCCGTTAGCCCTATGCCCCAGGCAACAGACACCACCACCCTGCACTTGTACATCTGGTCCAACTACACGTCAGAAAAGCTACTGCGGGAGTTCGAGCAACGCTATCGCTGTCGGGTTGTGGTTGAAACCTACGACTCGAACGAGGCCCTGCTGGCTAAACTTCAGACTGGCGTGGCCCGCTATGATCTCATTGTTCCGAGCGACTACATGGCGGGTGTGCTCATCCGGCAGGGATTGCTGCGTCCGATTAACCGGTCACAATTGACGAACTGGCATTACCTTGATCCGGCCTTTCTGCACGCACCTTATGATCCTGAAAACCGCTACACTGTGCCTTACACGTTTGTTGTCACCGGTATTGGCTACCGGCGGGACAAGGTGCCAGAGCCGGTGGAAAGCTGGGATGTTCTCTGGGATGCCCGCTACGAGGGGCGCATCGCCATGCTAGACGATATGCGGGAGTGCTTTGCGGCTGCTCTGCGTCGGCAGGGCGCCTCGCCGAACAGCCAAAACGAACAAGAAATTGCGCGTGCAGCGGCCGATCTGGTCGCCCAGAAACCACTTGTCAAAACCTACGACAGTGCCAACTTTGAACAACTGCTACTACAGGGTGAGGTTTGGCTAGCGCAGGGGTTCAACGGGCAGATTGCCAAGGCTGCACGCCAAAATCCTAACATCGCCTTTGTCGTTCCGAAGGAAGGCGGAACACGTGCGGTGGACTGTTTGGCAATTCCAATCAATGCTGCTCACCCAGAGTTAGCTGAAAAGTTCATTGATTACATTCTCGAGCCCCAGTCCGCGGCTGAGATTGTCCAGGTCACAGGCTACGGCTTGCCTAACCGGGCTGTACGAGACTGGCTTCCCCCAACATGGGCCAACGATCCCTACGTATTCCCACCGGAGATGTTGCTTCGCCGCTGCACTGTCATTGAAGATGTCGGTGCAATTTCCCCGCGATATGATTACTATTGGACTGTTGTCAAGTCCAAGTAGGCAGCACCCCTACAAGCTGACTCATTTCAAAGCCACCCGCCAACGTATATGGGAGTCCCTGAGTCCTCTCCATCTCCTTCAGAGCGAGAAACCATTGCCGGTGAGCTATTGATTTCGCTCATCAATGACATGGAACTGCTCTTGGCGTTCGAGCAAAGTCAGCGGATTGCTCACTTTCAGCCCGAACTAGCTGAGAAGCTCAATCGGTTCCTTGTGGCTGAGTATCGCCAACGCCTTGAGCGCCTGGCGCGGTTAGTGGAGGATAAGGACTTTTTGCGGCTCCTGCTGATGGAGCTTGGGGCAATGGAACGCCCCGATCTCCAGGATTACCTGCGTAGCGTGTTTGGTTATCGACATGAGTTGCAGGAGCAGCTTCAAATTCGTGGCACGACTGAATCGGACAATATCCTCAAAGAGTATGTTTCTGGGAAGTACCGACGTATCACACAAGAGTTACCGCCGGTCAACTTTGATCACAATGCTTATGCTGCCCCTGAGATTGCTGCCGAGGTCGAAGTGTATCGTCGCCGGACAAGACAGCTTGCTGAACTCATCAAGCAGCAGCAGCAGACCCTGCAGACAGTAGCTGAAACAGCAGCCGCTATGTTGAGTCTGTTTGTGAACTACCTCAACGACCGGGTCAATCAACTTCCACCGGAAGACAAAGCCGCCCGGCACACGGCACTTCAAATTGCCTTTGGAGAGCTAGAAGCTCCGATTCTGCAAATGGCAAGAAAGCTCAAGGCTATCGAGCAAACTGTGGGCAAGCCATGTGGTCATGCCGAGGTGACCGAGCTGATTTCAAGACTGTTTACCCGTTCCTGAGCGGCGCCGGACGCCCCTCTTGCCTCCTTACGGCCAGCTTTTTGCCCTATATGAGACCGGCCACTCTCTTCTAAAGCAGATAGCAGCCGAAGCAAGATGCCCATTTTGCTCCCCAAGCCCCCCTTTGGGCGCGGGCTCACACACAACCATCTTTTTTCTCCCAAGGACTTGACATGTGAAGTACCGCAAAGCGCCCCTACGCTGATTTTCTTCGGCGGCGGTGACTGTTATTCTCTTCCCCATCCTGAGTTTGCCGGCAAGGAGCGCTGTGCTTTCGTGTCTTCTCTGTTGTCTGGTGCGTGTATGAATTTCGCCAGGGTGCCTAGTTGAGGTTGGGTGAGCTAGGGCTGGAGGAAAGATTAGATGGGCTTGCGGATTGGTGAATTTCAGTTCGACATTATCTCGGATGGTACTTTTCGCCTTGATGGAGGGGCGATGTTTGGCGTCGTGCCGCGCGTTCTCTGGGAAAAGGTCATGCCGCCAGATGACCGACACCGAATTGTGCTTGGTTTGAACACGCTGCTTGTGCGGACGCCCCACGATACTATCCTGGTAGACACCGGCATTGGCTCGAATTGGTCTCCGAAGTACATCGAGATGTATGGGATTGCTCACGAGACAACAGTCCTAACCTCGCTGGCAAAGGTTGGCCTCACGCCGGAAGATATCACCTTGGTCATCAACACCCACTTGCATTTTGACCATGCTGGTGGCAACACCTATCGCGCCTCAGATGGACAGCTTTATCCCACCTTTCCCCATGCGCAGTACGTTGTGCAACGCGCAGAGTATGAGCATGCGCGCAACCCGCACGAGCGCGACCGGGCAAGCTACCGTCCAGAGGACTGGGAACCGATTGCCGCTGCCGGGAAGTTTATCTTTGTTGAAGGCGAAGCCGAGGTGTCACCGGGCGTTTGGGTCGTTCCGGTGCGCGGCCACAACGATTTTCTGCAATGCGTGCGGGTTGTTGCACCGGGTGGACAGACAGTTTTTTTCTGGGCAGACATCCTGCCTACAACGGCCCACATTCCCTTTGCCTGGGTGATGGGGTACGACCTCTATCCGGTTGAGCTGCTGGAAAACAAGAAACGGCTCATCCCCCAGGCAGCCGCTGAAGGATGGATCAATGTGTTCGAGCATGACCACCACTGCCCTTGGGGGTACATTGTTGCCACGGAAGGCGGGAAGAAATACACTGCCCGCCCACTGTGTCCATTGGCTCTGGAAACAGAAGCGAGCGAACCGGTTGGTACTGGGGTAGAAGCGCCCCTTTCCGGGTGCTGAATTTCTGAGGCGGATGACATAAGCGTACCTGCTTAGCGGGAATGCCGCCTAAAACTTTGCTTAGCATTCACCGTGTGGTAGCCATACTCGTTAGCATCTTGACTGGCTCGAAAAAGGTAGACTTCGTGCGGTTGTTACAGACCCGCCTTGTTTTCTGAAATCGTCTGTAAGGTCTCGTGTGATGGCTTCTCTCAAAAACTATGCCGTCGTTGCCCTTGGAGGAGCCAGCGGCGCAGTACTCCGGTATGTCATCAGTGTTTCAGCTTTGTCGAACTGGTCACTCCGCTTTCCCGTTCCGACTTTCTTCATCAATGTCGTCGGGTCTTTTCTATTTGGGCTGGTTATAGCCTTGCTGAAAGATGCCCTCGGTATGCCCGTATGGTTGCGATTGGCGCTAACTACGGGCTTTCTGGGAGCCTTTACAACCTTCTCAACCTTTGAATATGAAACCGTGCTGGTGTGGCGCGAACATGGTGCGCTTTGGTCGCTTGGCTACGTGGCGGCCAGTGTTCTGTGCGGCGCTATTGGACTGCTTTTGGGAGAACTCACCGGCCACGGACTGGTTTCCGGGTGGGCAATGCTACGTGGTTAGGCATACAGAAGGTTTCTCTTTGGAAGGCTTCAATTGGCACATCCAAGCAATTCGGCTGTCGGCCGAACCAAACCTAACATCGGGGAAGTTTTCTGAAATGATGTTTCGCTGGTTTTCAGTTGCTGTCATGCTTGTCGGCACGATGCTAGCTCTGCCTAAAGCAGTTTTTGCTGCTATACCCCAGACTGAGTCACCACCGCCAGCGGCGACGGCACCTTCCGGCAAGCCCATCTGCCCGGTTATGCTCAACGAAGTTGAAGACTCTTCAAGCGCTACTTACAGCGACTATCGCGGGAAGCGGTACTATTTTTGCTGCCCAGCCTGCAAGCCAAAGTTTGACCGAAGTCCACGCCGGTATGTTCGCACACTGGAGGCAAAGCAACATAAGCTGAGCAAAGCTAGACCTTGATACCGCCCAACAAGCCCAGCCAAAGCCTACTGGTTGCATTTTCCCAAAGCGTAGCCCTCAAGACCTGCACAAGCAACTGGTCAATAGGGATGTTTTGCGAGCCAGTACTGCTTGGCTTGGCTGGGCGTCATTCACCGGCTGGTTCTGGCGCTGGCTGCCCTTTCTTACCTTTGCCTTCCTTGACAGGCGGAGGGGCTTGCAGGGGAGGCTCGTTGGGATCAATACCGACTTCGATAAGACAGTTACCGAAAATTGCGGTTGGTTGATCACTGTTTGAATTTTTGACTTCGAGAGAGCGCGCCGTAATGGTGGTCTGGTCGTTGATTCGACCCGAGAGTTCGATCGTGTCCGCCTCTATCCGTCCTGAGAGTTCACCTTGGGAATGTAGCTTTTCTACCTTGACTGTGCCGTGCACAGCGCCACTGGTGGCAACGACGAGGGTGGGCGCGTAGATTTCACCGCTGACTTTGCCGCTGACAGTGACGCCACATGTAGATTTGAGCGTACCAGTCAGTTCACTGCCTTCTTCGACAACCGTGAGCTTTTCTGCCATACATTTCCTCAAGTGCTGGGGGTTGAAATCCTCAAAGGGGTGTCTCCTGCGAATCTGCCTGTTTAGGTGAAAGACTAGGCTGTTTCAGTTTTGAGACGCAAAATGCAGCCCGGCTCAAAGGCAAAGTGGGTGTGTTCGGGTGGTTGTTTGACCGTTGCCCGCAGCGAACCAGTTGCGCCGACAATGATGCGCCGTGCACCACTGATGCCGGGAGATGCATCTGACACAAATCGTCCGTGGATGACCAGAATGCCGCTGCCGTGGACTTGGCAGCCATCCAAAAGCCCTTCACGGCCAATGATGAGCTGTGCGCCCTGCCCCAAGGTGATGTGGCATTTCAGGAAGCGCCCGTCCACTTCGACAATAGAGTCAGCATCGAATTCGAGCGAGGCATCCCGCAAGACATCTCCGTGGCCAAAATAGCGACGGTTCGTAGGGACCATCGCTGCTGCCGCCGCTTGCGGGGAGGCTGTGCCGCCGTCGGTTCGGCCGTTGAGGAAGGCAGCAAGGGCTGAAGCCGGTATCAACTTCGAGCCGTCGCCGGCAACGCTGAAGTCAACTTCATCCACTTCAGCACCGTCGGCGATTTCAATCGAGAAATCGCTGCCGTAAAGGTGAGTTCGGCTGAATTTGGCTCCTTTGAGACGCGCGCCTTGGAAGGTGACATGCCGACAGTCGGCCTCAAGCAGGCTAACTTGCGTGAGATCGGCGTCTTCAAGAACGGCGCGCTCGAGCTTGGCCCCTGAAAGATCGGCGCCAGGTAGGACAGCTCGGCGCAAAACTGCGTCTCGCAAGTTGGCCCCTGTCAGCAGGGCTTCCTCGAAGTTAGCCGATTCCAGAATTGCGTTCTGGAAGTCAACCGCTGTTAGATTGGCGCCGCCCAAGTATGCATTGCGTAAGTCGGCGTTTGTGAAGATGGCATTTTCGAGGGTAGCTACGCCCAGTTTGGCATCAACCAACTGAGCCGACGAAAGGCGCGCCCCGGTTAGGTCAGCACCCTCGAGATTCGCCGCTTCTAGATTAGCACGGGATAGGTCTGCGCCCCGGAGGTTGGCTCCTTCGAGGTTGGCGCCTTCAAGGTCCGCGCCCCGGAGATTGGCGCCCTCCAGATTAGCCCGCACGAGAAACGCATCCCGTAGGCTGGCGCTGACAAGGTTGGCGCGTCGCAGACTAGCTTCCTCTAGGTTTGACCCTTCGAGATCGGCGCGACGCAAGTTGGCATTGTCAAGGTTGGCTTTCGCTAGGTCAAGTTCGCGCAAGTCAGCGCGTTCGAGCGATTCGCCGCGTGCTACTCGTTCGATGACTTCTTCCAAGGTGAACTCAGGCATGGAGAAACCCCTTTCGCCATTTTATGGATGTGATATTGGGCGTGTCGCTCAGTCTGACTATCGCCCTTGCGTCCCAACGCGTGACGCTAGATGGTTTAGAGAAATCAAAGACAAGCTCGTTACCATCAGCTCGGAAGCCGTCATGCACGCCGTTCATCTGCAATGAAGCGCTGCAATCGCTCGACTCGTTTCTCGAACGAAAGGCGCTGAATTTCGTTGGCCAGCTCGACGGCTCCTAACTCTGCCAGAAGCACATTGATTTGAAGCTGTGCTTCTTGGCGCGCTTGGCGATAAAAACGGCGGTCTTCCACCGCCGAAGGATTACTTGCCTCCTCAGCTGTTGCAATTTCGTAGGCTTCATGGGCATCTCGCAGGTCACGCACAAGCTGTTCGAGCCGGTTGAGCAACCCTTCCTTACCACCTTGGGCAAGCCCACTTTCCAGTTGCTGCTGGTAGGACTTGAATTTCTCGATAATTTTCTCAGCTAACCAGATGGGCAAGCCAGTGGCTATGGCTAAGTCTTCCTTGGCTCCGACAAGGAAGCTTTCGATGGTAATGAGACCAGCGCGGTAAAGTTTGTCAATGGTGACCTTTCCAACTTCTGGGATTTGCTTCAGCAGCGAGTTCACAATCATGCCTTCGGATTGAAGCGTCGTGTCATCAATGACAAACGTTGCCGGAAGCATTTCAGTCAAGGTCTGGTAGTGTTGCAGGATGCGCTCCCGCAGTTCGCCACTAACTACGCCTTCCTGCGAGGCCCGGGCTTCAGCCAGTAGGTTTTCAAACTCATGAACGGCGTCGCTGACATCTTCCATGCCCATGCCCAGCGCCGATTTCCCTAGGCTGCTGATGGCCGGCTGGCACATTTCGAGCCATTCCTTGCGTGCTGCGCCGGTCCGCAACTCGATGATGAAGGCTTTGACCGGACGGATGTAGTGAGCAGCTATTTCGGAAAAGAGCGTCCGAACCTCTGTCTGGTCAGTAGTAACGGCTGGCTCTGCATCTTCACCGAAAATTTCTGTACCGTCCTGTACCAAGATGCGTTCAAAAGCCGCATCAAAGCCTTCTAGGTCGTCGTCGGCAGCGAGAAACTCTGTCTGCCCATTGAGCTGGTCGCTGCCGGTAGATGTAGTAGGGATGTCAAAATCTATTTCTTCTGTTTCTTCCTCGGCAGTGGAAGCCGAGTCTGCAAGTGCGGTGGAAGCCGAGTCTGCAAGGTCGGGTCCTAAAGTACCAGCGGGGGCCACTTCAAGCCGCGCGCCGACGCCGACATAGGTTTCTATTTCCGCTGCTGGTGCTTCTGCTGCTACCTCTGCCTGAGGCAAATCAGCAGAGACGGCAGTTGCCGTCTGTTCGGTAAGCTCTGAAAAATCCTCAGCAAGGATGTTAGGTGACGCTGCCTCTTCTTCAGAGATGGTGTCCTGGGGCGGTGTCTCATCCACCGTAGTGGGCGCTTTGGCTGTCGGCTGCGCAACAGGTGCTGTGGTCTCATAGCGCTGCTGCTCGACAACAGAAGGCGGCGGCGCAGCAACCTCTTCTTTCGGTTCCAAACGGGGCGTTGGTGTCGCCGGAAGTGGCGGCGGTTCCGGTGGAACGTAAGCAGGAGGTGGTGTGCGGGGTGGTTCTTCCTTTTTCTTACCAAAAAACCGGTCGAAAAAACCCATAGTCGTACCCTTGGTCTTCCTCCTGACGGCCGGTGCGTAAGCGCCCTGCGTCGGTCAGTCTCAAGCCCTTCCAGACGCCCTCACCGTAACCACACGCTGTTACTTCATACAAAGCAAAAGCGTTTGGTTGTGACCGACAGCGAGCCTGAGCTTGTCAACAAAACCAGCGAGTAGGTAAGTGGTTTATATACAAGTTGCCAAGCAAAAAACCACAGAAAAGTGTCATGCCCTGCAACCAGTAATGGATTGTGGCAAAGTGGACTGCGCTGCGCCGTGTCATGTAAGACCTTTCTTGAGGTAACTTTCAAAAAAGATTTTCTCAAAAATCGGAGACACGTAATCTTGCACGGAGGTTTGTCTTTTTGAAGCGCAAGTCAGAGGCTGCACTTCACGCCCTGCTTGAGGATGTTGCCAACCAGCTTCGGTTTCTGGCCGAAGTCGGCGTGCCTTTTTTGGATTTGGCTGGTACAACCGTTGTTGCATCCCCATCAGGGGCATCTCATCACACCGTAGTGTTTCCTTGTAACTCGACGTGTGAGCCAGAGGCTAACTTCGCCGTACCTCAAGTGCCAACTGCACCAACTTTAGAGACACGAGATGCTGCGCTACCAGGTGGTGGCCACAAACCGCTTTTGGACCATACCTTACACCGCCAGCTTACACTGCAAACTCAGTCAAAAACTGATAGTGCAACTTTATCCAGAAACCTCATGGACTGCAACCAGGCCGGACGCAGTTTTCTCAAACCCCAACAAAGCTCATTATTTGAAGAACCATCGTCGGCACCAGAGGCACTTCCTGCCGATGCAACGCTAGAGGCTATTCGGGCCGATCTGGGGGATTGTCAGCGCTGCAAGCTAGCAGCTTGCCGAACGAATATCGTTTTTGGCGAGGGCGCACCCCAAGCGCCAGTCGTGTTTGTCGGTGAAGGTCCGGGCGCGGAAGAAGATGCCACCGGGCGGCCCTTTGTGGGGCGCGCTGGGCAGTTGCTGGACAAAATTATCGCCGCCATGGGCTTGCGCCGAGAGGAGGTTTACATCTGTAATGTCGTCAAGTGTCGTCCCCCGGAGAACCGAACTCCGGAACCAGACGAAGTTGCGGCTTGCGTGGGCTTTCTTCATCGTCAGTTGGCGGTTATTCGCCCCCGTGTTATTGTCGCACTGGGCGCTTTAGCTGCAAGCGCGCTACTTGGCGATTCTAAACTAGGTGGGATTTCCAAAATTCGAGGACGCTTCTACGACTACCGAGGCATTCCCCTGATGCCGACGTTTCACCCGGCGTACCTCTTGCGTGCGCCCGACAAAAAGCGCGAAGTGTGGGAAGACATCAAGCAAGTCATGGCCTTGCTTCGTGAATGCTCAACCAAAGCCCACTAGGAGCGCGCCGATGATCATGAAACTTGTATGGCTTGGTTGATTTTTACCGGACATCTCATGTTGGCGGCTTTCTGCGGTGCGGCTGTTGGACTCGAACGCCAGTGGCGACAGCGGCAGGCTGGGTTGCGTACAAATGCTCTGGTCGCAATTGGCGCCGCAGCCTACGTTGCCCTGCCGGCGCTGGTGGACAAGGCCGATACTAGCCCGACCCGTGTCGCTGCCCAAGTGGTGTCAGGGATTGGCTTTCTTGCAGGGGGGGTGATTTTGAAAGAAGGTGCCTCGGTGCGTGGTCTCAACACGGCAGCAACCCTGTGGTGCTCTTCTGCTATTGGTGTCCTAGCCGGCTCAGGCCTCCCCCTAGAGGCGGTGTTGCTGACAGCGTTTGTCTTGGCAGCGCATCTGACCCTGCGGCCGCTGGCGCGCATGATCAACCGGCAGCCTATCGAGCAGTCCGACCTAGAAACCCGATACCAGCTTGAGCTGACTTGTGGCGAGTCTCAAGAGTCCACTATCCGACCGTTGCTCATCCAAGAGATTGCCCGCAGTCAGTTCAAGCTACAGTCGTTGCGGAGCGTGGACTTGCTAGGGGCAGACAAAGTACGCCTTGAGGCAACATTTAGCGGTGACGGCAACACAACGAGCGAAGCCCGCCGTCTTGAAGAGATTACAGCCCGCCTGGCAATGGAGTCTTCTGTCACAGCAATTGGTTGGCAAATGCTTGTGGATGATGAATCCACACCGACGCTCGAATCACGCCGTGCGACAAGTGATGAAGGGTAATGCCGGCGATGGATCACCTCTCGACCAGCTCTCTGACGCGGCTTGACAATGTCCCTCTCCCAGAAGCGCAGCTTTACCCTGACCCAGTAGCCGAGCTCCGGCAAGCAGCTATTCTGCGGGTTCACAATGGTGTTGGGTTACGTCCTGTGCCTGACTTGACGGAGGCTTTCCTGCGCGAATGTTGGCAGATGCGCCAGCAACGGGCTTTTTGGCTGGATTTGACAGCTCCTACACCGGCGGCTCTCCAGGCTGTGGCCAGGCTGTTTGGCTTTCATCCATTGACGGTTGAAGATGTCCTCAGTTCAGAGAATCGCCCAAAGATTGACGAGCAGGAGGGCTACCTGTTCATGCTGTTTCAAAGCGTGGCCGGCCTTAGCGAGAAAACTGTGTTGCCCTCGACAGGTGTCGGCCACTGCGCCACCAGCCGCCTAGCCGTCTATCTTGGGGTGGGCTTTCTGGTCACGATTCACGACTTGGGGTTAGCACCGGTAAGTGAAGTGGCTGAGATTGTGGATGCGCGCGATACCACGATGGACCAGCACCTTGACTTAGTCTTGCATGCCATCGTGGACCGCATGATCGACCAGGTGTTTCCGGTGCTGTCCGAGCTCGAAGACCGGATTCAGGAAATCGAAGCCCGCATCTTTACGGAACTTGATCAGGATGTTCTGCCAACAGTGCTCAAAACCAAGCGCGAACTGATGACCCTGCGGCGGCTGATGGGCCTTCAGCGCGAAATGCTGCTCCGGCTCAGTCGGCGCGAGGATTTGCCATTTATTGACGCCAAAACGGCTATTTACTTTCGGGATGTGTATGACCATGCCGTTCGGCTCGAAGAAACATGTGTCATGCTCATCGAACTGGCAACCAACGTCACCGAAGCTCACCTGGCCGTAGCTTCCCGCCGTACTAACGAAGTGATGAAGTTCCTGACGATTTTTTCGACCATCTGGATGCCGTTGACCTTTATCGTCGGGGTGTACGGGATGAACTTCGAGTATATGCCCGAACTCAAGGTGTGGTGGTTTTATCCGTTCCTCTGGATGGTCATGATTGGTGTCGTCAGCGGGATGCTTCTGTTTTTCCGACGCAAGAAATGGCTCTGACTGGTTGCTCACATGCCTAAACGTACTGATCTCCGCAAGATTCTTGTCATCGGCTCTGGTCCTATCGTGATTGGCCAGGCATGTGAATTTGATTATTCCGGGACGCAAGCCTGCAAGGCACTTCGGGCCGAGGGCTATGAGGTTGTGCTCATCAATTCTAACCCTGCCACCATCATGACCGACCCAGAGATGGCCGACGGCACCTACATTGAGCCCCTCACGCTGGAAGCCGTCACGGCTGTGCTCGAACGCGAGCGCCCGGACGCCTTGCTACCGACGGTCGGTGGTCAGACGGCCCTTAATCTGGCTATGCAACTGGCCCAGGCTGGAGTTCTTGACCGCCTGGGCGTGGAACTGATCGGCGCCAACCTGACGGCCATTGAGCTTGCCGAATCGCGGCGGCAGTTCAAAGCCGCCATGGAAGACATTGGCCTCGAAATGACCAGGGCTATGTTCGTGACGCCGGAGACCAACCTGGAAGAAGTCCGGGCCGCGATTGGCTACCCGGCCATTGTACGCCCGAGCTTCACGCTGGGCGGAGCCGGCGGCGGCATCGCCTACAACGACGAGGAGTTTTACCAGATTGTCGAGCGGGGCCTGGCGTTGAGCCCGGTTCACGAAGTCGTTGTCGAAGAGTCGGTCTTAGGCTGGAAAGAGTACGAGCTCGAGGTTATGCGGGATGCCGCGGATAACATCGTAATTGTGTGCTCGATTGAAAATTTCGACCCGATGGGCGTTCATACCGGTGACTCGATTACCGTCGCGCCGGCACAAACCCTGACCGACCGGGAATACCAGGCCCTGCGTGACGCCAGCTTGAAAATCATTCGCCGCATCGGTGTGGAAACCGGCGGCGCAAACATCCAGTTTGCCGTCAATCCCAAGGATGGGCGAGTGCGGGTTATTGAGATGAATCCGCGGGTGTCCCGTTCCTCGGCGCTAGCCTCAAAGGCCACGGGTTTTCCCATTGCCAAAATTGCCGCCAAGCTGGCCGTCGGCTATACCCTCGACGAAATTCCCAACGACATCACCCGCAAAACGCCGGCTAGCTTTGAGCCGACGCTTGATTACGTTGTTGTCAAGATTCCCAAGTGGGCCTTTGAAAAGTTCCAGGCGGCCGAGCCGGTTCTGGGGACGCAGATGAAGTCCGTAGGAGAAGCCATGGCGATTGGCCGGACCTTCAAGGAAGCCTTCATGAAGGCTCTGCGGTCACTGGAAGCTAGCGCGGCGCGCGTGCCGACCTACACCAATGATGATGACCTCCGGCGGCATCTCATCACCCCCAACCCCGAACGGGTGCGCTACCTGCAAATGGCGCTCGAACGCGGCTGGAGCTGTGCCGAGCTGCACGAACTCACCGCCATTGACCCGTGGTTTCTGCACCAGCTCAAGGAAATTGCCGATGCCCAGAACGCACTGCGGGGACGTACCCTTGAAGACATCTCTGACGCCGAGCTGCGACACGTCAAACGGCTTGGGTTCTCTGACCGGCGGGTGGCGCGCACAATTGGTTGCACCGAGGCCGAGGTGCGCGCCAGACGCCTGCGCAGCGGGATTCTTCCGGTCTTCAAGCGCATTGACACCTGTGCTGCCGAGTTTGCTTCTCACACCCCCTACCTGTACTCAACCTACGAGGAAGAGTGCGAAGCTGAACCCACCAACCGCCGCAAGATTGTCATTCTGGGCAGCGGCCCGAACCGGATTGGGCAGGGCATTGAGTTTGACTACTGCTGCTGTCATGCCAGTTTTGCCCTCCAGGAAGCCGGTTACGAAACCATTATGGTCAACTGCAACCCGGAAACGGTTTCGACCGATTACGACACGTCAGACCGGCTGTACTTCGAGCCGGTCACCTTCGAGGATGTCATGCACATCATCGAACGTGAGCAGCCGGAGGGGGTCATCGTGCAGTTTGGCGGACAAACACCACTCAACCTGGCGCAAGGGCTGCGGCAGGCCGGTGTGCCGATTCTCGGCACCTCGCCGGAAAGCATTGACTTAGCTGAAGACCGGGAGCGGTTCGGCCGTCTTTTGCGAGAGCTGAATATTCCACAGCCCCCGTCTGGGATGGCCGCCACAGTAGATGAAGCCTGCGCGGTAGCACGCCAGGTTGGCTACCCAGTGCTGGTGCGCCCAAGCTACGTCTTGGGTGGACGGGCAATGATGATTGTGTATGACGAGCCGAGCCTTGCCGGCTACGTGGCAGAAGCTATTGCCACCTCGCCGGGACGCCCCGTGCTAATCGATCACTTCTTGGAATCAGCCGTGGAAGTGGATGTGGATGCCCTTTCCGATGGTGAAGACGTTTGCATTGCCGGTATTCAGGAACACATCGAGGAAGCCGGCATTCATTCCGGCGACAGCTCCAGCGTGCTGCCGACGTATCTCATTGAGCCATGGCACTTGGATGTCATGCGGGGGTACACGCGGCAACTGGCGCGCGCGTTGCGGGTGGTCGGATTGATGAACATCCAGTTTGCCGTCAAAGACGACACGGTGTACGTGTTGGAGGTCAACCCACGCGCGTCACGGACTGTACCTTTCGTCAGCAAGGCCACCGGTGTGCCGATTGCTAAGATTGCTACCTGGCTAATGATCGGCTGTCGCCTGGCGGACTTCAACCTGCCGCCCATGCTCTCCGTCGGACGCTTTTTCATCAAAGCGCCAGTGTTTCCTTTCATCAAGTTTCCCGGCGTAGACCCAGTGCTAGGGCCTGAAATGCGCTCGATTGGCGAAGTGATGGGCGTGGCGGACAGTTTTGGAATGGCCTACTGGAAGGCGCAACTTGCCGCCGGTGTGCTGTTGCCGCGTGCAGGAACGGCGTTTCTTAGCGTCAATAACCGTGACAAGCCAGCCGCCCTGAAAGTAGCGCAGCGGTTGCATCGGTTAGGCTTCCGCCTTGTTGCCACCCGCGGCACCCAAGAAATGCTGGCGGCAGCCGGTCTGCCAGTCGAACTCGTTTTCAAAGTCAACGAAGGACGCCCAAACATCGTGGACCTTATCCGCAGTCGCCGCATTGACCTTATCGTCAATACCCCCTTGGGCAAGACTTCCCATTTTGATGAAAAAGCCATCCGTGCGGCTGCCATTCAGTACAACATCCCGTGTATCACGACGATTACAGGTGCCATTGCTGTGACAAGCGCCATTCAGGCGCTGCAGCATGACCAGTTTGTGGTAAGGCGGTTGCAGGAGTATCAGGCCGGGAAGCCCAGTTTGAAGTATCCAGCGCGGACGGTCTCGGCGCCATGATTACTGCTCTAGTGTCCGGAGTGGAGCAAAGGGGGTAAAAATGCCCCAAGCACAAGAACTTGCATTAGTACACTGTTTGACACCCAACGGCTTCCATCAGTAAAACTCCTGTTGACCGGCAGCGTCTTTTCCAGGCCAACCCTGTCTGACGACGTTTTCCATCTGTGAACTTCCTTTTGCTGATTCTAGTAGAACTGCAAGAAAGCACCTTGCTGGTGTGGCGTGCCCTACGGCATCCGTTTCGGCGTCCGCGCTACTGGCGTGAAACAGTGGCGCAGATGGATTCGATTGGGTTTGGCACCTTGCCGATTGTCCTATTGGCAAGTTTTTTCATCGGTGCTGTGCTGGCATTGCAGACGGCCGGTACGCTGCGGTCCTTTGGGGCGCAAAACTACACCGGGCGGTTGGTAGCAACCTCGCTGTTGCGGGAGCTTGGACCCGTGCTGACATGTATCTTGCTAGCCGGGCGGGTTGGTTCGGGAATTGCGGCAGAGCTCGGAGCAATGTGCGTTAGCGAGCAGATTGACGCCATGCGCGCCCTTGGCACGGACCCGTTTCGCAAGCTGGTGCGCCCGCGTCTGCTGGCGCTGCTGGCTATGGCACCGGTGCTTACCATCTTTGCCAATGTGATCGGCGTGGTTGGCGGATTGGTGGTGGCCATCACCCTGTTGCAAATCCCTTCGTCTGTTTACCTATCGTCGGCGCGCGAAGCGCTCAACTACGATGACATTTGGGGCGGATTTCTCAAAACCGGCGTGTTTGGGTTGATTGTGGCAGTGGTCGGCTGTCGGTGTGGCTTGCGGACACGTGGGGGAACGGTCGGCGTCGGGCAGTCCACAACGACCTCGGTCGTGGTGTCTATCGTGCTGATTTTGGTGTCGGACTTTTTTCTGACCCGACTGATCTTGACGTTGAGCGGGACGGCATGAACACCGAAGTAGCCAACGGCTTTTTGAGGCCTGCAGAGAAGATAACAGGCGGATATGCCATCGAATTCCAAGACGTTCACCTAGCGTTTGGCGAGCAAAAGGTTCTCGATGGTGTTAGCTTTAGTGTCCAGCCTGGAGAGACCAAGGTGCTGATGGGCGGCTCTGGAACGGGAAAATCCACGGTCCTCAAGCTTGTTCTCGGGCTACTCAAGCCCGACAGTGGCCGCATCCTCGTGGACAACGAAGACATTACCGATTACAGCGAATCGCAGCTGACGCAGGTACGCCAGAAAATCGGCATGGTCTTTCAGGAAGGGGCGCTATTTGACAGCTTGTCGGTGTACGAAAATGTCGGCTACCGACTGTTTGAGCAGGGTGCCGATGAAGAAGAAATCGAAGAGACTGTGCGGCGCATGCTACGTTTTGTCAACCTCGAGCACGCCATCAACAAAATGCCCTCCGAGCTGTCGGGCGGGATGCGCCGCCGGGTTGGGATTGCGCGCGCCCTCGTAGGCAATCCCAAAATTATCCTCTACGATGAACCAACTGCCGGACTTGATCCCCCCACGGCCCGCACAATTTGTGAGTTAGCCATCAAGCTACGAGATATAGAAGGAGTTAGCTCACTGTTTGTCACCCACCGGATTCAGGACGCCCTTGTGTTATCCAGCCATTATGCCACCATTGGCGATGATGGCGAAGTCGTGATTGTAAAAAATCCGCGTGAAAGCGCCGGAAATTCCACCAAGTTCATCATGCTGCACCAGGGGAAGGTGTTGCTGGAAGGAGAGGCCAGCACGTTTTGGAATTCCTCAGACCCCTACGTTCGGGCCTTTCTCGAGCTAGACTAACTGTGAGACGAAGCGCAGAACTGGCGTATGGCGAAAAAAAAGCTCTCAAGTGTTGACTTGCGTGTGGGGTTGATGACCCTAATCGCTATTGGCGTACTTATTGTCACCATTCTGACCATCAGTGGTGATCTCAATCCTTTCCGGCGAGAACTCATTGTCCGCACTCGTCTTGCCAACGTGGATGGGCTTCGTCCGGGCGCAGAAGTGCGGCTGGCTGGCGTCAAGGTCGGCAAGGTTCAGCGAATTCTCCTCCTACCGGTTCCGCCAGATCAAAGTACTGCCCAAACGGTTGAGCTCGAACTCGCCCTAGAGCCAGTCATTGACGGGAAGCCGGCCGGGGAGCGTGTCCGGCAAGACTCACAGGTGATTTTGGGATCGGTCGGCTTGCTGGGCGACAAAGTAGTGGACATTACTCCGGGGACGCTCGAAGCACCCCCTGTCAAGGACGGCGACTTGATTCGGGGCGCCTCGGAGACCACCATTCGCCAGATCATTTCTGGCGCTGACGACATCCTGGCCAACTTCACAACACTTTCGGACTCTCTCAAGCAAATTGCCGACAAAATCAACCGTGGCGAAGGGACGGTAGGACGGCTTGTTTCGGATGCCGACCTATATGACAACTTGACCCGCACCGTGGCTGAAGCCTCCCGCTTTGTTCAGGAAGTCCGAACCGGCCAGGGCACCGCTGCCAAGCTCATCAACGACCCGCGTTTGTATGACGATCTCGATGCATCGGTGCGGCGTGTCGAGAAACTACTGGCTGGCATCAGCGACGGACGCGGTACCCTTGGTAAGCTGGCCACAGATGACCAGGCCTACCAGGAAGTATTGTCCGTACTGGAGCGACTCGACCGGACATCGGCCAAGCTCGAAGATGCTATGACCCGCCTAGAGCGTGGAGAAGGTACAGCCGGACGTTTGCTCCGCGATGATAAACTGTACCGCGACGCGGAACAAACACTTACTCGGCTCAACAGCGTCCTTGCTGAGGTCGAGCGTGGCGACGGCTCAGTTGGGAAACTGCTGCGCGATCCGCAGCTTTACGACAACCTTACGGCAGCTTCTGCCCAGGCCAACCAATTGTTGATAGACTTCCGGCAAGACCCGAAAAAATACCTCACCATTCGTCTCAAGCTGTTTTGAACAAACCAGTTTGCGCCTGCCGGTAACGGGGCAATGCTGCCTGGCTTTTGGGGTCAAGCCCCGCCTGGTGATCGCCGTGAATCTGCCAAACACGCTGACGATTTCGCGCATTTTTGTCGTCCCGATTATGGTGGTCGTGTTGATGACGAGCGTCTCGGAGTCTGTCTTTGGGGTGCCGCGCCAGTTGCTTGCAGTAGCGCTTTTCTTGGGTGCCTCGCTGACAGACTTGCTTGACGGCTACCTGGCGCGTCGCCGGAAACAAGTGACGACCTTAGGGACACTACTTGACCCCATCGCCGACAAGCTGCTCATTTCAGCAGCCTTGATTTCACTGGTCGAAAACAAACTCGCACCGGGTTGGGCAGTGGTCATCATCATCGGTCGGGAGTTTGCCGTTTCCGGTCTGCGTAGCATTGCTGCCCAGCAGGGGGTGACCATTGCTGCCTCCAAAATGGCCAAGCTCAAGATGCTTTCGCAGGTCGTAGCCATCACCTGCCTGATGTTAGGTAGCCATGAAGGGCGACCACCGCTGCCGGTGGGTACATCATCAGTGGTAGCCGTGCAGCAGGCATTCCGCACGCTATGGCAGGGGACCTTTGGCATTGAGGCCCTACGCATCATTGCCTACGGCGCTGGAAGGCTTGTGCTGTGGATCGTGGTGATTTCGGCGCTGTGGTCGATGTGGAACTACTTCAAGGATTTCTACGGAGCCGTCCGCGACCGGATCGAAACGGCGCCTCGTGTGTCCTTACGGGAGCGCTGGCGAGTGCACCCACGCATCCGCTGGCGGCGTCCACTGTTTGCACGGGTGCGGACGCGGAGAACCACACGCGATCTTCCCGAAGCACCATAGCTGCCCTTCCGCTATCCCATGTTGCCACGCACCCTACCGCCACTAGTGCAGACGGATTTTCTCCCCCTTCCGCGCTTCCGCTCCGGCAAGGTGCGCGAAGTGTATGACCTTGGGGAGACCCTGCTGATGGTTGCTACCGACCGTATCTCGGCCTTTGACTGTGTGTTGCCAACCCCTATCCCAGACAAGGGAAGGATTCTAACTGCGCTTTCCGCCTTCTGGTTTAACCGTCTGGGACATCTTGTGCCGCACCACATGCTGTCTTGCGCGCTAGAAGACTTTCCGGCAGTAGTACAGCCCTACCGTGACCAACTTGCCGGACGCACCATGCTGGTTCGCAAAACCACACCGCTGCCGGTCGAGTGTGTGGCGCGGGGCTACTTAGCCGGCTCTGGCTGGAAGGAATACCAACGCACCGGTCAAGTTTGTGGACACCTTTTGCCACCAGGTCTTCAGGAAGCCGACCCATTGCCTGAACCGCTGTTTACACCGGCAACCAAAGCGGTGACCGGCCACGATGAAAACATCTCTTTGGCGCAGATGGCTGATCGGTTTGGGCGGGAACTCACCTACCGGCTTGCCGACCTGACGCTGGCGCTATACACGGCAGCCGCAGCGTATGCCCGCAGCCGTGGATTAATTCTGTGCGACACCAAGTTTGAGTTTGGGCTGGATACGGACGGAGAACTCGTTTGGATTGACGAGGCTCTCACACCTGATTCATCCCGCTACTGGGATGCAGCGGATTATACCCGAGGGCGTACCCCACCTTCCTTCGACAAGCAGTTTGTGCGGGATTATCTCGAAACCCTGCCTTGGGATAAGCAGCCACCCGCACCGGCACTTCCAGAGGACATTGTGGAAGCAACCCGCCAGCGTTACTGGGAAGCCTATCGCCGCTTGGTTGGAGAACCTCAAATTAGGCTAGGAGAAGATGACACCAGAGATGACTGAGCCGTTGCTGCCAATGCAACCTTCACCGGAAATGGCCTGGGCTGCCTACCGGCAACTTTTGTCTGACATTGAGCAATTTGCGGTCGTCCTGCGTCGGCGTTTTCCAACCTCGATTACATGCCGACTTGGCTGTACTGGCTGCTGCCAACAACATCTGACAATCTTGCCGATTGAGGCTGCCGCCTTGCGTGAGTACGTAGCTAGCCTGGATGCTCCAACTCAGGTGCGTCTGCGCCAACAAGCACTTGCTGCCCGTGAGCAGGAGACGGCGTCAGCGCCAACGGCTCCGGCTGTGCCCTGTCCGGCGCTCGTGGAGGGTGCATGTGCCGTTTATCCGGCGCGGCCGGTCATCTGCCGAACCCATGGTTTTCCGCTACTCTACTTGTTAGATGACGATGACCCAACTAGCGGGATTCTTGATGTCTGCCCCCTTAACTTCACCGATGGCACCGTCGCCATTACCTCGGGGGACGTGTTCGAAATGACCGTAATCAACACCCGCCTGGTTGCTGCCAGCCTGGCTTTTAGTGCCGACGGCGAGCGCCAGTTCATTGCCGATGTTATTCTAGCGGCCACAAATGATGAAGGCCTGTCACGTTAAGAACAAGTCATAGCCGAGCTATGTGGTACGTGCGATGGCTTCGCACCCTGGTTGGCGTGCTGGCGGCGGGAATACTTGGGAGCGCCGATGGCTACGCACAACGCGCGTTCGAGCCACGGATGCCCGTCAAGCGTTACTTTGACGATACCCGCACGTTGCTACCGCCAAAAAGCACGGTGCGTATTCGCAATCCGCGGGGAAACATTGCTGTCCGTATCGTCCCGCGTCCCGATGTGTTCATCACGGCGGCCCGTCATGCCGCCCCTGGGCCGCCGGTGCGCGCCGAAGAAATCATCATCGAAGAACTTCCGCAGCAACTCAACATCACCACCGACCCGCCAGACACCACGACTGGCGTGGACTTGGAAGTGCTTGTCCCAGAACAAACCTATCTGCGGCTGATGAGCGAAATCGGCACGTTGCGTGTGGAGGGCTTGCCGGCCGGTCTCATCGCCACGGCCTACCGTGGCAACATCGAGCTGTGCCTTCCGCCAGAGGCCGACGCTGACGTGGCATGGACAAGCGTCCACGGTCGGGTGCGTGCCGAAGTCCCGCTCAGACAGTTTGGGACGCCGGATGACCATGCCCTGCACGGACAAATAGGACGTGGCGGTGCAATTCTAGTCGCACAAGCCGACCGGGGAGATGTCATCGTTACCACCTTATCACCAGAAAGCCGCACCCGCGAGCGGCCGACGCTACAGCGTCCGGCGGTGGCAACGGTCGAAGAACCTATCGGTGCAGCGGAGGGCAGCGATGTCGTTCTAGAAACAACCCTGGTGATGCTCAACGCCGTGGTGACAACCCCTAACGGCACACCGATTCGGGGATTGCGACTGGAAGATGTGATCGTTTTGGAAGACGGTGAGCCCCAAGAGGTTACCTATTTCGGCACGCTGGAGACGCCCTTCAACTTGGTGCTGCTTCTCGATCTTAGCGGCAGCACACGTGAAAAGCTTGCCGTTATCCGCCGGGCGGCGCTTGGGTTTTTAGCCGCGTTGCGCCCGGAGGACCGCATGGCGATTGTAACGTTTTCCGATACGGCGCGCCTGCTGTGCCCGTTGACCAACGACCGCCGCAAACTGCGAGAGCGGATTGACGAAATTCGCCGACCAGAAGGGGGAACCAACTTCTACGACGCGCTGGCAGGGACAATCAACTCGGTACTGCGTGAAGTTCGCGGCGAACGCAACGCCGTAGTGATGGTCACTGACGGGATGGATAACGTCCTGCCGCCGGGCGGCCCGGACTATGGTTCTGTCACCACATACGAGGAATTGCGCCGTTTGGTCCAAGAGTGTGATGCCATGCTGCTGCCGATTTATCTCGACACCGAGGCTGAAGTCGTTGAGCACTACGGCGCACGCGCCCGACTGGGCTATGCTATTGCACGCAATCAGTTGCATGAACTGGCCACCCTGACCGGTGGACGGCTGTTTTATGCCAAAACCGTGGAAGACCTAGAAGATTGTTATGCGGCTGTGGCAGCCGAACTGCGCGCCGTCTATAGTTTTGGGTACTATCCGAAGCAGGCGCAGCGGGATGGTCGCTTCCGGCGGATTCACGTCAAGGTGCGGCATGAGGGCGCGGTAGTGCGTACGCGCCAAGGGTACGTCATGCCGAAATGATCGTTGGCTTGAATAGTGTCTTTTCTGGGAGTGCGGGCATCCTGCCCGCGCTCTTGGCTCGTACCATGGGAAAACTTCCCCAGGTGGACAGTTCAAGGTCACGCCACACCCGCAGAGAGGGGGAACATGCTGAACGATGGCCCATATTCTGGTGGTTGAAGATGAACAGGACGTGTGTGAGGTCGTTGTCGCGGCCCTGAAAGCTGAAGGGCACGACGTTACGGCGACGGGCGATGGGATTGCGGCCATCGTCCTGCTCAAAGACGCCCTCCGGGACAGGCAGCCATTTTCACTGGTCATCTGCGACATCCGGTTGCCGAGTCTGTCAGGGCTTTCAGTGTGCGACTTCGTGCGGCTTGATCCCCGGCTTGCGGGAGTGCCGTTTCTCTTTCTGAGCGGTTTGGGAGCGACCGAGCAGCGGCTGGCCGGTCTTTCGCGCGGGGCCAATGACTACCTGGCCAAACCTTTCCTGCTTGGTGAACTCATTGCCCGCGTCAATTGGCTTTTGCAGAAACCCTCTTCCGGGAGCGCTGACAGCGCAGAGGCACCGAACCCGCTTGAACAGCAGACGTTCGACGCCCTACTACGGGACATCGTGCATAACGCGCGGCATGGAATGCTCCACTTCCTGCTTCAGGATGGTTCGCGCGGACAGATTGCCTTCCGCGAAGGGAAAGCCGCTGCTGTGGTAGGCGATGGCGTCGCACCGCTTGAAGAGCAGTTGCGGCGGCTGTTTAGCGGAGAGGTCAAGATGTTTCACTTTGCGTAAGGGACGTTGCCCAGCCGGGCTAGCGCGCGATAGACCTGTTCGGCCGCCAAGACGCGCGCCATTTCATGCGTAAAGGTGAGTTTCGACAGCGACCAGCACCAGTTGGCACGCTGCCGGACTTCCTCCGCCACGCCCCAGTGGCCGCCGATGATGAAGATGAGATGGCGGATGCCGCCGTCACGCCAGCGGCGCAGTTTTTCGGCAAAGGCTTCGGAAGAGACCATTTCTCCGGCAACATCGAGCAGTACCACATAGGCCTCAGCCGGCAGCGCTGCCAGAAGATGCTTGCCTTCGTAGGCGCGGGATTGGTCTGGCTGCGCAGCCAGACTCCCCTCCGCTGCACGCACGACCTTGGTTGTGCAGGGTAGAAAATGCGCAATGCGCCGTTCGTACTCTGCGGCTAATTTCTCCCAGTGCGGAGATTTGGTTTTGCCTACAACGAGAAAGATCACTTGCATTGCTGTTGTTCAGGAATAGGCGTTCCGCAAGTACTTGCCGCCGTACCTATCTGAACAAGCTATCGTCAAAAGAGTAGCTAAGTATGGGGTTTGGCTACTATTGTTGGGCTGCTTGAAGTTGCCTATGGTGACGCCCCGCAAACCCTTCTCGGTCAGCGTTGTTATTCCAACCTACAACGGTAAGGCGCTTCTGGCGCGCTTTTTGCCGTCAGTGGTGACAGCACTGCGCAATTACACAGCAGCTACTGGTGCGCCAGTAGAAATCCTGGTGGTGGATGACGGCAGCCAGGATGACACCGTGGAGTGGTTGACGGCGGTTGCCTTTGACTTCGTACGTGTGATCGCCTTGTCGGTCAACCGGGGGTTTGCACCGACGTGCAATCGGGGTTTTGCTGCAGCCCACCATGATCTCATCTGGCTACTCAACAACGATATCCAAGTCACACCGGATGCGCTTTTCCCTCTGGTTGAGCACTTTTCGACACCCACGGTCTTTGCCGTGGCATCGCGGGCCCTGCGGTTAGGAAGTGATGCCATTGACGGAGCCGGTCGGCTAGGGCGGTGTGTACGGGGCTATTGGAAAGTGTTTGAGGGCTATGATGTTTTCCCTGATGAAATGCCTCCAGAAGCCATCTTGCCGACCTTTGTGGCAAGTGGCGGCTACAGCCTCTTTGACGCAGCCAAGCTGCGCGCACTAGGCGGTTTTGAGGAGCTGCTTGCGCCGTTTTACTGGGAAGATGTCGAACTGTGCTACCGCGCATGGAAGCGCGGCTGGGAAGTCCGCTACGAACCACGTAGCTTGGTATTCCACCAGTCGAGCGCCACGATCAAGGCCTGCTTTGAGGCGCGTACCATCGAGGTGGCGGCAACCCGAAACCGCATGTTGATGCACTGGATACACCTACACGACACACGCTGGTGGCTGGCGCACCTGGCAATGACAGGCCTGCTTTTACTGGCTGATATTGTGACACAGCGCGGTTACTGGCAAGCCTTCCGACAGGCGTGGGCCTACCGGCAGTTGGCGTTTCAGCGGCGACGCGAAGAACAAGCCCACTGTCGTCGGACAGATCGGGAAGTCGCTGCCATCTTTGCTACAGTACGACAGCGCCATTACGTCAAGACCTTTTGCAGTCCGGCTGAAGAAATGGCGTTACGCGCCGCATGGCGCAAGTCACACTTTCGCACCGGGACAACGAACAATAAAGCGGCAACATGATGCCCCTTCTGAAAGGGCACACTGACGGATGACTTCGGCATCAAGTGTCTGCGAGGCAATCAAGCCGTCGCCGTCGCAGACTTCAGGAAAGTCGCGCGCAATCAGTAGCACCGGACAGTGGTGCATGACAATGACATAGCCATCCGGCGCGCCGTTTTCAACCCGCACAAGATAGCCCATTTCCTCAAAGGCGCGCGCAAACTCTTCAACCCGCTTGCGCAGCGTTTTGCCCTGTAGCCGGGACTTGATTTTGGCAGCCAGCGTGTCGGCCCGGCCCTGTAGGATGGATGTCACTACGTCACGTCCAAAGCGCTGTTCAATCTGCTGAAGAATTTCGACGCTTAGAACATCGTAAGCGTGGGGAAACAGCTCATCAGCCCGTTCTGTAAGGCGGTAAAGATGTACCGGGCGTCCGCGCTCGCGACGCTTGATAGTGGACTCAATGAGCCCGTCCCGTTCGAGCGCCTCAAGGTAGCGGCGAACGTTGACGCCAGAGGTGGCTAACTCCGTGGCAATTTCCTCGACGCTCAGAGGCGCACGGGTTTTCAGTAGAAAAACAATCTTTTCGCGCGTATCTTTTCCGCTGATGCTGCTGGTTTTCATGGCGGTATTTTGCCACAGCCACGGGCATCTGATAAACCCACTCACAACGGCAGACACTACGAACGACTGCCGGCTAACCAGACCATGCCCCCGGAGTGATGACGACATGTACCAGACCAAAGGCTTGATTACCAAACAGGCCCACGTTGATATTCCAGCCGGGACGTATGAAGAACAGCACGGACGAGAAGGTTTCTTCGGGCCGGTTTCTCACCTTTACCACCGCCATCCCCCGACTGGCTGGACGCGCATCGAAGGGGAGTGTCGTCCCCAGGCCTTTTACACTACGCATGTTGAAGCTTCCGCTGACCAACCAACCGTGCTGCTGGAGAACGCCGATGTCAAAATTGGCGTGGCTCGGCGGCGGGGCGCAACCCCGTACTTTGAACGCAATGCCGACGGTGACGAACTCTGGTTTGTCCATCTTGGGAGCGGCGTCTTAGAAACCGACTACGGCCAGTTGCGCTTTGGTGTTGGCGATTACTTGGTGATTCCGCGTGGTACAACCTACCGCTTTGGTTGCTCCGATGAGTGCTTCTTCTTTGTGGTTCAAAGCCTAGGGACGCGCCTGCGCCAGCCCGACCGGGGACTGCTCGGGCAGTACTCACTTTATGACGCAACGGCGATTCGGACGCCGGACCTTGTACCGGTTGCGGCACAGGTAGAAGAATACGAAGTGCGCGTCCGGCGTGAAGGAAAACTAACGCGGATTTTCTATCCCTTCCATCCGCTGGATGTCGCCGGTTGGAAAGGTGAGCTCTATCCATGGGCACTCAACATTGCTGACTTTTGCCCGGTCATGAGTCATCGTGCTCATTTACCGCCGAGCGTTCACGTAACGCTGGTGGGTGAAGGATTTGTGGTGTGCTCGTTTGTGCCACGTCCGTTGGAAGAAGCACCCGGCGCCCAGCGTGTCCCCTTCTACCACCGCAACATTGATTACGATGAAGTGCTGTTTTATCACGCCGGCGACTTTTTCAGCCGCGACAACATTACAGCCGGGATGCTGACGTTGCATCCACACGGCGTCCACCACGGGCCGCATCCGAAGGCTATCGAAAAAAGCTGGTCAAAGACCCATACGGACGAATATGCCGTCATGGTGGATACCCGTCGTCCGCTTCGCGTCACAGAAGCTGCTCGCGCTGTTGAGTGGCGGGAATATCATCTTTCCTGGCGGTGATAGAAAATAGCCAACACGGTCACGAAAACGTTACACCGGCCGAATAGCGTTGTAGCATTGGCATTGACGCTATGCTTGGCTAGGGACGAAACTCTTTGCGCGAAAGGAAGGCAAGTTTGTGAGTTCTTCTTCGGCAGGTTACGGCATTGATGCCATTCGCGAGGCACTAGAGCAGCTTTACCCAAATACCGAGCCAACACATTTCGGGACGATTGTCCGGTACAGCCTTGGCGGTCCCGATCCGCTGGATGGGATTTCCTTCTATGAGCGCGAAACGCCTCTTCCCCACTGGCACTGCATTTCCTTTGGGATGAGCGAACTCTACGCTAAAACGCCCGGAAGCGATCCGAATCTAAGCGGGTGGGGCTTTGAGTTTACGTTTCGGTTGGCACGCGCTGCCGAAGACAAGTCCATTCCCACGTGGGTGATTCCATTTCTCAACAACTTGGCACGGTATGTCTTCAACTCCGGTAATCCTTTTCGCCCCGGACATCACATGGACTTGCACGGTCCCTTGACGCCAGAAGCTCCAACTACCTTGCTCTCGGCCATTGCTTTCGTGGATGACCCGGAGCTGGCGCCAATTCAAACACCCAACGGACGGATGCACTTTCTGCAGATTGTTGGTTTGACGAAAGACGAGTTACAGGCGGTCAAACGTTGGAACACACGCGGCGTCCTGGAGCTGCTAAGAGAAAGTTGCCCGTTGTGGATTACTGACCTAGAGCGGGCTTCGATTACAGACCGTCCTGATGTGTCGGCACGTATCCGCGATGGCATTGCTGCAGAAGGTTCGTCGCTGCAGGGGGAGTATGTCGAAATTGCCCGCTGGCAAATGGCCGAGCCCCCACGGCAGGGAGTGGAGATCGAACTTGATACTGAAGGACTCCGGGATTTTGCAGAACTCTTTCCGGCACGTCTCAATTTTGGGCGGGAGTTTCTCATCTGGGGTGCCAAGCAAACCTTGGTGTTTCGTCCGGCAACAACGCCCAGCGTGCATGATGCTGGTAGCGGCGTGCTCGTTTTGGACATCACACCGGAACTTGTTGAACTGCTGGCCAAGACCCTCAAGCCTGTCCCTGGAACCTACCGCTTCGACATTGGCGGCGAGGTTGTGGTGACGGTTGTACCGACAGACGATGCCCGGTGATGCGCGCCCGATTGGGATTTTCGACTCCGGGGTAGGCGGCCTGACGGTCTATCGCGCGCTCCGCGCTCGGCTGCCTCATGAGTCGTTCGTGTATCTGGGCGACACGGCTCGCATCCCCTACGGAACACGCTCGCCGGAAACCGTCTGCGAGTATGCCCGCCAAGATGCGGCCTTTCTCATGTCGTGTGACGTCAAACTCATCGTTGTTGCATGCAACACCGCATCATCGGTTGCGCTTGACATCCTTCAGGCAGAATCTCCGGTGCCAGTGGTTGGTGTTATCGAGCCAGGCGCACGGCAGGCCATTGCTGTGACACACTGCGGCCACATTGGCGTCATCGGTACGGAAGCTACCATCGCCAGTGGAGCCTATCCACGGGCAATTCAGCGACTGGCGCCGGCCGTGCGTGTCACCTCCCAGAGTTGCCCCTTGTTCGTTCCACTGGTCGAAGAAGGGTGGGTGCAGCATCCGGTGACAACCATCGTGGCGGATGAATACTTGTCACCATTGCGAAAGGCTGAAGTGGACACACTCGTTTTAGGCTGCACTCACTATCCACTGCTGGTGGATGTTCTCCAGCGGGTGATGGGAGAGGGGGTGATTCTTGTAGACTCAGGGGCCTGCGCTGCCGAAGAAGTTGCTGCCGTACTAGAGCGGACTTCATGTGCCGCTCCACCCGAAAACCGTCCCCCGGCGACACGGTTTTACGTCACCGATGCCAGCGAGCGTTTCTGCCGGGTGGCAGCGCTGTGTCTTGGCGAGAAAGTGGCGCGGTTGGAGAAAGTTCGCCTTGAGCCATAAACCTGCCTGGCTACGGAAAGTTTATCCAATGACTCGCCGGACAATCTCCTCCGCCAGGGTATAGGGATCGGTTTCGCGGTTGACGAGGCGCTGGATGGCTGTCTCCAGTTTGCCATTCCGTAGTTCGCGCTGCCAGACGTAGCGCAATATACGGTCGCGGATGAGTTCGAGCAGCCGTCGTTCCAGAATGCGCCGCCGCCGCTCGGCACGCACCTCCGGGTGTTCGGCGACAAAGGTCAGGTAGCTGTCCAGCGCTGTCGCTAGCGCATCGAGTCCGACCGGCGGTGTTGCCGTGGCAATTGTCCGCACGATGGGTGGTCGCCATCCGTCCGGGCGCGCAGTGAGTTCGAGCAGGGCTTCGAGCTCCATCTGCGTGCGTTCGACGCCATCCCGGTCGGCTTTGTTGATGACAAACACATCGCCGATTTCCATAATGCCGGCTTTGATGGATTGCACATCATCGCCCATACCGGGGACAAGGACAACCGCCGTTACATCGGCGGTTTTGACAATATCCACTTCGTCCTGTCCGACGCCCACGGTCTCAACAATGATGACCTCGTAGCCGGCCGCGTCGAGCAGCAGGACGGCTTCTGTGGTCGCGCGCGCCAGCCCACCCAGATTGCCGCGCGTAGCCATGCTGCGGATGAATACCTGCGGATGCGTTGCTAGCTTGGGCATGCGAATCCGGTCGCCGAGAATGGCTCCGCCGGAGAAGGGACTTGATGGATCAACGGCGACGATACCAACGTGCTGCCCGCGATCAACATAGACTTGCGCCAACTTATCAGTAAGCGAGCTTTTGCCGGCACCAGGGGCACCGGTCAGCCCAATCACCCGGCTGCGTCCAGTGTGGGGAAAGATCAGCTTCAGCAACGAAGTCGCTTCTGGAGCATCGTTTTCGACCAGAGAGATGCCGCGCGCTATGGCGCGGGGACTACGAGCCAGAATAGCTTCAGCAAGAGCGGCAGTGGAAGAAGGGGTGGTGCTGCTGGGCATACGTCAGGGCTGGCAGAGACTGGATGAAGAGTTGGAAAAGGTTTGACGATTGAGGTCTCTCAACTGCTGTTCAACTGAGTCGCGCAGCGCCGGGTCGGGGCGTCCTTCAAGAACTCGACGATAGCAGAACCGCGCCTGATCCGGGTTTCCGGCAACAAGGTGAAGCCGGCCAAGGGCAGCCCACCAACCCGGTTCATTTGGCTGAAGGCGGAGTGCCAGTTCGTAATGCCGGATAGCATGAAGTGTCTTTCCTTGGCGCTGACGAATAACTGCAAGTTGGGCATGGAGTTTGGCATCCTCCGGAACAAGCGCAATTGCGGCTTCAAATTGGGCTGCGGCCGCATCCAACTGTCCTGCCCCAAACAGTATCACACCAAACAGTTCACGGTAGGGCATCCACGTCGGGTCGCGGGTCACGGCTTCCTGTGCCGCCTCGCGCGCAGCGTCCGAGTTGCCCAGCGCAAGGTGAGCCTTGGCCAACGTCGCACAGGTTTCCGCCAGCGGAAGGATGGCGCGGGCGCGTTCGAGGGCAGCCACAGCTTCGGTCAGCCGTCCAGCGTTGAGTAGTTCCGTACCGTAGGCCTGCCACAACCAGACACTGCGCTGGTTACCCACAGCCAGCGAGCGCGCCACGGCAGTCAGGCTGTCACGGTAGAAAACGCTTTCCTGCCGCGTCTGCCAGGCTGCCTGCCCTATTAGCAGAGCGATTGCCCCGGCTATTAGCCACTGCACCCGCGGACGGGACGCCATGCCGTTCCAGAGGGCATGGAAACCGGCCGCCGCTGCCAGTGCATATCCCACACTGGGCAGGTACATCACCCGCTCGGCGAAAACGAAGCCAAACGGCCGAATGAAGTGCGAAAACAGGGCCGCTCCGCCAACGAGAAAGGCCAACCCGACCCAGGCCGGCGACCGGCGGCGGTAGCTGACCACGAGCAGGCTGCCGGCTGCGGCAAGAACGGCCACTGCCGACCACAGCCGTCTGTCGCGCCACATGGTCACGACAGGGATGCTGTCGAAGGAATAGTCCACCTGCAGCGGAAAGGGCCACAGGTGCATGACGAGGTATTTCGCCAGCAGGACAAGTCCGGTGGCCCAGCGTTCCCACCACCCGACGTAAGCGAGGGGATTCATCGCAAAGTCAAGCGGTACAACCTGCACCCCAGACTGAATCTGTTGATGTAAATACCAGAAGAAGGCGGTGCTCACGGCACAGGCCACACCAGTACGCCAACCCCGGCCGGCCAGGACGCGCAGCCGCTGCCAGCCTGTACCGGGCGCGCCGGTCCATCCGATGAGCAGCCAGAGCGGAAAAAACAATACGGCCGATTCCTTGGCGAGCCATCCGGCAAGCAGACAGAGGGCCGCTCCACCTGCCAGGAGCCAGTGTTGCCAGAGGGGTTGTTCCGGTGGGAGCTTCAGGGCTACTACCGCCAATCCAAGGGCGCTGAGTGCACCAAGGGCTGCCAAAAGTTCAGCCCGACCGACGAGCATAGCAATGACTTCGGTGTGAAGCGGATGCGTGACAAAGACAACTCCGGCCAGTCCGGCTACAAAGACCTCCTGAAGCCAGGCATAAACCACCCAGAGAATAAACCAGGAAACGACGATATGCAGCACCACATTCACAAGATGCTGCGGAGCCGGACCGTTTCCCAAAGAACGCGCTACGAGAACGTAAGAAGCAATGGTAAGTGGTCGGTAATGCTGGTAGTTAATGTTTTGATCCACTCTGTCCGTTGGGTAAGTGTCCTGCCAATAGTGCTTCTGAAACAGCGCCGGAAGACTGGCCGTTGCGGCTGCATTGGGGTTGCTCTCCACAATACCTACGTCATCAATGACATAGCCGTGCGTGAGGGTCCTTTCAAAGCTGTACCAACCCAGGACGCCGATGAGCAGCCCCCAGAGGAACACAACCCAAACGGGTGCTTTCTTCTGGTGTGCCGTCGGTCGGTCGGTTCCGGTCATGCTCGAAAGGGCTGCGGGCGCGCGGCAGTGTGGTTTCCAAGGCGAAGCGACGGAGCGGGTTCCAGAGACCAGTTGTGCCGTTCGCCGCGCACGAGGTGGGCATAGCCAGCGGCTGCAATCATGGCAGCGTTGTCGGTTGTGTACTTGGGATGCGGAATGCGAATCGCAACGCCCATGCGGTCCGATAGGTCCAACAGCGCCCGCCGCAAGGCCGAATTGCACACCACACCCCCGCCTGTGAGGACTACCCGTGGACGGTAGGCCACAATGGCCCGCTCCAGTACGCCGACCAATGTGTTGACCACCGCCTGCTGAAAACTGGCCGCCAGATGGCGGATGTTGTCGGGAGCCTGCGCCAAGATGTCATCCCGGTTCAGCCCTTCCGGCAGCGGCACAATTTGTTGCTCACGAATGTAACGCAACACCGCCGTTTTGAGGCCGCTGAACGAAAAATCATAGGGGGCATCGGGAATGAGCGGTGGACGGTACACCAGCGGCGCCTCCTCCGGTCGTCCGGTCTGCGCCAGACGGTCGAGAATAGGGCCGCCGGGGTAGCCAAGGCCCAAGCGGCGGGCGGTTTTGTCGTAGGCTTCACCGGCAGCGTCATCGCGGGTGTGTCCAAGGCGTTCGTAAGTCAGTGCCGCCGGAAGGTAAAACAGGTCCGTATGCCCACCGGAGACAATCAGGGCCAGCGCTGGATACTCCCAGTCGCCGTACTCGAAAACCGTTGAGAAGAGGTGGCCTTCGATGTGGTGTACACCAATCAGAGGGATGTCCAGCGCTAAAGACAACGCCTTAGCATAAGACAGTCCGACCAGTAGCGCGCCCACAAGTCCGGGGCCGTAGGTGACGGCAACCCCGTCAAGGCGATCAAAGCCGGTTTCGGCTACAGCGCAGGCAACAACCTCTGCCAGCGCTTCCAAGTGCTGGCGGGAAGCAATTTCTGGAACGACACCGCCGTAAGGACGATGAAACTCCATCTGGGAGGCAATGACGTTCGAGATAACTTGTCGCCCCTCGATGACAACTGCCGCAGCCGTTTCGTCACATGACGTTTCAATGCCCAACACCGTGTGCATAGGCAAGACGATACTAAGGATCAAAACGGTAATACAAGGCGACGGAGGCACGAGGTCATGCTAGGGTAAAAAACAAGCGCCGCTAGGTCAGTTGGTATTGCTTTCTCCCCTGACCTATACTTTTGTTTGTTTGAAAGGAGGAACCATCCCCGATGATGTATGGATTCGATATGGAGCGCGCGCTGCGCGCCATGCGCGCAGAGCTAACCGATCACGGGGTGCAGGAACTACGCACGCCGGAAGAAGTTGATGCTGTTCTGGCTCGGAAAGAAGGCACGGTGCTGGTTGTTGTCAACTCAGTCTGTGGGTGCGCTGCGGGAGCTGCCCGTCCTGGTGTTGTTGAAGCTCTCAAGACTAGCTCCGTCCTGCCGGACCATATCACTACTGTTTTTGCCGGGCAGGACAAGGAAGCTACGGCGCGGGCGCGTGAGTACTTCAAGGGCTTTGCGCCGTCTTCGCCGTCGGTCTGGCTACTCAAGGATGGCGAGGTGGTTTTCAAGCTGGAGCGGTATCAGATCGAGCATCGGAGTGCCGGCGACATTGCGGCTGACATTCGTGCGGCCTTCCAGAAATACTGCAACCGGACTAGTGCGGCTACGGTCTAGTTTGGAAATTGCTGAAGTTGCCCAATTGACAAGCCTATGAGTCAGATTCCGGCGCCCCGTCGGGTTGCGCCCACGACAGATGTGGCTGACGCCGAAGCGTCGGCGTCAGCTTCACGTTATGCCTGGTACATCCTGTTTATTCTTACCCTGGTGCAGGTCGTCAACTACATTGATCGACAAATCATCCCGCCTTTGCTCAAACCTATTCAGGATGAGCTGAACTTGAGCAACACCGCTGCCGGATTTTTAGGGACAGCCTTTATGCTGGTGCATTCTCTGGCTGCCATTCCGCTAGGTGTGCTTGCTGACCGGATAGCACGCCGGAAGGTGATTGCCGCCGGGGTTGGTTTCTGGAGCTTGGCAACCGCCGGGGCGGGTTTTGCATCCTCATACGGGCACTTGCTTTTAGCGCGCGGTGCGGTCGGTGTCGGCGAGGCAGCATACGCGCCGGCGGCAACGTCGCTGCTGAGCGACATGTTCCCAGCGCGAATGTGGGCCAAGGTTATTGGGATTTTCAACCTAGGGCTGGTGATCGGTGCTGCCTTAGGGTTGGTGCTGGGCGGCGTGTTGAGCGAAAAGATCGGATGGCGGGCATGTTTTCTTGTCGTTGGTTTGCCAGGCCTTTTACTAACTGTTGTTGTCTGGATGTTTCGCGAGCCGCCGCGCAGTCACTTGACTGAACCAGCGAGATGGGGCGACATGGTTCGGTTATTGCATATCAAGTCGCTGTGGCTGGTCATTGCCGGGGCAGCATGCATAACCTTTGCTGCCGGTGCTTTGGTTCACTTTCTGCCAAAGCTTGTGACCGAAATTTACGCTGTGCCATCCTCAAAAGCGGCTGTGCGGCTCACACCTATTGTCGTTGCAGCTTTTTTAGGGGTGATTGCCGGGGGGGTCATTGCCGATTGGTTACACCAGCGGTTTGCAGCCGGACGCGCCCTGACCATGGCCATCGCCTTTTTGCTCGGCGCGCCGTTTCTCTACTGGGGATTGTATGCACCAACCCTAGGTCAATTCATCACAGCCGGCTTCATTGCCACGTTCTTCATGAGTTTCTACCACGGGCCTGTTGCCGCGATTGTCACCGACCTTGTTCCGGCATCGTTGCGTGCAACAGCGATTGCCTTCTACATGTTTGCTATTCACATCCTAGGGGATATGCCTTCGCCGGTGATCGTGGGATTTCTCTCGGATGTGATTGCCGGTGAGCAAGCTTCAGCGTCGGTGATGACCGAAGCCCTTCGGCAAGCCATGTTGTTATGTGTTGCTGCCACAGCTCTTAGCGGGATTATCTTTGCCGGCGTGTCGCCAATTTTGCGGCGACGCCCGGTAGCTGTTGAGCCTGTTTCTGCGTGAAGGTGGATCACTGGCGTAGGAGGAAAAAACCAAAATTTTGGGCGAGTAGGGTGTGAGGGCTTAAAAGCAGGCCACGATGTGAGCCTGCTCGCAGGCTTGCACCGCCAACCGGCAGGTGTTCTAAACTTGCACCTAGTGTACGTCCTTCGGGAATCTTAGCGAAGGTGGCCTGGTAATACTTGGATTTTCTAGAAGCGGTCGCGGAGGGTTGCCGCTTATGGTTATGTCAAATCTTGTTGGGCGTTTGGCACTGGTCGTTGGGTTAGGGATGGCTACAGTGCTGGTGCCCGTAACGACGTACGCACAAGATGAGGCACAGCCCAAAAAGAGAAAGCAGCGTAAGATCGAACTCGACAAGATTTACGAGCGCTGGGTCAATGAAGACGTGGACTATATCATCACGCCCGAAGAGCGTGCTGCTTTCAAAAAACTCCAGACCGACGAAGAACGTGAAGAGTTCATCGAACAGTTTTGGTTGCGGCGTGATCCAGACCCGGATACTCCAGAAAACGAGTACCGCGAGGAGTACTACCGGCGCATTGCCTATGCCAACGAAAAGTTTACCTCTGGAATTCCCGGTTGGAAGACCGACCGGGGGCGCATTTACATCACATGGGGACCGCCCGATAGCATCGAGTCACGTCCAGCCGGTGGGCCCTACGAGCGCCCCATCTATGAAGGTGGTGGAACAACCTCGACCTATCCGTTCGAGATTTGGTTTTACCGGTATCTGGAAGGGGTCGGTTCAGGTATCGAAATCGAATTTGTGGACCCAACAGGCAGTGGCGAGTACCGTATCGCCCGCCATGCTGACGAAAAGGATGCGCTGCTGTTTGTCCCAAACGCCGGGCTGACCCTTGCCGAGCAGCTTGGGTTGGCCTCGAAAGTAGACCGGCCGTTTTTCAATCCCGGTAACCGATATGGCAACAATCCGCTGTATCCGATGCGGATGCAGGATATGCCCTTTGAGCGCCTGGCGATTCTCACCAACCTGCAACGCGCCCCCTCGGTACGCTATCGCCAGTTGGCCGAACGGGTTGACCAACAGGTGGAGTTTGATGTGCTGCCGTTTGACGTGCGCACCGACTTCCTGCGCGCTGGCGAGTCCGCCATCGTGACGACTTTCACCCTGATGTTCAACAACAGCGATTTGGCCTTCAAAGACGAGGGGGGCATTCAGAAGGCCCAGCTCAACATCTATGCCCGTGTGTCGGCGCTGACCGGCAAGCGGGTAGGGATTTTCGAGGAAGCACCGATCATTACCTATCAGCAGTCTCAGTTCGAGGTTGGACGCAAGCTTAACTCCGTCTATCAGAAAAGCCTGATTCTGCCGCCGGGTAACTACAAGATTGATTTTGTCGTTCGCGACGTAACAAGTGGACACACAGGCATTGTTCGTCAGGGGTTTGAAGTGCCACGTTACTCGCCGGAAGCGCTTTCCACGAGTTCGCTAATTCTTGCCGACCTAATTGAACCCGTCACGCGAGTTTCAAGCAGCCAGTTTATCATTGGTGCCAATAAGGTGCGGCCGAGCGTAACCCAGCGCTTCAAGCAGAATCAGTCACTCGGCGTGTACATGCAGGTGTACAACGTCCAGATTGACCAAGCTTCACTACGTCCGGCTGTCGAAGTTGAATACGTCATCACCAACGTCAAGACCGGACAGGAAGTGCAACGCATTCGCGAGGATGGCAAAAACGGTATTTCCGATCTGAGCGGCTACGGGCAGCAGATTGTGCTGGGGCGGCTCATCCCGCTCGAAAACTTAGAGCCGGGCAGCTATGAAATCACCGTGGTCGTGACCGACAGGGTGGCCCGGAAGACGCTCACACCAAAGACTTTCTTCACTGTTGAGCCGGCAAAATCCTGATTGGGAACCTGGCTTCCACTCACAGCCGTGCGCCGGAGTGGAAGCCTCGTCGTGTTTCCCACCCGCCCTATGCGGCTTCTCGACCGCTACCTCATCCGTGAAATCCTACCCTACGTCGCCACCGTCTTTTTTCTGCTGACGGCGGTGATTTTCATTCACGAGGCCGGACGTTTCTCGGAACTGTTTGTCGTCTTTGCCCGGCGCGGTTTGTCAAGCACGCCGCTCATCAAGCTGGTGCTCTCCCTACTACCGGGGATTGTCATCTTTACCTTGCCCATTGCATTTCTGGTGGGCGTCACCATGGCGATGGGACGGCTGTCTGGAGACTGTGAAATTGTCGCCATGCAAGCCGTAGGCGTAGGGCGCTGGGCTTTTTTGCGCCCGACGCTTTTGGTCGGCTTTGTTATGACGCTTATTACCAGTTACAACACCTTTTATTTGCTACCGACGGCGGTTAGTTCTCTCAACCAGCTCAAGAAAACACGATCTGAGTTATTGCTGCGCAGTATTGAGACGTACATCAAGCCCGGCACGTTTACTGAAGACCTGCCGGGCAAGATTCTCTACGTTGACCGCAGTGACGGGGAAGGGAAGTGGCAGCGGATTTTCATTGCCGAAACGGCGACCCAGCCAAACGAAGAACCTAAAATCTACTCGGCTGAATCAGGACAGATCATTGTTGGCAAGACATTGCAGGACAGTGAGCTGCGGCTGGAAAAGGCACGGGTCTATGGCCAGGAATCACGTCAACCAGACGAAGTAACAAGTTACTTTCTCAACGCCTCTGGAAGCCTGACCGCAAGTTTTTCGCTTGGTAAGGAAGAAGACATCCCCGATCCGGCAACGGCGCCAGGGCCAGAGTTGTTCACCTTTCCGAACTTGTGGCGCTTTGAGCCAAGCAGCCCGGCGCAGGCCCGAGCCGTTGCCACGGAAATACACAAACGGATGGCCTTGCCGGCTGCCTGTTTGATATTTGCACTTTTCGGAGTAGCCCTAGGGGTAACCACTCTTCGTAGTGGGCGGTCAGGCGGATTGTTTGTCGGTGTTATGCTGGCCCTGGTTTATTACATGCTGATGCTCGGTGGCGAACGGGCGGCACGCAGTGGGGCCCTACCCGTAGTACTGGCTGTCTGGTTGCCCAACTTGCTGTTTCTGGGGATGGCTGGGGCTGGCTTGGGCAACATCGGGCGATGGGTAACGCGGTGGACAGTCTGGGGCTGGTTCTGGCGAGGCTGGCACTGGGCATGCCGAGTGGTTCTCTACCTCGTCCGGTACTCATGGCGTCAATCCTACAGCATGAGCCTTTCAAACTGGTTAGTGCGAGGTACAGCAACAGCCTTTTTTGTGACCCCTCGCCTCCGGCTGGGATTTCCCCGAATTGTGGACGGCATGATTTTTCGCGAGGCAGTGGGGTTCTTTGCGCTTGTTCTCTTTGGGCTAGTAGGTCTTTTCCACGTATTCACCCTGTCTGAACTCATCAACTCAATTGTTCAAAACCGTGTTGGCTTTGGCACGGTAGCCGGTTATTTGCTGTTTTTGACTCCCCAAATCCTCAACTACATGATCCCCTTTGCCGTACTGGTTGCCACGCTCGTTACGATGGGACTGCTGGCAAAGTCAGCTCAGCTCATCGTGCTTTATGCCAGCGGACAGAGCCTGTATCGGTTATCGCTGCCGTTGTTTCTGGGCAGCGGACTGGCAGCATTGCTGATGTTTGGTTTGCAGGAAATTGTCCTACCTATCTCAAATCCACGCCAAGATTACCTGCGTTACCAAATTCGTGGCGGAACCCTCCCACCGCAGACCTTTCATCAAAAAAATCGCAAGTGGTTTCGTGGGCGTGACCACCGCATCTTCAACTTTGCTGTCTTTGACACCGAACGCAATGAGTTCACGAGTTTTGGCATGTATGAACTTCATCCCACAACGGCGCGGTTGGTGTCGCGGACGTATGCTGCTAAGGCGCGCTGGGATGCTCTAACAGAAGAATGGGTGCTGACCAACGGCTGGCGACGAACGTTTTCTGCCGACGGCTTGGAGACCCAACGCCAACCTATCCGCGAACTACGTCTCAAATTGGCAGAAACGCCAGATTACTTCCGGCAAAGTACGACTGATATTGCCAAAATGAGCATCGGCCAGTTACAGCAACAGATTGCAGAACTCACTGCCCAAGGACTGGATGTTGAGAATTTGCAGCGGGCCATTCAGGTAAAAATCGCAACCCCCTTGTCTTGCTTCACCATGGTACTTGTTGGGATTTCTTTTGCCCTAACCGTCGGGCGGCGCGGGGCCATGGTGGGAATTGCCATTGGTATTGGACTGGCCGTGTCATTCTGGGGAACAGTCAACCTGTTTGAGCAACTTGGTTACTATCGTCTGCTACCGATGTTCTGGTCAGCCTGGGGGCCGAACCTGTTGTTTGGCAGCGGCGGGTTGTATCTCCTGCTGTCTGCCAAAACCTAATAGTACGAAAGCAAGTTAGCTAATATGATCTACGTGCCGTGCTTGTTGTCCTATCATCCTCGACCCATCAGTGCTCAGTTATATTCACTGACGATTCTGTACTTCGTACAATATGAATTCCGTGTCTCTGTATAACTCATGCAACATTCCACAGGTGCTAACAGGAAATCTACTGATCACATGAGTTATTCCGTATTTACTAGAGATTTCTTTGAGTATATTACAGTCCGTATCCCCAATCGGTGTGTAGTAGTTTTTTGCAATTTCTACTCTATTGAACCATTCGAGCAGTTCTATGTCTCTGTAAGGGTGTGATTTGAAATCCACGAAAATTGGAACCTTTGCTGCCAACCTAAACCATTCCAAATCGGGAGGGACTAGGTAGAGATTGCCAGGTCGGTATGTATTGGTGACAAACACAGTAAACGCATTGACGCCTACCTTAGGAATGCTAAGGAGTCTTACAGTATGAAGCACGCCTAGGATGCCAAGCAAAAGAATTCCAGCTAGGATAGTAGACTCAAGCACTGGTACAACTTTGGCTTGTAGCGAAACAAAATAAGGTCGCTGCCAGTATGAAATGGTCAGACTTGCGGCAAGCAAGGTGAATCCGAAAGCAGCACCCAAGAATTGTCTTATACCAAAACCCAATTGATCACTAATACTTGGCAGGAAGTTAGGGATGAGAGAAAAAGTGATAGCCACGATGCCGCTAATTGACAAGATAAGCTGTATAAATCTAGTTGGATTTCCAGAAAGAGATTGTCGAAGTATCCGGTGTATATTAGAGACAGTACTTGCAATAATTACAGCTGATGCAATGGGAACAAGGAATACAGAGAGTCGCCAAGGAAATAACAATGCCAGAGTTTTACTCCCGGTGAGTAACTGAACCAGTGTTAGAATTATTGCTGACAGGAATGATCCTAAAAAAACTGGGAATAACTTAGTTTGTCTTACCAAGTACAGCGCTAAGGTAATAAATGCGATTTGAAAAAGTACATCCTTGCTAATCCAACTTACAACTTTTGCGTGGTGAGGTATTCTATAGTTTATAAGGATATCTTGGGCTTGGGTATAAATATCAGGATTAGTAGGCCTAAATCTTAGGTAACTATATATGAGAATTGGCATCACCAATGCAAGAGCAGCAGCGCCAAGTGTGAGAGCTTTCAGATACTTTCTATCCCTGACAACAATAGACATCATGTAAGTACCTGTAAGCACTCCGGCACTCAGTAGATACGTAGGGTGGAATGTTGCTGCAATGGCTAGGCAAACAACTGCCGCAAAGTACCTATCCTGAAGGTAGAAGTAAATTGACAATATGATGAATACTCCAAAGACCGATGGTTGAAAAAATGGACCAAGAATGTACTGTCCAGCAACTCCGCTAGTTAGAATTCCGTTGGGATTAATAGAATAGGTAAGATGGTGGAAGATAGGTACTACTGATAAGAAGTGAGCTAAGAAGCCAACATGCAACTCAGCAATTAGCACGAAATAGAAAAGATATTTTATTCCTAAACTTTTAAATCTAAAGATACTAGAACCTACCCCTAAAATGCTGTAAGCATAAATACCTTGAATGATGATTTGGTAAAGATAAAAAATATTTTCGCCAAAAATGTATACAGTCACGCTTACTAAGGCACTGAATACAGGAACAGGATCAGTGGTCTGGGCTAGCCAATCAGAACTTAGGTGCCCAACTCCGGCATTCGCCAATCCATGTAAAAAGTAGGTATTTTGGTTTGATGAGTATAACGGTAACTGTCGGAATGAGACAGCAAATACTAATGCAAGTAGCAACTTACCAAAGAGCAGAAGTCTTTCCTTTGTGTTTAGGTTTACCATCACTCTAATGCCTAGCGTTACGACACGCGCAGCGCACAGCAGACTGTCCTTCCTAGCTTGATGCTGCCCGCTGCAATACTTGAACAAGCAAACAAGGTGATACCTACTGGACTTACACCAAAGGCAGGTGACTTGATGTGCAAACCATGCGGTGCGAGCCGTGCAGTCTTGCGGGTTGGACGAAGCTATCCGACCTGCTACGCCGCGCTGTTTGCCTACGCACAATGTACCTACGTCAAGCCGCCATCACGCTCTGCGCCTTCATCCACGTGCTTACACGCGCATTTTTTACGTTGCAGCGCCTGCACAATAGCACACACATAAGCATCAGCCCCAACAGAGCCCTGCAATCCCGCAGTACCAACCACGCCAACTAAGTTAACTTGCCCCACGGAGGCAGCCGGCTGATACTTTTATCTCACCTGGTGCTGCATGATTCGGCATGGTTACTGCACCGAGCTTATCACCTTGCCTGCACCCAGTGTTGCACCCGGTCATGTGCTCTTGCACTTACTCTCTCACCTTGTGGTGTAACCTATGACGGCCGTTCTGATGGCGCACCGTTTGCAGCCGGATACTGTCCAGGAGGCGTGGTGGCGGGAATATTTCGGAAATTTTTCAGCAGTTCGACAAGACAACCGAGCCAGAGAGTGTTAGGCTTGATACGCTCCACCGGCTGAAGGCAGCTTCAGCCGACATTCCACCTCATCTCCACGTACCTGCTGGGCCTTCCCGGTATGCCCCGCCGGGCAGGGCTGTGGTAGGGAGAATGAATGAACCATCATTCATTCATGGAGGATGCGTGCTTTTGCCATGACCATCAAAAACATTATCTTCATTGTGTTCTTCTTTGCTGCCGTTGGCTATTTCCTGTTCAACGCATGGCGGCTTATCGAGTACATCCGAGTCGGCAAGCCGGAAAACCGCTTTGACAACCTGCCGCGTCGTCTCCGGGACCTTCTTGTCATTGGGTTTGCGCAAACAAAGATCATGCGCCAGTGGTGGGCCGGTGCCCTTCACGTCACGGTATTCTGGGGCTTCTGCATCCTGACGCTGGCTTCCTTCGAGGTCGTGTTGGAAGGCTTCCATCCGCAGGCTTCACTTTACTTTCTGCCTGGCTATGGAGTCCTTACCTGCTTACAAGACATTTTCGGCGTCCTTGTTCTGGCGGCATCTCTGACCTTTCTCTTCCGCCGCTATGTCACGAAGCCCAAGCGGTTCTCAGGACGAGAGATGACCCCAGCCAGCCGACTGGATGCCACCATCATCCTGCTGATGATCATTGCCCTGATGGTGACGATGTTCATTGCCAACGGCACACACCCGGCCACCAACAGCGTTATTTTTGGTTTCCGTCCGATTTCAGATGTTGTTGGATTCTACTTGGGCGGAAATCAAAGCACGGTGCTCTTTGAAATCTCCTGGTGGACACACGCTGTCGTCCTTTTGGTTTTTCTCAACTACCTGCCGTTTTCAAAGCACCTGCATGTCATTGCCTCCCTGCCGAATGTCTTTTTTGCGTCGCACCAGTCCTCCGGCGTGCTACCGAAGATGGACCTCGAAGCCGAGAACGTTGAAACCTTTGGCGCTTCAGACATCGAGCACTTCACCTGGAAGCAGTTGTTTGACAGCTATACATGCACGGAGTGCGGTCGCTGCACGGCTGTCTGCCCGGCTAACAACACAGGTAAGCTGCTATCGCCGCGCAAGATCATGATGGACATTCGCCACCGTATTGAAGAAAAGGGCGCACTAACTGTTGGCAAGCTGGGTTCTTTCACAAAGGGCATAGCTGCCAACGGTAACGGCGAACTGCCAGAACAGGTCAAAAGCGTACTGGCACAAAAACTCATCAGCGAACGGTTCATTACACCCGAGGAACTCTGGGCTTGCACAACGTGCCAGGCATGTATGCAGGAATGCCCGGTCAGCATAGAACACGTCCCCACCATTGTGGACATGCGCCGCTATCTTGTCTTGCAGGAGGCTGATTTCCCAAGCGAATTGAACACGCTGTTTACAAACCTCGAAAACAAATACTCGCCATGGGCTTTCAGCCACGACGCCCGCGCCGACTGGGCAGAGGGGTTAGAAATACCGCTAATGTCGATGATCGAAGCCGACCAAAAGCAAGTCGAAGTACTCTTTTGGGTCGGTTGCGCCGGGGCATACGATGATCGTTACCGCAAGGTGGTCCAGTCGGTAGCGCGCTTGCTCAAAAAAGCTGGAATTTCCTTTGCCATTCTTGGCAAAGAGGAAAAATGCACGGGCGATCCAGCTCGGCGCGCCGGCAATGAGTACCTTGCCCAGATGCTCATTCAGGAAAATGTCGAAACGCTGAACAACTACAAGCCACGTTTCAAGACGGTACTGACCTCATGTCCGCACTGCTTCAATGCCATCAAGAATGAGTGGCCACAGTTTGGTGGCACCTTTGAAGTGATGCATCACAGCCAGTACCTGTCGAAACTCGTGGCCGAGGGGCGCATTACGCCTACCCAGAAAATCGAGGCCACGGTGGTCTATCACGATTCCTGCTATTTGGGGCGGTCAAACCAGGTCTATGACGAACCACGCCAAGTACTGGTGCAGATTGGGTCAAAGCTGACCGAAATGGAACGCTCCCGCGACAGGGGGATGTGCTGCGGTGCAGGCGGCGCGCGCATGTGGATGGAAGAAGCGGCCCCGCGCGTCAACGTTGAACGTACCCGCCAGGCACTCGAAACCAAGCCCGATATGATAGCCGCTGCCTGTCCCTTCTGCCTGACAATGCTAACGGATGGCCTCAAGGCCCACAACGAAGAGCGGGTCAAGACATTTGACATTGCCGAGTTGCTCGAGCAGGCAACAAATGGTGATAAGCACGTGTAGTGGTGCAGGGACGGGAACAAAGAGCTAAGCCGAGGCCTTTCAGGCTTCGGTACCGGGAACGGACCATTCCGGGGGAAGGGATTCGCCGGCTACTTCAATGAGCCGCACGATCACTTCCCCAAGAATGCGGTCAGGCGTGGAAGCGCCAGAGGTCAGGCCAATGGCGAGCTTGCCGGCAGGCAGCCAGTGTTGAGACTCGACTTCGCGAGCTTGAAAGGCCGGCTTGTGGCGGATGCATTCGGCAGACACCAAACAGTCTGCTCCCGTAATGTGGTAGGTCGGACAGACCGCCGAAGCCATTTCGCAGAGATGGCCGGTATTGCTGCTATTGTAGCCGCCGACAACAAGCATTAGGTCGAGATTCTGAGTCAGCAACTGTGCCACAGCGTCCTGCCGAACCTGCGTGGCGCTGCAAATTGTGTCAAATGACCGGAAGCGGAACGGCACTTCATCTTCACCGTACCGCACCGCCATAGCCGCGCGCAGTCGTTCCGCAATCGCTATAGACTCACTGGCCAGCATGGTGGTTTGATTGGCAAGTCCGATCTTTTCCAGATCACGCCGGGGGTCAAAGCCAGGCGAAGCATACCGGGCGAAGAAGTCGTGCAGCCTTTCCACTGGTTGCACGCCGCTAATGACCTCGGCCAAACGCTCTGCTTCTGACATGTCACGCACGACAACGTAGCGTCCGCCAGGGATAGCTAGTACATGGGAGCGCGTCGCGGCTGTTTCTTCGTGGTCGTGTTTACCGTGGATGACGGTGGTGAAACCGTCGCGGGCATAACGCTCCACCCGCTTCCACACGTGGACAACCGATCCGCATGTGGTGTCAATGAGAGTGCAGCCTGTTTGCTGCAAGCGGGACAGCTCTGGGGTTGGTAAACCAAAGGCCGGAATAATGACCACATCCTGCGGGGTGAGATGGACAAGCCCGTCAAGCGGATGGATTCCAACCGCCGCAAGCTGTTTGTTGACCGTTGGATTGTGGATGATTTCCCCAGCTAGGTAAATCTTTCGGTCATAAAACTGGCGGCGTGCTTCATAAGCCAGCTCAAGAGCGTCGTCTACGCCGTAGCAGAAGCCAAACTCACGCGCCAGATGAAGTGTGAGGCGTCCGACTTGACACACATAACCTTGCTGGCGGAGAGCCTCAACAATTGCACTACCGAAGTAATGTGCTACTGCTTGGCGTGTGCTGGCTTGAACAGACAGACGCAGCCGCGAAGGGGAACTTTCGGGAAGCGTGACCGCAATCTGACTAGCCATGTTGACCGATTGCCCTCACGTACAGAATGGCTTGGGGGCAAGACCGACACGATCGCACCAGCGGTCACGACGTGAAGAGACTCTAGCCGGTATGCACCCTGTCGCCAAGCCAAGATGGCGGGTTGCATCCGTGCCTTGTACTTTGAAGGATGGCTGCTCCCGGCGCCCGAAACGAAAAAGCGCCGACTGGTTGAGGTACGCTGCAATTCGCCTAGGAGCCAGCATTAGCTAGCTCTGGGGTGTTTTCGGTTGCCTCGTTGGGTTGGTAAGCAATGGAAAGTGGCGGTGGGGGTGGAGAGGGAGCTTCTGAAGCCGGTTTGGAGGTTTTGTCCGTTGCAAAGCTGACCTTGACAAATGTCCGGCGCGGTCCAGATGCAGGTTGAGGGGTGCTTCCTGCAGGCTTTTCAGCTACGCCATTTGTTGCACTTGCCGCTGAAGCCGCTTCCCCGGTAGTTGGTGTCGCCGTCACAGGTTGGGTCGCAGGTTGAGAGGGCGGTGCGCTTGTCCCTGACTTGCCGGCATTTTGAATAAAGGCAAGGAGCTGCTTGAGAGGGCTGCCTTGCTCAACCATCCGATCAATGGCCTGGAGAAGAAAAGCCCGTGCCGCCGGATTTTCACTGACGGTGATAAGCAGTTTGTTGATCGCTTCGATAAGGGCCGTAATTTGGCCAATGTCCTCAACCTTGGGGATGCGGTCCACCAGTTTTGAAAGCGTTTCATCTAGTCCGATGGTTTTGCCAACTTCGGTTGGGAGGGTACCCACAACGTCTTTGGCTACCTGTGCCACACGATAGACGGTGTAGCTTGCGTTGGAAACCGGCCGTCCTGTGCCAAAGGGCGACTCAAGGGATGGTGTCTTGGCGGCTGCTTCGTCGGGATGGGGCGTCCGGGCCACTGGGGCAGGAGGCGGTACCCTAAATGTAGTGCCTCGTTTGGCATGAGACTCCTGAACAATAGCCCGAATACGCTCGATTTGAGCCAGTGTGGTCGCGTCGGCCGAGGCTGTTTGAGCAGAGGAGGATTGGTTGTCAGATGTTTCTGAATGTTGTTCGTCAGATTTCCCCATGCGCCGGGTGACCACGGCTTTGGTCAGGGTGAAGAGTTCTTCCAGTGCCGGAAGGTCCATAATCGGCAGCAGGTCTACCCGCGCCGTCATGGGTCTGGAAACGGCAGGCGGTGTAAACTCCAACGCCAGCTCCCCATGCAAGGTATCGGCTCGCCTGGCGCTCAGGTTCACACCACGGTAATCGAGGCGGTCGAGGACATCCGACTGCAAACCACGCGCCCAGAGAACAAAGTGCCGGTCGGTCAGGATGACGTAGTCGTGCAAAGTCAGCCCGCCCACCCGCTTGCCATCGCCGTCAAAGATAATCCCGTCGAAAAGGGCGATGACCACTTCGTCCGGCTCACGGTGATAGCGGAAGAATTCCTCAATGTGTTTCCTTTCGACGTTTTTGCCGATGTAGGGGATGGGTAAATCGAGCGCAATGTTGTTAGCCATCGTCGTTTCTCCTCAAACCGCCCCACGAAAGCTGAACAAAACGGGAAGTTCGGAGACTGTTGTGGTTGCTCGGCTCCGAACTTCCCCACCTGCCTTATCCTTCGGCTGTGAAACGAGAAGCCGTGGTTTTACCTGCCGGAGACGTAACCAAGTTGCGTCGGGCGCCGCCGCCGTCATACAGGTTGTCAAACATACGCCCCTGGAGACGGTCGAAGTTGTAGGCAATCGCGCGGTAGATGTCGCCGACGAGGTTGATGTGACCTTCAAGGTTGATTTCGCCGATTTCGACGATGGAGTCCACGACTTTTTTGAACTGACCCATAGTAGCAAGTCCTCCGAAGTTCGGATGGGAAGGAAGTGGGCTGAACTTTGGGGACGCAAATCCGACACGCCGTTGCCCTCCCAACAGACCTTCGCACAGCGCCGGATAACGACGGTGAGCCATCCCCACCTGGGATGTTTGCCTGTTTAGACATCAAGGCGACGACGCCGCCCTAGTCGGGCTTCAGCCAACACCGACTGGGGTTTCAAAGCAAATACTCAACCACTCGTTCTGATACTCGGCACGACTGGGTTCAAGTCCAATCATTGAGGTTGGCAGACCAACCATCCGCCGTTGGTTACCGATCTGGATGACAAGCTCATCGCCTGCAATCCATGTTTCGAGCCGGTCTGGCTCTAAAAACGGCAACCGGATGCGGATTCGGCAGTCGTGCTCGGATTTACACATTTCAAAGGGACGCTCACTGTAAAGCCGCGCTGCCGGGTCAAGGTCGCCGAAAAGGTCACGAGCCAGCACCCGGAGGCGGTCTATGCCAACGACTTCTGAACCGTACATCGGCGCCCGTAGAATTGGCAACGGCCGGAATGAGTCTTCAATCTCCGCCAGGTAACGCTGCTGCACCTCCTTCCAGCCTTCCAAAAAGCCACTGTTTTCGTGAACGGGCAAAAGCCGGTTGACCACAATACTGTCGGCAAGTAGTCCGTAGAGGTTGAGGTAGGTCAGCGCCCGTTTGGACTCTTTGATGGCCATCTTTTCGGCATTCATCACCAAGCGCACCGTTGTCGTTGTGCCATCACACAAAATATCGTGCATAACCTCGAGGTTTTGAAACAGGCGGTCTACCTCAGAAAAGACTTTCTCCGAAGCCATGTACTTACGTAAGCCAGGCGTGGCATTAGCCAAGGGACGTACGATGGGGCGCACAAGCGAGACTTCCAGCCCCCGCACAAGCCGGATGAACCAGCGCAACGTCTGGGGCATAGACAGCAAGCGCAGCGTTTCACCCGTTGGGGCCGCATCTACCACCAACAGGTCATAGTCACCACTTTCCCGATACTTCCGAATGCGCGTCAGGCTAAACAGCTCTTCCATACCAGGCAGAATGGCGGACTCGTCAGCCAGGACACCATCCACGCCTTGGCTGGCCAGAATCTCGGCAAAGTGGGCACGCACAACACCCCAGTTTTCTTCCAAGTCCTTGTAAACGTTGGTTTCAAGCGCATCGAGCCGATCTGCGACCCGTACCGGCTCTGAATCCAGAGGCATGTCGAGGGAATCTGACAGGCTGTGGGCCGGGTCCGTACTCATCACCAGAGTACGCAATCCCCGCTCAGCCGCCAGTAGGGCTGTTGCCGCTGCAACACTGGTTTTTCCAACGCCACCCTTGCCGGTGTAGATGATGATTCTCATACGTTCCGTCTTCTCGTGTTGTGCAAGTTTGCGCCCCGGCACATCCTTTAGGGGGTACTTACGGCCAACGTCCCTGCTTTACCGAATCGCAATGGCATAGGCCATCATGCCCAGCACATATAGTGTTGTCCCGGTGGCGTTATACCAGGGAGCGCGCGCCTCCGGGTCACGAACGAGCTTGACCTGAAGCGGGAGCTGCGCCACCAGCAGCCCCGCCAAAACGGCTGCCCACAGCCATTCCCCATACCAAGCCAGCAAACCAACACACAGCAGTTGCGGAATGTTCATGACGTAGCAGGCCACCCGCGCCGCACGCGGAATGCCAAGTTGCACCGGCACCGAGCGGATGCCTAGTGCCCTATCGCCTCGTACGCTCTTGAAGTCGTTGAGCGTCATGATGCCGTGCGCACCGACGCTGTAGAGGACGGCTCCGGCAATGCTGGCCGGCGGAAAGGCGCCGGAAACCGCCAGGCAGCCCGTTGCCCACGCCACGCCTTCATAGGCGAAGCTCACCAGTCCATTGCCGAACCAGCCATTGCGTTTGCCGCGTACCGGCGGCGCGCTGTAAAGCAGTGACATCACAAAGGCTGCGATGGTGATGAACAGCACCGGCCATGATCCGACAAACCAAGCCAGCACGAAGGAGGCTAGGGTAAGCGCCGTACACACCCAGAGCCCCTGGGCCTCAGTAATCCGCCCGGAAGGAAAGGGACGCTGTGGTTCGTTGATACGGTCCACTTCGCGGTCACAGTAGTCGTTCATCACCTGTGACATCGAACACATGAGCGGCCCGGCTAAGATGGCCCCTAAGAACAACTTCCACAGAAACTCTCCCGTAGGAGCTGCTCCACTGCTAATGGCTCCGCACAAAAACGCCCACATTGGCGCAAACCACGTCAGTGGTTTCATCAGTTCCAGGACGGCGCGCCAAAAGTCGGCCCGAGAAGGTGCAAGAGACATGGAACAGGCTTGTGAAGCGTATTGGTTAGCCATCGGAATCGGCAGCCGGGAAATAGGCTCACGGGAAGCCAGCGGGCATCCGTCACAAAACATCGGGACGTTTCCCTTCCAACTTCGCTCATGGCAAAGCGGACTGCAACGGAAACTTTGCTGGTCGAAAGCCTTTTGTCCGCCATGCTAAGGTAGGCTGTCTCCCTACGCGGCGGACTGTGTCAACCAGCCGCCGCACGCAACACGAATCCCTATGAGAAGATTGAGCATGCTGTACCAGGCGCCTTGGTTGAGGGTAGCTATCGGGCTGATGCTGGCTGTTGGAGCCATCTGGGAGTCTGTCTTGGTGGTTGAAGCCCAGCGGGCCAGCCAGGCAGCCCCCCGCCGAGCAGGAAAAGCGCCTGCAGTTCCACCACCGCGTTCTTGGTCGAAAAATGCGCCGCTACCTTCGCCGCCTGCGTCACCGCCGGCCGCTACGACGGCTCCTGCAGCAGCGCCCAGCCCCCTGCAGGAATTTGTCGAGCGGATAGCCAACCGCCCAGCCTTGCAGGGGGCGCGGCTGGGCATCCGCGTCGAAGACGCCGAAACGGGTGAAGTCTTAGCTGATGTTGCCGGTGAAAAGCGCTTCCTTCCAGCTTCAAACATGAAGCTTGTCACAACGGCTGCGGCACTTGATGTTCTGGGGCCTGACTTTCGTGTGCGCACCTCGGTTTACGTACCACCGCCAGACGCCAAAGGGGTTGTCACGGGCGATCTGATTCTTGTTGGACGTGGCGATCCAACCATTTCCAACCGCTACAATGCCGACAAAAAGGACACCCGCCTGACGCCGCTCGAACAGCTCGCCGACCAGGTGGCAGCGGCTGGCATCAAGGAAATCACCGGCGATGTTGTCGGGGATGAAAGCTACTTCCGCGCTGCTCCGCTTGGCGATGGTTGGGGCTGGGATGACTTACAGTGGTACTATGGTGCAGAGGTCAGCGCCTTGTCGGTTGCCGACAACCATGTGATGCTGACGGTGACGCCGACACGTCCTGGAGAAAAGGTGGCCGTGACATGTACGCCGGCAACCGACTACATCACTCTGCGCAATGAAGCCGTGACGGCCGCCAGCAAGGAAACCGACACCTTTGGGCTGCACCGTGGCCTAGCGGATAACATCATTGAACTGTACGGCGCGTTACCGCCGAATGGAGCGCGGGAGCTGGGCGTGGCGATTCACAATCCGGCCCGTTTTGCCGCCCACATGTTCCGGGACATGCTTGTGCGGCGCGGGATTGTCGTACGGGGCGGCATCCGAACTGCTGACGCCAACCTACGGCAGCGACAGCCGCTGGCGCTAGAAACACTTAGGGAAGTGGCTTTTATCGAGTCGCCACCGCTGTCGCTTTGGGTACGCACAACCAACAAGATCAGCTCTAACCTCTACGCAGAAATTCTCTTGCGGCATCTGGGGAAAGCCCGCGGTGCGCCGGACAAGGACGCTGACGTAGCCGGTTGTGCCGTGGTGGCGGAATTTCTCTCGCGCGCCGGAATTGCGGTTGCCGAACTGAAAATCCGCGATGGTTCGGGCCTATCACGGCTTGACAACCTGACGCCAAGCGCCCTGACGGCTCTTCTGCGCTTTATGCGTAAACATCCAGCCTGGGAGGTGTTTTATGACTCCCTGCCCGTGGCTGGCGTAGATGGTACACTGCGCAGCCGCATGAAGGGGACGCGCGCTGCTGAGAACCTACGGGCCAAAACCGGGACGCTAGATGATGTCAGCGCCCTGGCGGGGTACGTCACGGCCGCCAGCGGACGGCTGCTCGTATTCAGCTTTGTAGCGAACTATCTCAACACTGCCCGCATGGCCGGCGTCGAGGCCGGAGATGACCTAGGCAAAGCTTTGGCTGAATACACAGGCACGGCTACTGCCCCCACAAAAGCTGCTGCAAAGACAGGTACAAATGATGAACCGATGCTTCTGGAAAGTGATGTTGCTGGCTGCTGCCGTTAGCAGCAGTTTGGTGGTCGCTGCTTTTGCTGCCGGGCTGACCGTCGGCCAGCAGCTTTCCGCGCGAGAAGCTCAGCAGGCACTACAGCGTGCACTGGGCGGACGCTATGATCGCAACCGCATTCACATCCGACGTGTTCTTCCGGGCTTTTCGTCCCGTGATGCCATTGTGGAAGCCCATGTGGAAGCCACCTTCAAACTGACCCGGACAGCAAAGGGCTGGGAAGCCACTGAAGTACGAATTGCTGACCGCGACTGGCGGCAGCTTGCGGCGCTAACCCGCGCGCTCAGCCGGGGCACAGCCGAAGAAACCACCGGAGCGCCATGATATGACCCACTACTATTTCATCGGCATTTGCGGCACAGCTATGGCTTCCCTGGCCGGGATGCTCAAGGCGCGCGGTCACAAAGTCACTGGGTCAGATGCCCACCTCTATCCGCCCATGTCAGATGAGCTTGCCCGGCTGGGTATTCCGGTCAACCTAGGCTATGACCCGGCACATCTGGCGCACTGTCACCCGGATGTTGTCGTCATCGGCAATGCCATTTCGCGCGGCAACCCAGAAGTGGAATACGTTCTCGAACGTCGTTGGCGGTATGCTTCGCTGCCAGAAGTGCTCAAACATGAGTTTCTCTGGGGCAAACGGGTGTTGGTTGTCACGGGCACCCACGGCAAAACGACAACGACGGCGCTGGCTGCCCACGTGCTTACGGTCGGCGGACTGGAACCGACGTTTCTTGTCGGTGGTGTTGCTGAAAATTTCGGCTCCAGCTTTCGCGTAACAGAAAGCGATTACGTCGTCCTCGAAGGCGATGAATACGACACGGCCTACTTTGACAAGGGGCCGAAGTTCATGCACTACCTACCGGAAATCGGTATTGTCAACAATGTCGAATTTGACCACGCAGACATCTATCCCAACCTGGATGCCGTCAAGCTGGCCTTTCGGCGCTTTGTCAATCTCATTCCGCGCCATGGTGCATGTATTGTCGGTTTTGACTCACCGCATGCGCGCGAGGTGACGGCGCAGGCATGGGCTCCGGTAGAGGGTTTTGCGCTCGATGCACCTGATGCGCTCTGGCGCGCCCACAAGCTAGAATACACGGCAAACGGTATGCGTTTTGGCGTTTTGCGGGCAGGCGTGCCGTGGGCAACGTTCGAGCTGCCCACCTTTGGCGCGTTTAACGTCCGCAATGCATTAGCCGTTATTGCCGCTGCTACGCGCTGGGGCATTTCACCGGAGCAAATTGCTACAGGGTTGGCAACGTTTCGCGCCGTCAAACGGCGGATGGAGGTCCGGGGGGAAGTCGGCGGCATCACGGTCATTGACGACTTTGCGCACCATCCGACGGCCGTCCGGGAGACGCTGGAGGCTCTGGCGCACCGGTTTCCGGGACGCCCACTGACGGCTGTGTTTGAGCCGCGCTCGTGGTCGTCGCGCAAGCGGGTGTTTCAGGCGGCCTATGCTGAAGCGTTTGACGCCGCCCGGCAGGTTGTTATCGCGCCGGTGTTTGAAAGTGCTAAGGTAGCCGCCGACGAACGCTTCTCACCAGAGCAGCTCTGTGCCGATCTGACGGCGCGCGGAAAGACAGCCGTTGTCTGCCCGGGTGCTGACGCTATTGTGGATTACCTGCTGGGGCATCTCCAGCCACAGGAAGTTGTCGCAATTTTGTCCAATGGCAGCTTCGACGGCCTGCACGACAAGCTGCTGCAAGCCTTGAACAAGACCAGCCAGGGACGAAGCTGACCTGAAACCCGAAGCTTTTGGCCAGGCACGTTGCGCCGCCAAATTTGCCCTTGGGCTACAGCAGCCGTTCTTGCAGGCGACGCAGGACGGTCAAGGCTAAGTCAGGCGTTAGGCTGTTCAGATCAAGGGTGCGGAGTTCTTCGATGACGGTTTCGTTGGCGGCTTCAAACAGCGTCGGTTGTGCGCGCTGGGCTTTGCCACGCCGGGCAGGTAAGTGCCGCGCCAGCTTGGGTTTACCGAGGACATCAAGCTCGTTGGCCTCTAGGTTAGCCAGAATTTCACGGGCGCGCGCGATGACCGAAGCCGGAAGACCGGCCAGCCGTCCGACTTCAATGCCGTAAGATTTACTGGCGCTACCCGGTATGACACGGTGTAGAAAAACGATGTGGCCATTTTGCTCTGACACTGCCAGTTGAACGTTAGAGACACCCGGTAGCACATGCGCTAGTTCAACCAGCTCGTGGTAGTGCGTTGCAAACAGCGTTTTTGCTGCGTGGCGCGGCTCGTCGTGCAGGTATTCACACACGGCCCAGGCAATAGAAAGCCCGTCAAAGGTCGAAGTACCGCGACCGACTTCATCCAACAAAACAAGGCTGCGCGGTGTGGCTGTGTTGAGGATGTAGGCCGTTTCGGTCATCTCGACCATAAAGGTTGAACGGCCGCGCGCCACATTGTCCGACGCGCCAATGCGCGTAAAAATCCGATCCACCAACGGAATCAAAGCGCGGCGGGCCGGCACAAACGAACCGGCGTGCGCCATCAAAACAATGAGACCGACCTGGCGCAGAAACACGCTTTTGCCGCCCATGTTCGGGCCGGTGATGATGATCAGCCGGTCAGTCGAATTGTTCATACGGACATCGTTTGGAACAAACCGCTCGACGTTGGCTTCGACAACCGGATGCCGGCCGGCTTCGATAACAAGTTCATCGCCAGCATGCAGTTCTGGGCGTACATAGCGCCGTCGGGCAGCCACTTCGGCCAGTCCAGCCAAAACATCCAGTGTGGCTACGACACGGGCAGCCGCTTGCAACCGGGGGGCGTGGGCAACAAGAAAGGCGCGCAGTTCATGAAAAAGCTGGGTTTCCAGCGCCAGTAGCCGCGTTTGAGCATCATGCAGCCGTGCTTCGAGTTGCTTGAGTTCAGGCGTTGTGTAGCGTTCGCCGTTCGCAATGGTTTGCTTGCGTTCGTAGTTGGCCGGGACGTACTTGAGGTTGGCTTTGGTGACTTCGATGTAGTAGCCGAAGACCTGATTGAAGCGCACCTTGAGCGAACCGATCCCCGTTTGCTCGCGCTCGCGCTGTTCGATGGCCGCAAGAGCACCGGTGGCATCCTGCCGCAGGGTACGCAACTCGTCCAGTTCAGCGCTGTAACCAGGGCGGATAACGCCACCATCTTCAAGCTTGGCCGGCGGCATATCGGCGAGCATCTCTGCCATCCGCTGGTGCAGATCAGCGCACGGGTCGAGCGTCTCACCCAAGGTGATCAGCAAAGACGACGTACATGACAGTAGCCGTTCCTTGAGTGCCGGCAGGTGGGCGCAGCTTGTACGCAGGGCGGCTACATCGCGGGGGGTTGCCATGTTGAGGGAAAGTCGTCCGACCAAGCGCTCGATGTCCTGAATTTCCCGAAGCAGTTGCCGGAAGCCATCCCGTTCAATGGGTTTTCGGTGCAGTTCGTCCACGGCATCGAGGCGGGCTTCGATGATGGGCAACTCAAGTGACGGGCGTAAAAGCCACTGCTTGAGCAAGCGCGCGCCCATGTTGGTGATGGTGTCGTCGAGTACACCCAAGAGGGCGTCACGGCGGTTGCCAGCTACGCTTTCAAGAACTTCTAGGTTTTTGAGCGTGAGCTGGTCGAGTTCTAGGGTGTTTGTTGTTTCAAACCACGTTATGCCGGTTACGTGACGCGCATCGCTCATCTGCGTTTCGCGGACGTAGCGCAGGATGGCGGCTGCAACGCCAATGGCCTGGGGCTTGCCTTCTAGACCGAAACCGGCTAGTGAGCGAACGCCAAAGTGGTCACGCAGTAGGCCTTCGCCAGCCTCTGGCGCAAAGGATTGGCTTTCGACAAGGGTAAGCGCTGCCGAAAAACGGGGTGGTTCAGAAGGCTGCCCATCGGCGGGTGCCTCCAAGGAGGGAGGTTTGGGAAAAGCCGGGGTAAGAAGCGGCGCCAGAGCCTGCGGAGCCAAAACTTCACGGGGATCAAAGCGTTCGAGCAGGTTGAGTGCGGCTTCAAGGTGGGCTTCACCCCGCAGCTCAGTTACGGAAAACTCGCCGGTGGTCACATCGAGCAAAGCTAGAGCAGTGGCTTCCGCGTTGCTGGAGAGCGCCGCCAGAAAGCGGTTTTCGGCCCCCGTGAGCAGGGGCTCTTCAAGGGAAGTGCCGGGGGTTACCACGCGCACGACAGCGCGTTCGACGAGCTTGGTCTTGCTGGTGGCTTCTTCGAGCTGTTCGCAGATAGCGACGCAGTAGCCGCGCTCGACGAGCCGGGCAATGTAGCCGGTGGCGGCGTGGTAGGGAACACCGCACATGGGGACGGGCTGGGCGGTATCTTTGTGGCGGGCGGTAAGGGTGAGGTCAAGTTCGCGTGATGCAATTTTGGCATCATCGAAAAACAGCTCGTAGAAGTCGCCGAGACGGAAAAAGAGCAGGGTGCCAGGGTACTTGGCCTTGATGGCAAAGTACTGGCGCATCATCGGGGTCGCTGCTGTGGACACCGAGTTCCGTTCCTCCTGACCGGGTGCGGTTGCGGGTCTCTCCACCATAACAGGGTAGCTTCACGGCAGGATTTCAACCTCCAGTTGCTGGCGGCCGCTCACGTCACACTCGCCGGGTGGTAGTTCCTGTTTGAGCAAGGTCAGGGTTGGCAGGGATTTTCCTTCGGTTTTGATGCGCGCGCTGCTAATGGTTGCTAGATAGGAAGCCGGCAGCGCTGGCATGGCTTCCTCGCCGATAACCGCGCCTGGCTCGGCGCGGTAGAGCCGAACGTAGAGCCGGTCAGGGCGGTGCAGGCGGTTGAGCGCTGCTACAAGCTGTCCTAGGTTTTCAGCCGTGCCGGTCACAACCGGGTCAAGGGCATCCATGACGCGACCATCGCCGACGAGCAGCGTCACCGTGCCGGGACGCGCATCGGCCGGAATGGTGACTGGCACACGCTCAACAAGCGTCTGCCCCTGGGCATTGTGGGCCACAAGCGTCAGGTGGAGGGTTTCACCCCGCCGGACGCGCAGGCGGTCGGCCCACAGACCGTCCAGGGTGGCGTTGAGCCGGGCATCGCGCGCCGTTACGGTGACATGGATGGCGCGAACCTTTCCCCGGGCCAATCCGCTGTTGAGCAGGGTTGCCAGCGGTTGCGCCACGCTGAAGCCAACACTCGTGGCCGGGCTGAAGTTGGAGGCAATCGAACGAGCGAATCGGACTGGCGGCGCGCCATCCAGTTCAATCCGCCCTTCGGCACGGAGCGTTGCCTCACCAATGCTGCGTTCGGTGGCTGTCAAACTAGCAGCAACCCCAATGTTTGCCAGAATGGGCGACAGAAAAGCATCCTCAACGATTTCAAACTGATAGCGCCGCACCATGCCAAGGGCACTTTTGACTTCAACCGTCACCGGAATCATCGGAGCTGCGATGCCTAAACGCCCCCGAATCGCCGCCGAGCGGTCCTGTGTCATTGCCCCAACCGGAGCTTTGGGTACAGTCAGCTTGAAGGAGTTGCCGACGTTCGGAATGACCGTCACCACCTCACCCTCCGACATCGGAAACATGACGCCGCCAATCCCACCGGGGCTAAAGAAGGGATGACCGAACGCCAGAATGTCATCGCCGTCGCGCCACGTCACCGTGCCGGAGGCACTCAGCCCAAAGTCACCGCGCATCAGGTCTACGGAGACCGTCCGTCCTGGCGCAAGGGTTTCCGAGGTAATAACCCCCAGTCCGGCCGACGGCGCCGGAGCGCTCCCGCCACTTACGACGCGAAAACCCAAGCTTTCAAAAGTGGCAGCAAATGGAGCCATAACCTCTACTCCAAAGCCAGCCACGGCAAGGGGCGTTGCAATAGGCACAAAGGCTCCTCCTTCCCGCCAGACATCGCGCAGGGTCGGAATGCGTGCTGCGGCTTCTGCCGTAACTGGGATGGCAGCAGGCATCCCGGCACGCTGGGCCAGCGCCGGCGAATCGCTTTCAGCAAAGATTTCAATCATGTGGGCAATGGGCATGATGAGGGCAATCGGCTCTTTGGCAAAGGCAAAGGTTGCCGAAATTGCACCAACCAGCTTTCCTTCAATGAAAACCGGACTGCCGCTCATTCCGGCAAACACCAGCGTACGTTCGACTTTAGGGCCGGTCAGCCGTGCCACAATAAATGACTGTTTTGGGTTCGGTGTGCCGGGGAGAATACCCAGGATTTCTACACCGAACTCTTCAACCTGGTCGCCCTGAAACACCGTGCGGCCCACACCAACCAGTCCAGGGCGAACAGCGTCCAGCGGGAAGAACCTGGGGTCGTCAGGTGTCATTCGCCGCACAGCACGGCTACTGTCGCGCATTGCGCCAGACCGGTGTTCCTGCCCCACAACAAGGCTGCTCGCTAGAACAACCCAAACCAAACCACAAAGGCTTCGCCGCAGGATTTGCCCTCTCATTGCCAACCCTCCTAGGAAGCTTGCCAACCGGCCCCTTACCGGCGCGTTGCCGCGCTGCCAGCCGGGGCAAAAGTCATTTCTTTGAACAGGTAATCCGCCCCTGCCATTTTCTCGGTCAGGAACAGTACGTAGCGGATGTCTACGCTAATGGTGCGCTGGGAGTCGTAATCATACAGGAAGTCGTTGCCCAACCCCTCAAAATTGCCGTCGAAGACAACGCCGATGATTTCTCCACGCCCGTTCAGGATAGGACTTCCCGAATTACCCCCGATGATGTCATTCGTGGAGAGAAAATTCACGGGCACATCTCCGAAACGCGGCTCAAAGTACCGTCCGTGATCCTTGCGCCGGTGTAGCTCAAGAATGGCCTTGGGAGCATCAAAGGGTTCTACGCCGCGGTCCTTTTCGACAACGCCAAACAAGGTCGTGTAGTAGCGATAAGTTGCACCGTCTTTGGGGATGTAGCCCTTGACTTCGCCGTAGGTGAACCGCAGGGTGCGGTTGGCGTCTGGATAAAAGGGTTGATTGCCACGACTGGCTGCCAGAGCCGCAATGTAACGTGCCCGCAACGCGGTGACTTCGGCGTTGTAGCGCTCGGTACGTTTGCGCACTACATCGGTTTCAGAAGCGAGCGCCAACAGAAAGTTGAGACCTGGATCGTCAAGCGCCCGAATTTGCGCCGCCGATAGTTCGAAGAGCAACTGAAGCCGCCCCGGCGTGCTGTAGTACGGCGACTCGACAATATGCCGGGCAAGCTCCCGTTGGGCTGTGATGCGTGCCTCCCCGGTTTTGTCTTCAAACTGCTTGTCAAGAAAAGCCACACGGTAGCCTGCCGGTTGCTTGTCGGCTAGCTCAAAGAGCGCCAGCAGACGTTGGCGTTCAAGAGCAACATTTCGGTCACGGAACAGGTTGGGAATGGCCGCCTTGATCCGGCTGACCTGGGCTTCAAGCTGTGGATTGCGTTCACTGGCTGGCTTTTCAGCGTCCAGTGCACGGGCAACGGCCAGGCTGGCCGCTCCGGCCACTTGGCTGACGAAGCCAGGAATCCGAGGCAAAAGGAAATCCGTTGGCACAAACGGCCGCTGGTCCTCGTTGAGTTTGGTCAGTTTGGCAATGACATCGCCGTACTTAGCCTGGTTTTCGGGCGTGCTAGCGATAAACTGTGCCAAAGCCGCTTCTTCCTTGCGGCGCCGTTCAAGAAACTGCACACGCCGGAGCGTACGCTGCGCGCCTTGGTACGCCTTGAGCGAGTTGCTTAGCCCAAAAATCTGCGAGGCCAGCGCCAGCGCTGTCTTGCGGTCAGCTTTGGCAGCTTCTTCAAGGGCAGCAATCTGGCCGGTGAAAAAGTCAATGAGCAGCGGAATTTGGATACGTTCGCTGGTTTCGACCGCTGCGGCTTCGCGGTAGCGGTTGGTGCGTCCCGGATAGCCCATCACCATAGTGAAGTCGCCCTCTTTGTAGCCAGCCAGCGAAATCGTCAGGTACTTCTTCGGACGGTAGGGCACGTTGTCTTTGGCGTAGGCTGCCGGGCGGTTGTTTTTGTCGGCGTAGACGCGGAAAAAGGTGAAGTCCCCACAGTGGCGTGGCCACTCAAAGTTATCCGGGTCACCGCCGTAGTAGCCTACGCTCTTGGGTGGGGCATACACTAACCGCACGTCAGGAAACACGTCATAGACGTAGAGGTAAAACTGCAAGCCACTATTCATCTCAACGACTTGGGCCTGCCGGTTGGGTTGGGTCTGGGCGTCAACAATCTTTTTGCGGTTTTCGGCGATTTTCTTCTCCCGCTCCTCGGCGGTCATTTCCGGCGTAACGCCGGCAAGGACCTCGGCTGTAACATCCTTCATAATGTCGAGTACTTGGACGGTGTAGCCCGGCGTTGGCAGTTCTTCGTCCCGGTTTTTTGCTACATAGCCGTTGGCGACGTAATCTTTCTCTGGCGTGCTCAGGCTAGCGATCCCCTCAAAGGCAACGTGATGATTGGTCAGCAGAAGTCCTTCGGGGGAGATAAACTCCCCAGTACCGCCACCAATGATGACAATGGCATCCTTGAGACTTGGCCCATTCGGGTTGTAAATGTCTTCGGGCCTGAGGGTAAAACCTTTGGCGCGCATTTTAGCAAGCGGTAGAGCCTTGACCGTATCCGGCAACCACATGCCTTCTTCTGCCGGTGTTAGCGAAAAAAAACAGCTAGTCGTCAGCGCTAGGGCTAATCCCCCAGCAATCAGTTGCTTGTACATGGGAAACAAATGCTCTCCATAGTGTAGAGTTGCGGATGTGATGCAATTGCAGACGATAACCAGAAATATTGCCAACCGAAAAGCAGAAGTCCAATCTGCCGGCAAGGCGGTCTTGTGGATGAGCAGATGGAGCTTCCGATTGACGCTTACTTGACAACCATTGCGGAAACCTTGCGCGCTGCTGGTCGGCTGGTCATTCGTGCAGCGCCTGGCGCCGGGAAGACGACTCGTGTCCCGGCAGCTTTGCTCAGAGCCGGCCTTGCCGGAGCCGGTGACATCGTGGTGGTTGTACCGCGTCGTCTGGCAGCGCGCATGGCGGCTCGTTTTGTAGCCCAGCAGTTTGGAGAAGCTGTTGGCCAGACAGTGGGCTACACCGTACGTTTTGATGACCGTACCAGCCCGGCGACCCGCCTACGCTTTGTGACAGACGGTATCCTCACCCGCCGTCTGTTGCACGATCCAACCCTGCGCGGTACCGGCCTTGTTGTCGTGGATGAGTTCCACGAACGACATCTTTCTACCGACCTGGCACTGGCACACCTGCGCCGGTTGCAACAGGGGGAGCGTCCCGATCTCCGGGTGGTAGTGATGTCGGCAACGCTAGACGTTGAGCGCGTGGCGGCATTTCTTGCCGATGCGCCTGTGGTGACAGTGCCCGGGCAGACCTTTCCCGTGACCGTGGAATACCTGCCCCCACAAGGCACTGCGAGCTTGTCCCGACAGGTGGCCACTGCCTTGGAACGCTGTCTGCGGGACGGCGTTGACGGAGATGTCCTCGTCTTCCTGCCGGGTATGGCCGAGATTCGCGCCAGCTTGCACGAGTGTGGGCCGTTGGCTGCCCGCTACAACCTGGCCCTTCATGCCTTGCACGCTGGTCTGCCGGCAGCCGAGCAGGATGCTGCGGTGCGACCAGGTCCGCGCCGCAAAGTCATCCTGGCAACAAATGTTGCAGAGTCGGCCATCACGATTGAACAGGTAGCGGTTGTCATTGACAGCGGCTTGGTGCGCCGGGTCGAGTATGGGACGTGGAGTGGTCTGCCCCAAACGATGATTGGGCGCGTGTCGCAGGCAGCCGCCATCCAGCGCGCCGGCCGCGCCGGCCGCACCCGTCCCGGACGCTGCCTGCGGCTCTACACCGAAGCGGATTTCAACATGCGCCCGCCCTTTGAGACGCCGGAAATTCACCGTACCGATCTTACCGAAGCCGTTCTCGAACTGCGGGCAATTGGGGTGGATAACATGCAAACCTTCCCGTGGTTTGATCCGCCTACGGCAGAAGCCCTGGCGGCTGCCGAAGCAACCCTGCACAGGTTGGGCGCGCTTGATGCAGCAGGATTGACCGCCATTGGGCGCGCCATGCTTGAAATTCCCGTAGCCCCGCGTCTTGCACGGCTCATTGTTGAGGGATACCGTCATGGCATAGAGCAAAAAGCTTGCCGCCTGGCTGCCCTGCTAAGCGAACGTGATGTCCGCCGGGCATCCACCGTGCCTCCCGGCTATGGGCAGTCGGATGTGCTAGCCTTGCTGGATACCTTTGAAGCTGCCAACGAACCAAGTACCGTCGCCCGGATTCATCGGAGTGAGCAGCAACTGCTACGGTGTGCGCGCCGCTGGCTGCCCAAGCTGCTACCGGCAACAACGCCCGGGAAGGTTGCTGGAGATGTTGAATCTGCGCTCGGACGCTGCCTGCTTGTGGCATTCCCAGACCGGGTTGGACGAGTGCGACGCCGACCTGATGGAGAATGTGAGATTCTTCTGCCAGGTGGTGGACAAGCCCGGTTGGCAACATCAAGCGTAGTCACCGCGCCTGGGCTTGTCCTAACTCTGGATGCCGAAAGGCAAATGGACGGTACGACGCTGGTTCGGATGGCGAGTCATATCGCACCGGATTGGCTACTCGAGCTGTTTTTCGATGATATCGAAGAAACCGACACCCACGAGCTGAACGCCGACGGGCGTGTTGTCCGTTTGCGGCGAATTCTCTACCACGGTCTCGTTCTTGAGGAGCGTATGCTCCCCACGGTTGAGCCGGCCATTGCTGCCCGCCTGCTTGTTGAGCACTTGCGCACGACGGGCAAAACAATGCTGTCTGAACCGGCCTTTGAACGGCTGCAAGCACGGTTGGCCTTTGCCGCAACTTACGTGCCGGAGGCCGGTCTCAGACCCTTCAGCGATGATGAATTGTGGGCAGCAGTGGAAGCTTTCTGCGTAGGTTGCACAACCCTTGGGGAAGTGCACCACGCGCTCCGAGAATGCCGCTTGGCTAATTTCCTACTGGCAAGTCTCTCTCCGGCGCAGCGGAAACGGTTAGACGAAGTGGCGCCAGAGAACCTACAACTTGGACGCCGACGAGTTGCCGTCGTGTATCCGGCCGATGGACGGCTGCCCTTTGTAGCCGCGCCAATTCAGGATTTTTTCGGGTTGACCAATACGCCTCGTCTGGCTTGCGGGCGGGTTCCTGTGACCTTGCATTTGTTAGCGCCGAATCAGCGTCCCATCCAGGTAACAACCGATCTGGCCGGCTTTTGGCAGCGGGCGTACCGCGAACTGCGTCCACAACTGGCGCGGCGCTACCCTAAACACGCCTTTCCAGAAATCGGCGCCGACGGTTTGCCGCCCCAGAGATAGCCCCCGCCCAGGGCTCGGGAGCCAAGAAAAACAAAGGCCAAGAAAAATGCGCTCTGCTTAGATCAGAGCGCCTTGGGAAAAAGCCACAGATAAGTACAGGAAAATACAGCCGAATTGGTTTGCCAAGAGGGCTAGGCGGCTGCCGGAGCCGGCTCGTTTACTGGTTCTGCCTTGCGCCGGGCTGCGGCTTTGACTTCCTTGTCGAGTTTCCGGGACATCTTTTCAACCTGGTTGAGAATCCGCCGGATGTCCGAACCGTTGGCAAGATCAAGGGAGGCAACTACGTTGAGCACTTCTTCGCGCAGGGCCTCTTTGTCCAAGACGGCTTTTTTCGACCGCGAGTCCATCAGTTCGGTAAGTCGCCGCAGAAGGGCATCAAAAAACTTCTGAAGGCGTTCTGTCACTTGCTTGACCTGCGTTATCGGCACTTCACCGAGCTTGCTGACCTGCTGTCCAAGGTCTTGGGTCGTCGGCAGGTTAAGATGCGGCAAAGGCAGCGTCGGAACGCTAAGTTCGACCTCATTGCCACGCGCAACAGCATCATCAAAGAACTTCTTCAGGGTGTCGCGCAGGACGAGTGTTGTGCCAATGCCGAATTTGAGGCTTCTGACGGCAAATTCGGAAACGAATCTAAAGGGTGGGCGAGATGTTGGTTGGGCAACTGGCCGTTGGGCAGTCCGGGAACGGGACTTGGAAGTAGCGGCCGTGGTTTTGCGGGTTGCTTTCTTAGTAGTCTTAGTCGTTGCCATACGAAGTTACTCCTTTGATTGCAGAGGGTATGTAGGCAGAGAGAAGGTTGGTCAGGGGTAGCGCATAAGAGCTATGACGACTGGGCCGCCCGGGCGCGCTTCCGGGTGGTTGTCCTATGGCTGTTAGCCACGCTCTGAATGCTCTCGTCAGCAACCTCAGCAACGTTACCCGGCAGGGCCTTGGCAACCTTGCTGAGCTGCTTTTCCAGTTCGGTAACCCGCCGCTGGAGGCGTGCAAATTCAGTCGCTGAAGGAACACCCCGCGCCCTAAGTTGCTCGCTGACACACTGAGCGACGAAAGTTTCAATAACTGCCCGCAGTGCCGGGGCGAGCTGATCGGTGCCTTCATCTGTGCTGGCTGAACCCTTCAGGCCGTGGCGCAGTGCTTCTCGCAGCGTCGTCACCAGCCGCTCAAACTGACGGTCAAGCTGTTGGACGGTGTCTAAGCCGGCGGAGACTGTTCGCCGCATGTAGCCAAAAAACAGATCGCTAGGATGTCGGATAAAAGACACCAGGGCATTGCGCGAAATTGGTGCTGCCGGCTGGCGTACTGTAGCTGCTGCTATTTTTGAAAGCGTAGCCTCTGTGATGTCTGCACCGCTTTCTTTGTCAATGACCTGAACTTCTTCCCCTGCCTGGATGAGGTTAGCCAGCTCTTCGAGCTTCACGTAGCGTCGGGCAACAACATCGTAGAGTTTGCGGTTTGCGTAGCGTTTGATCGTACGTGCCATGGGGCAATGTCTCCGTTTTATCGTCTCATCCTAGGACGTTGGGCGTGGGGTGGGAACCAACGCTATAGGTATTATAACGCAGCGCGTCAAAAAAGTCAAGCTAAAAAAGCTCCGTAGAGCGCCGGAAAAGCATGCCAAGCGCCGGTAAACGAACTACCTTTCAGGAGGTTTGGAGTGGCGCAACGTACGAATTTCAATCCGTTCCCCTGCCTGGCGACACTGCCGGGCATGTTGGAATGCTGCCGTTAAGTCGTCGCTATCAGCCTCGAGCGCAATTGTCTGAGGGGTGGGAATAGGAAGCGCCGGTGTGACCCGGACAAGCTGGTCTAAGGAAAGCTGAAAGCCGACTGCCGGTTCATTGGCGCCAAACAGACGGGTTAGGGCATCGTAGCGCCCACCGCTGCCAACTGCTAATCCGCTGCCCGGAACATACATGTGGAACGTCATCCCGGTGTAATACCCTAGGCGGCCGACGGCGCTAGCATCAAAGATCAGATGGTCGGCAATCCCAAAGGTAGCTACGACATCAAAGACATGCTCGATGTCTTCCAGTGCTGCTAAGATGTAATGGTTGTTTGTCTGCGCCCGCAAGTGGCGCAGGGCAGCCGTCTGCCCATACACGGTGAGCAGGTCAAGCCAGAAGGTAGGAGCGGATTGCTCACGAAACCAGTCCGCTAAAGCGCGGTACTGCCGCCGATCAATGAGGTTGCGGAGGGTCGCGCACTGCTCGGCGGAAAGCCCTAGTTCCTCGGCAATACCGTCAAGAATCCCCGCATGCCCAAGCACTACCTGGACATGCTGGAGTCTGAGCCGTTCGAGCGCTTCAAGGGCCACGAGTAGGACTTCGACATCGGCTTCCAGGCGGTCGTTACCGAAAAGTTCGGCGCCGAGTTGCCATGTGGCGCTGGCGACACGGCGAGTTGCGTGGGTATTGCGAAAAACTTCGCCACCATAGCACAGCCGGATGGGCCGCGGCCAGTCCCGGCAGCGCGTGGCGACGGTGCGTGCCACCAACGAGGTCAAATCCGGGCGCAGCGCGAGCAGTTCCCCTTCAATGTCCGTAAAGCAATAGGTGGGTTCGGCCGGAGAGCTACCCATGCTCTGAGCAAAAAGGGCATAGGCGTCATAGACCGGCAGCAGGATTTCCTCGTATGACCAGCCGTGAAAGGTCTCAAACACAATGCGCTCGATGGCCCGGCGGCGGCGGACTTCCGGTCCGAGAACGTAGGTCACACCGGCCGGGAGCTTGAACCAGGTATCCGTCATCGTTGTGTGGCCTGTGCTTTCTCAGATTTTCAATTATGTGGCAGTATTTTCCCACTGCAAAAGACCGTTCTTGTAGTCCATTCTGACGATCAAGGCAAAACTGCTGCTTTAGGAACTCGCGTCTGGGCGTCGCTGTCGGAGAGCAGATGGCGGCTGTATGTTGGCGGTCGTGCTTTCTGCCTGAACGTCAGAGAGATGGGTATCACCAATGTCGGAAGCAAATGCTACTTCGGGCGGAGGTGTGTCGGCCGGGCATCCGCGTGGGGGCTGGTGTCCGAACTGTGGGGCGCCGCTGGCGGTTGGGCAGAAATACTGCATCCGGTGTGGATTGCGCTACGACGCCGCCGCCTTTGAGCGGTTGGCAGCGCTCGAGGCCGAACGCCGGGCCATTCTGAGGTCGCTGCTGCCTGCGGAAGCTGGTGCCGCGAAAGCGGGTTCCACACCGGGCAGACCTGTGCCGCCAGTGCCGACGGAGACCGTGTTTGCCGAAACGGAGCCGGGGGGCGGGTTGCCATCCGATGCCGATACCGGCTTCGTGGCGTGGTTGCTGCCGGTTCTGGTGTATGGCGGCGGGATGCTGATGGTCATCGGCACGCTGGTGTACCTGCGAGGCATCATCCTTGAATATCCGGCGGTGCAGCTTGGTCTCATCACGGCGGCCATGGCGGGGTTTTTCGGGCTGGCCGTGCGGGGTTTGCGTCATCAACCCGATAATCTGCTGGCCCGGGGCTGGCTCTGGCTGGCGATGCTGTTGCTTCCGCTCGATTTCTGGCTGGGGGTTCGGCATGGCTGGTTGCCATCCGGCATCGGGTGGGTTTATGCGCTGGCGTGTGCGGTGGTGTACTGGTCGCTGGCCGGGTGGCTTGCTGACCGGGCCGTGCCCCACCTGGCGGTGTGTGTCGGGTTAGTAGCCGTCCTGTGGTTTGGGGCGGATGTCCTGCCGTCGGAGGCCGCAACATGCGGACTGCTGTCGGTCGTCGCGATGGGGCTAGCCGTTTGGTCAGTCCATTTTCCGACTCACATTGCGGCTACGGCGGGTTGGTGGTGGGGCGCGACCACTGTAGGGTTATGCGCTCTGGCGACGCTTTCCCTTGGTGAATTCTGGGGTGAATTCTGGTTAGGCGTGCTCACCGGCCCTTCCTGCCTGGTCCTGGGAGGAGTGACGGCCAGCCAGGGGGCAGCTTGGGCATGGGTGGGGGGCGGTCTCGGCGTGCTGACGCTTGCCTATAGTCGATGGCTCGCATTGTACGACCTGCCGCCGGGCTGGCAGACAGCAGGTTGGGCGGGCTGGCTGTGGGTGCTCACCCTAGGGCAGATCGTAGCGGAACGCCGGGCAGAAGCTGACCACGAAGAGCAGGCCCGACGTTTCTCTGTGCCGTGCAGGTGGGCGGGGCATCTTCTGGCGGGCGTCCTTGGTTTGTGGGCGTTGTTCGGCGTCGTCATCGGCTTTGACATCTGGCTTTTTGCAACGTCGGCTGGAATCAAGCTCGGCAGCGGGTTGGTGACGGCTCGTGAGTCCGTCGGGTACGTCCTGGCGTGGGCGCTCGTAGCGGGCTGGAGCGGTTGGCAGATGCGGAAAACACTGCTGTGGTTTCCGCTCTGCCTGGCGGTTGTGTCACTTATGGCCATCTTCAGCAGCATAACGATGGGCGCGTTGAAGCTACAGGTTCTTTCCCAACGGATGGCCCTGCTGGTGCTGCCAGTGGTGTTTTGTGCCACGCGCTTTGGGATTGAGTGGTTGGGCGTGTGGTTTGGGCGGGAGTACAGCACCGAAGTGGATACAAGCTTTGGCCTCGATTTCGGGTTGCCGCATCATCCGGCCATCGTACCATCGCGGTGGGTGATGGATTTCTGCGCGGTTGTTCACCTGCTGGGACTGGTGCTGCTGGCAGCCGTGGAGTGGCATCCGGTGCACACGGTCGGAATCGCCGTCATAGCGGTGTACGGCGGCTTGGGATGGTTTCTGAGCAGTACGCCGGGCCTGCAGCGTGGGTATGCCCTGGCGATGTGGGGTGTTGCCTATGTGGGGCTAGTAGTGACGGGGTGTGGCGCCGGGCGGGTGGGGTGGCTTGACATCCTGCCTTGGGTGGCGCTGGTTGCCGGGGGCAGTGTCGTGGTGGTGTCCGCTCCGGTGGTGGATGAAAGCCACCTTCGCGCTGCATTACGGCAGGTCTCGCTGGTTGTGCTGGGGTGGGGTGTGCTGGCTGCTTTGGTGGGCATCGTGACTGCGACGGGGCCGGAAGCCGGGCACTTCCTGGCGTTGGCGTCGGCGGCTGGCGCTGGTTGGGTAGCCGCCGTCAGACAGCAGGTTCCGCTGCTGGGGCTGTTGGCAACGGTGTGTGGCGGGCTGGCGGTCGTCCAGGCTGCGCGGCTTGGTGGGTGTCCGATAGAAGGACTGCCTATGGTTGGCGTTGTGTATGGCTACAGCGCGGCGTGGTTGGGGTGGCGAAGTCTGCGGCGCGCCAAGGAGGAAGCCGCCAAGGAGGAAGCCGAACTGCCGTTGTGGAGATCGCTGAACGCCGGCGGACAGCTCTGCCTGTGGATTGGAGCCGTGGGCGCGCTGGGCGTTCTGGAAGGTAATTCTCCGGTACTTGTCGGCTGTAGTCTCGTCTGCGCCGCCAGCGCGTTGGCCGTGGCCAGTTTCGTTGCCAGGGATGCCACGCATGACCTGTACGCCGTAGGCGCGCTGGTGTGGGGCGCTGTGACTTACGTATGGGCGCTCAGCTACCTGGCGTTACCGCCGTTTGAGCGGGTTGCCGCCCTGACTGTGCCCTATGGCGTGGTGGTGGCGGGCGTCGGCTGGCTCAAGTGGCGGTGGCAGCGCGGTCATCCGGTGCTGGCGCGCCTGCTCATCTGGCTGGGGAGCTTCGTCTTCTGCTTTCCGGTCGTCGTGCAGTCCATGCTGCTCCGTCTGGGTGGCAAGGGGGCTCTGGGCCAGGACATGCTGGCGGATACAACGGCGTTGATTGCACTGGTGGTTGGGGTGGCCACGCGCTGGAGGGCTCCGGCTTTTGCCGGCGGGTCGGCGTTGGGGCTGCACCTGTCGGTGGTGTTGGCGGTCAGTGTGTCGTGGAGTGATGTACCCTACGGCGTCTATCTGGCTTTGCTGGGGCTGGCACTGTTTATGACTGGTATTTGGTTGTGGCGCCGGCGGCAGCGGAGTTAGGGGCAAAGCCCTCAGTCAAGCCGCGCCTTGTTGTTCTCAGCAGAGCATCATCAATTGACACCATAGAAAAAAGTCTGTTAGCCTAGACTTACCTTCGTTGCAGCTTCTACACTTCAAAAACTCCGTTGTTCCTGCCTAGAGAGCCCTATGCCGCTTGTTGGCGACCTTACCGACCTCGCACTGGTAGACATCATCCAAATCAACTGTGTCGGTCGCAATACAGCGCGACTAACGGTGCACTACCCGATTGGCGATGGCGTGTTTTACTTTGCCGATGGTGAGGTGGTAGATGCGCGTCTCGGCAATCTGGTAGGGGCTGAAGCCGTGTACAAGGCCCTGGAATACGACCAAGGGGCATTTCGAATTGACACGGGAATTCCAGCGCCGACCCGCACCATTTTTGAGCCGTGGGCCAACCTCATCATGGAGGGATTGCGGCTGTTGGATGAAGCCCGAGCCGGACGTGGGGAAAACAGCGAAGGAGCGACGACAACTGCAGCTGCCACAGCGCCAACGCCAACCACCACCAGCGGCGCTGCCCGCGTAATCAACATCTACCAAGTGTTGGTCAATGACCTAACAAAGATCAAAGGCGTTGATATGGCGCTGGCAGTGTCGCGGGATGGCACCGTACAAGCCGCCAGTAAAGTCAAGTCAGCAGAAAAGCTAGGGATGATGGTGGCCTTGCTGGTTCATCTTGGCCGACTGGTCAGTGTGCCAGCGCGTGTTGGCAACCTCTCCCGGATGACCATCAGCGTTGGTCCCAAAAAGGTCATGGTTCTTGACCTTGAAAACTACTTGGCAATGATTGAGTTTGGCGCGGCAGTTCGGTTTGAGACCATAAGCCCGCATATTGACCGTGTCCTTCGCAAGATGCAGGCGCGCATCAACGGTGCAACAGATAGGGTTTCGACAGGGCTGTTAGGTAGTACCGGGCCGCTTACTCCACCTGGGCCTTACGCCGGTCCGTTGACAATGTAGTGTTGCTTGCTCAGTACTGTGACACCGGCTGGAAGCCTAACGATGATTGTCCCACGCGGAAAGCCAGTCCATGAAAATCTAAGTACCTCGTATGTCAATGTGGCTGCCCTACTGGCTGAACTCCAGGTCAACGAGTTTACAGGCTACGTTTCGGTAGAGTTCTGGGGGTACACGGGCTATGTCTTTTTGTCGCGTGGGCAGATTGTCAATGCGTATGAAGCGACTGAGACCGGCGTCCAGCGTGAACGACAGGCGCTAGACAGCTTGTTGTCACGTTCCCAGGCACGCAACGGCAAGGTTGGGTTTTTCCAGCACCCAGAAGAAGTCATCCAGGCTATTACCGGGATCATCAACGGTGAGCCGGTCTACCGTGATCTGTCTTCAGACTTTACTAACCTTGAAAAACTCGTTGAAAAGCTCATCAAGACAGGTCACGTTTGGTACATCGAAGTTTTGTTTGAGCAAGAGCAGGGGGGCGGCATTATTTACATTCTCGACGGACAGGCTGAAGCCGTGGTTTCCCTTGCGCCAGCAGCCGGAGGGGAATGCCTCACAGCCTTAGGCAAGGAGGGGTTGGCACTGATTTACGACCGGGTTAGCCAGGGTGCGACGTTTCATGTCTACCGTGGAACAGGCGCCCCCACGGCTTCAATACCGGTCACCAAAGCAGCAGCTGCACCGCCGGCTGGCCCCTCGCCTGTGGGGCGAACCAGCCCGGTTGCAGTAGAAGAAGCCGCACCACCCACGCTGCGAGTTTCAGAAGTGCATCCACTGGCAAATACCTCGCCGGTTGTGGACACCGTGTTGGTTGAGGACATAGCCGACAGTGATGATTCACCGCTTGAGCTTGAAGATGAAAGTATCCGCCCACTGACCCGCGAGCAATATGCGGAACTGGTCAGTTTGATGGGGGAAGTGGTTCATGCGGTTGAAACCGGAGTAACAGATGCCCTTCAGCGGGCTGATTTTGTCCCCTCTTTTCGTGAAGCCCTCATCAACGTTGCACCCCATTATCCTTTTCTCGATCCTTTCGCGGCTGAGTTTGAGTATGCCAATGGCGTGGCGACGTTTCGCGGCAAGGCACGTCCGGCAGACTTTGTTGTGGGACTAGCACAGGCACTTCGCCTGACGATTGCCGATTTAGCACGTCGTGCACCGGAGGCTCATCTTCGCCGCCATGTCGAAACAGCGTTGCGGGCGTTGCGTCAGCGCCGCCGGGTTGAATTTGAGCGGTACGGTCTAGAAATTGCCACCGAGGAAATCCTCGCACCTTCCGGTGGATAAGGTAGCTGCCTAATTGTTCCGGCAAGCGAGACGCTTGTTTTTGGTAAGGAGTGCGCATGTCAAAAGCTCATGAAGTTTTTCTCCAAGAATTGATGCGCATGCCAGGCATCAAAGGCGCTCTGCTTGTCAACAATCGCGGGGAGGTGTTGTTGAGTGCAGGGCAATTTCCGCTCAACTCCCAAGCAACGGTGCAAATGGGAGTGTTGTTAGCGCAGCTTTCAGCCGTAGCTGAGATTGAGTACAACAAGGTCGAAGAAATCTCGATCGTCTTTGCCGAGGGGCGCATTACGACCTTCACGAACCTTGACTTGATGATCGAGACCACCTATGGTACCCAAGAAGTTTTCCTAATCCTTGTCAGTGCGCCCACCGCAAACCTGCCAACCATGCGCATGACCGTCAAGGTGGCAGCCGATAAACTCAAAAAAGACCGCGCTGTGGCGGGGCTGCGGGTAAGCGTTAGTGTATTACGCCGCAATCTTTTGACGCGCGACCGTCTTGATGCGACAAGTTGGGAACTGCTCGAAGCCATGAATCGCGCCTGATAGTGGTGGCAGGACAACTGGTCTAAAAGGTGTGCGAGGCGTGCGCTTGGAGCTTGGTCAAGGTATCCATATCTTCAACCCTAGGGACGCACACCATGTCGAACGCATTCAGTGGAAACTTGGCACAGCTCAAGCTCATGGATGTTCTACGGTTGCTTCATGCAAGCAACCGCACGGGCATTTTGGAACTGGTTCACGAAGATGGACGGCAAGGGGAAATCTACTTCGACAATGGCCAAATCATCCACGCTGTTTACGAAGATGCCATTGGTGAAGATGCCGTCTATGGTTTGTTTTCTTGGGCAAGCGGCACCTTTAGCTTTACCGCTACGGACACTTCGCCGACTGATGAACGCACCACTTACCTTCAAACTGAAGAGATATTGCTTGAGTGTGTGACGTACGCCACGGAGTGGGAGAGCGTCCGGCGAGTTGTACCCTCTTCCCGGGCCGTGTTTCGGCTGTCGTCGCGCCCGATGAGAGAGTTTTCCCTGCGGGCAGAGGATTGGTCGGTGATTCAGAATCTCGACGGCGTCCGCACCGTCAGCGAGATTGGCGACCTCACCCAGCTCAACGAACTTATGGCTTCAAAGGTCATTGTTCGTTTGTATGATCTAGGCCTCGTTGAGTTTGTTGGGGAACGGCAGGAAGACAGTATACCGGTGGAGACGGTGTCGGAGGACATCCTCCACCAAACCGAGCGAGAGCTAACTCGTGCAATTGGGCCTATGGCACCGATTGTCCTTGAAGATTGCGCGGAAGGGCTCGGTTACAAGCTACGACAGCTACCCAAAGACATGATGCCGTCACTGGCAGAGCGTCTTGCCGAAGAAATCCCGGACAACGAGCGGCGGGTCAAGTTTCAAGAAGCAATGCTTGAAATCATGCAGCACCTTTATGCCTGACAACACCCGTCGCCCCGTGTGGAAGCGCCAGGTGAACTTCCTCCTGTTGCTCGAGCAACAGTACGGTGAGAGGAAGGCTTGGGAGCCAGTAAGGCGGCTGCACTTTTCGGCAGTGTTTTTCCCAGCCTTGCCTTGCGCCATGTTTCAACCATGAAACTCAATATCCGAAACAAGCTTTCCATCTTTGCGGCGCTTTTGATTTTTGTACCGCTTGCCCTATCGGCGCTTGCTTTTGTTCTCATCGTCAGTGGAACGATTGAAGGCAACGCGCGCCGAGACATCGAAAAGGATGCCCGCCTTGCCGACCGCATTCTGCGTTCTCGCCAGCAGACCTTGCGTGAAGTGGCGCAGGCAACAGCCCAGGCGCTTGCGACGGAAAACCTCATTGACTCAGCAGCAATACCAACCGGAGCCTCAAGTGCTTCTGGAAATCCGGCTCAAGTAGCGCAGCAAAGCCAGGCCAGTGGTCAGCAAAAACTCAATCAGTTGCTTCAACAGCGGGTTGAGGCTTCCGGAGTGGATTTTATTGCTGTGCTCGATACCAAAGGGCAGGTATTGTTGCGCAGCACCGGCAAGGGGGGCGGCTCTTTTCGCGATAACCCACTGTTTATCAAAGCCAAAAACGCGGCTGAAAGCAACCAACCCGATGCCCTATCGCGGGCGGTGATAGCTGGGGCCGTCAATGAAACACCGGACCTGCTCCGGGATTTCGGTTTGGCCGAGCAATTCAATCGCAATGTCGTTTCCCAGGTTGGGCTAACGCTTGAAGGTATTGCCCCCGTAGTGTCTGGTAATCGTGCGTTGGGTTACGTCGTAACAGGGCAGCTTATCAACAATGCGCCCCAGGACGAGACGCGCCCCCTGGTAGCCCTAACCCGAGAAGTCAAGCAGACGCTCTACCGCGACCTTCAGGATGTCTCTGTAGCGCTCGTACTGGCAAAAGACAAAAAGGTGATTTCAGCAAGTGACCCGCGCGCCTTGGGCGTAGCGATTCAGAGTACTCTTGCCGATGACAAGCCGACAGCAGTCACCAGCAGTCTTTTAGGGAATGACTACAAGATGGCTTTTGCCCCAATCCGAGAGCCGGATGATCTGACAATCATCGGCTACGTAGGCGTTGGTGTGCGCGAAAGCTATTTTAGTCAGGTGCTTAACACAACCCTGCTGATTATAGCCGTGGTCACTGGGGTATCGCTGGTGCTGGGGATTGGTATCGCCTTCTATTTGTCACAGCTTCTCACAAGACCGATTCTAAAACTGACCGAAGCGGCGAATCGCATCAGCCTCGGTGAGCTTGACGAGCCGATTGTTGTCACTACCGGAGACGAAATCGGCGAACTGGGTGAATCTCTCGAGCGCATGCGTATCAGCTTGAAGCAGGCTATTGAGCGTTTGCGCAGTCGCCGCTAAAGACTGCCAACACCAAGGACTGACTTATGAAGATTCACGAATACCAAGCTAAACGCCTGTTAGCGAAGTTTGGCGTGCCGGTGCCGCGCCATCACGTGGCGCTCAATGCTATGGATGCCTGCATGGCAGCCGAAGCCTTAGGGGCCTTCCCCGTTGTTCTCAAAGCGCAAATCCATGCTGGTGGTCGTGGTAAAGGTGGCGGGGTCAAACTGGCTTCTTCACTTGAAGAGGTTGAAGCCATCGCTTTGCGCCTGCTCGGGCACAAGCTGGTGACACCTCAGACCGGCCCAGAAGGACGCACCGTTCACCGAATCATTGTTGAAGAAGGGCTGCAGATTGGCCGCGAGTTGTACCTTAGCCTGCTTATTGACCGCACGACCTCGTCGCCCATCCTAATGGCAAGCGAAGCCGGTGGAATGGAAATCGAGGAAGTTGCAGCGGCAACCCCAGAAAAGATTTTGCGCGAGGTGATTGACCCGGCGCTTGGATTGCAGTTGTTCCAGGCCCGAAAAGTTGCTTTCGGGTTGGGATTTTCAGGGACGCAGGCAAACCAGGTGGTGAAGATACTTCTGGCGCTGTACCGGGCCTTCGTGGAAAGTGATGCCTCGCTGATTGAAATCAATCCCTTCCTGCTGACCAAGGCAGGTGATTTTTACGCCCTTGATGCCAAGGTCATTCTCGACGACAACGCCCTGTATCGGCATCCTGACTATGTTGAGCTACGCGATCCCAGTGAAGAAGAACCTTTGGAGACAGAAGCTGCCAAGTACGATCTCAACTACGTCAAACTGAATGGCAACATCGGTTGTATGGTCAACGGTGCTGGGCTGGCCATGGCAACGATGGACATTATCAAGCTAGCCGGTGGCCAACCGGCGAATTTTCTTGACATCGGCGGAGGCGCTTCTCAGGAACGTGTTGAACAGGCGTTTCGCATTCTTCTGGCTGATTCAAGCGTCAAGGCAGTGCTGATCAACATTTTCGGTGGCATTGTCCGATGTGACATGGTTGCGGCAGGTGTTATTGCTGCCGCACGCAACCTAGGTGTGCGGCTGCCGATTGTGGTACGGCTTGAAGGAACAAATGTCGAGCAGGGACGTGCGCTGCTTGAAAGCTCGGGTCTCAACTTCACAACGGCCGGCAGCATGCGCGAGGCTGCCGAAAAAGTAGTGGCACTTGCTGCCTGAACCAGTGGATCGAAAAACAACTCGCCTGTTTCCAAGTGGCATTTTCCAGTTGCTTGTGCAAGACCCTCTTTGAAAAACAAGGTCTATCTCTGTGACAGGGAGGGCAAGATGCATCCGCTGCGGCCAGACAAGCCGGTAAGCTTGGTGCTCACGGCCGGTGGTGCGCGGGGCATAGCCCACGTTGGGGTTCTTGAGGCACTGGTCGCGCACGGCTTTCACATTCGGGAAATTATCGGTTCGAGTGTTGGCGCCTTGATTGCTGCCTACTATGCAGGGGTCGGGTTGTCGTTGGAGGAGATGCGCACCTTGGGATTGGGGCTTTCCTCCCAGCACCTGTTGGCTTGGGCTGTCGCACGTCGTGCGCCAAACCCCATCCGAGCCTACTTTCAACGTCGGGCAGGGATTATTCCCACCTATATCCAGCGGCTTGAACAGGCTACCGGACGGCCACTGCATCACGGAGTTGAGCGCATTGGCTTGCTTGCCTTCGATTGCCTTTCTTGGCGAGAGGTTTTGTTCCACAGCCAGATGCCGGACTTTCCGCTGGCTGAAGCCATGCGCGGCGCTGTAGCGATTCCTGGGGTCTATCCACTGCGGCGCCTGGTCTATGCCGGGCGGTGGCTGTACCTAAGCGACGCCGGCTGGCGCAACCGGCTGCCGATTGAATACCTCTTTACCGAGCCTTTTCGTCCGCACCAGATTGTGGTGAGTGATATTGCTAATCGCCCGGCTCATCGCCGGGAAAACGCTGCAAAACTCAAACGCTGGCAGGCTGATCACCCAGAAGTACCCATTCACGTTGTCTTACCAGATGCCTTAGGCCGGGGCATGCTGATGTATCGGCAGTCGGATTTAGCAGCCTTGGTCACCTCAGGACGCGCCGCAACAGAGGCCCTGATTGCTGCGGCCACATACTCTGCTTCGTTGGTTTAGGGACACTTGAGGTAGGTTATCGGCCATGGGTTTTCAACTTACCGGCGCTGGTTTACAGTTTGTCTTCCCCCGGAAAAATCTCTTGCCAATTTGGGAGACCTTGCATGTCAGCTACTCGTCAGGAAGCCGCCATGCGTCAGGTATTCGAGCGGATTGTCGCCGATCCTGACCTACACTGGGCCACGCTAAATCTTTACTACTACTCGGAATATCACGGTGCTGAAGGGATTGCGGCTTTAGCCAAACAGGTTGAAGCCACACATCCCCAGCTTGCCGAAGCGCTCGTCCACCATGCGGAAGACGAGTTTCGCCACGCTGCCATGATTGCCGATATGATGACCGATCTGGGTGATGCGCCGCGTCCGCCGCTGGGTATCAAGTACGTAGATGAGTTTGCAGCACTTGCAACCGCCAGTACTAATACCGATCAGATTGACGAAGTTGAGCTTCTAGCAGCGCTGAACGTGACCGAAAAGCGGGGGCTGTTTAGCTTTGCGCTCCACGTCGCGGCGCTTCCTAAGGAAAGCAGGGCCTACAAGCTGCTCAACCAAATCAAGAACGAAGAGGCTGGGCATGTTCGATGGGGCAATCAGTATCTGACCGAGCTCAAGGCCAAGGGGCGGGAAGCTGAAGTGCGCCGGGCACAAGCAAAATTTGAAGCCATTGAAAAAGCCGCCTACGAGACTTCACTAGACATTATGCCGGGAGCGCCGCTTCGTCGCTTGCAGCGTATTGTGGAAATTGCCCGACAGTTGCCGACAGAGCGACAAATCCCATACGTAGTGGGACAGTTTCTGCGGGCAGCCGATCCCCGTCCACTGTTTGGCGCCCGGTGGCAGCTTGTTGAAACCATCCTTTCCTCAGCGCGGTTACGCGAACAGGTCAGTGCTGATGTCCAGCGCATTCTGGCAGGGCAGTCCCTTCCGGCAGATTCGCTCTTGGGGCGTCTGGTTGCCGACGCACGTCGCGCCCTTGAAAACCTGTGGCGTCCACAATTGCAAGCCGCCTGAGCAGGGCTTGTGGGCGGAAGATGAACCTCCGGCGTGGGAAAGGGAAGGCGGATTCGATGGCTTGCGCCTATCCATTGATTTTCCAGTAGGCGCAGCACCATCCGGTGCGCTACGCTGAATTGTCACAAGGGACGGCCGAGCTTTTGCCTGCCCGAAAGCTTCCTCAAAGAAAGACTGACTCACATCTGTAATCAGCTCTGCTCCTATGTTTCAGCACATTCTCTTTCCCACCGATTTCTCTCCACTTTCCCGTGGGTTACTCAAGTACGTGGCAGCTTTTGCACGGTACTACCGTGGACGGGTGACGATCCTGAATGTGCAAAGTGCATCCTTGCCGGCCCAAGCCCTGCGCCTTTCAGAGCGCGCCCTCGCAGAAAATGGCTTCGAGTGGCTTGTTGGCATTCGGCGCGAGCTAGAAGAAATGATGCAGCACGAGGTGCTGCAGGGCCTGGATGTCCATGCCATGCTGGCGGAAGGGGAGCCGGCAGCGGAAATCCTGCGCATCGTGCGGGAAAAAAACATCTCGCTGGTAGTGATGGCAACCCAGCGGCGAGGATTTCTAACCCGCCCACTTATTGGTTCAACGGCCCTGACCGTGCTCGAAGAGCTACCTTGCCCAGCGTTAGTCGCGCGTTTGCCTTCCCGGGATTTTGTGTATTACAAGGGAGCCGAAACAACAATCGCACTCAACCGCATTCTTCTGGCAACCGATTTCGATCCGTTGACGGACGCTGCTAAGCAAGTAGCCTTCGACTTAGCTAAAACTCATGGGTCCAAAGTCATAGCTCTGCATGCCATCCATGTCGTCCTAGGCTACTTTCCTGCGCGTGCCAAGAGCGGGGAGGATGATGCTATAGCTTTAGTGCGGCGCAATGCCGAGATGCACCTTGAGTCGCTGGCTGCCGAAGCCAAGGCTGCAGGCATCAACTTTGAGTCCCGGCTGTGTGACGGACGGGCTTATGAGCTGACCTTGAAAATTGCCCAAGAAGTCGAAGCCGACCTTATCGTAATGGGTTGCGGCAACCGAAGCGCCGGTCAACCGCTTGGTCACCACGTTGAACGGGTAATGCGTGAAATGTCTTGCCCATTGCTGGTTGTGCCGCCGAGGCCAAGCTAGACCGGTGAGGGGTTGGGAGAGCAGGGTTCGTATCTAGGCTGCTTTCAGACGACTTTAGGGTCAGCGCGCCTGTCAACGGCGTCCAACACCTAAATAGCGAAACCCGGCACGGCGCGCCTGCCCTGGGTCACAGATGTTGCGTAAATCAGCAATGGCTGGTGTGCGCATCACCTCGCGTAAACGCTCCAGATCAAGCTTTCGGTAGAGATTCCACTCCGTAGCAATGATCAGCAGGTCGCAGCCGGTGGCTGTTTCATAGGGGTCTTCGCAAAAGATGACGTCAGGTAGAAGCGTTGAAGCTTCTGGAATAGCTACCGGGTCACTGGCGCGTAGGGTGACGCCTAACCGGCGGACGGCTGCAGCAATAGCCATTGCCGGTGATTCGCGCAAGTCGCTGGTTTCAGGTTTGAAGGTTAGTCCCAGTAGGCCGACGACCTTGTCAGTATAGGGCTCGCTCAGCAGCGTTTTGATTTTGTTTAGCATCGCCTGGTGCATATCGTTATTGACGGCAATAACCGCTTCGACAATCCGCAGTGGATGCCGATGCTGACGTGCCAGATGCGCCAGTGCCTGCGTGTCTTTGGGAAAGCACGAGCCGCCGTAGCCTGGCCCTGGCGACAGAAACTTATTGCCGATTCGGCTATCAAGTCCCATGCCACGGGCAACATCAAGCACATCGCAACCAAGGCGATCACACAGCAGCGCCAGGTCGTTGATGAAGGAAATCTTAAGGGCCAGAAAGGCATTCGAGGCGTACTTGATGAGCTCTGCCGTTTCTACAGTCGTCGCCACCAAGGGGACGCCGCTTTGGATAAGCGGAGCATAGAGATCGCGGAGAATGGCGTGAGCCTGAGGGTCTTCACAGCCGATGACAATTCGCTCAGGATGCATGAAATCGTTGATGGCATCACCTTCACGCAGAAACTCTGGGTTGGAGGCTATGCTGAAGCTAGCACCAGCCGGGCAGTGCTCTTCCATGACCCGCCGAATAGCCTGTCCTGTACCCGTTGGCACCGTGCTTTTCGTGACAATGACCTTATAGCCGTCAAGGGCTTCTGCGATTTGCAGAGCCACCTCTTCTACCTGTGATAGGTCGGGACTGCCGTCTGGATTGGGTGGGGTCCCAACCGCGATAAAGACCACGAGCGCTCGTTGCACGGCAGCTTTCAGGTCGGTGGTGAAACGAATGCGTCCGGCGCGGCGATTTTTTTCAAGCAGCACCTCCAATCCCGGCTCATAGATAGGCACACGCCCTTGTTCCAAAAGGGCAATCTTGGCTGCGTCCTTGTCCACACAGGTGACATTGACACCAAACTCGGCAAAACAAGCCCCTGTAACAAGACCCACGTAACCTGTACCGATGATGGCAATGTGCATAGCCGTATTCCGTGTGCAGTAGGCGAAAAAAGGGTAGAAGCCTGCGCCGCGACTCTGACAAAGCCCCGGTCAAGCTGTCAAACCCGCAGTTCAGTGCCGGTTGGTGACAAAATACCCCAGAGATCGTGAAGATGAACAAGACCTTCGACGCGCTGCTGGGCGTCTACAACAACTAGCGAGGTGATGCGGTATGCCTCCATAGCGCGCAGAGCAGCCACGGCCCGGTCCGTTGCCCGTGCTGTGCGCGGATGGGGGTGCCGGCTATGCCGTCCTTCAAGAGCGGCGGCTGCTGTAAGGCGCAAAAAGGTTTCGGGTTGGTGTTCCATCAGTCGCCGTAGATCGCCATCGGAAATCACACCGAGCAACCGCCGTTTTTCATCCACGACGGTTGTAATCCCGAAGCCTTTGCGGGAAATTTCGTGGATGATGTCTGGCATAAGGGTGGTTGGTTGTACGGTGGGCACTTCTGCTCCGACGTGCATTACATCGGCAACGCGCAGGAATTCGCGCCCCAGCTTGCCACCGGGGTGGCGTTTGGCAAAGTCTTCCACGGCAAAGCCTCGGGCCGCACCAACAGCCACAGCTAGCGCATCCCCGAGTGCCATGGCTGCCGTTGTTGAGGCCGTTGGTGCTAGGTTGAGCGGACAGGCTTCAGTGTCCACAGCTGTTTCAAGGACTACGTGCGCGGCTCGCCCGAGAGTGGACTCCGTTCGTCCCAAGATGGCTATTAGCGGCAGTGCCATGTCTCGAAAGCTTGGCAGCAGTCGGACAACTTCCTCAGTTTCGCCGCTGTGTGAGAACGCCAAAATAACATCTTCTGCCGTGACGCGCCCGATGTCGCCATGGGCAGCCTCGGCTGGATGCAAGAAAAAAGAAGGCGTTCCCAAGCTGGCTAAGGTGGCTGAAGTTTTACGCGCCACAAAGCCACTTTTGCCCATTCCTAATGTGACGACATGCCCGCGGCCGGCAAGAATGATGTCTACGGCACGCGCGAATTTCTCATCGAGACGGTCAACGAGACGTGCTACAGCATCCGCTTCTAACCGCAGGACTTCGCGGCCACGTTCAATGTGCGGCATCATCTTTGGGCTTCCGCGCAGCATCTAGGTTAGTTTGCCCTAGGTCGGTGATGGCTTTGGCAAAAGCCTTTCGTCTGCCAATCTTGCCGGACATTTCCTCTAGGTCGGATTCAAGAACGTTCACTTCACCAACAAAGCGTGCCAGATTGGGCGGTAGGTTGGTCAAGTTGGTCGCAGTTGGCTCTGGCGCATCCCGCAACAACCGGAGCGCTTCCAGCTCGCTTTGCTCCTCCGCAGTAAGGATGCCTTTGTACTGCTTCAAAAGCAGGGCATTGTATTGTGCTTGTTGTTCCGGTGTCAGCATAGGTTACATGTGGCCTCCTTTTGGGAAGGTTGGCTTGAGGGCAGGCCCGGCGATCATGCCTAGCTTAGGCAAGCACGGCAACTTGGCTTGTACCGCGCCCGTTGGGCGTCACGACAATGCGGTAGCCAATCCGCTCGGCCAGCTCTGGAATGTGGGAGATGATTCCGACCTGGCATCCAGTAGCTTGTAGTTCGTCAAGCATCCCCAGAGCCGTTTCAAGGGACTGAGGATCAAGGGTTCCAAAGCCTTCGTCGATGAAGAGCGACTTTACTGTGACTTTGTTTGCTGACATAGCAGCTAGCCCAAGCGCAAGCGCTAGTGAAACCAAGAAGGTTTCTCCCCCTGAAAGGGTGCTAATCGGACGTATGGTGTCGGCTAGGTCATGGTCGAGAACTTGCAGCTCTAGGTCAGCACCGGGGACGGGCAGCAGCCGATACCGCTGGCGAAGCCGGCGCAGGTAAGCATTGGCCTGGTCAAGCAGGACTTGGAACTGAAAGTTTTGAACAAACATCCGAAACTTATTGCCGTTGTGTGAACCGATGACTTCATCCAACTCAGCCCAACGGCGATACACTTGTTCCTGCCGCTCAAGCTCCTCAGCCAGTGCTTTCTGGCGCTGACGGGTTTCCTCATCCTGCCGGAGCTTTTCTTCCAATACCCCGATCTCTTTGTGTTTGCTACGGTGCTCGGCTTCAACTGCTTCGAGCCTGGCTAGAATCTCTGCTCGGGCGAGGTTTGGTGGTGCGGATTTGGCATGGGCCTCTCGCTCTTCGTGCCTTGTCTTCAGCACTGTCTCCCTTTGTCTAACCCTTTCGTCAAGCGCCGCAAGCTCTTCGCGGAGCCCCTGATGTTCGATTTGAGAAACAGCGAGAAGCTGTGCCAGATCAGCTTCCGACAGACTCGCTTCGGATAAGGCAGCAGCAAGTTCCAGCCGTACCTTTTCAGCAGCAGCAACTTTTTCTTGATGGCGGTTACAAGCAGCTCTGTAGTCAGCAGCAGCTTGGGCTTCTTCGCGCTCGGCTGCAGCAAGCCTTTGACGCGCGTCATGGTAGATATGTTCGGCTTGTGCCACTGCGTCATCCAGCATTCGGCAAAAGGCCTCGGTAAGCTGACCGCCGAGCAGAGCCGCACGCTGCATTTCCAGGTCTTTGAGTTCAGCCTCAGCGTCAAGGGCCTGCCGTTCGGCCTGATCCAACCAGCTTTGAAGACCGGCAAAAGCTGAGTTTTGAACTTCTATCTGGTGTTCGAGGTCCTGCTTTTGCGCCAGAGCTCTCTGGTGTGCCTGGAGGTTTATTGCCCAGACTTCAGCATCCTTTCTGGCTTGTTCGCGGAAAGCGGTTACATTGGCTTCAAGTTGTATCTGCCAGTCGGGAGTACTGGAGAAAACTGCGGCGAGTTCCTGAACGTACCGGCAACGCTGTTGTTCATAAGTTTCATACCTGGCTTGGCAGGTTTTTAGGGCATTTGTCACTTGTTGCAGCGCATGTTCGGCCTGCCGGTAAGCTTCTTGGGCTTGATGATACCGTTCTCGACTTTGGTCTACAGCTTGCTGGGCTACGTCCCGTTGGTGGCGTGCTTGCTCGTAGGCGTTTTCCTCAGCTTCGAGCAAGCGTTGTTGTTCGGCAAGCCTTTTAGTAAGCGTGTCAAGCGCTGTCAGGGCCTCAGAAGCCAGGGGTGAAGCCGGCAACTCTGCCAACCGCTGCTTTTCCCATGCTGTCAGGCATGTTTGTTTTTCACGCAATGCTTCGGCTTGGCGCTGATGTGCACCCTCCAGCCGGGCTGCCTCAACCGCTCTCATGCGGCCGAGTTCCTGCCTCGCTTCAGTGCATGCTTTGAGTTGCTGTTGGGCGGCTTCAACTTCCTCCCTAAGGTGGGCAACAAGGCTACTGGGCGGGGCAGGTTTGTCGGCGTATGGATGCTCGGTTGCGCCACAGAGAGGACATGGTTTGCCGGGAATAAGCAAATCGGGACGGCGAGCAGCAAGTTCTTCAGTTGCCTGTGCTAGGCGAAGCTCCTGGAGGCGTTCGTTGAGTACAGCTTCCAGTTCGGTTTGCTTGCGCGCACGTCGGTCGTCATCACGCTGTAGGGCTTCTAGCGCCTTTTGGGCCGCTTGGGCATCATATGTGGCTGCAACATAGTCGCGTTCGGCTTTGTGGGCTGTTTCAACCAGGCGTTGGAGTACCCTCAGGGTTTCACGTTGACTGTCAAGCTGACGGCGCAATTCCCGGCGTGCTTCATGTGAATAATTTGCGGCTAGGCATTCAAGGTGCCGGTTAGCCGTCTCCAACTGCGCCATGTCCACAGCAAGCTGCGCTTCATTTTCCTGAAGCACCAACTGGCCTTGATCCACTTTGGCTTGGTTTTGGTCAAGGTCAGCTTTGAGCTTGTCTTTCTGCGCTTTTAGCTGATCCAGCGTGTTTCTAACTTCTGCGTAGGCTTCAATGTTGCGCTCCCACCACTCCTGTCGCTCGGCAACGGCCTGGAGGTGCGCATTTGCTTCCAACCACCGGCTAGTTTCTGTCAGAGCTTGATTCACGTGGGCAAGTGCTTGCGCAGCCAAAGCGAGTTGCTGCTGGTGGTCTGCCTGTCGTTGCCTGGCACTGTCAAGTTGGTTTCTTGCTGCTAGGGCGCGCTGCCGGGCTTGATGAATTTTCAGATCGAGTTCTCGTGCTGCTTCGATGTCTGGCTGCCGGGCAGCGCGTTCGTCTTTGACACGGGCAAGGTTTTCTTCTGCCTGCTTCAGTTGACAATGAGTAGCATCAAGACTTTTGCGTGTTACGGCGTACCGGTGTTGCGTTGCGACAACAAGCTGCGCTGCCTGCTGTTGCTCCCGGTCAGCTTCTAGGTAGCCCTCATACAGGGGACGCAACCGATGAGCATGGTCGAGGCGAGCAAGGTAAAGGCGCCGGGGTTCGGCCTTTTGATGTTCTTGGAGCACTGCGTCATAGTCAGCTTTTGCCTTTTGAAAAGCTGCCTCTAGTGCCTCTTGTTGGGTGTACCACTGTCGTGCTTGTTCGTAGATACTACGTTGCCGTTCGAGTTCCCGGCATTCATCTTCGAGCTGCTTTCGGGTAGCTTCTATCCGACAGCGTTCGTCATCAGAAAGGGTTTTGAAATAGCCGAGTTGATTTTTCAGGGCTTCCAGGGCTGCCTTTTCTTGCTTGGCCCGCTCGTGAGCAGCAATGGACAGTTCAGCGTAGAGCCGGGTATCGGTCATGGCTTCCAGTAGGTTGGCACGTTCCTCGGCGCTAGCCTTGAGAAAGGCTGCAAATTCCCCCTGCGCCAGCAGCACCGACCGGCAGAACTGTTCATAACTGAGCCCAATTTTCTGGCGGATGAGCTTTAGAGTCTCTTCCTTGCCGTGTGCGGTTTTCCGACTGACGACTTGTGGTTGTTCCCCGGCGGTTGTTGCCAGTTCAAAGAGCTCAACTTCGGGGGCACGCAGTCTGGCGGCCTGTCGGGAATTTTTTTTCGCTGCCAGTTGAACCTGCCAGCGCGCCCGCCAGCGCTTGTTGTCGCACCCAAGAAAATCCACCTCGGCATAGGCGTCGCACCGACCACGCTGGATGATGTGTCGGCAGTCGGTAAAAGGTAATGCCTCGTCATCAGTAAGGCCGGCAGAGACGCGGTAGCCACCCTTCTCACGTTTGATGCGGGGCAGGCGGTCATAAAGCGCTAGACACAGGGCGTCGAGCAGCGTGCTCTTACCAGCTCCGGTCGGGCCTGTGATGGCAAACAATCCAGCGTACCCGAGCGGCCCTTGTTCAAGGGACACATCAAACTCGGTCAGCGAAGCAAGATGACGGCCGCGAATAGCAAGAATCTTCATGCGTCACTTTTGAAAGCGTCTCTTGGAGTAAGGTATGGAAGGTCTGCTGCAAGGTTTCTGAAGGATCACAACCGTGCTTTGCTCGATAGCAGGCTGCAAACAAGGCTTCTGGTGTAGGACTAGTGTGGTTGTTGGCTGCAAGGAGGGAAGAGGTTTGTGCCTGCTGCGGGTAGACAACTTCAATTCGGGCTAGATTCGCCCAGACTCCGCGCAACGCTCCTTCTATGTCTTCTTTCAGTGTTGGTTGGGGGCGGTCAACCCGGACGTGCACCTCAACCAGCGGTGGCAGTTTGTCAGACGCCGTAGGTACGGTGGGAAGTTGGCGCAGTTCATTGAGAACTTGGTCAAGTGGAGCTGCATCATGCTGCGGTATTCGCAGCAGGTCACGCATTGGTGGGACAGGAAGCGGCTCGATCCGTGTGGCATGCTCGCCTTCCAGTTCGATGAGCACGACCTGATGCGCGTAGTGGCGCTCGGTAAAAGACAGCGGAAAGGGCGAGCCGCTGTAGCGCACATGTGGACGATTGGCGACGCACTGTGCCCGATGCAGATGACCAAGTGCGACGTAGGCGGCATCCTCTGGAAAGATGTCTGCCGGTAGGGCGTACAGATGCCCGCATTGAATTGGACGTTCAGTATCAGAGAGTTGTCCGCCGACCATGAAGGCATGCCCGGTGGCAACTAGCGCCTGCCCTAGGCGACGCCGCTGCCGTGCGACCTCGAAAAGCCGGGCGTACAGTGCACGCACGCCGTGACAGAATTCTTCTGCCGCGCTGACATCGGAGGGACGAAGAAACGGCACAGCTATACACCAGGCTGCCACCTTGCCTGTGGCGTCACCGAGTGGAACAAGCATGCGATCAACATCAGGCTGACCGTCTGGTTGGGTTGTAACACCCCCGACGACACGCACGCGAAGGTGGTTGAGTAGATCGGCCGGGGCGTCAAGCCGACTGGCGGAGTCATGGTTTCCACCAATGATTACTAGCGTCAGCGCTGGCAGTTCGGTGTAGCACCTGGCCAAGAAGTCGTAGTAGAGCCTTTGCGCAGATGCCGGCGGGTTGGCCGTGTCGAAGATGTCGCCGGTAATCAGTAGGACATCAACCGCCTGGGCTTTCAGCGTCTCAAGCAACCAGGCAAGAAAGCGCTGATGCTCACTGTCTCTGGGATGCCCCCCTAAGGTTGCCCCTAAGTGCCAGTCCGACGTGTGTAACAATCGCATGATGCACTTGGCGGCTAAGGCATTCGGCCAAGGGTCAAGCGCCTATGAATCGGCACACTCAAACTTGTAACCCTGTCCCCACACGGTCTGGATGTAGGTTGGGCGGCTTGGAATAGGCTCAATTTTGGCGCGCAACCGGGCAATATGGGGGTCAACGTTGCGCAAGTAGCCTTCCTCTTCCCGGAGTTCGTCAAGCAGACGGTCGCGGGAGAAGACTTGGCCTGGACGGCGCGCCAAGGTAAGCAAGATGCGGAACTCCGTGGGCGTAAGTTCAATGGCTTTGCCGTTGCGAATCACGCGACGCCGAATAACATCGATGGAAAGGTCGCCCCGAACGAGGACTTCCTCAATGTCGGAGGTAAGCGTCTGGCGGCGCAAAATCGCTTGGAGGCGTGCACCTAGCTCAAGCATATTGAATGGCTTGGTCAAGTAATCATCGCCGCCATAAGAAAAGCCTCGCAAACGGGTGTCAAGCTCGGTGTCGGTTGAAAGGAAAAGAATCGGCGACTGAATGTTGCACTCACGTAACAAGCGGCAGATTTGAAGCCCATCTAGGTCCGGCAGGATGACATCGAGAATGATGGCCTGGGGGCGATGCTTCGTAGCCATTTCAATGGCTTCACGTCCGGTGGCTGCCTCAAGTACGTTGAAGTTTTGTCCACTAAGGTAGGCTCCGACGGTGAGGCGAATGGTCGGGTCATCATCAACAAGCAGCACAGTAGGCTTGACGGTTTCACTCATGGCGTTTCTTCACCTGTGTTGGGGAGTGGCAGGTAAGCCGACTCTAGTACGTTGGGCAGCTATTCCACAACAAGAGATGTGTACGCCCTATCTTAGCATTTGTGATACAAAACAGCTTTGCAGTTTTCAGGGCTTGTAAGCCGCATTTTTGCCCGGAGGTTCTCTTGTCATGATCGGAGAAATTGAACGCCTGCTTGGCGACGAAGCCGAGGCTTTGTTGTCCTATCGCGCAAAAGGCATTTCAGCCGAACACTTGCACCTGCCTGGACCGGATTTCGTGGATCGGGTCTTTGCGCTGTCTGATCGCTCACCACAAGTTCTGCGGAGTTTGCAGCAACTTTTCAATCACGGGCGCCTGGCCGGAACTGGCTACATGTCCATCCTGCCCGTTGATCAGGGGGTAGAGCACAGCGCTGGTGCTTCCTTTGCACCCAATCCCATATACTTTGACGGAGAGAATATCGTCAAACTGGCCATTGAGGGAGGGTGTAATGCAGTAGCGACCACCTTTGGGGTGCTCGGTTCAGTTGCCCGCAAATATGCCCACAAAATCCCCTTCATCGTCAAAATCAACCACAACGAGTTTTTGTCTTATCCGAATAAGTACGACCAAGTGATGTTTGGAACGGTCAAGCAGGCGTGGAATCTGGGCGCAGTAGCAGTTGGGGCGACAATTTACTTCGGTTCAGCCGAATCGAGTCGGCAGATTCAAGAAGTATCGGCTGCCTTCCAAGCGGCGCACGAGTTGGGTATGGCAACTGTTTTGTGGTGCTACACCCGCAATGCTGCGTTCAAGACGGCCGAGAAGGACTACCACGTAGCAGCCGATCTAACCGGTCAAGCCAATCACTTGGGCGTGACGCTTCAGGCCGACATCGTCAAGCAAAAACTACCTGAAAACAACGGCGGCTATGAGGCACTCAAGTTTGGCAAGACCCACAAAAAGGTCTACTCGGAACTTGCAACAGACCATCCCATTGAGTGGACACGCTACCAGGTGGCTAACTGCTACATGGGACGGTCCGGTCTTATCAATAGCGGCGGCGCCTCGGGCGACAATGACTTTGCTGAAGCCGTCCGCACGGCTGTCATCAACAAACGTGCTGGCGGGATGGGGCTGATCTCTGGGCGCAAGGCTTTCCAACGGCCGATGTCTGAGGGAATCAAGCTACTCAACCTGATCCAGGATGTGTATCTCTGCCGGGAAGTAACCATTGCGTGAACAGCCCACCTTTTCTCAGTTTTGTCATCCCAGCTTATAACGAAGCCTTCCGTCTTGCTCCGACGCTGGAAAGCGTCGGAGCCTATTTCCGGGATTTCGCCGGTGGAGTGGAAGTCATCGTCGTGGATGATGGCTCTTCTGACGGGACAGCTATGGTTGCGCGGGAGCTTGTTCCTGCCCTTGCGCGTCATGGACTCTCCCTTCATGTGCTGTCCAATCCGGGCAATCAAGGAAAAGGCTACAGTGTGCGTCAGGGTTTCCTGGCGTCCTGCGGTCAGATTGTGCTGTTTTCAGACGCCGACCTTTCGACGCCGCTAACAGAGACGCCGAAGTTGCTGGGGCTGATTACATCAGGACAGTATGACGCTGCCATTGGCTCGCGCGACCTGCCAGAGTCGCAAATTGGTGTGCACCAGTCGCCGCTGCGCGAATTTGCCGGCCGGTGCTTCAATCGCTTTGTACGGGTTCTGACAGGATTGAAGTACGCCGATACCCAGTGCGGTTTCAAAGCCTTCCGGCGAGATGTGTTTCTGCCGGTGTTTCAGGCGCAACAGGTAAGAGGCTTTGCCTTTGATGTGGAGATTCTTTACCTGGCGCAAAACATTGGCGCGCGGGTCGCCGAAGTTCCCGTGGTGTGGAATCACGCAGAAGGCTCGAAGGTCGGTCTCAACTGGCGTTCTGTGCGGCCGTTCTTGGATGTGGCCCTGCTACCGTGGCGCTGGCGGCGGGGAAACTACGCACAAGTGGTAGCAGATCCAGTGTTACTGCCTCCGGGTCCCGCAAAGTGATCGTAACCACGCGCCGGAAGTGGGTAGATTGTTCCATCCACGCGCAGAGTGATGTCACGGCCGGCTGTGATGCGTCCAATGCACGTGAGGGTGACGCCGCCAACAATTGCTGCGCCGCTTAGTGCGGCCACGGTTGCAGCCTGCTGGGGAGAGACAGTGAAAAGCAATTCGTAGTCCTCGCCGCCATCAAGCGCCAACTGACGCGCTGCTGCTTGGTCGGAAGTGATTGCCACGGCTGCCGGGGCAATGGGGAGTGCTTCGGCTTCGAGTATGGCTCCGACTTGACTGGCTTCGCACAGCCGGGCGAGGTCCAGTGACAGTCCATCGCTGATGTCGAGCATAGCCGTGGCTAGGCCGTGTGCCGCCAGGTATTGGCCTAGTTCGAGACGCGGTTCTGGGAATAGAAACCGGGCTTCAGAAGCCGCATCAGGCGGTGCTATTTCCCGCTCAAGCGCCTGAAGAGCAGCAGCGGCCGCACCGAGGTTGCCACTCACAAACAGGCAGTCACCTGGCCGGGCCCCGGCGCGCGTGACGGCGCAGTCAGGTGCAATGTCGCCTATCAGGCACACATCCACAAAAATGGACTGCGGGCTGGACGTGGTATCCCCGCCGACCAGGCTGACCTGCGCCCGGTCAGCCAGAGCCAGCAGCCCCTGTATGATGTCTTCAGCTAGAGGCTGCGCCGACGGCGGAAGGGCTAGGGAAAGCAGGCAGAACCGGGGCGTTGCGCCCATGGCGGCGCAGTCACTGAGGTTGACGGCCAGTGCCTTGTGCCCGATGGCTGCTGCCGGTACGTAGCGTCGGCGAAAGTGAATATCTTCAACCAAGGCATCACTCATGACGACCAACTGGCGTCCAGGGCGTGGCGTGATGAGAGCCGCATCGTCTCCAATCCCGATCTGGAGGTCCGGGCATCTACGGCGCGCCATTGACTGAAGACGGCGGAGAAAATCCCGTTCGGATGACATTGGCGTGGTGATGCTTGAACAAGGGTAAAACCGGTCAGTTGTTAGTCTGCGGCTGTGCTACAACTAACGGGCATCTCACTTGGATTGTTTTTCAGTCGGCAATGTCCTTCGAGCACCCAGTAAGCATTGTCAACCCTCACGAGGCAAGCCGTGCCCTGCGCGCCTACCGCGTGCGGCGGATACGGACGCTGTCACTGTTGATACTGGTCATCGTTTTGCTGGGAGCGCTTGTTGTTCAGTCGGCATTCAATGTGTTGCCCTTTCTCTCGCCACGCAACGTTTCGACGACGTTGATGCTGTACGCACTGTCAGCGCTGAACTTTCTAGCTTTCATCATTCTCCTGGCACTGCTGATTCGCAACGTTATAAAGCTACAGCAAGAGCGACGGCAGCGCACTTTGGGGACATCCTTCCAAACGCGCTTGGTAGCTGCTTCCCTGATTGTTTCAGCTTTACCCCTGCTGATGTTGTTTTTCTTTGCCTATGGGTTGTTGAACCGCAGCCTGGACAAGTGGTTCAACCTACCTGCTGAACGTTACCGAGAAAGCGCTGTGGCCATCCAGCGGTTGGTACTGACTCGCGAAATGCGTTCCCTGCAGGATGATGGACATGCCGTTGGACGACGATTGCTGTCTTGGCTGGCAACCGAAAAAGCCGCCGGGAAAACCGAAAGAAAAATGCCGCCAGAAAGTGCACGGAAGCTTTTTGTGGACGAGGCGCAAGCACTCGGCATTCAAGCCGGTCAGTGGTTGGATGGGGAGGGGCAACCCTATGTGGTTTTTGGCGACTGGAGTGAGCTGCCACCAACCTTCGTCGCCAGCTTGCATCAGCGCGTGCGGTCGGACCCATTTCCGGCCGGTCATCTAGAAGGCAAGCTGAGCACCTTCATTGCTGCCGCCGTCCCGGTTGGGGAAACCGGAGATGCGCTTGTCGTCGTCCGCACAATGCCACCAGTGCTTGACCAGAAGATCGCCGAACTGACCCAGGTAGCCAACCAGCGGGCGACCCTCGCCGCCGAGTCGCGGACGCTCAAGCTCAACTACCTGCTGATTCTGGGGTTTGTCACACTCTTTCTGATGTTTGGCGCGATATGGTTTGCCATCACCACGGCCCGCTTTGTCGTCGTGCCGCTGCGGGCGTTGGCCGAGGCAACAGAGGCCGTTGCCCAGGGGAATCTCGATTATGTGGTGCGGGTTGAAGCCCAGGACGAACTGGCCGTGCTCGTGGATTCCTTCAACGCCATGGCGCAGCAGTTGCGCATCCACCGTGCTCAGCTCGATGAACGTCGCCGCTACATTGAGACCGTTTTGGGGAGTTTGTGCACCGGCATCGTTTCACTCGATACTCAGTGGCGGGTGACGACGTTCAACCCGGCTGCCTGTAACATGCTGGGAACGAATTTGGCCGTAGGGGACGAGTTTTTGGAGCACGTCCCACCGGGGAATCGAGGTGATTTTGAGCGGTTGTTACGGCGTGTCTGGCGCGTGCCGCAAACAACTTTGGAGACAGAAATCAGACTACCCGACCGCCCTTCTCTCCAAGTGGCGCTAACAGCTACCCGACTTTCCGACACAGGGGGGCAAATCACCGGCGTTGTGGTGATGCTCGACGATATCTCACCCATTATGCAAGCCCAGCGGAATGCCGTATGGAGTGAAGTCGCGCGGCGCATGGCGCACGAAATCAAGAATCCACTCACGCCTATTCAGCTTTCTACCGAACGAATTGCACGCAATGTGGCCCGTCATGCTGCCCATCTGCCCCGCCTACGGGCAACAGTCGAAGAATGTACAGCTAGCATTATCGGAGAAGTCATGACGCTGCAGCGGCTTGTGGAGGAGTTTTCGCGTTTTGCTAAACTCCCCGACGCCCAGCTTGCACCGGGTTCGCTGGACGAGATTGTCGAGCGCACGGTCATCCTGTATGCCGAACGGCTCGGCGAAATTCGGCTAATCACTCAACTTGCCGGCAACCTTCCGCCCGTTTTGCTCGATGCTGAACAAATCAAGCGGTGCCTGGTCAACCTGATTGACAATGCCTTGCACGCCATCGAAGCCGGTGGCGAAAAACCGGCGCGCGGTGAAATTCGGATCACAACGGAATACACTGCCGCACGAGAAACCGTCCGGTTGCGGGTTTCAGACACCGGAATAGGCATTCCTCCAGAAGCCCGTGACCGCTTATTTGAACCGTATTTTTCAACCCGTGAGCGGGGAACAGGTTTAGGCCTGGCCATTGTTGCACATATTCTAGCCGACCATCGGGCCACGATTCGTTATGAGCCCAATCAGCCCCGAGGAGCAACGTTTATCATTGAGTTTCCAGTGGCCGAAGGAGTTTCCACTCGTGCGCCTGAGGCTGAATTTTCCCCACCGGCAGCATGCTAAACCGTCGGGCCCAAAGCAGGCAAAGAAGGAGGTTGACCCAAAACACCAACCGGGAGTGTTCACCCTATGCAAGGAAGAGTATTCACACACAAGATGGTCATTGGTCTTGCCTGGATGATCGAAGGCGCGTTGGTGCTTGGTTTGAGCCCGGCCTGTAAGAAAAAGGAAAGCCCGGATGAAGTGATTGTGGCGGCTAGTCAATCGTCGCGGGATAATGCCACGCAAGCCAGCATGCGCGCTATTGCACGGGCCGAAGAATCCTTCCACGCTGCCCACGGACGCTATGCCTCCCTGGCAGAACTTGTAGACGCTGGCTTTCTGCCCAATGATCCTTCCGAGTCCAGAATGTCAAAGTTTTTTATCGAAGCTTCTGAGAGCTCGTTTGCCTGTTACAGTGTGCCTACTGAATATCCAGCTTCAGGGCGCATGTCCTACTTTATTGATCAGACCGGAAAACTGCGCGGAAGTGACCGGCGCGGCGGCCGGGCTTCGGCAGCAGACCCGATCATTGAATAGCCTTCCCTACCAGTCTGTACCTGCTTTTGGAGAAAGCCATGGCGATTACGACCCAAGAAGTTGAAAGAATTGCCCGGCTTGCCAACTTACGTCCTTCGGCAGCCGATCTTGAGCGCCTTGCTGTCCAGATGGGTGCGATTGTGGAGTACTTTGACCGTTTGAATGAACTGGACACCACGGACGTACCGCCGATGTCGCACTGTAACGCTGTAGGCGATACGGCCTTGCGTCCCGATGAGCCGCATGTACCGCCTGGAAGCGAGACCGCTCTAGTCAACGCTCCGGCATCCGGGTACGGGCACTTCAAAGTTCCCCGCGTGCTTTGAAAAAACCGTCCCCGGTCATTCGATAGGCGGACAGCCCGCCGCAAAACTCGAGCGTGGCCATGACCACCGATGCCGCCGGGTATCTGTGGATTGGCACCCAGGATGGGGCCGCGCGCTATGACAGCTGCCAGTGGCGGCGTATCAACATGCCCGGCAACATGCCCGGCGCGAGAACATCCAACTGGGTCCGCGCCCTTAGCCCGATGGGCTATTGCCGTCTAAACCCACACCCTCTGCCACCTCTTACTTGGCAGCACGCTTGCCGGCTAAGCCCGGGTGCTACCTGCCGACGGACTATGGCGGGTCAGGCGCTGACGGCTGTCCTGGTGGCTTTGCTGGTAACGGTCTGCCTGATAGGGCTGTGGGTGATATATGCTTTGCGCAGTGCCTATGACCGGGAAGCACACCACCGAACCCAAGCTGAAGTGCAATTAACAGCTCACCGGCTGGTAAGTCGCCTCAGCACCAATCAGAGTATCACCGAACCACTGACGCCTGATCTGCTCCCGCCTGATCTGGCCACAGCCGTTGGTGTTTACGACCATTTGGGACGCCGTCGCGTAGCCATGGCGCGCAACGATTCCACAGGGGAGCTTATCCTACCTGACCACCTTGATGTGTCGAAGCAAGAAGTCGTCCAGGCAACGCACTGGGATGTCAACGGTAATTGCACGCTTACAGTTCCACTCCACAGCCCTGATGGTCACCGGTTAGGGAGCCTCTATCTACTGGCTCGCCATCGCCGGGCGCAACTTTCAAGTGTTGCTTTCCGGGTGGCCTACGAACTGCCCCTGTGGCTGATTGTGGGGGCAGCCGGGCTATGGCTGGTGCGATCTATTTTCCTTTCGGGTTGGTCGGCAGCGCGCGTACATGCTAAGCCTCCCGCTTCGATTGAGGTCGTCATGGCCGGCTACCAGGAAGTCATTGACCGGCTGCAATCTGCAGGCCGCGAGCTAGAACGCCTCCGCACCGATGCCGAACACCGTGCCTTGGCGCAGGCTGAGTTTAGTGACCGGCTGATTGCCAGCATTCCCGATGCCCTGGTCGTTGTAGACCGCCAAGGCGTGACGGTTTTGGCCAATCTGACCGCCCAGCGTTTGTTTGGCCGCTCGCCCGGGATACCGTTCCGGGAATTCTTTGCTGAGGTGCCAGAGCTCCAGAATCTGGTGGCGGCCGGGCTGCATGATGGGAATGTACGCCGACAGTCCGACATCACAGCGCTTATTGGCGGTCATCAGCGCACACTCGATGCCAGTGTTGCCCCAATTCCCGGTGCTGCAAGTGTCCTGTGCCTGATAGCCGACATTACAGAGCTGGCTACTTTGCGAGCCACTGCGCAAGCTAGGGAAACCTTGGCAACTTTGGGTGATATGGCCGCAGGAATCGCCCACGAGTTCAAGAATTCCCTTGCCGTTATGGATGGCTATGCCCGCCTACTTCTCCAGGATGTCCCTGACAATCTGGCAGCTCGAGCGTTGCGGGATGAAGTCCGGCACCTGACGCATGTTGTCTCGGATTTTCTGACCTTTGCGCGGCCGTTGCGTCCTATCATGGCTCCAGTTAGCCTGGCCAGTGTAGTGGAAGAAGTCGTGTCGGTATTGCAGGAAGACATCCGCCGGCGGGGGGTGACCCTGTTGCTACCAGAGCAGTTGCCGGTCATTCTAGGGGATGCCGCTTTGCTCCGGCGTGCCTTTGAGAACCTTTTCCGCAATGCCCTTGAGGCTATCCCCGACGGAGCGTCGGTACGGGAGGTACGGCTTCGCGCAGTTACCGGTCCAGAAGAAGTTACCCTGCTGTTTGAAGACTCTGGCAGTGGCTTCCCGCCAGAAGTGGCTGCCAACATGTTCCTCCCGTTTTTTACGACCAAGAAACACGGTCACGGCTTGGGCTTGGCTATTGTTCGGAAAATCATCGTCAGTCACAATGGACGCATTGAAGCCTGCAACCTTCCCAATGGCGGTGCACAATTCCGTGTTGTCTTGCCCTTGCAGGCCCGTCAAGAAATATGAGGTACGCACCATGTTACTGTTGAGTCTAGTTCTGGCCAGTAGCCTAAATGCCCCTACCCTGCCTAGTAGTGTGGCAGATGTGCTGGCGGCACAATCACCGACGCCGACTGACAAGAAGAAAAACCGTCGGTCATCTTCAAGACCCGTACTCAAGTCGCCCTCACCGGGAAGCCCATCTTTAGAGGATTTGCCCCTTGGCGCTCAGGAACTGTTGAGGGTAACGAAAAATGCTTCTCCAGCACCTCCGGTGGAAAGATCGGCGCGGCCAGCCACAAAGCGTCCAATAGACAACTATGATTTTGGCGTTCCACTTTCGGGTGCAGCGGGCGGCGAAAACGCTAGAGAGCCTGCCACTGACGAGAGCATGGTGTCATCAGAAGAAAGTTGGCGGCGTGCAGTTGAAGAAGCGCGGCAGGAGTTGCGCGAAGCCGAAGAAGAAAAACAGCGGCAGGACGCTGCTGATAGCCCCGTCTCAGGACAGGATGCCATGCTGCGCATTGCCAAGGCACGCCAAAAACTGCGCCGTCTGCTCGAAATAGGCAAAGCCAAGCAATACCGCGAGCAACCCATCGAAAAACCAGTCGAGATCGAACCTTGAGTAGGCGATGGCTGGTGGCCAGGCAGACATTTTGATCGTTGAAGACAAAGACGCTCTGCGCCAGATGTGGCGACTAACGCTGGAGCGCGCTGGCTATGGTGTTGTCGAAGCAAGTGATCTGAAACAGGCGCGGCAGGCACTGCGTCGGCAGCCGCCAACCGTTGTTTTGACGGACCTGCGCCTGCCAGATGGCACGGGGCTAGAGGTACTCCATGCTGCTAAAGCGCTTGACCCAGATGTGCCGGTCATTGTTTTGACGGCTTATGGTTCGATTGAAGAAGCCGTAGCCGCCATGAAGGACGGGGCGGAAGACTTTCTACAAAAGCCAGTAGACCCCGACCACTTGCTGCTGGTCCTTGAACGCCTTGTGGAGACACACCGTCTGCGGCGTGCCTGTCTTTTGATGCGCGAAGAATACGCCCGGCGCTATGGTTTTCCACGCATCATCGGCGATTCTCCGGCGATGCAGCGTGTTGGACAACAACTGCAACGAGTGGCCACGACAGATACAACCGTCCTGCTACTTGGCGAGTCGGGCACCGGTAAAGAGCTGTTTGCGCGGGCCATTCATCACTTGAGCCACCGGCGGCAGGGGCCATTTGTCGCCGTCAACTGCGCGGCCATTCCCGAGACCCTCGTTGAAAACGAGCTGTTCGGGCACGAAAGAGGCGCCTTTACGGGAGCCGACGGCCGGCAAGTTGGAAAGTTTGAGCTGGCACGCGGTGGCACGTTATTTCTTGATGAAGTTGGTGAACTTCCTCTAGCCGTCCAAGCCAAGTTCCTGCGCGCGCTAGAAACCCACACGATTACGCGCATCGGGGGGGGACAAGAAATTGGCGTCAACGTGCGTATCGTCGCCGCAACCAACCGGGACCTCGTGGCGGCTGTGGCGGCAAAGACCTTTCGAGAAGATTTGTACTACCGGCTAGCCGTGTTCACCCTTGAGATCCCACCCCTGCGCGAGCGGCGTGAAGACATTCCAGCGCTGGCAACCTACTTTGCTGAAAAATACGGTCGTGAAATCCGCCGTCGCCGGGTCACGCTTTCACCGGCTGCCCTCAAAGCCCTTCAGGACTATGACTTTCCGGGCAACATCCGCGAGCTTGAAAACTGCATCGAGCGCGCATGCATTCTCTGTGAAGGGACGACCCTGGAGCCGGAGGATTTGCGGTTGCCGACGACTACGCCTCCGGCTGGGCGCCGTCGCCGAAGTTGAGCCCGCTGCGCATAAAGATTTCGACAGAGCTATTGTCCGGGCAGTTGGCCAGCAGGGAGGCAAAGCTTTGACCGAGCAGGGGATGCCGAAGTTCGGGAATCAAGTCGCACAGCGGTGTCAGGACAAACCGCCGCAGATGCAGCCGTGGATGCGGGAGCGTCAGGGTTGCGTCCTCTGAAACTAGAAATGCCCCGCCTGCGGTCTGGCAAAGCAGAATGTCCACATCGAGCGGCCGCGCTCCTTTAGGAACAGTGCGAATACGACCGGCTTTGGCCTCCAACTCTAGTCCCTGCATCAGCATGGCTGCCGGCGTCAAGTCAACAGTTACTTCAAGCACGGTGTTGAGAAACCAAGGCTGTTCTAGGTAATCCACCGGCGCAGTGGCATACCAGTTGGCGCACCGCCATTGGATGGCCTGTGCCGTGAGATGTTGAATAGCTCCGGCTAGCAGAGCTGCCCGATCGCCGAGATTGCTCCCTAAACCGAGGTAAAAAGTGTGTCGTACCACGTTCTACACCAGAATGACTTGCTTCCTAGCCCCAGACGTGCGATTGAGCGAGACGAATTCTGCACTCGGTGCCATCCTCCTAGGCCACTATGTTTGCAACCCCGCCGGCAGAAATCTTTGAGCCTTATGAACGACTGATCCCCATTGAAGTGCTGGGGCAAGTGGTCTACGTCCCGGAAAATAACGTCGTCTTACGCGGCTTCCAGTTCCTCGACATGGAAAGCATTTCGTACGGTGATTTTTGCTGGAACGGCGACTGTACGAACTGCCAGATTCGGTACTTCCGCCCCGGCGAAGACCGGGAGCGTCCGGCGCTTTCCTGTCGCCTTCGGGTTCGCGAAGGCATGCGCATTGTTGGCCTGAGTCCGCATATTCGCCTGCGTTGTCTGGGTAGTGGTGAGCCGCCGCCAAATCTCACCGCCGCGTCGGGGTAAGTTTGAACGTCAACCGCCGTCCGTTGCGTTCGACGATGACTTCTACTTCCCGGTCGGGTTCGAGTTCTTGGAGAACATAGGTGTAATCGTACACGCTTCTGATGTCCCGTCCGGCCAGTCCCACGATGACATCGCCGGCTTGCAAGCCGGCCACAGCCGCTGGGCTACCCTCACGGACGCCGGAGAGCTTGACGCCACTTGTCTCGGCTGCATAGTCAGGAATGGTACCAAGTGAAACCCGAAAACTACCACGGGCGCGTTCTGCCGGGTCGGTTGTCTTGGGAGTGACGAAATCCGGCGGCGTGGGCAGATTGGCCGTAGCGCGAATTACGTCTCCGATCAGCGCCAGTACATGCCGTTCGCCCGCATAGTTGATTTTGTCGGGGGTGTCAGATGGACGGTGATAGTCTGGGTGGTTGCCAGTGAAGAAAAACAGGACAGGGATGTTGCGCTTGTAAAACGAGGCATGGTCGCTTGGGCCGAAGCCGCTTTCGCCTAGGGAAAGCTCTAGCCCGTGGCGCGCATTGACTTCTGCCAGCAACGGTCGCCAGACTGACGAGGTACCAACGCCCTGCACGATCAGCCGGTTGTCGCGCAGCCGCCCAATCATGTCCATGTTGAGCATGGCCACGAGGCGCTTACTGCCGGTAGTGGGATGGTCAACGAAGTAGGCCGAGCCAAGCAGCCCCTTTTCTTCGGCCGAAAAAGCAATAAACAGCAGGCTGCGCTTGGGCCGGTTGTGGGTAGTGGCAAGACCTTTGGCAAGCTCAAGCAACCCGGCCGTGCCTGAAGCATTATCATCAGCCCCAGGATGAACTTCGCCTTCACGTGGCGCCAGCGAGTTCGGTCCGCCTAGCCCTAAGTGGTCGTAGTGGGCGCCAATAACGACAACTTCATTCCGCAGGACCGGATCGCTGCCTTCAAGCCAGCCAAGGATATTGTAAGCTGTTTGCCGTTCCTTGATGACTTCTGTCTGAAGCCGGAGTCGGCGGTCTGGAAAAAACCGGGTTTCCGGCTGTCCTGTGGTAGCAATCTGACGTTCAATGTCGGCCACAGAGCGACCGAGCAGTTTTGTTGCCCAAGCGCGACTTACCACAGCACATGGGAAACCGGCGTCTCCGAAGGCATCGTCATAACGCAAACGGGCAATTTGCGAGCGTTGGAAGTCGTCTTCTTCGGCGATGACGAGCAGTCCCTTGGCCCCTTTGTTGCGCGCTGTCGTGGCCTTGTAGCGGAGCGACAAAAACGGCCCGAACTTTGTATGGGGATTTGAGCCAGCCGGACTGTAGGGAAGTACCATCACTATGCGGTCTTTCACATCCAAGTTGGCATAGTCGTCGTACTGCGCTTCTTTGGCAGCAGAAATACCGTAGCCGGCTAGGACAAGTTCCCCTTCAACAACACCATTGGCAGCAAAGGCTAGGGGACGGAAATCGGCTCCGGGTTTGGCTGTGAGCCAACCGCCGCCAACCATGGCTTTCAGGTGGTTGTTCTGTCCCATGCGAACACTTGCCACGAAGCTGAAGGGTTGTCGGTATCCACGGCTGCCAAGCGGCCGTAGCCCAGCGAGCTGAAACTGAGTGATAATGTACTGTGCTGCCTGTTCTGCCCCTGGAGTGCCGGGGAGGCGTCCGGCCAAAGCCTGGGAGGCGAGATAGCCGATGTGTCGGCGCAGGTTGGCTTCAAGAGCAGCATCCGCTGGAAAGACCTCGACGTGGCGAGCCAGAGGCGGCGTTGCCAGGCCAAGAACTAGTAGCGTGGCAACGATGAAGCGAAAGGCTAAGGTAAAACGGGACGCGGTTTTCATGGCATGCTTGCAACGTGTCCCAAAGTAAGGAGACAACTGGGATTTGGCACCCGGCGTCTGCTCGGCAAAAGCCCGGTGGACGAAGGACGCCGTTTGACTGCACTGAAAAAAATTCGAGAAGACAAAACCCTATGTCAACGTATGATCTCATCATTGTTGGTGCTGGTCCGGCCGGGTTGACGGCGGCCTATGCTGCCCAGCAAGCCAAGCTGAACTATCTCGTGCTGGAACGTGCTGCAATTGCACAGACGATTGCCGATTATCCAGTTGGACGTTTGCTTTTCTCGACGCCCAACGAAATTGAACTTATTCCGGGGACGCTACAGCCGAAGTTCGGCCCCAAACCCACCCGCGAAGAAGTGTTGGCCTATTACACTCGCCTGGCTACCCGTGAGCTACGGCTGAAGATTCACACCTACGAAGCCGTGCAGGCTATCCTGCCGAATGGACCGAGCTTTCAGGTGATTTCCACCAAGGCGGTGTACGGAGCGCGCCGAGTCATTGTGGCGACTGGTGGTTTTGGGCGTCCCCGCCGGCTGGGCGTTCCCGGCGAAACACCAGAGCGTGTGTCCTATCGCTTCGTAGAGGCTTTTCCCTATGCCGGACGGCCAGTACTTGTAGTTGGGGGAGGAAACTCGGCGGCAGAAGCTGCCTTGGACTTAGCCCGCATCGGGGCGCAAGTTGCTTGGTCACTGCGGCGTCCTACCCTTGACCCGCGTCCTAATGACCCGGATCAAGTCGGTATCAAGCCGTGGGTACGGGCTCCACTGATGGAGTGCGTTGCCAAAGGTGAGTTGACCATTCACTATGCGACGACGTGCGTTGAGGTTCTGCCCCGGGCAGCACGGTTGCAACACGAAGATGGCACTGAGGAAGAAGTCCTCTGTGATCACATTTTTGCACTGCTTGGGGCAGTGCCAGAAGTATCGCTGCTTGTGGCTGCCGGCGTGACGATTGCTGCCGACGGGCGGCCGGTCTATAACCCTGATACCAATGAAACCAACGTGCCCGGGCTGTATGTGGTTGGCCACCTGACCCGTGAACTCCACATGAAAAACGCGACGGTTGTTCCGCGCCGTGTCGTGGAAAGGATTGCCCAGCAGTGTGCCCACGCGAGCGCGGCTACCGGCTAACGTCGAAGCCTTTAGGATAGTTCCAGGGTAAATGTAACAACTAGAGAGAAGTCGGCGAGGCAGTCCGGTCGTGGGTGGTTCCGGCTACCGTAGGTCTCGCGCCTGAGTAAGGGAATGCAATACTGCCGGACGTGCAGCCGATGAAGTTGGGTGAGTCGAAAGGTGCGCCATGCTGGGCGTATGGCTTCAGGTAATAGGCGGCGGTAGTACCGTTTGAGGACGAAGCCGCCCGGCCGACGCTTCGTAGCGCCCAACACCCAACAATCTGCCTGTTTCGTCGGTAACAGCAACACCAACTTCTGGTGTGACCGGGAAAAGCCGCCGCTGGGCATCGCCAGGGACAATGTCGTTGGCGGTAAGTGGCAGGAGCTGTCCTTGGACGAAGCGTTGCGCCTGCTGGGCCTTGAGCGTAACGCGCGGCCATCCGCGCAACATGTCAAGGGGGGATAACAGCTTGTCCGCCCAGTTGCCCGTGACGACACACCGTTGCAGGTCTTCAAGCGTGATGGCTTCTTCGACGGTAAAACCATCCACTGCCGTCCGGTGTAGCGCTACCAAATGCGCCCCACAGCCGATGCGTTCACCGATGTCGTGCGCCAGCGTGCGGATGTAAGTTCCCGAAGAACAGGTAACGTCACACTCAACAAGTATTGCCCCTTGCTCATCTTGTCGAATGATGCGACCTTCAGCATCCGGGATAAACTCAAACCGGAATACTTCAATAGGGGTTGCTGCCCGGACTACGACCTTGCCGGCCCGCGCTAGCTGGTACAAGGCCACGCCGTCAATCTTCTTAGCCGAGTACATAGGGGGCGTTTGTAGTTGCTTGCCCAGAAAGCTACGCGCTACCTCTCGCAAACGCTCTTCTGTCAAGCCTTCGGTAGAACGCGGCGGCGTGAGCGGCTTGCCGGTCAGGTCTTGGGTATCAGTAGCAAAGCCAAAACGGAGAACAGCGCGGTAGCTCTTTGAAGTGTCCGTAAGGAAACGCGAAAGGCGGGTGGCTGGACCAACACACAAGACCAGCAGACCCGTGGCAAACGGGTCAAGCGTTCCGGTGTGTCCGACGCGCTTAATGCCGATAAACCGCCGAACTAGGACAACAACATCATGCGAGGTAACACCGGGCGGTTTGTTGATGAGCAAACCGCCGGAAATTACTTGGGACATTCAATGCGCCCGCCGATTTTGAAACCAGGTTTGTAAAAATGCTGTTGAAGGCTAGCGAAAGGACGCACGTAATACCAAATCTTTTTCGACGTGCACCTAATGGTCGGATTGGGGCGGCCTAGATAAACAACTCCTCGTCCTGATAAGCCCGATCAACGGTTTTTCGCTCTGGCATCAGTAGAACGCTGAGAAACGTTTTGACCGCCGCCAGCAAAGCCGAGATTTCACTGACGGGACGAAGTACATCCTGTTGAATGATGGAGGCCGTGTCATCAATACGCAGCGCCAGCCGCGTTGTGACGTTAGCATAGGTATCCACTTGGGTCCGAAGCTGTTCCGAAGTGGTTTTGACAAGTGCCGAGACTTCCTGGGCACTTTCTGTGGTCAGGCGGGAGAGTTCCCTGGTTGTTGCCGTAACGGCTGCTAGGCAGGCTTCGGCCTCGGTTTTGAGCGTAGCAGTTGTATCACGCACCAGCACTGTGGTTTCACGCGCAACCCCTAGCAGTTCGTTAGTGCGTGCAAGGATTGGGCTGATGGCTTCGGCCGTGGCCTGGGCTTTTTCGATGACGGGTTTAGCCGAGGTCAGCAGTTGGCGCGTCTGTTCAACAACCGGATCGGTCTTGACGCGAACTTGCTCGATGAGGCTAGTAGCCTTGGTAACTAGCCGGTACAGAGCAATCAGCAACGCCAACTGGACGAGAAAAACGACCACCAGCGAAAGGCTGATGACAAGCTGGAAAATCTCATTTGTAACCACGGCAGTAGCCCACATGATAAATGGTGGTTGTGGCCTTGAGTAGCACCCACCCACCGTTGTTGAGACAAATCACACCTTCTCTACAGCGCTGGTTCACTGCTATCCGTTGCTTCCTTTGACGCGAGCTCCTTTTGGTTCAAGGCCAGCACCTCGGCTTTCTTCTCACGGTACGCTTGTTTGCCAGCTTCGATGGCGGCTGCTACCCGGTCTCGCTGTTCGTCAAACAAGCCTTTTCCTGCTTCCAGTAGATGGGCAGCCTTTTCTTTGCCCAAACTGTACAGTTCGGATGTCTTCTCTCGCCCACTGATGTACAGGTGCGACGCCTTTTCGCCCAACAACTTGGCGCTTTCGGTCGTGTAATCAATGCCGCGCCGGGTAGCATCGCTGATGTCACTGCGCAGCTCACGTCCAGACTTGGGCGCAAAGAGCAGCGCCACTAGCGCGCCAATGCTAGCACCAGCAAGGAAGTAAGTGATTTTGTTTGAACTTTCAGACATGGCGAAAAGGCCTCCGTTGCTGAGGATAGTTAGTGGAAACGTGAGAAAAGCCACTAACATTTCCAACACTACCATGCGCTAACCCCCTCGGCAACTGACGGTGTTTTTTTGGAGGCCAACAGCCCAGGCTTCTGAGTAACTCACCGGCAAAGAAAAGCGTCCATCGTCAGTGGGCCGGTTCCGACCAAGCTGGCTACCTCACCGGCTGTATATCGGAAGCCGGTATTCCACAGGTCAACCAGCGTGTCCCCTGCACGGCGGTTGAGAGGCCAGCAACCGTACTTGGTGCGTAACCACTCATCAAGGGCAACCGCCAGCCATGCACCCCGGAGCTGCCCTAATGCATGCCCTGCCATGTCAATTTCTCGGTATAGCTCCCAATCCGACAGAGTAAGGCCTAAGTGTTGTTCAAGCTCGGTACGAAGGCGTTCTAACGTCCAGTTGGCTGTAGCCCAGCCGTACCACCCCACACAACGCCAAGCCGCCTGCCGTACTTTCTGCCAGCGCTGTGCAGCTAAGGCGCGCTGCACAGCTAAGGGAAGCTGAAGGTCGAGCATTCTGGCTAGCCAACGCCGGTCGGTCAGTAAATCGGCAAAAAGCCAACTCCAAGTCTCAGCAATGGCAAGATCACCATAGCAGCGAAGTTCGACGGGGAGGTTGGGGGAAGTCCAAGCAGCCTGCTGGACGCGCGCTAGCTCACCAAGAAAGCTGTACCAGCTTTGCCAACCACGGGCTGGGGCGACGACCCAACGGATGTCTTCGGGGACACGCACCCGAAAGACTCCGGTAACACCAGTTGCCTGCCAGGTCGTCGTGAGGTTGGTTTGCTGCCACGGACGGATGCCAAAGCTGCGTAACAATTCCTCAGCCAGATACCGTTGCCGACGGTGGGCAAAAGGGTCTTCGGGAGTGGTATCCTTGGCCGCAGCCGCTAGAGTACGGCGGTAGGTTGCGTCCGTTTCCGCTAAGAAACGTTCACAGGTTGTCACCCAAGTTGTAAGGTCCTCGCCGCAGAGCAGTTGGGTATGTGTCTTGGCATAGGCAGCAAGGCTAGCATAGCCAAGCTGCCGGGCAGCCTCTGTTCGCAGCGCCCAGCGTTGCACTTGAAGGTCCACGAGGCTGGCATAGTGGGCATCCAACCGGCGTTGCAAAGCCTGGCGGGTTGCCTGGGTGGTTTCCCGCGCGAGTTGCTCGGCAATGGCGACGGCGGCGTAACGCTGTCCCTGCCAAGTGATAAATGGCGCTGTGAGTGCCCGGTGGATCTCAGCATCGAGTTCGCGCGTCTGGGCAAAGAGAAACCAGCTTTCTGCAAACGCCTGAAGCACTTGTCCACTGCGCTGTTCAACTGTGGGACGGGAAAGATCGTCTTGGCGTGCTTGCCGCAGGGTTTCTATTGTCGTCACAGACCATAGGTCGCTAAACCGGTCGTGAAGTGGGGCCGGAAGTGGCTCAAAGGGCGAGGTGTGCCGCCAGCCTGCCTGGCGTGCGCTGGCGCGCGCTGCCTGAAAGGCTGCAAATTCGCGTCGGTAGTCATCACGTCTCATAGGGGCCTGCTCCTTTGAGCCTCAGATTGCTGAGTAGCGGCAAGCACAAACCCGGGGAGACCACACTGGTGAAATTGAAGCCGCTGGGCGGAAGGTGTAGTATTTGCTTGGTAGTTGGCAAGATGTCATTCCTGCTCCGTTGCCTCTGCGCGGTGCAACCTGTCAGGGTATCCGACGCAAACGATGAAGAGTCGGTGCCGATGACAGTGATAAGCGCGGAGTGCAAAGCAAGGATAACCTTTGCTGAGAAGAAAAACCGATGCCTGCTTCCACGACGCAAGAGTACCTAGATGCTCTTTTGGAGGCGATTCGCTTGGATTCGCCCGAGGAGGCCATCCTGACCCTGCGCACCAAGTTCCCGCTGCTGGATGTCCAGCTTATTGCGGCTGATGTGCGCTGGGGACGTGAGTTGCGTCAGCGCGGTTATGGGCGACGCGAGATTCTCGAAGACTTACACCTGGCTTGAAGCTGTTTCTTCGGCAAAGGGGCGTCGCCCCTGCCAGGTTGTTTCTGTTGGGTGAGATACGCCAAGGTGGGCCAGGATGCGGAAAACAAGATGGTCAACCAGCTCTAGAATGGATTGCGGACGGTGATAAAAGCTTGGACAGGCCGGCAAAATCAGAGCGCCGGCGCGCTCAACACGCAGCATGTTTTCAAGGTGGATTGCATTGAAGGGGGTTTCACGAGGAACCAAAATCAGCCGCCGGCGCTCCTTGAGCATGACGTCGGCTGCACGATGAATCAGATCGCGGGCAATGCCAGAAGCGATGTACCCCAAGCTACCCATGCTGCATGGAACAATAACCATCCCGTCGCACGGGTAAGAACCGCTGGCAATGGTTGCCCCGACATCCCTAGCGGGCAGCAGAGTAATCTTGGTCGTGGGGCGTCCCAGCAGCAACTCCGCGTCACTTTGTTTTGTACCAGTCACCGGCAGCGCCAACTCCTCTCGAATGACGGTCACGCCCAATGCGCTGATAACCAGGCTGATCCGATCTACCTCCGGGCTGGCATCGAGATAGTGCAGCAGGCGCTGGGCGTATATCGCCCCGCTTGCGCCAGTGATGGCAACGGTCAAGTGTTTCACAAAGGCTTTGACTCGCTGGGCAAGAGGTTGGGGGCCCGAAGTAGGCCGGTTAGGCATACTTGAGCGCTGTTATGGCAGCAGAAATGATAAATTGCAAACGCAACAAACGGTAGTTGTGCCCATAAAAGGTGAGGTGGTAGCGACAACGATGACAACAGCCAAATTACCAACAGTAGCCTGTCCTCAGTGTGGACGGACAAACGGTGTCCACCGCACCACCTGCCTATTCTGTGGGCAGCCCTTGCTTATTCCAGGACAGGAAAGCCAGGTGCTGCCTAACCTGCGGGAGGCAACAGATATCGAGCCTGGCTACAACGTTATCTATCTCCCCTCCCAGCCGCCGACAGCCGAAGCCATTGAAGAAGTAGCTACCGTTGGACGCTTGACGACGGAGCAGGCAGCTCGGTTGTTGTCTGCGCCCGTGCCAGTGCCAATTGCGCGCGCAGCTACTTCCCACGATGCGCTGCTGCTCACCCAGCGCCTGGCGCAGTCTGGGTTACGGACTCTCATCTTGTCCGATGCACAGCTTGCACCATTGCAGCCACCTCGGCGCGCGCGAGCGTTGGTGGCCAACGGGAAGTACCTCGAAGTATGGGGTAGCAACCCATCTGCCCCCCTGTGCATGCCTTGGCAAGACATCTCATTGGTGGTTTTCGGGACACTGCGTTTTCGCCAAGTGTTGGCGCGGGAATCTACGGCCACACGCCGCACCAAAGCCGAACGGGAGGAAATTTACACCAGCGATGAAGAAGTCCCGACAATCGATCTCTTTGGTCCAACCCTCGCCACCCACATAAGGATTCGCGCCGATGGGTTTGACTACTCGTGTCTTGGACCACGCCGGGGCTTTCTAGCTGCAGAAAACCACACACGTCTTGGTGAGTGGCTAACAGCCTCAGTATCTGAGCAAACAGTGGTGAACCGCGATTTTCGTGCTGTGGCGCAAGCTATCGAACCTATTTGGGGATTGACCAAAACCACAAGTCGGCAGCCCTTCAAACGGGCCGGAATTGGAAAAATCTCGGCGGAAACAACCGAGTATGTGGATAACGACCGCCAGTTTACATGTTTTGCCCGGAGTCTTTTTTTCATTACCCGCCACGCCTGAGCGGCACAGCCAAAAAGAGGTAACCGCCAGGGGCGGCAAGTAAGTTTTGTAGGGTAAGTATTTTTGCGAAAGGCTTGGCAAATTGCACGCACACTATGACAAGACCTGAAGTTCAACCCGAAGTTCGACCCGATGCGGTGCCGCCTGTGGCTGCCGCGTCGCCTGTCCCACTGGACAAGGCAGATGAAAACTACGACTCAGGCTCCATCTCAAACCTTTCTGGGCGAGAGGCCGTTCGTCTGCGTCCGGCGATGTACATTGGCTCGAACGGCGAACATGGACTCCACCAACTGGTCTACGAGGTGGTGGACAACTCTGTTGATGAAGCTTTGGCCGGCTACTGCACCCACGTGGAAGTGTTTATCCATCCTGATGACTCCATTTCGGTCATTGACAACGGACGCGGGATTCCGGTGGACATCAAAAAGGACGATCCCCTGCAGCGTTCGGGGGTCGAAATCGTTATGACGGAACTGCACGCCGGTGCAAAGTTTGGGAAGGACAACACCTACAAGGTGTCTGGTGGTCTCCACGGCGTTGGCGTTTCCTGTGTCAACTTTCTGTCGGAATGGTTGCGGGTCGAGGTCTATCGCCACGGACACGTCTACGAGCAGGAATTCGAGCGCGGCATCCCTACCGGGCCCTTGCGGCAGACGGGTATTACCAGCCGGCGCGGCACGCGCGTCAGTTTCAAGCCCGACCCGGAGATTTTCACCACAACCCGCTACAACTTCGACACCTTGGCCCAGCGGTTGCGTGAGAAAGCCTTCCTGACCCGTGGGCTGACCATTACACTTACCGATGAGCGCGGCGCAGAAGCACGCCAGCAGACGTTTTGCTATCCGGGTGGTATTGCCGAGTTCATCACCCAGCTCAACCGCAACAAAACAGTCCTCATGCCAAAGCCGTTTTACTGCGAAGTAACGCAGGGCGATCTAACCATTGAGGTCGCAATGCAATACAACGACGGCCACGAGGAAAAGATTTTCAGTTTTGCCAATAACATCAACACAGTGGATGGCGGCACACACTTGTCAGGCTTCCGATCGGCGCTGACTGCAAGCATCAACGCCTACATTGCAGCAGAAGGTTTGGGGAAACAGCTCAAAGAAAATCTCACCGGAGAAGATGTGCGAGAAGGACTCACAGCCGTCATCAGTGTGAAAATCCCGCAGCCACAGTTTGAGGGGCAGACCAAAAACAGGCTCAACAGTGATGTGAAAGGGATTGTGGACTCCCTGCTGCGCGAGCAGTTCAGGAACTACTTCAATGAACACCCCGCAATTGCCCGCGCCATCGTCAAGAAGGCCATTGAAGCCGCGCAGGTACGTGAAGCCATGCGGCGCGTGCGGGAAATATCCCGGAAATCGTCCCTCAACCAGCTTGCCCTGCCGGGTAAGTTGGCTGATTGTGCCGAGCGCGATCCTGCCCGCTCCGAGCTTTTCATTGTCGAAGGAGATAGCGCCGGTGGCAGTGCGAAACAGGGGCGTGACCGCCGAACGCAGGCCATCCTGCCGCTCAAGGGAAAGATACTCAATGTCGAGAAAGCACGCCCGAACAAGGTGCTTTCGCACAAGGAAATAGAAATGCTTGTCCAAGCGCTTGGCACCGGCATCGGCGCAGGTGACTTTTCTATCGAGCGGTTGCGCTATCACAAAATCATTCTGCTGTGCGATGCCGATGTGGATGGAGCCCACATCCGTACTTTGCTCTTGACCTTTTTCTACCGCCAGATGCCTGAGCTTATCGAGCGCGGCCATGTGTTTATTGCCCAACCGCCACTTTATAAGGTCAAAAGGGGGAAGTCCGAGCAATATTTGCTTGATGATCAAGCACTAAACCAGTACTTGCTCAAGCTGGCAACCGAACAGGCGCAAGTAACTGTTGGACCAACCCAGCGGGTGCTCAAAGAGCACGAACTGGGGCGTTTCCTAGAGGCTTTGCAAGAGTTTCAGTCCCTAGCGCCCAAGCTGGTGCGCCGCCTTGGTGGAGACAGCCGCCTGACAGAGCTAGTGCTGCAGGCAGGCGCAAATGAGAACGGCTACCGGGTAGGACGCAAGTGGCACGCTCTTTTTGAAACCGAAACCTGGTTGCGCAGCTTGGTAGAGACACTAACGGCTGCCGGTTACGAAGCCAATCTAACGACTGACGAGGAACACAACCTGTTTCGAGTTGTTGTCCGTCTTCAGGGGACGGAACAGACTACAGTCGTAGACTGGGAGCTGGCAACCCACGCTGAGTTTCAAAGGTGCGCTGCAATCTACGCCGAGTGGCGCGAGGCAATGACTGGTCCTTACACAGTGTCGTTTGGAAACACAAAGGCCTCGGTTTCAGAACGTAACACCCTCACCGAACAGATCCTGGCTCTGGCCAGAAGCGATCTCTCCATTCAGCGTTACAAAGGGCTGGGAGAGATGAATCCGGAACAACTCTGGGAAACCACGCTCAATGCCGAAAAACGAACCCTACTCCAAGTGCGGATCGGCGATGCCACCGAGGCCGATAACCTGTTTTCCATCCTCATGGGAGACGACGCCGAACCCCGCCGGCGGTTTATCGAGGAAAATGCACTTGCCGTGAAAAACCTCGACATCTGTTGACCGGACGTACGGCGTTGTTTGCACCTTTCCAAAATGAAGCCAAGTCAACTCGGTGCACCCGAGCCTACGTTATGCAAATAAGGTCGGCGAAAAGCGCCTCCTAGCAAAGGTACCTCTAGCCTGTAACGCTAGCTGGTGCTCTTGCCCCGCTTTTTGCTTTCCCGGAAACCGCTGTTGGGAATGGCGGTGACAATGACCTTGCCAAACCGCGCCGATTGGCCGATTCGCGGAACTGTCCCGACAAAGTAGGCTCGTTGCCCCGGCACAAGAAACTCTCCGCCGGCTAAGGTACGGCCGCTGCCGATAGGAATGTTGTACTTGTCTACGACTGTGAACATAAGTGCCGGGTTATACCGCCGAACCCCGTCGGTGCCTGTGTGAACAACCTCGCCACTTATCGTAATGTCGCCGTTGTCGGCCACCTCGGCCGTACAACTTTCGATGCGGAGTGGGTCGTTGATAGGGTTTTCAACCTGAACATTGATGGGAAAGGGCATACTGCCTCACTTACAAGGGAGTATGAGAAGCAGGGACGCAAAAGAACCTGTTTTCAAGCTACATCGCCCTGCTGCTGCTTGGTAAGTCTGAAAATTACGGCGCTCCGAGAAGAACGACATTGGCCCACTGCGCTGGATGATGCTCCAAAAAGGCCTGCCAAGTCCGCTGAAGCGCTACGGATGGGCTTGCTTCCATCTGCCACATTGCGTGAAACCTGCACATCAGGTTGCGCAGGAAGTGGTCATCTGTACGGGTCAGCGTTGCAATAACACTCGACGCTCCGGCCGCCAAAAAAGCCTGCCCAAGGCCGGTGACTCCTTCACCCCGCAGGGAGGCTCCGCGCCCCGACTCACAGGCTGAGAGCACCACTAGGCGGAGTTGTGGGAAGAAACGCTCGTAGATTTCAGCGGCCGTAAGTCGTCCGTCATCTTCGGAAGTGGCTGTAAGGTAAAGTGCTGACTGCAAAGGGGCTTCCTGTTCGGCTGTGCCGTGGACGGCAAGATGTGCAGCCCAAGCCGATTGTAGTGCAGCGAAAAGACGCACTTTTGTCAGCTCGCTACCGGTCAGCGTTATGGTTGATCCGAGGATGGATTGTAAGCAGAGGACCTCGTCACGTGCGCCAGAAAGGGGTGGTAGATCATAGGCTTCAGCAGTAGCCACTAGGTCTGGATCGGCCGCAATGAGTACTGTCTTCGTTTGGAAAGGCTGAAGAGGCTGGTGGTGCCTTTCAATTGCCTGAACAAGTGTTGCGACACTCGGGCATATTGAAAAAGCCACCTGCCGGGCAAACCATTCTCCATTGGCGTCACAAAGCACGGCCCACGGTAAACTGTACAGCGGTCCGTCGGGAATGATAACCAAGCGTGTGTCGTCCTTCCACGTGATGTTCAAAGGGTCAATCAGCGCTGCGTACAGTTGCTGTCCGATTTGGCGGATGCAAGAAATATCGCTTGTCACCTCTGTCAGGTAGCGGTTCAGAGCGTGGATGTCGTGGGCGAGTTGTTCGGGGGAAGTGGAAAGGGTACGGTGGTGCAGATGATGCCGCGTAAGGATAAAACTTTCCAAAGACTCTCGACCAACGGCGTAGGCTAGGACAATGACCTGCTCCGGTAGCTGCTTCTGCAATGTTTCGATGAAGGATGCTCCAAAAGCGACAAGGCGTATCGGCTTTTCCTCGGCGGTTTGACAGCGGTCAAGAAGGGTTCGGGCTCGTGCAAGTTCAACACATGCAAAGGCTTCCCGAATCCGGCCACGTTTCAAACGCAGTGCGGCAAGGCGTTCGTACAGCTCGGCATGCCGATGGAAAAAGCGTTGGCGGTCAAGGGTTTGGCTCAGGTTAAGGCGTGTCGTTTCCAACCAGCGGATACCGGTCTCCAAGGCTGTTTCCGCCGCGTGAGCCTTGCCAAGCGCAAGGTAAGCCGCGCTTTGTACGGATTCGATAAGTGGCCAGTAAGCATCATGCCGGCCTGTTTGCAGGTTTTGACTGGCATCCGCACAAAGTTGCAGGGCAGCAGCAGGTTGCCCCAAAGCCATGCGGCACCACGCTGCTGTTGGCAGGAAATCAAGTGACAAAACAGCGCGAACACGCGGATCGCTAACGCTTTCTAGGACTTGGGTTGCCCGTTCAAGCGCTGCTGCGGCTTCTGTCGGTCGACCAGACTTGATGTTCAACACTGCCAACAGGGTTTCAGCATCAAGCTGGAAGGCTGGAAAGGTCTGGCCAGCAGCAGCAGCACGAGCTTCTTCAGCAAAAACAAGCCCTAGCTCAAAAGCTCCAGCGGCGGCACATGTTCGAGCGGCGAAGGCGCAAGCTTGGGAGCGCCGCCGTGGGTTGATGCCGCGCTGTTGTCCTGTTTGTAGGAGTTGTCGCAAGGCTAAAAGCGCGGCTGATGCATTGCCTTGCTGCTCGTAAGCGTCGCTGAGAATGAGCAGGGTACGCTGAATTTCTTCCCAATCGGAAAGCCTTTGGAATATGACCAATGCTGCTTGGCAGTGGGAGACAGCCAGTGCTGGGCGAGCCTGGCGAAGCGCAAGCTGGGCGCGGACTCGCAGGACTTGCCCTTCCAACCGGGCATAGCGCCGGGTGCGTGCTGTGGACAGCAATTCTGTGCTAAGGCGGTCAAGCTGTACGGTTTCAGGACGTTGCACGGCACAGTAGACGAGTCCCAGTTCAGCTTCGGCAGCACCGGCAGTATCGCTGATAGCCAGGAAGGACTGGCGCGCCTGCTCGTAGAGGACTTCGGCCTCTGTAGGCTTGCCTTCGATAGGGTAAAGCTGGCGAGCACGACAAAGCACATGGCGGGCAGCCAGCCATTGGCCGACATGCTCTGGGTTTTGGAGCTTGGCGATAGCGTGCACTAGATCAGCTACCCACATGTCGTTAGCCCGTTGCTTAGTTTGCCGCGCTAGGTACTGAAGCGACTGAAGGTGTCGTAGCGCGCCGGAGGTCAAGTAGGCTTCGGCTAGAGTTCCAACGTCGTCCAGCAAGGCACCCAAATGCTGGTCAAAAAAACTCTGGGCTTCTGCCGTTTCGGAAGCATTGGCAAAGCGAGTTAGTGCCTCCCGAAGATGTGAAATGTCAGGTGGTTGCTGGATAAGGTTAGCGAGATGCCGCTTGGCAACGGCTGCCCACGCCGAGTTGGGGTCTATAGCAAGGTAGTGTTTCCATTCAGCTTCTGCGCGTAGTGCAAGCCCAAGGTGCTGTAACAGCAGAGCACGGTTGAAGTGTGCTGTTTCAGTATAACCTGCATCGCCGGTGAGGTTATTGAAGGTCTTGAGTGCTGTCTCGAAGTCCTCTGGGCGTCCGTGACGCAGGGCCCATTCGGCTTGGGTGATTGCTCTGTCATTCAACCAAGCAGCCGTCGTAGGAGAGGATAGGGAGGTCAACTGGCGGCGTGCTAGAGAAATTTCACCCGTGGATAGGTAGTACCAGACCAGAGCATGAGTCCGCTGGGGAGGCTCAAGGTTGGCCGCCTCGGCCATGACAGCCGTCAAGGTTGCAGTCTGGGTTAGGTTAGGACGGGCTATTGTTCCGGTGGAAGGGGCGTGTGCTTCAGAGAGGCGAAAGCCATGAGAGGAGGTGATTGGCCACTGCCGAAGGCTTTCCCAAACCCTTGGCAAGTCTTTGGAAGCCGGTTTTTGGCAGGCTGACACAACACAAACCGCTAAGGACATGATAAGCCATAGGCAGTGGAAAGCTCTTCCTTCATGCTTGGACTTCCCGCGCTTGCTGCTGGCAGTTGTCTTCTGCTTTGCCCAGAGGGGATTGCATCGGACTCGATTGGCGTGCCAATACATAGAAAGACTATCGAGATTGACTGGAAGACACACTGTTGTGCCTATGAAGGTTGAATGGCTCCGTAACCAAAAGCGCTCTGTATCTTGCCCGATTGTTTGGCTGCCTTTGTTAGTAACCACACTACTGGTGACCATAAGTTGCACTGCGCCGCCGTCGCCTCTTCCTTCTCCACCATCTCCACCTACCACTGCATCGCCTGCCGAAACGGCACCGGCAAAACGGTTGGTAGCCACGTTAGAAACAACCAAGGGCCGGATTCGTTTTGAGCTACTAACCCAGGATGCCCCCAAGACATGCGAAAACTTCCGTTTGCTTGCCGAACGGAAGTACTTCAATGGGCTGACCTTTCACCGTGTCATCAAGGGGTTTATGATCCAGACTGGCGATCCCAAAGGTGATGGCACAGGTGGTGAGTCAGCTTTTGGTGGTGAGTTTGCTGATGAAATTGACCCTAAGTCGCCACTCTACTTAGCAGGGTATAAGGCCGGCATTGTAGCCATGGCCAATCGTGGCCCAAACACAAACGGCAGTCAGTTCTTCATCATGCACCGGGATTGCCAACTTCCACCGTCTTACACGATTTTCGGGCGGGTATTCGAGGGGCAGGAGGTCGTTGATGCCATTGCCGAGGTGCCAACCTACCAAGGTCCAGACCCGTTGAAGCGGGATCGTCCTCTGACGCCCGTTCGCATCATCTCGGCGACTGTTAGTGAATTCTGAGCCGGTAAGCCGTGGACGAAAGCCAGCTGACCAGCTTATCCTGCAAAAACCATCTTGCTTTGAAAGGAAGTTTTGACAATGTCCACCCGGCGCATTGCGACGCTTGTCACCAACTACGGCACAATTCAGTTTGAGCTGCTGCCTGAGGATGCTCCCCGAACCGTTGAAAACTTCACGCTACTGGCCAATCGTGGCTATTACACCAACGTAACCTTCCACCGCGTCATTCGCGGCTTTATGATCCAAGGCGGTGATCCGACCGGCACTGGTGCCGGGGGAGAGTCGGCTTTCGGCGGCGAGTTTGAAGATGAAATCAATCCTGCTTCTCCACTTTACCAGACAGGTTATGTGCCGGGCATTGTCGCCATGGCCAACCGAGGTCCAAACACAAATGGCAGCCAATTTTTCATTATGCACAAAAAGTGCCCCTTGCCCCCCAACTACACGATTTTTGGGCGAGTTATTTCCGGCCAAGAGGTGGTGGATGCCATTGCCGAGACGCCAACAAATGCTTACGACCGTCCCCTTAAGCCGGTGATTATCCAATCGGCGCGTGTTGAAGAGGTCCCCCTTAGCTAAAAGCAGGCAAAGCCTGCTTGAGCAAGGGAAACCTTGCTTTTCCAAGATAAACGCGCTAGCATCGTGTTCTGCTTCCTCATACGCACACTTGATACGCATACTTGCATCCTTAGCTCAGTTGGATAGAGCGTTGGCCTCCGGAGCCAAAGGCCGCTGGTTCGAATCCAGCAGGATGCACCATTTTTTTGTTTTTAGGCGCAAGGGCGTGCGTAAGTCAGTTACTCGCGAAGTATGAAAACCCATACGGCTGCCGTCGAGATGCGCGGGGTTACAAAGTGTTTTGGCTCCCTTGTCGCCAATAACGCAGTAAACCTGATAATTGCACCCCAGACGATTCACGCCCTTATTGGAGAAAATGGCGCCGGCAAGTCCACGGCTATGAACATTCTCTATGGCCTGTACACGCCGGATGCCGGGGAAATTCTTCTCCATGGTCGGCCTGTACACTTTAGTTCGCCACGGGATGCCATTGCTGCCGGCCTAGGCATGGTGCATCAGCACTTCATGCTTGTGCCGACGCTAACCGTGCTTGAGAACATTATCCTTGGCGCAGAGCCTCGGCTAGGGTGGATGGTTGATTATGCCAGCGCCCGGCGCAAGGTGCTTGACTTGTGCGAGCGCTACAAACTACGTGCCAACCCGGATGCCCTCATTCAAGAGTTGTCGGTCGGCGAACAGCAGCGTGTTGAAATCCTCAAGACCCTTTACCGTGGGGCAGATATTTTGATCTTGGACGAGCCGACGGCTGTCCTGACCCCGCCAGAGGTCGAAGAGCTCTTTGCCGTACTGCGGACGCTCCGCCAGCAGGGCAAAACCATCATCCTCATTACCCACAAGTTGGCCGAGGTACTGGCGATTTCTGACCGCGTGACCGTAATGCGGGATGGGCGTGTTGTAGGAGAAGTAGAAACACACACAACCTCGGCTGAAGCCCTCGCCCGGCTGATGGTTGGGCGTGAGGTGCTTCTGCAAGTTGAAAAAGCACCAGCCTGTCCGCAGAACGTACTGCTTGAGGTCAGGCAACTTACAGCGCTGAAACCCAATGGAACACCAGCCCTGCGAGGGGTATCGTTGCAGGTGCGCGCTGGGGAAATCGTCGGGATTGCCGGCGTGGAAGGGAATGGACAATCAGAACTCATTGAATGTCTGGCCGGGCTGCTGAAGCCCACCGGTGGGGAGATACTGTTGCTGGGTCAGTCGCTGGTGGGGAAATCGCCCCGTGCCATCCGGGCGCTGGGTGTGGCGCACATCCCGGAAGACCGCCACAAACGCGCTCTGCTGCTGGATTTCGACCTGTCGGACAACGTCATCCTGGGAGACCATTACCATCCTCCGGCAGCCCGTTTGGGATTTCTTGACCGCCCGCGCATCAACGAGCGAACGGAGGCGCTTTTGCAGGCTTTTGATGTGCGTCCACCCAATCGCCGGGCGCTGTCCCGGTCACTGTCGGGAGGGAATCAGCAGAAGCTTGTCGTCGGACGGGAGTTTGAGCTGCCGCCAAAACTTTTGCTCGTAGCCCAACCAACCCGTGGCGTTGACATTGGCGCTATTGAGTTCATTCATCGCAAGCTGCTGAAGCTGCGTGACGCTGGCGTAGGCATCCTGCTGGTATCGGCGGAACTGGAGGAAGTTTTGTCCCTTAGTGACCGCCTTCTGGTCATGTATGATGGGCGCATCGTCGGTAACGTTGAGCCAGACCGGGTTTCCCAGGCCGAGTTGGGGTTGATGATGACCGGCGCTGTCCATTCTGACACGGCTGTGGAGCATCGCTGACATGCCTTACTACTGCCCAAACTGTGGCGCTTCCAATCCTGATTCGGCTGCGGCCTGCTACAACTGTGGAGCACCGAACCCAACTGTCAGGCCCACTGACCCGACACCGCCTGTAGCAACCAGTCCTTTTGAGGCTCCAACCCAGCCGCAATCTCCCTACCAGGCGCCGTCCTATCCTCCCTATCCTCCGCCGGTAACGCCCTCGCCCTATGGAATGCCACCACCGGCACCGTATCAGCAGCCTTACGTAACTCCCGATGTCACTCCGGCGTATGGGGCGCCACTCTACGGACAGGTTGGGTATCAGAACCCGGCATTTTCCGTCGAGGCACAGCACTGGCAAGGGCGGGCGCGGACGTCGCTTATCTTGGGAATTTTGGGATTGCTCTGTTGTGGCTTGCTGGGTCCGGTTGCCTTGGCGCTTGGGATGCAAGCGAAAAACAGCTTGCAGCGCCTAGGGGTCATGGAAGGTCAAACCATGGCCCTTGTCGGTATGATTCTCGGTGGGGTGGCCACTGCCCTCTGGCTGCTGTGGACGCTGGTGAGCCTCGTCTCCAGGTGATGCTTTCAGGGGCCATCTGGCGGTTTGAGTCCCATTTTGAGAGGAGAAGACAACATTGGCGACACTACCTGGTTCCTTTATTCTGACAACACCTTACGGGCAGCCTTCCCAGTCACCCTACCAGCAACCGTCCTATCCACCACCTATGCCCCCCATGCCAGGGGGGCAACTGCCGGGTGCAGAGAAGCGAATGCCAGCGGCCCTGCTGGCAATCTTTCTCGGTGGTTTCGGCGCACATAAATTTCTGCTCGGCTATCAGCAGGAAGGGCTTATCATGGCCGCCGGCACGGTGGGCGGCTTCATCCTTTCCATCGTCATTGGACTTGTGACCTGTGGCATTGGGTTTGTCCTGCTCATTATCCCCTTTGCAGTTTCGGTCATTGGGCTGATTGAAGGCGTGATGTATCTGACCAAAAGCGACGAAGAGTTTGTGCGGACGTATGTTCAGGGGCGGCGCCCCTGGTTTTGAGAAATCCCCCTGCCCACGCTTGTCCTCTGATGAGGCGAAGCTTGAGGCAGCTTCGACTGGCTTTGGGGAAATGTCTTGACCCTGCTGTATTGGTTTTCCCCTCACCTGAGAGAACGGCAATGCTCCGACAGATGCGCCTGGCAACCACAAATGGCTACGAACCGGCCCTTGATTTGAACCTCTTCTCCAGCCCCTACGGTGGGTCAACTCCTCCGTCGTATCAACCCGCGCCCTATCCGCCGCCGGTGGGTGGGCCCATCCCCGGCGCTGAAAAGAAAATCCCGGCGGCCATCTGCGGTATCCTGTTGGGTGGGTTTGGCGTTCACAAATTCATCCTGGGGTACACGGTGGAAGGTCTCATCATGCTGGGGATTACCGTGCTGACCTGTGGCCTTGGCAGCCTGATCTCCGGCATCATCGGACTGGTGGAGGGGATCATGTATCTCACCAAATCCGACAGGAGTTCGTGGCGACCTATATCCAGGGACGCCGCGGCTGGTTTTGAGGGACTGTGCTGGAACCTGCTGATGCCCCGCCAGCCGTGAAGTTGCCGCTTGATGAAGTGGCGCGGTTGGAAGGGCGTACCTGGTTGGCGCTGGTGCTCGGCATTATCTCCGCGCTGATCGGCTGGCTCTGTACTCTTCCGCTGGGCGTTTTTGCGCTTTTTCTGGCGATTCAGTCTGAGGCTGCCATCCTTCGCCTTGAGGACCATGACCCGTTGCCGGAAGTCGTCCGGGAGCGACTGATCAGGCTTCAACGCCGTGCGCGTTGGAGTCTGGTGCTCGGTGTGATCGGAACGGTGTCGTTCCTCGTGAGCCTGATCCGGTTTCTCTGGCTTTACCTTTCGTCAACCTGAGCTCGGCTTTGGAGTGCATTCACTATTCACTACTCGCCACTCACCACTCGCTACTCGCCACTCGCCATCCCCGTGAAGCCCTACGGAAAACGGTAGCCGCAGCCGGAGCAGAAACGTGCACCAGTCTGATTAATGAGTCCACACTGGGGGCAAGACGGCATAGCAGCGGTACCTTCTGGTGTGTGAGGCAGGGAAGAGACCTTAGCTCCACACCGTGAGCAAAATAGTGCATTAGCCGGCGTTGGAAACTGGCAGGCCGGACAGCGTCGCTCAAAAGCTGGTGGGGGCGGTTGATAGCTACGATACGACGGTTCAAGAGGGGGAGGAGGCTGAGCCAGACCTTCAAATGGCTGTGCAAGGCGCGTATCAATGTAAGTCCACAAGTCTTCCACTAACTTGAGCTGATTGAAAGCGCCGACGATTGGAAGCACAACCAGTGGGCCAAGCAGGACATAACTAACTACACCTAGAGCCGCTTTTTCCAGCCACTTGCTGGTGCCAACCTCAATGAGTAAACGATCGCCTAGCACCTGAAGTCGTACTGTGAGTGCCGAAGATTGCCCTAGCAGGGTTGTCAGCGTCGAATCCCGGACGGCTTGAATAATCGTCGCTTCTCCAATCGGTACGACCTGTACACGATGATCGCGCACGAGAAAAAAATGCCGAATATCATTGGCTAATGCCGTGAGATTGAATCCTGGGGGGAGGTGGTAAGTACGGTCTTGCATTGGACCAACTCCAGACTTGGATAAAGGTTGGCTTCGGCTTAACTTATTAGCCGACTCCACCTTGCTCGTAAAACGTTAGGCTGTGTGAAGCAACTTGCGATTGAAGGACGGACGGGCCATGAAGAAGAATGCATTGCGACCCTGGTTGATGACAACACTCGTTGCCAGTGTACTTGGTTTTGGCAGCACCCCGGCAGTAGTTTGCCCAGTGGAACCAAGCCCAGAATGCCCTGGAAGCCCAAGCTACGATTGTAGCAACATTCCTCCTGTCATCTGCCGGACTGTTTGCAATCAATTTCAGTCGGCTGTAGTGCGTGATCGCTGCACGTACCGACAACGGTTGGTGGTTGAACGGTATGAGAAACCGCGTCGCCCAGGGGAAGCGCCGGGCCGCCAACGCCAGAATCGTGAGACAGAGGTCATTGTTGAACCAGCTACTCGCCCTGATGAAACCGGGCAGTATCCAGTGCTGACGCGCATTGTAAGCGACACGGATGACAATGGTCGTCCCAAGAGTCGAGTTGATCCAAAGGCTCTAACCATTCTCTCCGCCCAAGGCTTTTTCGACTTGATTTTCTTTCCTCTCACACCTGAGCGAGTGGGCTACTACGAGTTTGAGCCCACGACTTCACCGCGTGAGGGGGAGCTGGCTTTCCGGTTTCGTCCCCGGACGCGATCGCGTACAGTACCATTGGCTTCTGGTGTGGTTTATCTCAACGAGCAGGGAGAAATGCTGACGCTCACAATAGACGGCATGTACAACCTAGAGGTTCTCGACAAGAGCCTTAAAAACATCCGATCCATTTCGGTTACGGTGGATTACTCGCAGTTCAACGACCGTTTTCGCATGCCAACACTTGCCCGTGGGGAAGGGCTGTCAGACGTAGCGCGCTTTGATGGGTATTTCAAGTTCAGCTTTGAAGAAGGTAACTACCGGCCGGTACTGAAAATGCCTTCTTGGGCGACAACCGGACGCCCCCTGCGCGACTGAGAAACCACACAAAAACGGCCTTGTCCCTGTGGACAAGGCCGGTGGAACTCCAACTCCAGAAGCTGCCTCAGCGACCTGCCAACTTGCCGACCAAGACAAAGAGCGGCAAGTACATAGCAATGACGATGCCACCAATCGTGACCCCTAGGAAGCCGATCATGATTGGCTCAATAAGGGTCAGAAGGTTAGCAATAGCAGCATCCACTTCGAGTTCGTAGAAGTCAGCAATTTTAGAAAGCATAGCGTCAAGAGCGCCCGTTTGTTCCCCTACGCCGACCATCTGACACACCATCGAGGGGAAGACGCCACTGGCCTTCATGGGCTCAACAATGGTTTGTCCCTGTTCAATGGAGTCGCGCACACGGTTGATAGCGTTGGCAATCACAACGTTTCCTGCAGTGCGGGCCGTGATGTCGAGAGATTCCAGAATCGGTACGCCGCTGGATAGGAGCGTAGCGAGCGTCCGGGAGAAGCGGGCGACGGCAATTTTCAGGAGGATGTCCCCAATAAGCGGGATCTTGAGAAGCAGACGATCAATGACAAGCCGTCCATTAGGTGTTCTGTAGTAGGCACGGATCACCGATACAATAATGCCGATGGCAATCAGCATGAGCCACCAGTAGTCAGCCATAAACGCGCTGATGGCAATAACAATTTCTGTGGGAAGGGGAAGCCGTTCACCCGGTCCAAGCAACCCTTCAAAGATGTTGCGGAAGGCTGGAATCACTACAACCATGATGACCGCAATGACGGCAATAGCCAGTACGATGACGGCCGATGGGTAAATCAGAGCGGAGATGACATCTGAGCGAAGTTTGACGATTTTTTCAATAAAGGTCGCGAGACGTTGCAGGATGGTATCAAGGATACCCCCGGTTTCCCCTGCGGCCACCATGTTCGTATAAAGGTTGTCGAAAACTTTCGGATGCTTGGCCATGGCGTCCGACAGGGTCGAACCAGTTTCAACATCCGTACGTACCTGCGTGAGGACTTGTTTGAAGTATTTGTTTTTGTCCTGCTGCGAGGCCAGGATTTCAAGACACTGCACAAGGGGCAAGCCTGCATCAATCATCACGGAGAACTGACGGGTAAAGATGGCCAACTCCTTCGAACTGACACTGCCGCCAGCTAGTTTTGGCAGGGCAATGTCGCGGCCCTTTTCTCGTGCGTTCAGCAACGTAATTTGTTGGCGGCGCAGCAAGCTTTCGAGCTGTTCACGGCTGGCGGCAGTAAGTTCTCCGCGTACCTCCTGATTGAACTGGTTGCGTCCTACGTAGGCATACGTCGGCATAACCGAGTCACTCCTTGCGCAATGTGCCTGCAACGGCTCTAGACAACAGATGGTCCTTACCATGTGGTACCGGCAGTTGTGGAGGTCTGACCGTTGTCCCCGCCGGGCTCTTGGCTACGCCGTTGCAGTTCATTGTTGTGGACCTAAGTGTGGTTTGTAAGCGTGGACGTATTGTTAGTGATATGTGTGCCAAAAAGCAAGTCACGGAGAAAAACTCCGTGACTTGGCGCAAGAGGTATCCGTGCCCTTGGACAAGAGTTAGCGGCGGACAGGGGGTGGCATGCCAGGTCGCATCGGGCCAGGAGGTGGTACAGGGCGTCCACCGGGTGGCGGTGCTGCACCAACACCGCTCGTGGCACGGTTAATAAGGTCTTGCAGCTCGTCGGGATTGTGGGACCGTGCCATGGCTACTTCAAGCGTAATCTGACGGCTGAGGTACAAGTTCAAGAGTGACTGGTTGAAAGTCTGCATTCCAAACTTGTCCTGCCCGGTTTGCATCATGCCGTAAATCTGGTGGATTTTGTCTTCCCGGATAAGATTGCGGATGGCCGAGTTTGGAACAAGGATTTCGAGCGCCATGCAGCGTCCCTGTCCATTTGCCTTTGGTAGAAGTGCCTGACACAGCACGCCTTCTAGAACCATGCTAAGTTGCGTCCGAATCTGGGCTTGTTGATGAGCCGGGAAGATGTCAATGATACGGTTGATGGTTGAGTAAGCTGAGTTGGTGTGCAAGGTTGCGAAGGTTAGGTGACCTGTCTCAGCAATCCGCAGTGCCGTTTCAACGGTTTCCAGGTCACGCATTTCCCCAATAAGGACCACATCCGGGTCTTGACGCAAAGCAGCACGGAGGGCATTGGCAAAGCTGTGGGTGTCAGCATGAACTTCCCGCTGATTGACAATGCAGTTTTTGTTCGGGTGCAGAAACTCAATCGGGTCCTCGATGGTGATGATGTGTTCGTGCCGGTCTTCGTTGATTTTGTTAATCATCGCCGCCAGCGTCGTAGACTTACCAGAGCCGGTCGGTCCTGTGACCAGAATGAGACCGCGTGGCTTTTCACACAACTTTTTGACCACCGGCGGCAACCCTAGTTCTTCAAAGGTACGAATCTCGTAGGGAATGGCCCGGAAGACGGCTGCAACAGCACCGCGCTGGTTGAAAAGGTTGGCCCGGAAACGGGACAATCCCTTGATGCCAAAGGAAAAGTCAAGCTCGAGGGTTTCCTCGAAACGGTGCTTCTGAGCATCTGTCAGTACTGAGTAGGCGAGTTGCTTGGTGTCAGCCGGGGTCAGTTCTGGGTAGTCTAGGGGGCGGAGGTGTCCATGAACGCGAACTTGGGGTGGCGAATTAGTAGTAATATGCAGGTCTGAGCCACCGAGCTCGATCATCTTCTTGAGCAGGTCACTCAGCACAATGTTTGACGAGGATGACATAGCGGAATTCCTCCCTGGGCAGCACTCAACGGGTCAGGCGGTAGCCTGCAGTATGCATGTGCACTTAGCGCACCAACAGGTTTAGCGTCGATGTTACGCCGGTAGCTCTGCTGGTTGGTTCTTTGTTTCTTGGTGCCTAGATGGTGGACATCTAAGGCTCAGGTTACAGAACGGTCTCGCGCACCACCTCTTCAATGGTCGTAATGCCGTCCATGATCTTTCTCAGCCCGCTGCGCCGGAGCGTGATCATACCGTGCTCGATTGCCTTCTTGCGCAGCTCCAAAGCCGAGGCGCCGATGAGGATGAGCTCACGTAGTTCATCGTTCATTTCCATGACTTCATAGAGACCGACACGACCTTTGTATCCTGAGCCCTTGCATTTGGGGCACTCACGCCCGTCCTTGGTTTTACCGGTACCTTCGTAAACGACAACCTTTGATGCCTCTTCAGGAGTAAAACCGAGCTCAATTAGGGCCTGTGCCGGTGGTTGAACCTTGGCTGGGGCTTTACACTCCGTGCAAATGCGCCGGACAAGCCGTTGCGCCTGAATGAGGTTGACAGAAGTAGCGACTAGGAAGGGCTCAATCCCCATGTTCATCAGGCGGCTAACGGTGGAAGGGGCGTCATTTGTGTGTAGGGTGGAAAGCACCAAGTGCCCGGTGAGGGCTGCCTTGACTGCAATCTCCGCTGTTTCAAAGTCGCGAATTTCCCCAACGAGGATAATATTTGGGTCTTGACGAAGAAATGCGCGCAGAGTGGCAGCAAAATTCAACCCGATTTGCTCTTTCATCTGCACCTGGTTGATACCAGTCAGATTGAACTCAACCGGGTCTTCCGCTGTCATGATGTTGGTGTCCGGGGTGTTGAGGCTCGCCAATGCAGAGTAGAGAGTATTGGTTTTCCCTGATCCAGTTGGCCCCGTCACCAGCACCATGCCATACGGTTTGGCAATCTGGCGCTTGAACTTCTCAAGGCTTTCCGGCTCAAAACCCAACTTGGTCATATCAAGCATCAGCTTCTCTTTGTCGAGAAGCCGAAGCACGATCTTTTCGCCCCAGATGGTGGGGAGCGTCGAGACTCGGAAATCGAGATCGCGCACACCGGTTTCGCGCTTGATCTTGATCTTGATGCGTCCATCTTGGGGAAGCCGTGTTTCAGCAATGTCCAACTTGGCCATGATCTTGATGCGTGACGTGAGTGCTGCACGCATCTTCAGCGGTGGGCGCATGACCTCCCGCAACAATCCATCCACACGAAAGCGGACGCGCAGCTCCTTCTCATACGGTTCAATGTGGATGTCGCTTGCCCCATACTCAAGCGAGCTGACCAAAATCATATTGACCAGCTTAACCACAGGAGCTTCATCGGCAGCAGCGGCTGTGAGGTCGAGCACCTCTTCTTCAACTTCGCTGACCTCCAGCTCGGTTTCACCCAGTGCTTCGCTGATTTCTTGCATGGCCTCATCGAGGTTGATGGGCGCTGCTGTAGGAGCCATCGCACTGGTGAGGTTGCCTAGGTTGAATTGATCATTGAGCCCAGCCGAGAACTCGTTGATCTTCTCTGCGAGAACAAGCCCCTTTTCTGGGGCGTAGTAGCGTGCCAAAGCGCGTTCAAGTGACAGCTCGGAGACGACGACCTGCTCGATGTTAAGACCCGTCATGAACTTGATGTCGTCAATGGCAAAGACGTTCGTCGGGTCAACCATCGCCAAAGTGAGTGTCGAGCCATTGCGTGCCAACGGCAGGACCATGTACTTGCGGGCAGTTTCTTCAGGCAAAAGTCGGACTGCGTTCGGGTCAACGTCAAAAAGATCAAGGTTGACGGCCGGAACACCATACTGCCGACTTAGGACGGCCGTAATGGCCTCGTCATGCACCATGCCAAGCGAGACAAGAATAGAACCGAGTCGCCCCCCATGGGCGCGCTGGTAATCAAGCGCTTCTTTCAACTGCTGGGGCGTGATCAGTCCTTCTTTGAGCAGAATCTCACCAAGTTTGGCTGACATGGACGTGTACCCTAGCGGTAAATGGTCGCTAAAAACGCCTGTAAAGCCTAGCCTGCAGAAAGGCCGTACGGGGCTAGCTTTTAGTTTGGCATGCAAGCTAAGTGAACGGTTGCAACAATGTCAAGCCAGAGCCTCAGATGGCTGAGTCCTTACCGCTATGCACCGCTATTTTGGGTTTCAGTTGGGCTAGGCGTTGGTATCTTCCTTGCCTCTCAGCTTTCTGCAACACCACCCTGGTGCTGGGGGCTCGGATATTCCAGTATATGGCTGCTGTGGGCCAGTTGGCGACGGCAACCTTCCTTTCTGCCGGAATTCGGATTGCGACTGGCTGCCATCTGCACGGTATTGGGTGGAGCGTGGTGTGCTTCTCTTGAGCAGGCGGTGCGAGAAGCTCCTGATCGGGTGCGCGTCCGGCTACGAACACTGCCGCCCGATGCCCTTCTTCAGCTAACAGGTCATCTCGTGGATTGGCCCGAACCGGCCGTTGGGCGTTTGTCTTTCGACATTGATGTTGCCACCCTTCAGTCAACACCATGGGCGGCGCCTGTCCCGGCACGTGGACGGGTGCGCTTAGTGCTGCTGCTGACCCGTCCCGAGCATCTCCACGAATGGGAGCAGGCGAACCTGACTCCAGGCGACCTGCTCGCCATCACGACTACTTTGAGTCGCCGGGGGCGCTATGCCAATCCGGGAAGCTATGCAGTCGGCGACTATCTCGACTGGCGTGGTTACGACGCTCAAGGCCAGATCATCGCCCTAACGCGCCTGCGCTCTACGGCAGCACCTGCCGGAAATTGGCTGAAAAAGCTCAGGCTATATGCCATATACCGGTTGCAGCAGGACTTCGACCCCCGCACTGCCGGGCTGCTGGCGGGAGTTGTCCTAGGGAGTGAACGCTTCCTAGATGCCACATGGGCTGAAGCGTTTCGCCAAAGTGGAACGTTTCACCTGCTCGTCATTTCGGGTTCGCATTTTGCCCTAGTTGCCGGGCTTATCGCCTGGATGCTGACCCGTTTTGGTATTCACCGCTGGACGGTAGCACTGGTTGTGCTGGCTGTTGCGTGGGGCTACGCCTTGTTGGTAGGGCTCGACCCCCCGGTCTGGCGAGCTGTGGTAGCAGTTTCCATCTGGCAGTTTGTCAGTTTGTGGTACCGACAACCATGCTGGTTAAATGTTCTGGGGGCATGTGCCAGCGTGCTATTGATAACACAGCCCTCGAACCTCTTTGCAGCGAGCTTTCAGTTGACGTTTGGGGCAGCTTTGGCGCTTGTCGGTGTAGCAGCACCCCTGTATGCCCGTCTGCGGGCTATTGGCACCTGGCGGCTAAAGCGCACTACTCCCTATCCACCTCATGCGCCCCACTTCATACGCCACCTAGCTGAAGCCCTCTTCTGGCGACCTTCAGTGTTCCAAGCCCAGATGCGGGGCGAACCGGTAAAATACCACCTGGACAAGTCCCCTTGGGCAGCCTGGCTTGAACGCTTTGGCTTTGGCGACTGCAACCTCCAAACCTTGATGCGGTGGGCCTTTGGGGTACTTCTGGCGAGCGCCTGTGTGCAAATCGTCCTGCTGCCCATGAATCTCTTCTACTTCAACCGCATGACGCCAGGTGGCGGGATTGCAACGCTGGTGGCAGAACTCGTCATGAGTGTCGTGTTGCTGTCTACGCTGGCGTACTTTGCCTTTCTAGGCATCTTCCCGCCAGGTGCCGTGCTTGTCAAATGGCTAGTAGCTGGGAGTGTCCACTGGCTTGTCCAGGTAGCTGAAATGGGAAGTCAGTGGGGAAGCTGGCGGGTCCCCCATTGGGAAGGATGGGGGCTTGCAGTGTATGGTGGCTTTGCTCTGGGCTGTCTTATGTTGGTGGCGGCGCTTGAGCGGTGGCAACCACTGGCGCCGCCTTCTAACCGCCAGCCTGGGAACGCCCTTGTCATGATAGGTGCCGGGCTATGTGTCGCTTTTGGCTGGCTAAGTATTGCTCCACCACGCGCCTGGCGTATGCCTGCGCCAGGCTGGCTGCGGGTGACATTCCTAGATGTTGGGCAGGGAGACTGCACGCTTTTAGAGTTTCCAACAGGCGAGACCATCCTTGTAGATGGCGGCGGACAGTCTGACCGCGGCCGCCCCCAGCCGGACGGCTTTCGTGAAGACCGCCCGGACATCGGCGAGCGTGTCGTTGCCCGCTGTCTGTGGGCACGCGGTATCAGACGCCTTGACGCCGTGGTGGCGACACATCCTGACATTGACCACGTTGGAGGGCTCATCCCACTGGTGGACAGTTTTGACATTGGCCAAGTCTGGCATGGGCCGGTCCGACCGGATGACCCGGTATTTCGGCGGCTGGTGCAGGCGCTTGACCGCCGGACTGTTCCTTGCCACGCCGTTAGTGCCGGTCAGCGCTTTCAGCTCGGTAATGTCATCCTGACCTTTCTCTGGCCGCTGGCTGGCGCTGCTCCAACCGTCAAGAATGACGATTCCCTTGTCTTGCGGATCGAGTATGGCCAGCGCGTTTTTCTCCTGACCGGTGACATTGAGGCTGCAGTAGAACGACAGCTTCTGGCTCAGCCGGCTTGCCTTGCTTGCGATGTCGTGAAAGCTCCTCACCACGGCAGCCGCAGTTCGAGTTCGGTTGAATTTGTCCGAGCCACCCATGCGGCGCATGTAGTCTTCAGCGCTCCTCGACAGTCGCCTTTCGGACATCCTCACCTAGAAGTTGTGAATCGCTACATGACGCTTCTACCCCGGGCTGGGCAGTGGCATACCGGACGGGACGGCGCAGTGACGTTTGCAACGAATGGCGACATCCTGCGCGTTGAAACTTACGCCGGTTGCACGAGTGCCTGGTAACGGGTTGCTGAATGCTCTGGCCGGAAGAGACAGCTATGGCGAAGAAGAGTCTATTGGGTAGGGTTGTGGCGACGAGATGGTGTGCTGTGTTTCTGACTGTGTACTGGTTGTTGATGGCCATGATCTGGCCCGTACCGGCCCAGAGTGGGCGGCAGCGGGAACGCCCGGATGACAAACCCCACACCGGATTTGAACTCGTTTCAACCGACGGCGGTTTCCGCGTCCGTTTGCCGCGTGGCTTCGAGCAACCCCGGCGTGAGGACAGTGCCAACGGCACCGTCATTGCCTTTACTAGCACGTCTGCCAATGAAACCATGTGCAGCGTGGCCGTCAGAACATTTACCCGCCTGGAACTGAAAGACGCCACACCAGATCAAGTCATGGATGCAGCGCGGGATGCGTTGCTGCGTCCGTACAAAGGGGTTATCGAGCAGGAAGACCGTTACATTGTTCAGGGCCATCCGGCGCGTGCCGTTTTCTTTGGCGGTACACGTGGCGACAAGGCCATCTTCGGCCGCGTAGACTTTATCTTTGCTACACCACGCCTCTACCAACTGACTTTGATCACGACCTTTCCCATTGAGCTGGACCGGGATGACGTACAGCGATTCTTTGAAACCTTCACGCTACTTGAACCGTGAGGTCAACCGAGACGCTGGCGTTCAATCATCAGGCAGCGATCTACGACCACCCGCAGGCCCGCTTCCCGTGCCCGTTGTACGCTCGGGTGAACGACTCCAAGCTGGAGCCACAAAGCCTTTGCTCTCTTGTCAATGGCAGCTTCGACAATCGAAGGCACTTCTTCAGAGCGCCGGAAGACATTGACGAGGTCAATTTCACCGGGAATCGAAGCAAGATCGGGATAGCTCGGACGCCCGAAAACTTCGACCTCCATAGGGTTGACTGGGATGATGTCATAACCCCACTCAAGCATAAACCGGCTCACCCCGTAGCTGGCGCGGTTCGCCTTGGACGACAACCCAACGACGGCAATCCGGCGGCAGTGCTCCAGAATCCACTCAAGGTCCTCCTCTTGCTGAAAGTCGGCAACAGAAAAGTGATTGGTCATGGATGTTTTAGCGCTAGGGAAACGTTTTTACGGTGCAGGGACATCCGCTGGAACGTAAGTCACAGCCCAGTGGGAAATGCTACCATAGGGGCCCCGGTGACATCCTATGCGAGAACCGGCAAGAAGCAACCCAAAGCGGAAAGCTGCTGTGCAAAGTGAAGGACACAAAGGGGGCAGATGACCAAGATGGCTTTCTGGAGATGGATACTCATCGTTGGTTTCCTACTCGGCGGGAGCGCCAGTGGGTGGCTCGCCCCTGCCAAGGGACAAATTAGTTGGGGACGCGGCAAAGAGCGCAAACCTATGCTGCCTAATCCCTACGTCTTCAATGTGCCACGCGACACCCTGCTTGAAGCCATCAAGCAAGTGCTAAGTGACCGTGAGCTTGTCCTGGACGAAAAGCTTAGTGCCGAAAAGCCCGGACGCCTTGTCACCAAGCCAGTCATTTTTACCCGTGGTGCTTTGACCTCTGGCGCCAACCTAGAGTTCATTGCGCGTCGTCCCGGCGGAGGGAATTTTACTTGGGTGCGCGGACGCTACGCCTTGGAGTTAGAAGCTTTGCCCCTTGACCCACAGCGTACTCAGTTGACAGTCTATGCCCGCATCGAAGGTGAATACCAGAGTGAAACGGGCGGTGTCTGGGTTGAATGTCCCTCCAAGGGCATCAAGGAAAATGAAATCCTCGAAGCCATTATCAAACACCTCAACGGTGAATCCTGATGTCTGCCCATGAAGCCCTTGTCAGCTTTGGTTTCCTGGTACCAGCCGCCCAGTGGTGGTTCATTGCTGGCGTAACGCTGGTAGTGTTTTTCATCTTGCTGGCCCTGGTGCTGTTGTGGGTCGCCTGGCAAAGCTTGCGGGCGATTCCCGACCAACGGGATATTGGCGACGATGGCCTGCTTGGCTTGGTCTCTAGCAAGGCACCTTCTGCAGAAGTGCCTGCTACGGAGACTCCCACAAGCGCACTGCCGCCTGCTGCGCCTACGCCTCTTGCTCCAGCAGCGTCGCCAGCCACTATACGCACTGCCTCTGCCCTTTCGGAGTCGGCAGCGGAAGAAATTGCAGCTTACTGGTCAGAGCCATCTGCCTCGATAGCAACTCCACCGGATCAGCAGGCAGTACCGGTTTCTCCAGTTGAAATCCAACCCATCCCAGACAAAGACGGGCCGATTGTTCGCCCATTGGCACCGCTACCTAAACCGGTTGGCCTGCACAACGAAGCTCCTCTGCCCGCCTCAGAGGCACCCACAGCGCCGTTGGCCTCTGCACCGGCCACTGCTGCTCCTGACCACGAACATATCTCCCCCACCTTGGGTTTACTCGTTGAAGACATTCGAGCCCAACTGGCGCAGCCGACCGCACAACTTCCGTCTTCGTCCGCAAAGACAACTCAGCTAGGGCAGCCTATAAGCCCCTTGCCACCACCACCGCCCATACCTGAACCGAAAACGATACCAAATCCACCACGTGCCGGTTTGACCGAGCAGCTTCCCGTGCAACGGAAGTCATTGCGCCCACCGGCACCCAAGGCAACACCAGAAGCTACGCAATGTGAAGCACCGCCGGTAACCTTATCCCCGGCAGCAACCACGGCTGCCATCACTGCCCTAGAAACACAGATAGTGGGGCGCGAAACCACACTTCCTGCCACTGGTGCTCGTCCTGGGTTTGAGACCTCTACGGCAGCAATGGTTGTGCCACCACCACCCCCGCCGCTGCCTGCCCAGCAAGCGCCTGTTCCACTCCAGCAACTGCAAGCCAAGCCCTCGTCTGCGTCGCTGCCAATTGCGCCACCGCGCTTCTTGGCTGATGATCGTCCGACCGGGATTCGACGTGAAATAGCCTGGCTTGGAGTCGGGTTGGTGTTCTACGCCGTTGTGCTGGGCAGCTTGGTCGTCATCTTTTTCCCCACTGCACGCAATTGGTTGCTACCTCCAGCCTGGGCTGAACGAGTTGCTGCAATTCCACGTGGCCTAGGGCTTGAGTCACCGCCCCCACCCCCGCCTGTAGTCAAGCAGGTAGAAGTACGGCAGTACGCCAATACCTATTCCTCGGTTCTGAAAGGAGCCGGTGGAAAAACCGTCCGCACGGTCACCATTGCCGGCCTTGTCAAAAACATCACTAACGAAACGCTCTATGACCTGCGGGCTGAGATTGAGCTGTATCCCCGCGCACCGGAGGCTCCACCCGAACGACGTACCATTTACCTCGTCCCCAGCCGGCTTGAACCACAGCAGGAAGGGCGCTATACCTTGACGGTCACCGATGCTGAATATCGTCAGTCCTCCCTCAAACGGATTGTGACCGGCGATGGCAAGGACATGAGGGAAGTCCCAGCTATTTTCGTCCAGGGGACGCTAGCCCCGCCAAGTGAAGCTGAGACCAAGGCAACGACGGCCAGGTCTGCTGTACTGAACCGGTAACGCTACCTTTTGCTTCAGACCCGATGATGGACATTCTCAAGCATCTTCTCGACCTTGTTTTACACCTTGACAAACACCTCAACACCCTGGCAGGTCAGCTTGGTGGTTGGCTGTATGTCCTGCTGTTTCTGGTGATTTTCTGTGAAACCGGCCTTGTAGTAACACCCTTTCTACCCGGCGACTCGTTGTTGTTTGCCATTGGTGCTCTGGCTGCAACCCCAGGCAGTGTGCTTGATGTGCATCTGGCGGTTGTTGCCCTGAGCATTGCCGCTGTGCTTGGAGATACGGTCAACTACTGGATTGGCAAACGGCTCGGCCCGGCCGTTTTCCGCAGCGACACATCGCGCTTTTTTGACCGGCGGCACTTGGACCGCACGGCGCGGTTCTATGCCAAATACGGGGGGAAAACCATTATTATTGCCCGCTTTGTTCCTATTGTGCGGACCTTTGCTCCCTTTGTTGCTGGTATTGGCGTGATGCATTATCCACGGTTTCTTATGTACAACGTCATTGGTGGTGTCCTGTGGATTGCCTCGCTGACCTATGCCGGCTATGCCTTCGGCAACATTCCACTTGTCAAGAGGAACTTTTCACTGGTTATTGTGGGGATTATTGTCGTGTCACTGCTACCTGCCTTGGTTGAGGTCATGCGCGAACGATGGATGTCGCGCTCGGCAGCCAGCGCCCCCCCGACGACCTCGCTAGCTTCTTCTGAAAGATTGCCGTGAGTGCTTCAAAACCTTTTGCTTTCCCTTGCTGTTTGCAACGTCCCCGGTTGTTTCAGCTTGCGAGTATCCTGTGGCTTCTCATTGGTGTAGCCTGTGGTGGCAAAGCGCCCGACAAGCCTGCTTCAAGCGCACCTGCCCAGCCATCGGCACCAGCCACTTCTGGTGAAAAGAAGCCGCGTGTGGCGCTCCTAAGTCCTGGTCCTATCAGCGACGATGGTTGGAATGCCTTTGGGTACGATGCACTCAAGATTATTGAAAAAGAGCTCGGTTGCGAAGTACGCCAGCAACAGGTCAACGACAGCCCGGCCGACCGCGAACAGGGCTTCCGGGCCTTTGCCCAGGAAGGCTTTGACGTCGTGATCGGCCACGGTGGTGAATTCACCGACCAGGCGCTGGCGGTTGCCCGTGACTTTCCCCAAACAACTTTTGTTGTGACAGCCGGTGACAAGGCCGCGCCAAACGTCGTAAGTGTCGTTTTCGACACGGGACAGGCTTCTTACCTGGCCGGAGCAATTGCTGCCATGATGTCCAAAACTGGCCGCATTGGTGCCATCGGTGGGCAAAACATCCCGGCTTCGGCGCGCAACCTTTATGCCTTCCGCAACGGCGCGCGAGCAATCAACCCTAAGATAGAAGTGATGATTGCTTTCATCGGAAGCTGGACGGATACTGCCGCCGCACGGCAGCAGGCGTTGGCAATGATTGATAAAGGAGCTGATTTTCTCATTCACGACTGCGATGCTGCCGCCGCAGGGGTTTTTCAGGCGGTCAAAGAGCGCAACATTCGCGCCTTTGGGATGCAGAAAGACCAATCCCACCTTGCGCCGGACCACATTGTGGGGAGTCCGACTAGTAATCCGCGAGGGTTGGCTGAAATCGTCCGCCGCATCCTGCAAAAAGAACAGAAAGGCGAAGTTGTCCACCTTGGCATCCGGGACAATGCGGTTGGTTTTGCCATCAAGAAGGGCTTTCTCTCAAAGGAAGCGGAAGCCAAGCTCAACGGTCTAATACTGGCGATCCAGAAAGGCGAAATTGACGTTTTCAAGGAGCAGCCGTAGCAATTGGTCGCCTTTGTCGTGCGGGACGTTGCCAAACGGTATGGATCGGTGCAGGCGCTGGACGGTGTTTCACTCACCCTCCAGCACGGACGGATTCATGGCATTCTTGGCGAAAACGGAGCTGGAAAGACGACGCTTCTCAACATTCTGTTCGGAGCCACCCAGCCCGACCGGGGAGTGATTGAACAAGATGGGCGACCGCTCCGGCTGAATTCGCCCCGGGTGGCAATCCAGGCTGGTATTGGCTTGGTTCACCAGCATTTCCATCTGGTCGGAAGCTTTACAGTTCGTGAAAACGTCCTACTTGGCGAACGCACGCCCGACCATGCGCGCCTTGATACGTTGTCTGCACGGCTAGGGCTGCGCGGAGTGCTGGATGTCCCTACCGGACGGCTGCCTGTTGGTCTGCAACAGCGTGTAGAAATTCTCAAAACCCTCTACCGCCAGGTCACACTGCTCCTGCTCGATGAACCAACAGCCGTCTTGACGCCACCGGAGGTTGAGACCCTCTTTGACCTGCTGCGTGAGCTGCGCACGGCTGGCACGGGCATTGTCTTTATCACGCACAAGATCCACGAAGCGCTCGAGCTGTGTGATACCATCACCGTTTTGCGGCAGGGACGAGTCGTTGCCGAATACACCTCTTCCCAAGTCACAGCCGAGACGCTTGCGGCGGCAATGGTTGGCGAGTACCTACCTGCCACCATGACGCAGGCAGTGACAGTGCCCGGGGAAACCGTGCGGCTACGCGTTGAGAACTTGACTGTGCCCCCAACTGGGGACAACCCGATGGGCCTGCACCAGATTTCATTTGAGGTACGGCAAGGCGAAATCTTCGGTATTGCAGGCGTAGATGGCAATGGGCAAACCGAACTTGCGGAAGCCTTGGTTGGTTTACGTCCGATGCAAGGACGCATGTGGCTGGACGGCCAACCAGCACCAGCCGGGCGACGGGCACGGATGGCTGCCGGGTTGCGGTACATTCCTCCAGACCGGCGTCGTGCGGGCTTAGCCCTCGAGTTGTCACTGGCCGAAAACGCCATCTTGGGGGATGAACTTGCACCTGCCTGGCGACGGTGGGGCGTGCTGCTCAATATGGACGCTATACGGCAACATGCTCGCACCCTCATCCACAACTTTGACATTCGCGCTCCCCAAGAAGGTGTGCCGGTCGCAACCCTTTCCGGCGGTAATCAGCAAAAGTTGCTTGTGGCGCGCGAAATAGCGCAAAAGCCGCGAGTCCTGGTGGCCGTCAACCCAACCTGGGGGGTTGATGTGGCAGCCGTTGCCACGATTCACCAAGCCCTGCGCATGGCGTGCCAACAGGGGCTGTCTCTTATCTTGGTGTCCAATGAGCTGGACGAAATCCAAGCGCTTTGTCATCGGTTCGCCGTACTTCACAAGGGGCGGCTGTCTACGTCTTTGACCTTTGACATCCCACCAGCCGACTTAGGCCGGCTGATGGCTGGTGACGGCCCAACCTGGGAGCGCTATGGCCGCCGCGACTGAGAAGTGGCATTCAGTGTGGGGGACGTTCCTGGCTCTACTGGCTGCTTTGGCGGCCGGAATGATCATCCTGCGGATAGCCGGCTATGCCCCGATGCCGGCTTTGCAAGTGATGTTTCAGTCAGCCTTTGGGAGTCCATTTGCTATAGCCGATACGTTGGTCAAAGCGACGCCGCTGGCGTTATGCGGGCTGGGGGTTGCACTGTCCTTCCGAGGCGGGCAGTTCAACATCGGCGCTGAGGGACAGATGTTGCTCGGGGCGTTAGCAGCCGTGTTCTTAGGCGTGCGGTTTCAGACACCTTGGGCGACAGGGCTGGTCCTGCTAGCTGCTATCCTTGCTGGAAGTGCGTGGGCACTGGTAGCTGCTTGGCTGAAGACTGCGCGCGGTGTCAACGAGGTCATTTCCACGCTGATGCTCAACTTTGTCGCCTTCTGGCTGGTGAGTTGGTTAGTTCACGGGCCGCTTCAGGAAGCTTCAAAGGGGTACCCACAGACGGAGTTGGTGTCCGAAGCCTTGTGGCTAACGCGCTGGTTGCCGCCAACCCGCTTGCACAGCGGCATTCTGGGGGCCTTGGTGTTGGCCGTAGTCAGTTATGTCTGGCTTTTTTACACCCCAACCGGCTTGCGTTTGCGTGTGACCGGAAGCAACCCGGTAGTAGCCGCTACGGTAGGGATCCCCCTGCACCAGATGACATGGCTGGCGTTGGCTGTGGGCGGTGGGTGTGCCGGGTTGGCCGGCGGGGTAGAAGTGCTTGGCGTCAGCCACCGTCTCTACGAGCAGTTTTCACCAGGATATGGTTACATGGCCGTAGCTGTAGCTTTGCTCGCTCGCCAACATCCACTAGGCGTTATTCCGGCTGCCCTAGTCTTTGGGGCGCTAGAAGTTGGTGCTGCCGGTTTGCAGCGGGCCGTTGGTGTGTCAGCGGGCTTAGCGGGGGTCATTGAGGCGTTGGTCATGCTAGCCGTCATTCTTGTTGGCCGGCGTGATGCTGTTTCATAGTGTCTTCATAGGAGCTGAACTGTGCCTGGACATCGCTTCTATGCGCCGTCAGAAAACTTTACAGCAACTTCGGTGCAGTTGCCGAGTGACGAAGTACACCATGCCGTCCAGGTCTTACGCATCCGAGTGGGCGATAGGGTAGTAGTCTTTGATGGGCAAGGGCGCATGTTCCAAGCCATGGTTGCTGAAGTCTCAAAGCGTGGCGTGCGGCTGGCGCTCGAGACTGCGCTGCCGGTACTTGGTGAATCCCCGCTTGACTTGACCTTAGGCATGGCTCTGCTCAAGGCAGACAAATTTGAATGGGTGATTCAAAAGGCGGTGGAGCTTGGTGTAACCCGCATCGTTCCGCTCATTACCCAGCATGTGGAACCAAATTTGATCCGGGGTGCTTCAGAAAAACTTGAGCGTTGGTCACGTATTAGTCGTGAAGCAACAAAGCAGTGCGGGCGCGGCTACTTGACACCTATCCTACCGCCGCAACCGGTTTCCGAATTGCTTTCGTCTGGAGGTGTCAAATTCTTTTTCACTGAACGGCAGGGAAACGGCTGGGCTACAGTGCTCAGCCAGCTTAGGAAGCGCCCTTCTACAGTTGTGGCTTTAGTTGGACCAGAAGGTGGTTGGAGTGAAGCCGAGCGAAAACTAGCCGAGACCCAAGGGGCGTATGGAGTGACTCTAGGTCCGCGCATTCTCCGCGCTGAGACGGCTGCTATTCTGGCTGCAGGTTTGCTCCAGGCAACCTTTGGCGATTTTGTAGGATAGAGCTGGCATGAAAAAAACTGTGACGCTTGACATTGCCGTGTTTGGCCAGTGCCGGGCGCTGATCGGTGAGCCAACCGTGTCAGTGCAAGTCAACCCACCGATAACGGCCGCTGGAGTCATTACTGCCCTGTGTCGGCAATATCCGCAACTTGCGCCACTTGAAGGGAACTTACTCGTTGCCGTCAACGAAGAGTACGCTACAGCCGACACCCTTATTCGTGTTGGGGATGAAGTAGCCGTTTTCCCACCCATTGCCGGAGGTTGAAAGCCAGGAGGTTGAAAGCCAGGATGATAGAAAACTTGGATAACGGCGATCTCGTCGGAATCCTCGTAGAACCCATTCAGACTCAGGCTGTCATCCGGCAGTTGGTGCGCGAATCTGTCGGTGCTGTTGTGACGTTTGAAGGCGTTGTGCGGGACAACCTGCACGGACGGCGAACGCGCTACCTGGACTACGAAGCCTATGTCCCGATGGCACTGAAAATGCTCCGCCGGGTAGCTGCGGAAACGCATGTCAAATTTCCTGACATTGACCGCATAGCACTCATCCACCGCATCGGGCGGCTACTTGTTTCGGAGACAAGTGTCCTAGTGGCGGTGACGGCAGCCCACCGTGCAGTGGCTTTTGATGCCTGCCGCTTCGGTATTGATCGCATCAAGTCTACTGTGCCGATCTGGAAACATGAGTACTTCGAGGATGGCGACGTGTGGGTCGAAGGCGTCCGACCGTCGCTGCCATAGGCGTCAGCCGCCCCATTTCCCACTCGCCACTCCCTACTCGCTACCCGCCCCCGCCATCCCTAACCCCGGACGGCTATGTGCTCTAGGTAGAAAGCAATGCGGGCCGTGACCGGACGCCCATCAGGCCGGGTGGCCGGGCAGAACGTCAAGCCACGAAGGGCCTGATTGACGGCGGCTACCAGTGCCGCATCGGCTTTAGGTTCAACAACATCCACACAGCGGGCTTCGCCAGAAGGTAAGATTTCAGCAATGACCAACATGCCCCCTGGTTGGCCACTCAGACGGGCTGGCAAAGTGTCGAATCCCTTGCCACTTGTGAGATAGGGACGGGTAGCTGTCAGAGTTAGGCCAATCTGCTGACCCGAACCTTGGGAAACATGCACGATGGCATAGTTTGGTTCGGCTACAAGGTAGCCCAAAGGATGCCAGACAGGCACAAACAGGCTGCTAAACAACAAAGTGGCAACGGCAAGCCCCAATCCGTAGCCGATGAGCTTAGGGTGTTCGGCCAACCAGCGGGGCCATGTGTTTCGTTGCCGGTGGTGAAGGGCTTCTAAGTCAAGTGCTGTTACCAGGCGTTGGTGAAGATGCACCGGTGGCGTTACTTCGGGTACGGCAGACAAGAGGGCATCGAGATCGGTTGGCGTGTCGTTCGTCATGGGCTTGCTCTTTCCTTCAAGCTGGAAGGTTGAGCGCCGTGCGGAGCATGGCGCGTCCCCGTGCGATGCGCGATTTGACAGTGCCAACGGAGATTTCTAGTGCTGCAGCAATATCTTCGTAGCTCATGCCACGAATGTCCCGCATCACCACAACCACTCGAAAGTCGAACTTAAGCTTCGCAAGGGCTGCTAAGACTTGTGCTTGCCGTTCCCGCCACAAGGCCTGCTGCTCTGGATCGGCGTTTGGAGCAACAAGCGTTTCGGACAGTGACGGCGCTGCTTCTTCTACTACATCGGTATCAAGCGAGATTGTGGAGGTCTGCCGCCGAGACCGCCACCACCGGCGGTGATTGGCAGCACGGCGGATGGCAATCCGGTAAAGCCATGTGCGGATGTCGCAGTCTCCGCGAAAGGTACTTGCGCCACGATAGGCGCTAAGGAAGGTTTCCTGTAGGACATCGGCTGCATCATCAGGGTTTCCCAGCAGCCGCAGGAGCAAGTTGTAGAGGGGTTTTTGATGTGCCGTGACCAGAACTTCAAACGCCGCATGGGAACCGGCGCGGATTCCTTCCAAGAGTTCGCTTTCTGCGGCAGAAAGTGGCGGCCGGATAGTTTCCAAAGACGCCGTATCCACCTTGTCTGCCGAGATTGAAAGCGAAATTGGAACTTCGGAAGCCGGTGCCATGGCATGCCTCCAGATGGATGACCAGCTTATCATGCGTTGACACTGCCAAGGGTAAAAGGTTCCAAAAACATGCCCTCCTGACGCCGGCCGTAGCGTTGCTTTCGATCCTGTCAGCTTACCCGTCGGTTGTGTGGGTACAAGACGTTAGGAAGAGAAACAAAAGCCGGCGTCAACAGGTTTTACAACCTTTCTAAGTTTCTCTTTATCAAGGGTTTAAGTCTAGCCAAGAAAGGTACTTCAGCTCTGGTACGCAGTTTGCACTTGCGCGGGGTAGAACGCCATCACCTAAATGCGAGGCTTTCTTCCCGTGACTGTATTACTTCGTCGTACCTTTTTCGCCCTACTTGTTTTGCTCGCTGTTTTGAGCGCAGACACCTTAGCCCAGACCAACTCTCGTGTAGCTCTTCCGACCAAAACGGAGAAGAAAGTCTCCAGCAAGAAAACCGTTAGGAAAACCGCACGGAAAAAGGCTCGTCGTCGGATGGTACGCCGGGCAGGGCAGAAGGCTGCGCGGAAAGCGCCTTTCCGGACTCAGCTCCATGCCCAGCCGGTTTTCCAAACCCTGACTGGCAAGAAGACTTCTGGGAATGTTGCTATGGCAGCGCCAAAAAACACGACCGCCCCGGCTACAGCTCACCTTGCTGGCGAATTGCCAACGGCGATGACCAAGCAGGTGCAGTATGTTTTTGCCGGCTACGTAGCGAACGACGATGGCACGCCGGCTCGGATGTGGCGCAGCCGCGAGTACACGGTACATTCTCCCTATGCTTACCTTGGGCGCATGAAGTTTGGTGAGACGTGGGAGCACGTGTGGGTAGAAACAACGGGAAACCTACTGGTCAGTGCCGTGACAGAAGCTTCTGCCGAGCCACTGCCTGACATTGCCCAGATGATGGAGCGCTTTCCTGACGGTGGGCTGGGGGTGGTGGTTGCTGGGTGGGATGAGTTTGCCCCGCCAGCCGAGCCGGCCGTTGAGGTTATAGAGTTTAGCGATCCACAGCCCGGCATAACGCACTGAACCGGGAGCAGCCTGAAGAAACCGTCTCATCTTGAACGTAGCCGCCACGGGTGCAGCAGTATAATTTGTTGCTGTGTCCAAGTTTTCTCCCTTCGCGTTCAAGATCATGCCTTCATACATTCCGCATCTGCGCTTGGCCCGGTTGTTTAGTCGAGCCTGTTGGGTTTTGCCTGCCCTATGGTTGGTTGTCATCGGCGAAACCTTTCCGGCAGCAGCTCAGTCAGGCGTTGTTTTGCCCGGTGATGAGGCGCTGCCCGACCCAACCCGCATTACCCTGGATGACATGCGCGTGGACATCCGCATTGACCAGCAGTTTGCACGGGTGCGCATTGTCCAGATTTATGCCAACCGGACAAATCAGCCGTTGGAAGGGAAGTACATCTTTCGC
>Ga0209017_10000004_pt1 | contig 210788 bp, 181 predicted proteins | sample YNPBryunderm2012_FD_185812 | JGI IMG/M metagenome (GOLD analysis project Ga0209017, IMG submission 185812) | Anoxygenic and chlorotrophic microbial mat microbial communities from Yellowstone National Park, USA - YNP Bryant MS undermat 2012... ... | reverse complement strand
CACGGTAGTCAACGTGGCCACGGCCCACCACAAACCGTCAAACATCGAGGCAAAAACTTCGGGCTGCGCCTCATGCTCAAAGTAGTAAATCCCTACTGCTGCCAGGTAAATCAGAATCAAGGCCGTAGTAGCAAACAAAATCAGTTCTTCGCGGGAGATGATAAGCGCCCGGTGGAAGCGCTGCCAGGCTTGGCTGTAGCGGGTGAGCTTGAGAATCCGCAATAGACGCAGGAAACGCAGCACGCGCAGGGAGCGCAAATCCACAACCAACCCTAAGTAGAAGGGCAGAATTGCCACCAAGTCAACAATGCCGTAAAAACTCAGCAGATACTTGACCGGGGAGCGAGCCCCCACGACGCGGACAACATATTCCACCGTAAACACAGCCACCGAGAACACTTCGAACCACTCCAGCAGTCTTCGCTGGGTCGGACTCAGATGGGGAAGGGTTTCAAGGGCAAAATCAACCAGCGACAGTAGGATGACTGCCTGGATGAACAACTCCCATCGTCCTAGGTCTGGTTCTTCATCCTGGTTGGCCATGGTTTTTTTCCTGATGCCAGTTGCTCAACCGGCAGCACTTAGCCATCCTGCTAGCCCCTTGGCACACAGTAGCAATACCAAACTGGCCTGAATACCGGCCACGATGTCGTCGGCCATGATGCCCAACCCACCCCGCAGGACTTCAAACCGGCCGGCCGGGTAGGGTTTGATGACATCAAACAGACGGAAGAGCAGAAACCCACCTAGCGTCCACATCTCAAAGGCCCATGCCCGGCTGGCCAGTTGTGGGACAAGCGGCAGAAAGAGATAGGTGATGAGCTGCCCGGCAAACTCATCCACCACAACTTCATTCGGGTCTTTGGCCCCGAAAAAATTCTCGGCGCGTTCAGCCGCCCATCCGCCGGAATAACTGACAGCCACAGCCGCCAGCAGCAGCCACACCAAAGTGCCCAGCGCAAAGGGCTGAAACCATCCCAGCTTGCCACCAGCATAGTAGAGTACCGCCATCACAGCTGAGCCGGCTGTTCCAGGCGCTACCGGTGAAAATCCAGAGAAAAATCCCGTGGCCCAGACTAAGGCAACATAGTCGCCAAGGGTTTGCGGTGGGATGCGCGGACGATCTTGAACAACAGCCTTGGTCAACGGCACATATCACGCTCCGGACGGCCAACACGACCAGTGGGTATTGGGAAGTTGCGTTGGACGATAGCGGGTGACATCCCCGCTTGCCAACACCTCGGCAAGCTGGCTAAACGTTTCCGAGGCGCTAGGCAGCTCTCCGCTCCCTAGGTCGGGATGATGCCAGGCATCGAGTGTCAGCAATTCCGGCAGATCGGCTGGCACACGTGCCCGCCGCTCGGCTTCCGTGGACAGCAGTTCAGTGCGGTGATTGGCAACCAACCAACGCAAAAGCTCATAGTCCCGCCATCGCCGGCCGTAGGCAAGCGGGTGCCCTTCCAGATTGCACAGTGGCGACTGGTCCGGCAAAGGCACGCTCCGTCCCCGGATGCATATGGTGCGCGCTGTCCGGCGGACGTACTGCCGCGCATCAAAGGTCGGCCCTTCGTCGCCATCCGCCGTAGGAAACAAGTAATCCTCCGGCATGACACCCGGTGGCCGGTGCAAGCAGTTGCCATAGACGTGCAGGCAGTTATCAATGGCCTCGTGTCCAGCACCGAACTCGTGACAGCCCAAGGTTTCAATCAGCAACGCCCAGCGAAAGTCATCCCGGTAGGCGTGCAGCCGAACGGCAGCCAACCGAAAGCCCGGTGCATCCAGCATTGGGAAGACCAAGCGTTCGGCGCAGGCATCAAGTTGGTCGAGAATCTCTTGTGTTGTCACCCTTCTTTCGTTACTGGCGGCTTCGCCACCGGGGTTACAACCGAACGTGGCACTGCTTTTTCTGCCTTACCGTTTGCCTCTGAATCTACCAGCGAGCCGAGGTAGGTCGGGAGTTCCACACCGGCCTGCCGGGCAATTTCCTGAAGCGGTGGCAGCGCCGAAACAAAGTTGCGGATGAACTGAGAAGTGGCACTGCCATCGCCGTTGCCACCGTCCCAGACCGTAATCTTGTCGATCTTGAGATTTGAAATAGCTGCAACCTGTTTGTCCACAATGGTTTCAAGCTTTTCAAGGAGCAGCAGTTTGGCTGCCGTGTTGGGGTCGTTGCCACACGCACGAATAATGTTGTGGTAACCCTCGGCTTTGGCAAGCAAGAGTTGCTTCAGACCATCGGCTTCAGCCTTGTACTTGAGCAGGACAGCCTCGGCTTCACCTTGCGCAATACGCCGGATGCGTTCGGCTTCGGCATCGGCTTCTACTTGCTGCTTGAGTTTTTCGATTTCCTGGCGGACGAGTTCTTCTTTTTCTAGCAAAGCCATCTCGCGCTGGCGCTGCGCGATTAAGATTTCCCGTTCCGCGTTGGCCTTAGCAACTTCGGCTCGTTGCCGTGCCAAGGCTTCACGCTCGGCTAAGGTGGCATTGGACTCAATCACTGCCGCCCGTGAAGCGTTTTCCTTGGCTGTCGTCTCGGCCTCTAACTCAGCAATTGAGATGCGCTGCTGGGCTTCGGCGCGTTTGAGACCGACTTCGGCTTCGGCCCGTTCGGCTGCAATCTCAATGGTTTTCTTGCGGTTAGCCTGGGCTTCGGAAATGGCGGCTTCGGCCTCCAGTTGGGAGGTAGCAATACGCATCTCCCGCTCGGCTTCTTTTTTCCCCTTTTCGGTTTCGGTGGCTTCAAGCGCGACCTGCACCGTCCGTTCACGGACAGCCTTCGCTTCACCCACTGCCCCGAACCGTTCCTGCTCGGCGACTTCAACCCGCGCCTTGTTGATGGCCTCGGCAGCTGACTTCTTGCCGATTGCCTCGATGTAGCCGGACGCATCCGTAATGTCGCGGACATTGACATTGAGCAGCTCCAGCCCCAGCTTGTGCAGTTCGGCAGCGACGTTCTTGTTGACCTGCTGGAGAAACACTTCGCGGTCGCGGTTGATTTCCTCAATCGTCAGCGTCGCAATGACCAGCCGCAACTGCCCCAGGATGATTTCCTGCGCCTGTTCCTTGATTTGGCGCTCGTCCAATCCCAGAAGCCGCTCGGCGGCATTGTTCATAATCCGCGGGTCGGTCGAAATGGCCACGGTGAAGGTGCTTGGCACATTGACACGGATGTTCTGTTTCGAGAGCGCCCCCGTGAGGTTGATCTCAATGGGCATCGGCTGCAAGCTCAGGAACTGGTAATCCTGAATGATAGGGATGACAAAGGCACCACCGCCGTGAATGCAGCGCGCACTGCGCCCACCACCAACCTTGCCGTAGATGACCAAGATGCGGTTTGAGGGACAGCGTTTGTACTGCTGAACAATAATGACTAAAAGCACAAGCAGGGCAACAGCCGACACGAGAATGATGCCCAACAGTGCACTGCTCATACCACCGATGTCCGGCATAGCTTTACATCTCCTTTCATGTGGACGAAGTGGTTGCAGAGTTAGAAGTCCGGTTGGAAGCAACCGGCGCATCCGAAGCGGATGGGTGAGCGCCAGTTCCCAGCAGCGGGTCGAGTGCCTGCTCCGGCAAAACCCGAAGCACCCCCTGACCAGCATCAATCACAAAAACCCTTGCCCCGGTGGGAATGGCTGGGCCATCGGTGATGGCCTCAAGGGTGGCCAATCGCCCCTGGATTTCAATCTGAATCTGCCCGGTGCCACTGCCTTGGGGGGGAATCGTGAGATAAACCGTCCCAAACCGGCCAATGGCGTTGGCTGGTTGGAGTGTTCCGTCGGATTCCAGGTGGCGGACCTGGCGCAGCAGCCACACGGCTGAAGTAAAGGTCACCACACCGGCGCTGAGCGCCGTGACAAGAACCATCAGCGGCGACAGGCGGGTGAGTTGGAAGCAGAGCACGCCACTCCAGCCCGTCACCATCAGTCCGACCAGGATCGCCTTGAGACCACCCCCAGCGCCGGAAGGATCTTCTATGCCAAAGACGGCTAGGTGCCCGTCCAGGTGGCCGTCAAGACCATCGAGAACGGTCCCAACGGTCAGCTTGAGCACCAGCAGCGTTGTCGAAAACAGCGCCAGTCCCCAGCAGAACATTTCCAGGGCCGAGCCAGAGAAAAAACCGGACATGGCGACACTCCACTGCCAAAGGAAAAAGCCGGACCGGAAAAGAAACGTTATGCGCATAACATTAGTGTTTTCACGTCACCCCTGGCAAGCAACAAAACTGCCAGGGAGGGGATTCCCTGGCGGTCAAGCAGGTCAGACAACTGGTGGTTGCGGAGACGGTCACTAGGGCGTCAGCCGCACCGAACCCAGATAGGCATCCTTGCGGTCACTCATATTGTTGGCCCGGGTGTTCTGAAACACGTTGTAGGGCGCTGGTGGGGAGGTGGGCAGGACATTGTTGGCATTGGTCGAGCCGGTGAAAAACAGCACACCAGCAACAGGCAAGTAAGACGCAATACTGAGAACCCGCTGGATCGGCTGCGCGCCGGTGGCAAAGGTGCGCCCGCCAACATTGACGAGGTTCTGAAGGGTCGCCGGCAGGTTTGTACTGCCTTCATTGACAGCCGAAATCCGGGCCAGAAAACCACGGCTGACCGGTATCGTCGAGCCAGATGCCGGGTAAAGCAAATCGTTGGCAAAGTTGGGCAAGCCAGGCGTGTTACCCACCGGCGAAAAGGCTGTGGCGCCTTCGGAAACACCGCCGACATAGACTATCGAGTTGCCCGGCCCGCCCTGCTCACTGGTGGCCAGCGCGTAGGCTTCGTCGTCACCGGCGGTTCCAAGGTAGCCGAAATACTGTACGGTGCGTTGGCCAGACAAGGATTCATCCCACCTTATCTGGGTGACAAAGGCATCAATCCCGCCCTTGTTGGCTGTCGATAGCTGCTGTCCAGGCGAGGATCCAGGCAAGGGAACACCAAAACCGGTAGTGGTCGAATCGGTCAAGCCGGCAACGTGGACGACATACCGCCCAATGCCGCCGACAACCCGCCGCCGGGCATAAATGCCCATGCCCCAGTCGTCGTTGTTCCCCCCAAGGTACATGGAAAACTCCCGCGAGGGACCTGTATTGCCGTTGAACATGGCCACAAAGGCATCAAAACTGCCGTTGCGTGTTCCGCCACTGACGGAGCCGATTATGGGGTTGCTGCTCGAATGAATGAAGCTTGGCTCCGGGTCTGACCCCGTGATGCCGGTGACACCCACCCGTGGGCCACTACTGATGAAGTCAGAGATACCAGTGACGGCGTCGTAGCCATTACCGCCAAAGTAGGTGACATACCGCCGCTGGGCAGCCGGCGTGTTTAGCGCTGGGTTGAAACGCGCCAGAAAACCATCGGCATCACCGCCGCCATAAGTGCCGTCAAATAGGGGGTCACCGGCGCTTCCGGTCGGCAGGTTGCCGTCGGTTTCCCCGCCCAGAACGAACTGAAATCTATTGTCTCCCTGTTCGGCCGCGCAGGCCCAGGCCAGATCATTGCCGGAACCGCCAAGGTAAGTGCTGTAGGCAATGGGGCCATTAGTGATATTGTCGGCCAGCACGTCCAAGCAGAACGGCAGCAGCATCGCAAAGGCATCCGTGAATCCCCCGCCGAAGGTGGATTGAAATGTCGTCGCAGAGCCGTTCCCCAATCCTAACCTGCCAGTGGGGAAGTTCGTACTGGTGGTGTACCCGACGAGCACGGGTCCGGTTGCCGGACGAAAATACGTAATGTTGTTAACGTTAACCTGCTCTGTAGTGATCTGGCCGGCATTGATGCTGACGCCGGTACACACATCATCGCCGGTTCCGCCATAGATGACGACGGCAGACAGACCGTTCTCAGCGCCACGGTCATCGTAGGTGAAGTCCTGCTCACCTCCGTTGGTAAAGTCATTCCAGGGGGCAAAGCGGCTTGTCGGGCCGACACCGGGAATGTTGGCCGGCACGACTCCATCAGCGCGAAACTCGAATCGCGCCACGAAGATGTCCACATCCGGGACGGTGATTGGATTATTGGCGTTAGGGCCGGAACCTACCGGCACCGGCAACGACGGGCTGAAGGTCGTGCCGGCAATGAACACCGGAATGGTATCCTCCGATGAAGATGAAAAGACAGCATCATCCGTACCTGCATTCCGGTTGTAGATGCGTCCGACGGCGACGCCGACGGCTTCCTCGTCCTGATCGCCGCCGAAGTACGTCGAGTAAAACGGCAGCACCGGGTCAATGACCAGTGCCAGATTCCGGTCATAGGCCCCGACCTCAAACGCCACGTCGTTGCCGGTCAGGGTAAAGCGTCCCGGCACGATCCGGCGCTCCCCGGCAACTTCCTGGTAAAGCGTCGGCTTCTGCATCACCACCGTCTGCTGGCCGACCAGACACTGGAGATTGCCTTCCGGGTCCAGGGCCAGCCGGTCGGCGCCCTCGAAATGCAGACGAATGGCGCTGGGATCGGCGCCGGGCGCCACCCGGAAGTCGTAGGTCAGCCGTTCATCTTTCGGGTAATAGACAAGGTCAATGCCGGGATAGACCTGATGATAGACCACCTCGCGGTAGAGCGGCACGCGGCTGCGCCACCGTGAGCGGTCGCCCTTGCAGTACGACAACGCAATGGGACTGCGGGCCCGGCCTTCCGAGGCCGCTGGCGGCACGGGCTGGCCGGTTTCACGCTCAACCGGCTGCATGCGCAGGGCGCGGTACACCGGACGCGATGCCGGCAGAGTCTTCCAGCGCGGGTTTTTGGCCGCCTCGCCGGTCGGCCGCCATAGCGGCTCGCGTCCGACTTCGACGAGCATGCAGGCTTCGGCGCGGTCGGTCAGAAAGACTGATCCGCCAAACATCTTGTAACGCACCGGGCCGGCGTGCTGACCGAGATTTTCCTCAAACAGCAGGCGTCCACTCCGGGACGGGGCCGCCGCCGGAGCGGAAGGTGCTACTGGCTCGGTTTGTTTCAGTGCGGACCGTGCCGGCCGTGGAATATCACGGTCGGCGCGGGCTACCAATGGTACACATGTGAAGGCAATGAGTGGGGCCGTGGCTATGGCCAACCACCGGCGCAGGGAGGGGAAGCGTAGATGTTTCATGGTGTTCACCTGATGTTGTTCTGGAATGGTGGAACGCCAGCAAACCGCCTTTCGGCGGCCATCGGGCGGGGCTGTGAAAAAGTAATCGTTGGAAAACTGTTGTGGTGCACTGTATGCCTTCCCCAAACAAACTGCAAGCCAGAATATAACTTAGAGCAAAATCCGAAGCTTTTCCGGGACCGGCTACCGGTGTGCCTGGGCGGCCAGGAAGTCTTCCAGCAGGATGGCGGCGGCAATGGCATCCTGCCGGGTTTTCCACTGCTTTCGTGGAATGCCTTGCTCGCGCAACCAGTCTTCAGCAGCTACAGACGTGAGCCGCTCATTCCAGGTTACGACCTCCACCGGCGTAGCGCGGCGCAGGGCTTCGACAAAGGCCAGAATCTGCGCCGTGGCCTGGTTGGCCGAGCCGTCCGACCGGTAGGATAAACCCACAACACAACGCACCACATGTTCCTTGGCAATGAGCGTTGCTATCCTTGTCACAAGTGACCTGCGTGAGCCAGTTGGCCAGACGGCTAGCGGACGCACCACAAGCCCCAGTTCATCACACATAGCCAGCCCAGTACGCTTCCTCCCCCAGTCCACTGCCAGCGTCCGTTGTGAGGGTGGTAGTCCCGGCAGGCTCTCTTCATGGGATGGAGACATAAGGGGCAAACTCTCCGCAGACATCGTTGGCCCTCACGAGAAAACACCGGAAGGGGTTTTCGCTTTGCCAGCCGGTTCTAACATAAATTGACACTTACCGACGGTCTCACTAGGCTTGCGCGCCCAAAATAGCTTTCCTAAAAGCTTTGATTCCCAACGTAAGGAGTAAACTTCCAATGGACGCAGATTTTCTAGCTCAACAGCGAGAAAAACTCTTGCAGAAGCGACGTGAGCTGCTCATGGCGCTCAACCTAACACCTCAGGAAGACAGCACCGAGGAAGTCAAAGACCCCCTAGATGCTGCTGTGACCTATGCCAACCGTGAGTTGGCTGCACGCCAGGCCGAGCAGTATCGCCAACTACTCCAAGACGTTGAAGACGCGCTCGAACGCATTGCCGACGGCACGTACGGCATCTGTCAGGGTTCGGGCGAAGAAATTCCACGCAAGCGCTTAGAAGCCATTCCCTGGGCGCGCTACACCGCCGCTTATCAGGAAAAAATTGAACGTGGGCTTGTGAGCGAGTAATCGTCACCTTAGCCTCTTTGGGGACTGTTGACCGATGAACGATGTCCCTCTGTCGGCTATTGCTGAAAACGTGGCTGCCGTTCGAGAACGCATGGCAGCTGCCTGTCGGCGCGCTGGACGCCCACTTACCGAGGTTACTCTCATTGCCGTCTCAAAAACGAAACCACTGGTGGACATTCAAGCAGCCGCTGACTGTGGTATCTACGACATTGGGGAAAACCGCGTTCAAGAGGCACTGGCCAAGATCCCTCATGCCCCCCCACAGCTCCGCTGGCACCTTATTGGACATCTACAAAGCAACAAGGCTAAGCCGGCCGTAGAGCACTTCCATCTTATCCACACTGTGGATTCGCTTGCCTTAGCGCAACGGTTGGACCGTCTAGCGCGAGAGCGACAGAAAGTGCAACCGGTCTTACTTCAGGTCAAGCTTGGGGATGAAGCAACGAAATCCGGCGTTGTCCCAACAGCGCTGCCCGCGCTGTATGCTGCAGTACGCACTTTACCCAACCTACATGTACGTGGGTTGATGACCATTCCTCCGTTTTGCCCTGACCCAGAGGACGTCCGCCCTTACTTTCGTCATCTGCGGGAGCTGCGCGACGCCCTGCAATCTGAGTTTCCTTCCGATGCACTCCCAGAACTTTCCATGGGCATGAGCCATGACTTCGAGGTAGCTATTGAGGAAGGGGCAACTCTCATTCGCGTGGGGACGGCCATTTTTGGCTCGCGCTGATTTTAAGTTTCCACTTCTGTGCGCCTATTCTGTGCGCCTAAGAGTTCTCCCAGCACGGCCTTGGGCAATACCTTCAGACAACTCACATGCGCTTGATGATGGCGTGCAACAGTTGGGTGAAGTTGCTAGAAACCTGTTTCCCTACCTCAAGCACGTCATCATGATTGATAGGTTTTTCGAGAACGCCGGCTGCCAGATTTGTAATGCAGGAAATCCCAAGCACCCGCATCCCCATGTGCCGTGCCACAATGGTTTCGGGAACGGTGGACATGCCAACCGCATGGGCGCCGAAGGCACGAATCATCCGAATCTCGGCCGGTGTCTCGTAACTCGGTCCCAGCAGGGCCGCATACACTCCAGACTTGAGCGGAATGCCCAGCCGCGCCGCTTCTTCACGAGCAATCGTCCGATACACTGGATCGTAGGCATCGGTCATATCTGGGAAACGTGGGCCAAAACGTTCATCGTTCAGCCCTTGGAGCGGATTGGCTGCCATGAGATTGATGTGGTCCTCGATGAGCATCAGATCGCCTGGTGCAAGAGAAGGATCAATTCCTCCAGCAGCATTGGTCAGGATCAGCTTTTCAATCCCCAACAGCTTAGCTATGCGCAGGTAAAACGTAGCCTCTTGCAACGAGTAACCCTCATAGAAGTGAAACCGTCCCTGCATGGCAGCAACACACTTGCCATCGCTATAGCCACATACCTGCCGTCCATAGTGACCTACTACCGTTGAGGTAGGAAGGTGGGGAATCAACCGGTAATCTATGTGGGTAGGACGGTCAAGCGTATCGGCAAAAGCACCCAACCCTGAACCGAGCACAACCAATATTTCAGGGATTTCCGGTAGCTTTGACCGAAGAAATTGGGCAGCTTCCAGCGCCTTTTCGTACGTATCTTTCATGTAGGCTTTTTTCAATTAGAGGTTAGGCAAACAGCTAGTTGTCGAGGATAGCACAGCCGCTGGTGGAGAAAACCGTTTGGGTGAAAACGGAGCCACCTCGCATGGCGGTGGAAGCCGTTGCACGAGGCAGCGGATGATCTCGGCGGTGATTGGCGTCAGAAGAACACCATTACGATAATGTCCGGTTGCACACCACAGCCCTGTTAGCGACGTTTCGCCAATGATCGGCAGATGGTCTACTGCCAGCGGACGCAACCCGGCCCACGTTTCGATAAGTGACGCGGCTGCCAAAGGCGGTGCAGTCGCCAACGCCCCGGACAGGAGTGAACAAACCCCTCCGGCCGTGACGGTCTTTTCGTAACCGACATCTTCAACTGTGGCGCCGATGATAAGGCGCTGGTCGCGCCGCGGCACAAGGTACACTTGAGAAGTTCGGACGACATGCCGTAACCGAAGGGAGACCGGCATCTGAAGTGCTACCATCTGCCCACGAATGGGACGTATCACCCGCGCCGGCAGGCCCAGCAAGGCGGACGACATTTGGGCTGCCCAGCTCCCGGCTGCATTGATAACCACTGGCGCCGACCAGCGTTCGTCCCGCACCTCAACGCCTACAATACGCTCTTTCTCGACAAGCAGCGTAAGCCCCTCACTGTGACAGTGGATTGGAACCTGGGCGGCCGCCACGGCGGCGATAAGCGCTTGGGTTAGGCGCCGGTTTTCCACCTGCCAATCATCCGGCAGGTAGAGCGCACCGTAGCTCCGAACCATTGGTTCAAGAATTTGGACATCCGATGGCGGCAACCATTCGGCATGGCATCCAGCGGCTGTCTGCCAAGCCAATTTGGCCTGCAGGGCTTCTACCTCGTCTGGTTGCACCGCCAAAAGCAGCGTACCTGCCGGGCACAGCTCAATATCAATCCGAGTTTCTTCCCAAAGCGCCGCAGCAAAACTGGTGTAGAGGGAACGACTCTTCAGGCACAGGTCAAACAGCGGCCCTGGCGCATCGGCTTCCGCCTGGGGCGCTAGCATCCCGGCCGCTGCCCATGAGGCTTCCCCACCTGGCTGGGCATTGCGCTCGAAAACCGTCACACGCAGCCCATCCTTGGCCAATGCCCGGGCAATGGCTAAACCGATTATGCCACCGCCAATCACAATGGCGTCGCTGGTTTGTGCCATGGGTCATTTCAAGCTGGACATATAGTCCGTGACACGAATTTCACCCCGAATGATCTTCTCCCGTGCGGCTTCAACCTCCCGCAGAAGGTCTTCGGAAACGAGCGGACGGTTATACTCATCCAGCGCATAGCCAATGCCATCGTTTTCTAGGCCATACGTATGGATGCCACCACGAAAGCGTTTTTCGAGGGTTTCCTTGATGATGGTGTAAACGGCAACATCTACGCGCTTGACCATACTGGTTAGCACGAAGCCTGGCTTGATCCAGTTTTGGTTGGCATCTACACCGATCGCCAGCTTGCGGTTCTCCTCGGCAGCATCAAAAACCCCAATACCGGAGTTGCCAGCCGCCTGGAAAACAACATCTGCACCGGCTTCATACTGGGCCTTTGCCAGTTCTTTGCCCTTGCCAGGGTTGTTCCAAGCAGCGTCGGTAATACCAACGAAGTTCTTGAGAACGATAATGTTAGGGTTGACATAGCGGGCCCCTTCCTCGTAGCCGGTAGCAAACTTGCGAATCAGCGGAATATCCATGCCGCCGACAAAGCCGATTTTGCCGGTTCGGCTAGTGCGAGCCGCCATCATCCCAACCAGGAAGCTGCCTTCGTGCTCCTTGAAGACCAGCGATGCTACATTGGGCAGGTCTACAACCGAATCCACAATGGCAAAGCGCAGGTTTGGATATTCCTTAGCAACTGTTGCTATTACCGGCCCCTGAGCAAAGCCAACACCAATAATCAGGTCGTACCCTCGTTCGGCAAAGGCGCGCATACATGGTTCGAGGTTGTTTGGCTCGCCGGGTTCAGCGTAGCGCAGCACAATGGGCAACTCCTGCCTGGCGCGCTTTGCCCCTTCCCAAGCCGCCGCGTTGAAGGACTTGTCATCCTTGCCGCCAATGTCAAAGACTAAGCCAACCCGTAGTTTTCCTTCCTCATCGCGTGGGATATGGCCGCAACCCAGCGTTACACCCCATGTCAGGAACGTGACAAGCAAGGCTCTCCACTGCGCAGGCAGTAGCCTGACCACGCGATGAGATAACTTAGCTTTCACGGCACTGTCAGCACGGCTCATTGCGGTTTGTCGCCAAAGAGCATCGTTGCCAGCTCATCATACGTTCGGTTGAAGGGACAATCAGCCGTGCACTTCCGGCACCACACCCCATCGGTATACTTCTCGATGTTCTGGCGGTTGAAGTAGTAGGGTTTGCTGGCAAAGGTCGAAGCCACCCACTGCCAGGATAGGGCATTCGGAGGTGGATTCCCGTCCAGCAGGTGCGCAAAAAAGAGCTGCTCTCCAACGCTCCAGTGCACCTTGCGGTGGTGGACCAGGTAGGCTGCAAACCACATCCGCGCGTGATTGTGCAGGTAGCCGGTCGTGTACAGCTCACGCAAGATTTCATCCATGCAGACCAGCCCGGTTTCGGCGCGCGCCACATCCTCCGGCAGGGTCATTTCCCAGGCCGGCGGTGAAAACTTGTAATCCTCGATGTCGGCATAAATGCCGTCACCCAGTACGGCATAGACTTCCTGCCAGAACTGATGCCAGGCCAGTTCAAAGACGAACTTGTACACCCCTTCGCCGGTCCGTCCAAAGCGGGCAAAGATGGCATCGCGGACTTCCCGCAGGGTCAGGACGCCGTGGCGAATGTAGGGTGACAGCCGCGAAACATGACCACGGGTTACGTGATTGCGCGAGGTATAGCGCCGGACATCAAAAGCCGCAAGTTGGCGCTCAGCAGCCGTTCGTCCACCTTCAATAGGCGATATCGTTGGCTCGCCGATATAGCACCCCTCCAAAGCTACGGCGAGGTACTCCCGCATTGCCTCGCGTGAACGCCGTGCGGCGTCAAGCTTCATCGTGTACTCCCTTGTTTTCCTGACTGCCGGTAAACTTGCAAGCTGGCCACGTGGGGGGCTTTCTACGCAGCTTTCGGAAGTGCAACCGTAGGCTGTGCCGGCTGGCGGGCCTGCTTGGATTCTCCCTTGAGTAATTCTAAGGCGCGCTTGAGGATGACATCTTCGCTAGGAGGTGCAACCTTTTTAGGGTCCTCCACAGGGGCTTCCGGGGGTAGCGGTGTATCGGCGTCTACATCTGGGATGGAAGGCTCAATAGCAGCCACTTTGACTTCAATGGACGGCTTGACCGGCTCTTCCATAAACGACTTTCCAGTGGCAGGAGCATAACGCCGTGTGGTCAACAATAGTGCCGAGCCATCTCGCAAGGGGAACAGAGTTTGTTCTGATCCGGCCCCAAAAGTTTTCTCTCCGATGATCTCCCCGCGCTGGTGATCTCGAATGGCTGCGGCTACCACTTCAGCCGGCCCAGCCGTAGAGCGATCCGTCAAAACGGCCAGTTTCCCCTCAAAGGTCATCGCACCGGGCTGTGCAAGCAATGTCGTAACGGTGTTGTTAGCGCCAATAGTCCGCGCGAGAACGCCCGACGGGATAAACATGCTGGCCAAAGCAACACCTTCCGACAGTTCACCGTGGGCTGACTCCCGCAAATCAAGGATGAGCTTTTGGGCCCCACGCTGTTGCAGTTGGCGCACCGCCGTCATCACCTGTTCGGCTTTACCTCGTTCAAGTAGCCCAACCTTGATGTAACCCGTGTCCGGGGTCTCCATGCGGGAAACCACTACAGACTGAAACGCGCCGGCTTTGAGAGTTAGCTTCTCACCCTTGGCACGTCCAGGACGCAGAATGGTGATCTCGATAGAGCCACCTTCTGCGGCACTGGTTAGCATCTCCATAACTTCGTAGAGGCTCACATCGCGCGTGGCTACCGTGTTGACATACTCGATAATGTCACCGGTTTTGACACCGGCTTGCGCTGCCGGCGAACCGGGAACAACGGCTAAGACGTAGCCAAACCCAGCGTACTTGGAAACAACCATCCCAAAGGGAACAGCCCTCATGGTTGTCGGCTTGAATCGCCGAACCTGATCCGGCAGCAAGTAGGCACAGTAAGGATCAAGCCCCTCAGCCAGGCCGCGCAGGGCGCCAATGCGCACCTTGCCCATGTCTGGCTCGTCTACATAGTCATTGGCAATGTGCTTGACAACCTCATTGAAGATTTTGAGCTGGACGTAGGGGTTTCCCTTCGCAACGGCGCTGGTACGACGTGCCAGCAAACCGCCAATGACAGCATACAGGGCAAGCGCTGTGGAGAGAGCAACCAGAGTGAGTTTAGCTTTGAACGACATGGGGTTAGGCCTCGGCAGAGTTAGGCGAACGGGGATGCGCAGACGCCAATTTACGGTTGGTCTTTATGACTTCACCATGCACGGCAAACTTATTCCGTGGCAAAGGTCGCATAATACCCCTCGCGGGCATTGACGGTCAGGTTTGGCAGCCCCTTCGGTGGGTTGAGTTTGACTTTGAGCCTTCGCCAGCGCTGCTTTTCGTTGGACTTGAGCCCGGCCGGAAGCGTTGCCAGGTTGGTCGGTGTGTAGCCAATGCCATACTGATGGCGCAGTTCGACAGCAATGCGGGTGATGATTTCCTGCAACTCTACTTGACTGTTTGGGAAAAAGGCCCGCCCACCGGTCAGGCGGGTGATTTCGTCAAGAATGGCCCGCCCCTGCAAGTCAAGCGAAGTGTCATTGAAAGCCGTGGCAATCCCAATGGCGTAAATCTGGACATTGGCTTCGCGCACCAGTTGTCGTACTTCTCGGAAGGTATAGCGGCTGCTGTTGTCCTGCCCATCGCTGATGATAAGCAAGGCACGGCGGCCGTGACGCCCCTCTTTGAGCTTTTCAATGGCAATATACACGGCATCGTACAGCGCCGTTTGCCCTTTGGCCTCTGCCAGCATAACCGCACCGCTAATGCGTTCGGGATTGGTTGTGAAATCTACTAGCAGCCGCGTTTGGTGATTGAAGCCAACTAGAAAGAATTCGTCTTCTTCGTGGCAGGCGTCTAAGAATTTGCGCAGGGCAATGTTGGAGCGGTTGAGCCGCCCGCGCATGCTGCCGGACATGTCAAAGACAATGCCAATGGAAACTGGAGTATCTTCGTCGCTGAAAAACTCGATAGTTTGCTTGACGTTGTCTTCGTATACCTCGAAGTGCTCGGCATCTAGCCCGGTGACAAAGCGCCCCTGCGGATCGGTGACGCTCACGTTGAGCGTCACAAGGTTTGTCGTGGTTTTGACAAGCGGCGGCTCGTCCAGGCGCGGCGTAGCTGGCTGCTGGGCCAAGCTATCCACCTCCCCAACCAGGATGATTAGCAAGGCAACGTACATGATGACAGGCAACCGAATTTGCATGCGTGCCACCCCCATCACCGTAAAGGACCCTTCTCATACAGCGCCTGTCCCGAGACAGAAACACCCTTATCCGCCCGGCAAGGCAGTTCATTGTAAGACTCCGCGCAACAGGCGCGCAAGAAAGTTCACTCAACCTGCGGAGCAACAGCAGCGAACGGGCCAAAAAGGGTTGCTTTGAAAAAATTATCCCCTCAAAGCCTGCACAAAGCGTTTTGTCTTCGGTTTGGAAGTTTACAATGTTCCTCCTCGATGGCTTACCGCACATCTCTGCCCTTATGGTTTTTGACCTTCCTTGTGGTTTTCTACGTGGCCGTGCGCCTTGCTTTAGGCGTAGCGGAATTGCGTAGCTGGTCAGTTGGCTTGTCCTTGAGTTCACACAACCGATTGTGAGCTTTGTCGATGGGGAAAGCCCTGCTTAGCAGGCAGGGATTGAACCGGGTGATGAACCTCTTCAACCCGATGCCCATCCCTGAGAGCTTTTCGGGACTATGCCCGGCCGCAGCAGCTGGCCGAGCTAACGAAAACTCTTCCCTCGATGACTAGAAAGCCTGATAGACAGCCATACCGCATCGAGGTCAAGCTTCTTCCCCCAACGGCGACCAGGTCCAGTTGGTTTTCACTATGGTTTTTTCTTTGTCGTCGAGACAGCGCTTATCGTCGTGCTGTGTACCGGTGTCGGTCTGGCCAGGTGCCGGCTGCGCTGGGGAAATTCCAGAGCCCGGTTGGGAGGGCTCTATCTCCCTTGGCACCCTGTTTGGAAGCGCCCAATCACCATTCCTCCCGCCTTGGAGCGCCATTCCGGCCAAACTCTTACAAACCATTGGGAGCAATGCTGTCGGTTATCTGTGTCTGTGTTTTCCACGTCTATTATCCAACTTTGCCAAAACTGTCCGCATTTCTAAGGCAAGGCTACGGGTGGGCAGCATTGTTTCTCGGAATCCTAAGTGTTGCCAACTTCAGCGCCTGGCCTACCTCTTATGAAGCTATCCGGTGGTTTCACCGTTTGCCGCTCGTCAATGCGCTTTCGCCTGCCCGTCCTATCCTGCTGTGGATTGAGCTAGCGTTGCCATTTGGGCTTTACCTTGGCCGCTGTCCCCAGACGCCAGAGCAGACGCGCTGTCTGAGGCCCTTACTCTCGGCTCGGCGGCAAGAGTTATTCCGCTACCGCACGCAAAGCATCTTACGCTTCAACGGCCTGATTCCCACTTACTCGCCCCCTTGGTTTCTGGGGACAACCTCCTGGGCTTGTTTAGTTTAGGACCAAAGCTCTCAGAAGAGTCCTATACAAAAATCCCTGTTGATGGCAGTTGCCGAGGCGGTAGTCCTGCGGTTGGACAGTGCTCAGCTTGTACGACAGCTTACAGCTGAGACCCGCCTGCAATGCAAACTGGAAGTTGCACACGATCTGCAACAGTGTTTGCTGCCTTCTAGTCCCCCTCGGTTACCTGGATTCGGAAGTGGTCGGGGACTTCTTTCCGGTCAATGCGTGGGTGGCGATTACTATGACTTCCTTTCTCCCCGATGCCCCACCGGTTGGCAGTCGCCATCGGTGATGTCACTAGGCATGAGATTTCATCGGGGTTGATTATGGCCCTAGCCAAAGGTGGACTACACAACCAAGTTTGCAGTGAGGCCTACCCTTCGGCGGTCGTGGTTGCGATGAACCAGCTCATTGCTGTTTCAGGCAGCAAGCGGGACTTTATAGCGCCGACCTACAGCGTGTCATTGACACCACAACCCGAACCGTCGCGCTCGCCAACGCCGGGCAACCGCCCGTTTATCACTACCATGCCAACACTGGTGTTGTTGAAGCTATCGAGCACCACGCCTACCCACCTGGCGTCCGCCGTGACACTACTTCCCGACCCGGTGCATTACGTTATCGCCCTGGCGATACGGTTGTTTTCTATACGGACGGGTTAGTTGAAGCATGGAATGCCAAGGGCGAAACCTTTGAGCGATTGGAAGGACTCCTTGCCTGGTACGGGAAGTCTTCTGCGACGGACTTGCAGGCAACGATTCTCGCCGAGCTACGCACATTTCTCGGTGAGCTGGCGGCCAAGGACGACATTACCTTAAGTTATTCTTCACTTTTTACCTAAACGTCACTGCCCTTGCATAGCATAGAGAAGTGCATGGCATGGGCAGCGCATGCTGCTGACGTTACCCCACGGCTGGGCTTGCACAGCAGTGCATTGCTTCAACCGTTAACTTGCCCTAGACTGAGGCAAATCTTGAGCTGCTTCCGTGCGGATGACCCTTGGTCTGAAGCTCCCGCAGCCTTAGAGAGACAACTGGTAGTGAGTACTCAGAACCTCACGCGAGGCTTGCCAGTACCTCGAGTAGATGGCGTTGAATACCAGCTCTGGCGGAGCCGTAAGTAGCCATGGAACTCTTCAAAAATGTTCGGAAACAGGTTGCCAGCCAGCTCGACCAGAGGAAGCTTGCCCGTGAAATCGAGCAGCTTTCCCAGGCGCTTCATGACAATCCAAACAACGTTGAGGTACTCAAGCGGCTTGCGGAAGCCTATCAGGAAAGCGGTAATGTCGAAGCTGCCGTAAGTCATTTTCTACGGCTAGCAGACGCTTACCGCACCAGCAAGCAGTACGAACTGGCGCTGGTCTTCTACCGCAAGGTAGAACGGATGGTAGAACCTTCCCAGCGGGCCACCATCCTCAAGAACATTGTCAACATTTACTTTGAAACGCGGCAGTTTGACCGGGCTTACGAGTATTCGCGCCAGGTTATTGCCCTCTACCTTGACGAACAGCAACCCGAAGCCGCCATGGGGTTTCTCAAAATGCTGCCGGGCTTCGGGGAAAAAGATGCCGATTACCGTAAAGAGCTGCGTGAAATGATTCAGGAACGCAGCGAAAAGTGGATGCAGGGGGCAAAAGCGACCTGGGTTACTGAAGCTAATCTTAGCCGTCTCCAAAACAAAGACCCCGATGACTTTTCGGACCGCTTAGTTGTCCTTGTCGATGATGAGCCACACGTATTGATGATTCTTGAAAAGATCATCAAGCCTCTCGGCTGCCAAATCATGACGGCAAGCAACGGGCTAGAGGCCCTCAACATTATCAAACAACATCCGCCGTCGCTCATCATCTCTGACCTTATGATGCCCAAAATGGACGGCAGCCAGCTCTTTGCTGCACTTCAAGACGATCCAAACTTGGCAAAGATTCCCTTTGTTTGCCTTTCATCGCGGGCTCAGGAAGAGGAAAAGGTCTCGGCACTCGAGCTTGGTGTTGAGGATTACTGGGCCAAGCCGTTCAGCGTCAAAGAAATCCCGCTTAAGGTCAAACGGATTCTCAAACGTCATCAACCTACGGCAGCCCGGATTGCAGGACACCTATCCCATACCAGCGTTACCGACCTTCTCAACCAGATGGAGCGCGAACGCAAGGAAGGTGTCATCAAGATTGTCACGCCCAAGCAAGAAACGGGACAGATTTACTTCAAAGACGGTGCTGTTGTGGATGCCGAAGCCGGCTCATTCCAAGGACTGACGGCCATTATTCACATGATGCAGTGGTCGGAGGGTAGCTATGCTTTTACCCAGCAGCCGGTCAACCGCCAGAATGTCATCAACAAGCGAGCTTCAGAACTGATTTTAGAGGCCCTGCATCGCTACGATGAAGAACAAAGTCTTTTGGCTTCGCTACCCCCGGCCCATACAGTGGCCAACCTGCCACCGGGCTTCGATGTTTCCTGGCTGGCCGGCTTCCCACAAGAGAAAGTACGCCAAGTGCTAGCGCTAGTCGATGGTAAGCGTACAGTGGGACAGTGTGTAGAACAGGCCCAACATGACATTGACATTCTGCGCGTGTTAGTTGCGCTTTGGGCACCACGCGAAGTTGCCCCTCTTGAGCCACTACCGCCCAGCTCAGCATCACTTCCCACAGCACCTTCTCTGCCAGGGTACCCACCGCCCAGGCCGCCCATGTATCCGCAAAACCAGCCGTCGTACTATGGTGGCGGGGGGCATCTTCCCCTTCCTTCCCAACCATTGCCTCAGGTTCCTTACACAGCGCCACCCCAGGCACCACCATCTTACTTTCCACCGGCGCCGCCAACCTATCCCCCACAGTCGGCACCGCCTCTTTCACCGACTCCCCTACCGACAAGCTACGGTCTGCCCAACTATGGGCAGATGGGCTGGCAAGGGGGCAGCGCTACACCGCCTCCATATCCACCGTCTTATCCCTCTTCTCCGCCAAGCTACGGAACCTCTTCGCTTCAGGCGCCTACGCAACCAGCTTCACCACCTCTTGTGCCTTCAGGCTCGCTCCCTCCAGCCTATGACCCAACCTACATGCCAGAAGCAACCTCTCCCTCACCCTATGTGGGGCCACTCGCTGCCCCGGCCTCGCCATCTTCACCGGCATCGTCGGCTTTTCAGGGAGAATTCCGGGCCACGTTTGCCGACCCAGCGGCTGAAGAAGGACTTGCCCGGCAGCTCTATGACGCTGTTGTGGCTGCCAAACGACAGTGTGGTGAATCAATCCAGGATTTCACATTTGCACGGTTTCACCAGATTCTGTGCGATCAGTCAGCAAAAATCAAAAACCAACTCAAGTGTACTCACATCTCGTTTTCTGTTTCGATTGATAATGGGCGCGTCAAGTTCATTGCCAAGGGTCTTTGATGGCATAGTGAGGTCACTGCACGTCTCAGAATGAGCCGTCGAATTCTGATTGCCGACGACCACGTTCCAACCCGCCGCGCTCTGCAAGCCTTCTTGCAGCAACAGGGGTTTGAAGTTTTAGCCGTTGGTAATGGCGATCTAGCTGCGCGCCGGGCAGGCGAGATGAATCCTGACCTAGTCGTGCTAGATGTGCTGATGCCCGGAAAAACCGGCTATGAGGCCTGCCGCCACATCAAGCAGGTACTCAAGCTGGAACTTCCGGTACTGATGATTTACCACGACGGTGAACCATTTGATCGGAACGAAGCCTTGCGCGTTGGCGCCGACGAAACCCTAGTCAAGCCGCTTGACCCTTTTGCCCTTCTCGAGACGATTAATGCCCTCTGGCGCAAGTACGGACGTGCGCCGATCTCTGTTGAACCAGCAGAACTTGTGGAGGAAGTCCGGGAAGAAGATGTAGAAGCCGTTTTTGGCAGCGGGCCGCCTTCTGATCCATCACTTACTGCACCCCCATCCGACCCGTCCAGTAGCTTGTCAGTTGCCCAAGAGTCATCCGGGGCGCACCAACCTGTTCAAGTAACGCCAGAACTGCGAGAACCAGAACAAACCACGCCCCGCACCTCCCAAGAGGACGAAAGTATCCCCTTGGCAGCGGAGGAACCCACTCTCTCTAGTCCGCCTTTGCCGGTGTCCCCCCTATCGGAGACAGCTTCGTCGGAATCCGCAGCGCCTTCCCGGACGCCTACCATCGAGCTGCCTGATCCTTACTCTGTTGTTGCCGCAGGAGAGTACGCAGCGTACTTTAGCGAAGCGCCGGTCGAGCCACCAACCGAAGCTGTTTCCGAAGCATCCCCTTTAGTGTCGAGCTTCTCCAACGAACTGTCCGACGAAGTCACGATCAAGCAGGATATTCCCTTTACCGATCCTTATCCATCGCGGAACATCTTTGCTCCTATCCCCACGCAGACAAGCAATGACATCAGCTTTAGCGTGCCAAACCGGATTACCTCGGAGCTTTCTCCACCGGACCCTACGGCCGGGCTGAGTATTCACTTTGATACTAGCAATGCTGCCGTCCATATCGGCGGACTCTATGAGGTTACAGAAGTTGAACTGCCTGAGCATGCTACCCAGGAAATTCCATCAACTCCTATCTTCTCCGAACCAACTTCTGAAACCCTTGATGAAGCAGATGTCCCTGTGGATGGCCTGCCGACCGAAGAGCTACCGGCAGAAGAAGTCGCCCTGCTTCAAGAAACAGGAACCGACATTCTGGCAAATGCCTTTATTGTTGCCGTAACTCCACCGGCGGCTGAACACACCGTAGAAGTTCGGACAGCCACCTGCCCACACTGTGGCGGACAGGTGCTAGAAAGTGACATTCTTTGTCCCCACTGCGGAGAAATGCTGTAAGGAAGCACTGGACTAGACCCCTCAGAAGCCTCACTCGAACAGGCTGTCCACAAAGTCCTCTGGTGAAAACACTGTCAGGTCGTCGAGTTGCTCGCCGGTGCCAACATAGCGGATAGGCAGCCCCAGCTCCCGTGCAATCGCCACGACGATGCCACCTTTGGCGGTTCCGTCGAGCTTGGTCAGCACCAGGCCGGTTACGGGAACAGTCTTGGCAAACTGGCGGGCCTGTTCGAGTCCATTCTGTCCCGTGGCTGCATCCAGCACTAGCAACACCTCATGAGGCGCTTGTGGCACTTCACGCCGGGCAATTCGAGACATTTTTTCCAGCTCATTCATCAGGTTGACCTTGTTGTGCAAACGGCCGGCTGTGTCCACAATCACTACGTCAGCTTGGCGTGATTTGGCCGCCTGAAGGGCGTCATAGACGACAGCAGCAGGGTCTGTTCCTGGCTTTTGTTGGATGACCGGAATTCCCACCCGTTCGGCCCAGATGGTCAACTGGTCGGCGGCTGCTGCCCGAAACGTGTCAGCAGCACACACGATTACTTCATTGCCTTCACGCTTGATGAGATAGGCCAGCTTAGCAATGGTCGTTGTTTTTCCAACCCCATTGACCCCAACGACCATGATTACATAGGGGCGAATGTCGGCTGGAATATCAAGCTCTGAACGAACAGCACGCCCAGAAATGGACTTGGCCGGTGCTTTTAGTAGCGCTAGCAGTTCCTGGCGCAACACCCGCTTGAGTTCATCGGTGTCGTTTAGCAGCTTCCGGTCTACCTGGGTGCGGATTTTCTCAATCAGGTCGAGTGTGGTTCGGACGCCAATGTCGGCTCCAATCAGAATTTCTTCCAGTTCATCAAGCACTTCCGGGCTGATAACCTTCTTGCCCCGCACAAGGGTATCAAGCCTCCCCACAAGGTTTTGTCGAGTCCGTTGAACGGCTCGTTTCATCCGCAGCAAGAAGGTCTCGCGCGTTGGTTCAGCAGCAGGTGCCGATAGTGCCACGGGCATCGGAGTGGAGCTGGGCTGAACCGGCTGAACCGGCATCTCACTTGGCGAGGAAACCGGCGCTGGCTTATCACCTGTTGCTGGCCATCCAAACCAACGGGAAAGCAAGCCACGGGGAGCAGGTTCAGTCACCACTTCTGGCTCGGGTGTCGCTTCAATGGCCGGTGTCGGCGCGGCTGACCGGGCAATGATTGGAGGCTCGACCGTTGGTGAAGCCAGGATCTCACCTGGGGGTGCCACCGGCTGAGACGGCACTATTGTGGATGGTGCAGGTTCGGCAGCGTCCGGTTGCGACGCCAGTTCTGTCGCTTGGGGCCCCGTGGGTTGGGACGATGGCGTTGGAACCGGCGCACCCCCAAAGAGTGTTGTTAGGCCAGCACGCTCGGCAGGCGTTTCATTTTTCTTCCGTCTCCAAAACAGCATGGCACTCCTTTGTCAGCACCAATTCGCCCAAGCTATAAGCGAGGTATTTCTGGAGCTTCCCGTGGCGCAGAAGGGCGCAAGGGGGGCTTGGGTGGTGATTCATCCGTGACAAACGACGGTTTTTTGACCGTTGACCTCGGAACGATGGGCTTGTTTTCCTGCCCGTTGGCATTTTGTTGCTGCGCGCGTTTTGCCAACTGAGCCTCTTCTACGGCAGTTTGTCCGGTGGTTTCCTCTACGAGTGTTCGCTCACGACGTGACTTGGTTGGCTTATCCTCGGGTTGGGGTATTTCTCGTCCAGTAATGGCCTGCTTTGCCGAAGAAGTTGCTGTATCTTCCATCAAAGCAGCAATGCTGTTTTCAAGCTCTTTGTGTTCTTGGCGATCACGCTCTGCCTGGAGTTTTTCAAGCTCGGCGTCAGGCGGGGGAGGCTCACCAAAGGTCTCAAGGGGTTTGCCGCGCAGATAGACCTTCATAAATTCAATCCACACCGGCAAGGCGGCTTGGCTCCCGGTTTCACCTTTACCAAGCGTTCGTTTTTCGCCCGGATAGCCAATCCATACTCCACATGTTATGGACGGCGTATAGCCAATAAACCAAGCGTCGGTCCAATCGTTGACAGTGCCTGTTTTGCCGCCAATCTGGCGCTTGTTGAGATCACCTTCTGCCACTGTGCGGATTTTGGTGGCTGTGCCGCCATCAACCACACCGCGCATCATATCCACCATCTCGGCTGCAACGTAAGCAGAAATCACCCGCGTCTCGTGCTCGGTTTCATCCCGGTCGAAGTCAAACAGGGTACGTCCATCGTAATCCAGAATCCGCCGGATCAGATGAGGCTTAGCCCGTTTTCCCTGATTCGGAAACACTGAGTAGGCCGACACCATCTCGATAAGGGGGACTTCGGTAGCACCCAGCGCCGAGGGCAGGTAAGGTGCCATAGGATTGGTAATCCCAAATCGCCGCACCATTTCTGCCCCCCGCCGAATGCCTACACTGGCTAACAACCGAACGGCCGGGATGTTGCGTGACTTAGCCAGCGCTGTACGCAATGGAATAAGCCCGGTAAATCCGCCATCATAGTTTCGGGGTACCCAGTTACCAGCCTGAAATGGGGTATCTGCAATTAGATCGTCAGGTGTCCACCCGTTTTCAATCGCGGCTGTGTAAATAAAGGGCTTGAAACAGGAACCGGTCTGCCGATTGGCCTGGGTGGCATTGTTGAACTTTGACAGGGAAAAATCATACCCTCCAACCATTGTCTTGATCTCGCCGGTCCGCACTTCGAGGCAAATCAGGGCTCCGGCCACGGCCGGAACCGAGCGCAGCTCTACTTGGAGCACCCCGTTGGAAGCGGGTGCAGTAGTTGCCGAGGTGGATTCGCCTTGTTTCTTGCGCCCCGGCGATGAAGCTGGCGTAGGCGGCGGTGGTGGAGTGTCAATCACCGGATCAAAAGCGCTGTTGCGTGGCGCGCCGCTTTTGATGAGAAACATCGGCAGGTCGCCTTCTCGCAAAGGACGGTCCGGCGGAAACGTAACAGTCGCCCGATATTTGCCGAAGGAAACTTCGGCAGTTCGTCCCGTAACGCGCGTCACCAGTCCGTGCAGGTACATGCCGTTGAATGGCTCATAATTCCACTCCGGGTGCCGGTAAGCGGAAAGGTCTTTGCCTTTGAGCTCATCTAGGACGTTTGGGATGGGAGCATCGCGCCGACCACCGCCGTGGCGCTCTTCATACCGGTGCAGCCCCCACCGAACGGCATTGACGGCTTGAATCTGTGCCGGAGCATCAATGGTGGTGATGACCTGCAACCCACCGGTGTGGGTCCCCCGAGTCCCGAAGCGGCTTTCGAGTTCACGGCGGACCTCTTCGACAACGTAAGCAAACGGCCCACTGGTGTTGAGTTCCCGCGCCGAAGTGACGTTAAGCCTCAGGTCGGTGGCTTTGGCAGCTTCCGCCTCGGCGGCTGTGATGTAACCCGCTTCAAACATGTTCGTGATCACAAGGTTGCGCCGCCGCTTGGCTTCCTGTGGACGCAAAATGGGCGAGTAACCGGAAGGGGCCTTGGGAATCGCCGCCAGCAGGGCGCATTCCTCAATCGAGCAGTCCTTGATGGATTTGCCAAAGTAGTACTGCGCGCCAGCTTCAACGCCATACGCGCCCCCACCCAGGTTGATCTGGTTGCAGTACAACTCCATGATTTGCTCTTTGGTGTACTGCCGTTCAATTTGCAGCGCCAGGATGGCTTCCTGAATTTTGCGTTCGAGGGTTCGCTCCGGCGACAGAAACAGAATCTTGGTCAGTTGTTGAGTGAGCGTTGAGCCCCCTTCCACCGTGCGTCCGGCAAGGAAGTTCTTCCAGGCAGCTCGGGCTAAGCCAATCGGGTCTATGCCCCAGTGGTACTCAAAGCGGACATCCTCAATCGCCATAATGGCCTGGCGCATGCGCAGCGGTATTTCTTCATAGGAGAGTGGAACCCGCCGCTCCAGCGCAAACTCCCCGATCACCGTACGTCCATCATCGGCGTAGACGCGCGTCACCACATTGGGTTGGAAGTCTGCCAGCGCAGCTACTTGCCGATAGCTCTCTGTAGTGGCAAACCATTGCAAAAACAAGAGCATGCTCAATGCCCCCAAGACTGCCGAAATCACTAGTGACAGGGGCAGCATGGACCAACGCCACCATGGAGGCGCTCCCAGACGCACAGCAGTCGCCTGCAACCTGGCAAGATATGGCAGATTAGGGGCGTTTGACATAAGGTGCTCCATAGGCTAGGGATAGGCTACCTTTGAACGATTATTCGTGAGTCCTCCCGGTTGTGCAATCTAGTCCCCATGACTTTCGTCCTTTGAAAGGCGAAGGCGTGTGGGAGTCGAACCCACCCATCCGCGCTGTCACGCGGATGCAGCGAATTTGAAGTTCGTGACGGCCACCGGACCGCATGCGCCTTCGCAGAGTTGGCGGCTTCCGATTGGAAAGCCCTCACAGAAGCTGGACGGCTGCAACCCCTTGCTCCGTCGCCATTATTACCATCCCCTGCACCACGTGGAGCGCTGAAAAGATGCGCTCAGAAGCAAGTTGCCATCGTGCCACAATACGCCCGTCCGGCGCATGCACCACCGTAATTTCCCGGTCGTCAAGGGCAGCTACAACCAGCGTGGACTCTGTCAACCAGGCAGGAGGGGAAACCAACCGCCCTGCCATCTGCTGCCGCCACCGCAGTTCACCGGTTTTTGGGTGAAAGGCATAGAGAAAGTTGTCATACGAGGCAATAAGTACTTGGTTTTGACTAACAATTGGCGAAGCTAGGACAGCAGCGCCGGTCCGTCGGCGCCACTGACAGCGCCCGTCGGCACGGCGCAGCGCTATTACTTCTCCTCCTGTTGTTCCGCAATACACCAGTTCCTCACTGGCGGCTGCCGGTCCGGGAATAGCGCCTAGCTTGGATGACCACAGACAGCGGCCGTCTTCGGCGCGCAGCGCCCAGAGTGCACCAGTTACCGTACCAACAAACACCACTCCCCCAGCACACGCGAGATGCTCTGTAAAATTCCCGCCAACGGACCAGCGTCGAGAAAAGTCCTGCCGGTCAAGGGCCGCAATCTCGGTTGTCCCGAGCCGGACATAGAGCCGGCGGCCATCACTCACCACCTGCGAAGTGATAGGCGCTGGCAGGGAGACCTCCTGACGCACGACACCTGTTGTCATGTCGAGCAAGCGGACAATACCGCTAGGAAATGCACCATCCGCAACTGGACCAGAGGCGCAAGCCAGAAGCAGGTTTCCTAAGCGATACAATTTTGCTGTGGTCGCTACGCCAGGGGCGCTTTCCCACAGTCGTGTACCATCTCGCCGCGCCAAGGCTACGACTTTCCCATTGCGTAGCGGAACATACACAGCATTTTCCGTCACCAGTGGGGTCTGTCGTGCGCCGTCTGGGTCCAGGTAGTGCCATGTCGTAGCCAGTACTGTTGGAGGAACTCCTAAGCGGCCGTTGAGGGGCGGGACCGGAGGCCAGCGCGAACGTTGCCGGGCAACTGCTCCTTGATTCAGAACCCAAACCAAGCTCATCACAAGGGCAAGGCTGCAACCCCACCAACTGTCGGTCAGAACCTTCATGCTTTCAGTCAAAATTCCCATGGCGACCGGCACCACCAACAAAGCGTTGGGCACCAGCTTGTGCTTCCCCCGAAGCAATCACGGCCATTCCGCGCTGAAATTCGTTCCGTAGGGCTCGCTCCCAATCCAGTTCGGCCTGCTCATACAGCGACTGGCGGTCACTGCGCAGGCAAGTCTGGGGAAAGGTAGCGATGGTGTGCGCCAACGCCAAAGCGGTCTCGAGTGCTTTGCCTTCCGGACACATGCGGTTGATAAGCCCGATGGCCAAGGCCTCTTCGGCTGTAACCGGGCGGCCTGTCAGAATCAAATCCATAGCCCGCCCAAAACCGATGAGCCGGGGCAGGCGAACCGTTCCACCATCAATGAGAGGAACCCCGAAGCGGCGGCAAAACACACCAAACACAGCCGTTTGCGCGGCTACGCGCAAATCACACCACAGGGCCAGTTCAAGACCACCGGCCACGGCATACCCTTCGATGGCAGCAATCACCGGCTTTGAAAGCCGGCGGCGGGTCGGACCCATTGGCGCTAAACCGGTTTCATGCAAATCACGCCTCGCCCCGGCAGCAATTGCCTTGAGGTCGGCCCCAGCACAGAAGTGGCCGCCGGCACCAGTCAGTACGGCAACTGCACAGGCATCATCTTCTTCGAAGCGTTGGAAGGCGGCATCCAACGCTGCCGCCGTAGGATCGTCCACTGCATTGCGCACTTCTGGGCGCTGCAAGGTTACGACAGCAACCCCGGCTTGAAATTCATACGTGACGGTTTCCATACCCGCATTCAGGAGACCTTGCGCAAAGCTACGGGAAGGGGATGGGAAGCTTCTGGGAGAAGAGGAACAACCTCTGCCGGTTTGGTCTTGGTCTTCGCAGTGGTTTGGTAGCGGGAACGGGCTTCAAGCCATTCGGCTGTGATGCGCCAAGTTCTCTCTGCCCGCGAGCCAATCAGCATCCCCAAGTGCCCTCCTCTGACAAACCGCACTGTCACATCCGTGGTCGTCAACTTCTGGGTCACGGCGGTGACGGCTGCTGGCGGCACAAGCCGATCCTCACGGCTGGCCAGAACAAGTGCAGCGGCCCGGATGCGCCCATAGTTGACCCGCCGGCGACCAATAGTAAAGCGGTCGTGCATTAGCTCATTGCCCAGGACAAGGTTGTGCAACAACTGCCGGAAAGCAGCTTCTGCTAGGTTGACGTACTCCAGGTAGCGGCCGCCGTCTGGGCGCAGTGACGAGGCAAAGTCGGGATCGCTCAAGCTTCGCCAAAACTCCACTGGGTGACGCAAGATGGCATCCGGGTGCAGCAGGTGGAAAGAAGCATTGCAGACGGCTGCAGGAATGTAGCCGTACATAGCGGCTAACATTTCCAGCGGTTGGCGCGAAACCCCTGCCAAAATCCGCTGAAGTGGCATGGACGAAAAATCCGTTGGTGTTCCAATCGTTACGATGTTGCGAATGCCGGAATACGGATGCAATGCAGCATAGCAGTTTGCGAAAATCCCCCCCAAACAATACCCAACTAGCGATAGCTCGGTGGCACCCGTTGCCTGTTTGACCACGCGCACCCCTGTGTGGACTCGGTGTTCGATGTAGCGCCCCAACGACAAGCGCCGATCACGCGCCTGTGGTTTCCCATAATCGAGCAAAAAGACATCGTAGCCTTGTTCCACTAGGTAGCGTGCTAGACTGCGTTGCGGATGAAGTTCAAAGACATCAGCCGTTACCATCAGCGGTGGCACGAGCAACATCGGAAGCCGCCGACGCAAGCGACGCAACGGAAGGTAATGTCGCAGCTTGAGGGTTGGGGCATCCAAAAGCAGCTCGTATTGCAGCGGTCGCACCGTGCGCGGACGAGACCAAGGACGCTCCGCGTAGCCATTTTCGTAAAGCGGCCCTGTCGGTTCGCCAAATAAAGTGGTAAACAGGCGTTCGGCAAGCAGCAGTGACATCACACAATCCAAACTGGTTTCTCAAAGGTCAATGCTTACTTTAAACCAGACCCATGAAAAATCGGCAACTCCGGCAGAGGCGTCACCAATACTTTCTGCTGCTGCGGTGCATCTTTGGTGGTTCTCCCTACGCCCCACAGACTGCCTTGAAACTGCCATAGCCTTGCTGAGTCATGACGAGCAGCAGCGGGGAGGCCGCCTGCGGCATCCACTAGCCGCGCAGCGTTTTTATCTCGGACGTGCCATGCTGCGCATTATTCTAGGTGAGTATCTCCACCTACCCCCACAACACCTTCAGTTTGCTTACACGAGTAACGGCAAGCCCTATGTGCCAGAAGCCCGTCACATAGCGTTTAGCTTGGCGCATGCAGGCGAGGTTGGCTTGCTTGCCATTGCTTGTCAACGCCGGGTTGGGGTGGATGTGGAGCTGACTAACCGGCCAACCAACTGGCAGCATCTCGCCCGGCGATGTTTACCTGCTCCGGCATATCAAGCCTTCCAGGCCTTGCCGGACCAACTACAAGCGATGTCTTGGCTTTGGGTTTGTCACGAAGCCTTTCTCAAAGCCCGTGGAGAAGCTAGCCTACGCCGACTGCTGCGGATTGACCTTCCTTGGCATGAGACTTGCACCGGTTATGCTTCCCACTTCACCATGCAGGACGTTCTTGGACAGACCTGGCTCGTAAGAGATGTCTCACGTGAAGGCACCCGTGCCGCACTCGTCGTCGAGGGTGTGCCGGATGCCGACGTTGAGATTAGCATCTTTGACCGACGGTTAGAGCAGCGCCCGCTGCCGTAGCCTCCCTACCTTATGAACCCCCTATACACGCGCCTTCTCAACCTTATTGTCTCGCGGCTTGTTGTTGTTTCGATCCTGCTTGCGCTCGCCGTGACCATGGCGCGCGCCGATACTTTGTGGGGCAACGCTAACATCAATCCCCAACCCTTGGTCTTGCTGGTCGTCGCCGTAGGTTTCCTTTCTGTGGTGTATTTTGCTTGGCTGCGAATGTCCGAGCAGTACCTTTGGCAGGCCTACGTCCAGTTGCTGGGGGATGTTCTATCTGTCACCTGGCTTACCTATCAGATGCGTGACTCAGCGTTCCCACTTGCGCCGCTTTATCTGGTTATCATTTTTGTTGCGTCCATGATCCTGCCTCGCCTAGGGACAATTGCTATTGGCGTCAGTTGCGCCGCTGCTTACGTAAGCTTGCTTTTGTCCTTTAAGATGGGGCTTCTCGTCGGCGGCTATGCCATCGTCGAGCAAAGTGAGCGCTATCTGCAAAATAACCCCTTGCTATATGTCGTCGCGATTTTGGCGCTAACTGTCCTGGGCGGACAGCTTGCCGAGCGCCTGCGGCGTAGTGACGCGGCACTGGAAGCTACGATTCGTGACCTAGCACAACTGCGCGCACTCAACGAACGCATCATTGAAAGCGTCAAAAGCGGACTGGTGACTGTGGATTTGCAGGGTAACATCATCACCTTCAACCGTGCTGCCGAAGAAATTACTGGCTACCGCGCCCAAACTGTACGTGGCAAGCATCTACGAGAGGTTTTCGGTGATCTCGACCGGCAGTTTGATCTCGGTGCGGTCTTAGATACCCCTTCAGCGAACAACCCAGAACAATTCTGCCGGTTTGAAACCGACTGCTTGGCAGCCAATGGGCGTTCTCTGCATCTCGGCTTTGCTGTCTCTCCACTTACAAGCGAGGCAGGTGAAGTCACCGGTTACGTTTTTTCCTTTCAAGACCTGACAGAAATTCTCAAGCTTGAAGAGGAAATCCGCCGTCAAGATCGGCTGGCAGCGCTGGGCAAAATGGCAGCTGGCATTGCTCACGAGATTCGCAATCCTCTGGCTGCCATGCGCGGCGCCATTCAGATGCTTCAAGCCGATCTCTGCCTCGACGAAGATCAAAATAGACTCATGCGGATTGTCCTGCGTGAGTCTGACCGCCTTAATCGAACCATCGAAGACTTTCTCAGGTACGCCCGCCCAAAACCACTGCAACTGACAACCGTTCAGCTTGACCGCCTCATCAATGAGACGGTTTCCCTGCTGCAACACAGCCCAGAGATGCGGGCTGACCACCACATCACGATCAAGTCACCACCAGACCTGCCAAGCATCACAGCCGATAGCGACCAAATCAAACAAGTTATCTGGAACCTCGCTCGAAATGCTCTTCAGTCCATGCCGCAAGGTGGTGAACTCCATATCGTACTCAAACCACTGGATGACCAAATAGAAATCCGACTGATGGATACCGGAACAGGCTTTCCCCCTGAGACTCTGGAACGTCCCTTTGAGCCGTTTAACTCCCGTCGAGAAGGGGGCACCGGGCTTGGACTGGCAACCGTCTATCAAATCGTCTCCGATCACGGCGGGCAGGTCTTTATTGGCAACCGGACGGACGAGGTTTGCGGGGCGGAAGTAAGGGTCCTTCTACCAAAAGAGGCCAAAGCTCGCCTATGGCGTGAACAACACTCCCAAGACTCACGGTTGCAACGGCGACGGACGCCAACCGGTTTGTCTGTTTCTTCTAGCTTTTCAGACGCCACAACCGCGCGGATCAATTCGACCGAACGGCACGTCTCAACATCTTAACTTCCGCCGATTGTCACTTACATGGATGCCTTGGCAGGTTGTCAGCCTAGCCGGGGTTTCAAAACTTGGGGCAGAAAACGCAGGATGTCAGAAGCCACCAGTGAACGTTCGCCCAGTGCTTCCTTGGCTAAGTCGCCGGCTTTCCCATGCAGGTACACAGCCGCCAAGGTAGCTTCGAGTGGCAGGTGAGGGGTCTGCGCGAGCAGTCCTGCCAAGATACCGGTCAAAACATCTCCACTACCTCCGGTGGCCATCCCGGCGTTGCCCGTTGGATTGATGTACACATCCCCTTCCGGCGTTGCAATGAGTGTGTAGTAACCTTTGAGCACCACAAAGAGATGATAGGCAGTGGCGAGGCGGCGGGCTGCACCAACTCGCTCAACCAAAACATCATTGACGGATACCCCAAGCAGCCGCGCCATCTCTCCCGGGTGGGGCGTCAGAATGAGTGGCCGTTCCGGCGTGCCACGTCCGGCCTGCCATGGTGCTAAGCAGTTAAGAGCGTCAGCATCGAGTACTGTTGGGGACTTGCCTTCCTGGACAATCCGTTGCACCAGATGACGCACAGTTGGGTCAGTTCCCAATCCGGGCCCAATGGCGCAGACCGTATGCTGATTTGCTGCTGTAAAACCGATGCGCAAGCCATCTTCGGTCAGCCGACCGTGGCCGTCGTCCGGTAATGCCAGCGTCATGGCTTCTGGCAGGCACTGACCAACAAGCAGGGACTGCGCGCTAGCCGGAGTAGCGATTGTCAGCAAGCCTGCTCCGGCGCGCATCACACCCTCGCCAGACAGGGCAGCTGCACCAGTCTTCCCACGCGAGCCAGCAATCAGCAGAACATGCCCAACGTGACCTTTGTGAGCGTCTGGCATTCTCCGGGTTTGCTCCAGGTATGACTGCACCCCATCTTCAGTAACGAGAAACAACGACGCCCGGTGATTCGGTGTAGCGCGCAGCAGCAGCTCCGGCGAGCCGATGTCCACTATCCGCAGTTTTCCGTTAGCATGCCCGGCTGGTGGCAGTACGTTGGCAACTTTTGGAGCCGTAAAGGTTACGGTTAAATCCGCCACAACGTGGGCTCCTACCGGGTGAGGCGAATCGGCTGCCAGTCCCGAGGGTATATCCAGAGAACAGACCGGAACGTACTGGCGAGTGCTGTTGAGATACTCCACTACCTTGACAAACACTCCTTCTAGTCCACGTGCTAGTCCCGTCCCAAACAGGGCATCCACATGGAGGTTAAAGCGCGAGGTGCTGTGCTGAAGCAGTGCGGCAAATTCGCTTTCCCCTTGGAGTTCTACGAGGCGAATCTGTGGTGACACCTGCGCTAACTGCGCCACGATGTCAAAGTTGACGCGCGCATCGCCGCGTGCTGTTTCACGCCTGCCAAACAGCAGGACTTCAACATGTGCACCGCGCATCCAGAGCTGGCGTGCGACGGCTGCACCGTCACCGCCATTGTTCCCTTTGCCGCAAAAGACCCGGACGCGCCGCCCTCGCATCGGCCCAAATTGCTGCTCAATGGCCAAGGTTGCCCCAACAGCAGCATTTTCCATCAGCAGCAAACTGGGAATCCCAAACTGCTCGGTGGTAAGCCGATCCACTTCGGCCATGTGGGCTGCAGAGAGAATAGGTTGCACGACAGTTTACCTACCTAGGAAGAACTTCCCTGGGGAGAAACTCCCCGCAGCTCGGCAGCAATTTCACGCGCAATGATCTTGGCGCGCTCTAGGGCTTCAGGGGCCAGCGAGACGGCTCCGACTACCGCATGCCCGCCGCCGCCATACCGCTCGCAAATGCTGGCAATATTGTGCTCGCGCGGATGGCCACTCCAGGGATTGTACCCAACCGAGACTTTTGAACGGTATGCCCCGCGGCTTACGCTAACGCTGTAGCGCGCTTGAGGATACAGCCAGTAGGCAATGAACTTGTTGTAACCCTCAATGTCATAGTCGGTCAAATCAAAAAACACAACCCCATCTTCGCACTCCCCAACTTGACGGAAAATCTCAATAGCGCGCTCATGACGCGCTCGAATTGGAGCTAGTGCTGCCTGGACTTCCGGTTCGGCAGCAACTTCGGCCAGGGAGCGTACCTGTAATGCCCGAACAATGGCTTGCCGTAGCCGCGAGTCCTTTGACCCTTCCAAGACAAGTGTAAGCTGCATTGCCGGAGCGCTCAGATCAATGGCCGTTTTGGCATCTGGGTATTGTGCCCCATCAATGATGTCTGCCCAGTGGATCAGCTCGGCCAGTTCTGGTAGCTCCACGCCAAAACGGTCCCGCGCAACGTCGGCGATGAATTTCGTGCATGACTTGTAACTCGGATCAAAGAATTTCTTGCCACTTGTGTCGGCGCGAAATAGCGCTTCATCTACAACGGTCAGAAAGGCACTCTGGTGATGATCAAACCACCAGGTCACTTTTTCACTTGGATGGAACTTGAAATCCAGAATGGCGTGTTCATCAGCGTCGAACTGGATGTCACCAAAACTTCCACCCGGACGGTGCATGAGGCCGACATAAATAAACTCTGCCTGTGCTTCAAAAGCCCGCCGGTAAAAAGAGGCAAACACAGCAGCCGAGCAAGCACCATCAAAACAATGATCGTGGTAGAAAATCTTGACCCTCATGACACATCAGCACTGAGACCACCCCGGAAACAGCTTATCTCTAAGGCTTCCTGCAATAAGCCGGTGTACACGGGTTTGGTTTCACAGAGCATAGTAGTCACCTGACAGTTCAACGTAGGCCACACCTGGCACTCGTTCAAGCTCAGCCAGACGTTCGCGCGGCACAGTGCCAGTAACTTGACCGAGCGCTGTCAACCGGCGTGCAACCGTCAGTCCTGCTGCCTGCAAATTCGCCACAACTTCGGCAAAGCGTTCCCGGTAACTTTCAGCCAGCCCAACCACCACGGCAACAGAAGGAGAAGAAGAAGTTGACATAGAACCACCTTGAAAAGGGAGATACTCCACGCTTGAGCTAAATCACCATCATGACCGAAATGTAGCATTTCGGCGACATACCTTTTTCTGAAAAGGCGGTCTGGCAAGGCAAGGCGGCTTGCCGAAGAAAGCCTGAGATAGGCACAATCGCCGTTTCTGTGTCAGTAACACAAAACCCACATGTGGCCTGTTTGGAGGTATGCTGTTTCGCTTTGAAGAGGTTTACAAAAGCTACGGCGGGCACGAGGTTCTGCAAGGCGTAACATGCCAGGTCAATCCAGGTGAAAAGGTCGGCCTGATTGGGCGTAATGGTGCCGGCAAATCCACTATGCTGCGGCTGCTGTGCGGGCTGGATCAACCTGACCGGGGGCAAATCATTCGTGCCACCAACCTGTCCTTCGCACTTTTAGAGCAGCACCCCCAATTCCCACCAGAAGTGACCGTGCTGGAAGCTGCCCTGAGTGTGTTCTCTCCACTCCAGGCGATAGAGCGCGAGATGCGCCAGCTTGAACACGCCATGGCTGAGCCAGGGCAGCCTCCAGACCACCTTGCCGCCCTGCTTGAACGCTACAGCGAACTCCAGCACCGCTTTGAAGAACAGGGTGGGTTCACCTACCAGGCCCGTGCCGAAGAAGTGCTGCTCGGGCTTGGTTTTACCAAGGCGGACTTTGCCACCCGAGCCGTCCATCTCAGCGGCGGCCAGCAGGGGCGTCTCCACTTAGGCATGCTACTGCTGCGGCAACCCGACATTCTGCTGCTCGACGAACCGACCAATCATCTCGACCTGCGCGCTATCGAGTGGTTAGAAGAATTCCTGACTAACTATGCCGCTGCCTACCTGGTCATTTCCCATGACCGCTTTTTTCTGGACCGAGTCACAACTCGCACCATCGAACTTGATCGCGGGAAAACAACTTCTTACACAGGTGGCTTTACCGAATATGTCGCCAAACGCGATGCCTTGCGTGCTATCCAACAGCGACACTACGAAAAACAACAGGAAGAGATTGCCCGCCAGGAAGAGTTTATCCGGCGTAATATTGCCGGGCAGAAAAGCAAGCAGGCCAAGTCGCGGCGTAACCTGCTTGCCCGTATGGAGCGCATCGAAGCGGCCACGGTGGATGCCCCGCGGGGCAACTTTTCGATGAAGCATGTACCACGTTCAGGCGAATGGGTTCTTACCCTAGAAGACCTTCGTGTAGGGTATGAAGGACAAGCTGTTGCTGGCCCCTTCAACCTGGTTGTCCGCCGGGGCGAAAAACTAGGTATCGTCGGGCCTAACGGCGCCGGCAAGACAACCCTGCTCAAAACACTACTCGGCATCCTGCCGCCGGTCACCGGCACGCTGCGCTGGGGAACAGGCGTCAAAACAGCCTATTACGACCAGCGGCTGGAGTCGCTGACCCTGACCAACACCATCTTTGCTGAACTTCAAAGCCTTAACCCGTCGGCTACTGAATTCGAGCTGCGTTCATTCTTAGCCCGGTTTCTGTTCACCGGTGACGATGTCTTCAAACCCATCCGTACCCTGTCTGGCGGCGAGCGGGGACGCCTAGCCTTGGCCAAGCTCATCTACAGCCGCTCGAACGTGCTGATCTTGGATGAGCCAACCAACCATCTAGACATCCCTTCGTGTGAGGCACTGGAAACAGCGCTGGTGGAATATCCGGGCACTTGTCTTATTGTGTCGCATGACCGCTATTTTCTGGACAACGTGGCTACCCGCCTACTGTGGCTTGAACCCGGCAGCAGCCGCGATTTTGACGGCAGCTACAGCGAGTTGTGGGAAATCCGGCAAGCCGAACAGCGCGAAGCAGCCCAACGCGCCAAAGCAGTTGAGGCTTCCCAGCCTAAAGACCGGTTAGCCGAAGCACCAAATCCCATGCCAGCAGTGTCTTCTGGAGGACCGGCCAAAGCTAAAAAGAAGCCCAAGGGCAAGGCGCGGCCTGTAGAAATCATTGAATCCGACATTGCCCGAGCCGAAGCTGAACTGGCTACGGTTTCAGCCGCCATGTCCACGCCGGAAGTGGCCACCGACCCAGTTCGCTACAGCGAGTGTCACCAACAGTATGAAAAGCTGACCAAGCAGCTTGAAGCCCTCTACGCCGAGTGGGAACTCGTCGTCGAAGCCGGCGCGTAGCGGCCGGAGCTTGGCCGGTCAAACAGCCGAGCAGACGGGCCTCCATTCGCTACTCGCCATTTGCATACAGCGGTACGACACAGGGCCGGCCGTGATGCGGGTGCGGCGTCACGATGACATCCAGCCCGAATACGGCCCGGATGCGTTCCGCCGTGAGCACGTCTTCCGGGCGACCTTCCGCCGTGATGCGTCCACGGTCAAGCAGCACGATCTCATCAGCCACGTAAGCCGCCAGGTTGAGGTCATGCACGACCACCACGACGCCGACGCCCTCCTTGGCAAGCTGCCGCACCACGGCCATTGCTTTGTACTGGTGGGCTAGATCGAGGCTGGCAGTTGGTTCGTCGAGCAGTAGCCACCGTGCAGACCCATCCGGTAGGGCTTCCCAAATCTGAGCCAGGGCGCGGGAAAACTGCACGCGCTGGCGTTCACCGCCGGAAAGTGACGGATAGGCCCGCGCAGCCAGATGGTCAACGCGAGTCCGGGCCATGGCCTGCTGGGCAATGGCTACATCCCGCGGTGTTTCACGCAGAGCCACGTGGGGCGCGCGTCCCAGCAGAACGACTTCAAAGGCCGTGAACGGAAAAGCCAGGGAGGATTCCTGGGGCACCACGGCCCGCCGCCGTGCCCGATCCACGAGCGACCAGCCCTCCAGCGGGCGGCCGTCGAGATACACCGCACCGTATGTTGGCGTCACATCGCCGGTCAGCACCTTGAGTAGAGTGGACTTCCCCGCCCCGTTCGGCCCCAGCAGGGCCGTGACATGACCGGGCAGCAGGGTCAGCGAGACGTTATCCAGCAGCACCTTGCCCCCCCGAATGACGCCAATCTGACGCGCTTCAAGCATCATGACCGAAACCCCCGCTCCTGCAACAACAGCCACAGAAAACACGGCGCGCCCAAACTGGCTGTCACGACGCCAAGCGGCATCTCGGCCGGACTGACGACGGTCCGGGCCAGCAAATCCGCCAGCACAACCAGACACGCTCCGAGCAGGGCCGCGCCTGGAAGCAGCGTCCGGTGGCTCGGGCCGGCGGCAAGCCGGATGAGATGAGGCGCTACGAGACCAATGAACCCGATGATGCCAGCAAAAGCCACCGTCGCCCCGACGATGAGCGTGGCAGCCAGCATCGCCAGGCGTGTGACCGTGGTGACATCGAAGCCAAGATGCCGGGCTTCGGCCTCGCCCAGCAACAGGGCATCGAGAGGGCGCGCCAGCCGTCCCAGCCACATCATAGCTGGCAAGACCAGTGCCGCCACCATGGAGAGATTCACCCACGACGCGGCCCCCAGACTCCCTAGACTCCAGAAGGTCACGCTCCGCAGTTGGTCATCCGTGGCGGCAAAAATGAGCGCCCCCCGCAATGCCTCCGCTAGCATGGCCAGGGCAATGCCGGCCAGCAGCAACAGACCGACCGACAGCGTTCCTTCGCGGCGTGCCAGGCGATAGACGATGAAAGCGGCCAGGCTCCCGCCCAGAAACGCCGCAATGGGCAACTGATAGACGGCCAGCGTCCCGCCAGCCTTGCCAAACAACCACCCGTTGGTGCGAATGCACAGCACGGCGGCCAGCGCCGCGCCGCTTGACACCCCGATGATGCCGGGGTCAGCCAGTGGATTGCGAAAAACGCCCTGCATTGCGGCACCCGCCATGGCCAGACCGGCCCCGACCAGCGCGCCAAACAGCACCCGTGGCAGACGAATCGTGAGCAGCACCGCCTGTTGCTGTTCGGTAAAGGGCACACCAACGTCCAGTCCAATCAACTCAGCCAGAATGGAAAGGCTTTGCGCCGGTGTGATGGCCACGGCGCCAATGCCCACGGCCAACAACACGATCCCGCACAGTGCGCCGGCCAGGCCACCAATCAGCCAGTGGCCGGGAAGTCGAAGGGCTTGCGGACGGGTCGCCAGGATGTTCACAGCCGCCATGCCACACTCACTTTTCGGACGTGTTTTCAGGGTGCAGCAACCGCGCCAGTTCCATGACGCCCTGCCCGGTTCGCGGGCCAAATCCCAGCAGCAGCAGGTCATCCACCGCCACAATCCGCCGGTTGCGCCCGGCCGGAGTCTGGTTTACACCGGGCATGGACAGCACCCCGGCAATACCGCCGGAGCTTTCCAACCCACGCGCCGGGAGCAGAATGACCTCCGGGGCCGCGGCCACGGCCGCCTCGGCCGTCAGCGGCTTGTAGCCTTCAAAATCAAAGGCATTGACGCCACCCGCCAGCCGAATCATCTCCGCTGCCGCTGTATCGCGTCCGGCGACGTTGGCCGCGCCCTGCCCGCGGGCGTAGATGAACATCACCTTCGGCCGGGCAGGACGCCCGGCAAGGTAGGACTGAACCTGTGCCATGTCGGACTCCAACTGCCGGATGAGCGCCTCGCCTTCAGCTGCCCGGTCAAGCGCCTGGGCAACGGCACGAATCTTCTTCTTGACGCCCTCCAGCGATGGCTCGGCTGGCACTACGAGAACAGGCACCCCGCTGGCGCGCAACTGCGCCAGCGCCTCCGGCGGACCGGCTTCCGGGACGGTCAACACCAGTGTCGGACGCAGTGACAGGACTCCTTCGGACGACAGGGCCCGGACGTACCCCACCTGCGGCAGTTTCGTGGCGGCTTCCGGGTAGAGACTCGATGCGTCACACCCCACCAGCAACGACTCTGCGCCCAAGGCATAGACAATTTCGGTGACGGACCCGCCAGCGGCGACCACCCGCGACACATCCCGGATGGCCACCGGCTGCCCGGCGGCGTCTGTCACCGTCCGCACCGCGGCCTGGGTCGTCACATCGCGCCGACAACCGCTCCCGGCCCCCAGAATGCCCAGGCCAAGGCTGATCAGCCCGACAACGGCACACCAACGTCTCAGGGTCATCATGGCTTCCCTTTCATCAGGCCTTTCATCAGGCGGCGCGGTTCCGCCAGAAGCCGCGCCGGAGGATCAAGAAAAAAACGTCGGGGCCGAGTTGCGAAGTACGCGACCTGACCAACCAATACCCCGTCCGCGCCCCGACGGCCGCGCAGGTCTCAGGAGTGTCTTGGCTTTCCCTGCGCGGCAAAAAGCTTTTATCCAACCCGTGTCAGACGGTCACACAACTCTGCCCAGAACGGAGAGGGTGTCTCGCCTTCCCTGCGTTTGGCGTGGAGGATGGCAATCTGTTCGCCGGTTGCGTCGAAAAACTCCACGCCAGTCACGATCCCACGCGCCGTCGGCTTTTTGACAACCCATGCGCTATGTACCTTTGGCTCGTGGACGTGGAGGTTGAACCCGTCATCCAGAACGTTGAGCCACTCGCCGACGCGCTTGACGTTGTGAATCGGCCCACTGTGAATCTGAATGCAACCCGGATTGCCGACGAAAATCATGATGTTTTCCCGCGCGGCGGCGACTTCTTCAAGGATGCGTCCAAAGCTGTCCGGGCGCACCTGCCAGGCCATTTCCGGTTCTGCTAGGCGAAGCGCCTGGGTTCGGCTTACCCGGAAGCGATGGATCAGGCGGATGAAGTCGTGCGTGTCCTTGAGTTCGCGCCAGCCCTGCCGAAAACCGGCCACATCCACTTCGGCATCGGGTATCTCGGCCGCCGGTGGTGGTGGTGCACTTACGGGCTGTTCCCGGCTCTGGTCAGGCGCCGCAAACCGTCTGGTCAGGGACTCGAAAGCCTCCACGTTGCTGGCTTCCCGCAGGTAGGTTTTGTGAACGGCCGTGCCTGTGGCGTCGAAAAACTGAAAACTGCGGCGCAGCCCACGAGGGGATTCTTCGCACACGGCAAACCCTATGGCCCAACGGTCGAGGAACAGCCGCAGATCAATGCCGCTGTCGAGCACCTGCCCCATCCGGGTGTGTCCGGTAAAGATTTCGACGTTTCGGTAGTGGCCGTCCTTTTCACTCACCGCGCCGTCGTTGCGGGTCAGTGCCATGACGGGGCCCAGGGCTTCCAGCTCGCGGATGAAGTCGCCCCAGTCGGCACTCAGGCGGGTGGCCGTCGTCCCACAGCCCAGCGCCACAAGCTGGGCTTCGCTGACGCCCAGCTTCGCGGCCGCATCACGGATGCGGAGTTTGGGTTCGGTCTGGCGCAACTGTGACCACTGCTGCGCAATGTCTTCGGCCGTATAGCCGGCGTCGGTTGTCAACTCAGCCGCTGGATTTGGTGCAGTCATCGTCTGGTTCTCCTTTGCGTGTCAGGTCGGAATGAACAACATGCGGCATGTTCCGGGAAATGGTCATGCACCGGCACTCTCCCTGGGAGGGCGGGCATCCTGCCCGCCATGTGCCTTTTCTCTATCTCCCCTAATTTTGCGCCCCGAACGGATCGGTGACGCAGCACTGGCGCAGGGTTTCGGCAAACCCGACGCCACTCAGTCCGTAGTGAACGGCGCACTCGTTGACGCCACGCACAAAGTGGCGAAACTGCTCCGGCGAAAATGTGTAGTGGGCGCCACCGATGGCCAGGTGAAAGTTGCCACACTCCAGACACAGCCACATTCGCACAGGGATGGGTATCTGGTCCGGGTCTTCGGGCAGACGAAACAGCGATTGAATGTCCATAAGTGACAGGCTCCTGGAGCATTAGAAAAACCGCAACCGCACTCCGGCGACGAACGCGCGCCCCCGCGCTGGCGCATCGAACAGTGAAAACAGGTCCTGGTAAAAGCGATTGCCCAGGTTCTCCACCCCAAGGGTCAGCGCCACACCGTAGCGCTCGCGGTCAAAGTTGATGCCGCCGCGCACGTCGTGCACCGTGAAACCCAGGCGTGCCGTGCCCGGCTGTGCGTAGAGGCTGCCGGGCGGCAACCGGCGCTGGGTCGTGACGATGCGCGACCGATACTCCATCCAGTAGCGGTTCGTGGCCGAGTTCCAGCGCGTCCCCAGCACGGCTTTGACCGGCACGACCGGAAAGTTGAACGGGTCCACCGGCTGGTTCGCCTGCAGGTCATCTCCGCGCGTCACACTCAGATTGCCCAGCAGCGTCACGAACGATGACCGCAGTGCATCGGGCAGCCGGAAGGGCGCTTCAAACTCGGCTTCAATCCCCTGCATGCGGATGCGGCCGAGGTTCTGGCGCTGAAGCACGGCCAGCGGCACGCCTCCTGGAATCGGATTGGGTATCGGCGCTAGCCCCGGCACTGGCGCGCCGAAGTTGCTGATGAAGTTGGCGTAGTTGTTTCGGAAATAGGTAAAGGCGCCTGAAAACCGCGTGAAGCGCACCTTCGCTCCCAGATCGAGATTGATGCCGGTTTCCGGGCGCAGGTTCGGGTTTGGAATCGTGATACTGCGCGTCGTCGGGCTAAGCGTGTGGGATGCCCCGGCATTGTAGCGGTCATAGATGTTCGGTTCGCGGTAACTGCGCGCCACCCGCGCCACGAGACTGACCGCCGGGATAGGGCTGACGACGATGCCGCCCGACCCCGTGACGGCCACATTCGCATGGCGCAGCGACTCCAGACCGTTGATACCAGCCGTTCCGGGCGGTATGAGGTTGAAGATGTCGTAACTCGGTGTATCCAGCGCTCGTGAACGGTAGCCATCCACCCGCAGCCCGCCGATCAGCCGCACATAACGGCTGGGGGTGTATTCGTCCTGCACGAAAAAGGCCAGGTCCTGAAAGTTGGCGTTCGGAACATCCCGCCGGGGCTGGCTGTTGCGCAGCGAACGCAGCACATCGCCGTCGGTACGGATGCGCGCAGCCAGCGTCTGCGCCTGAGCCGGGGTCAGACCGCCAGGCGGCGTCGGCAATGTTCCCCGGATGACAATCCGATCATCGGCGCTGGTGTCCCGGTAGAAACTGATCCCGGCCGTGATGATGTGGTTGCGGAACGGCGTCAGGATGACCTGCCCATCAAAGCCGCCCGTCGTGGGATTGATCTGCCGGTCCGTGACCTGAAACAGCGCTGGCAACGCCCGTACGATGACCTGGTCGCGCCGCTGCTGCCACTGGTAGTAGCCGCTGATCTGGACACTGGCAATCACCGGTGACAGATCACGGACGACGAATCCCATATTGACCTTGTCGCGGTTGCTGAACAGGAAGTCGAACGTGCCCTGAAGCGGATACCGGTAGGGCGCGGACGCAAGCCGCTCATAACTCGACCGCAGGAAAGTCTGCTCCGTGAAGAAGAACCGACCTTCGACGCGCGTGGCGTTCGTCCGGTAGGTTGAACCCGTCACCCGGCGCGTCACCGGGTCAAACTGTGGCACCACCGAGGCATAGCCGGCTTCCACGGGGCCGCCGGCTGTATAGTCGCTGAAGTTTTCAAACGACTGCCGGACGCGGGCCGTGAAGCGGCGGGTCGCCAGACTCAGGCTGCCGCCGTAGCGTCCCCCGGGGCCGTTCGAGGTGAAAAAGGGATCAAACACGCCGCTCACCCGCACCCCGCTGTCAACCGTGGCTGGCGGGCGCGTGATGAAGTTGATCGTACCGCCCAGCGCCTCCGTGCCGTAGAGCACCGACCCGGCCCCACGGATGACTTCAATGGCTTCCAGCGTACCGACATCCACCAGCCCCGTTTCGACGCCATTGCCGACGTGGCTCGTCGGCGTGCGCCCGTGGTTGAGGCGCTCGCCATCCACTAGCACCAGAATGCGATTCCCTTCCAGCCCGCGGATGATGGGGCGCGTCTGGAAGCTCTGCGACTGGGTATAGGTTCCAGGCAAGTCGCGCAGGATGTCCGCGGCCGTTCCCGGCAGCCGTTCCTGCAACTGCTGCTCCGTCACGACCGAAACGGCTTCCGGTGTTGTCATCGTGTCCCGGACCGTACGACTGGCCGTAACGGTGACGATTTCCCGGATCGTTCCCGGCGCAAGACGAATGGGATCAAGGGTTACGCCCGGCATAGCCAGTCGCACTTCAACGACGGCATCCGAAAACCCTTCCCGTGTGACACGTACCTGATAGATGCCATACCGCAGTTCACCGACGGTAAACGTGCCGTCGGCGGCCGTCAGGGTCGTGCGCGTGCTTCCGGTCGCCAGGCTGCGGATGAGAACACTGGCCTCGGCGACCGGCGTCCCCTGCCCATCAGTCACGCTGCCGGTCAGAACGCCCCGGTCTTCCGCCTGCGCGCCGGCAACGCCCACCACTCCCAGCCACACGGCCATCACCAGAAAACCAATCCACGAATAACCACGGCCAGCCCAAGGGGAAGCCGTGCGTTTCACAAACGAAACCACCATATTTGACACACACTCCACTTCATGCGCGCCGGACAAGCGGCTGTCAGAGTTTCATCCCGGACGGCGCATCGGGTAGAGTACCCGCGCACACGCGCCATCCTGTTGCCTACCGGGTGGACACAGTGCCCGAAGCCTTCGGTGTTGCCGCACCGGAGGCTTTTTGCTTGGGGAGGCGTCAAGGGTTCATGGCGGCATTGGTGTCACCTAGCAAACTTAGCAAATGAAAATGATTTTCGAGTTAAAACCAACATGCGACACCAGCCCACGGTTGTCAAGCCATGTACCCGCCCGGATGGAAGAATTGCCCGGGCACACCCTTCCCACGGGCGCGTTTGCGGCAGAGGCAAAACGCGGGACTGTCTAGCGGGCCTAGCCAACGGATGATTCAGGCGCCAACGTAGCGTCTGATGAATTGAAGGGTGTTCAGGACGGGCGGGACGCTATGCTAACGACTGGCGGCACCGCCGGGCGCGTGGTCTCCAGAAAGAACCGGGGGGCAATGCCCATCACCAGCATCAGAGCTGCCAGCGGCGCCACGGTCAGGACTTCCCGCCAGTCGGCATCCGGCATCTCGAAGGTGGCTTTGTGCGGCCCGAAAAGCGTGCGCCGGACGGCCGTCAGCAGATAGACCGCCGACAACACCATGCCGCTGGCCGCCGCGACGGCAAACCAGCGTCCCGGCGTGGCCGTGAAAGCGCCCAGCAGAGTCAGAAATTCACCGATGAAACCGTTGGTGAACGGTACACCGGCCGAGGCCAGACTAGCCAGAACCATCAGGAAGGCAAACCGGGGCATCGCCCGGGCCAACCCGCCAAACTCGCCCAATTCGGTCGTCTGCCGCCGGACTTCCAGCATGGCGACGAGCAAAAAAAGCGCGCCGGTCGTGACGCCGTGCGCCACCATGTGAAACATCGCGCCTTCGACGCCATACGCCGTGAACGAAAAGACCCCCAGCGTCACAAACCCCAAGTGACTGAGCGATGAGTAGGCCAGCAGCCGTTTCAGATCGGTCTGCACCATGGCGACCAGCGCCCCGTGCAGGATGCTGACCACGGCTAGCACCAGAACGGGCAACGCCCACGCCTGGGCCTCTTCCGGGAATAGTCCAACGCCAAACCGGACGAGAGCATAGGTGCCCATTTTTGACATAGCTCCTGCCAGCAGCGCCGCGATGGGCGTCGGGCACTCGGCGTACGTGTCAGCCTGCCAGGTGTGGAGCGGAAACACCGGAATTTTGACGAAAAACGCAATGGCAAAACCCCAGAAGCACCACTGGCGCAGGTCCGGTGAAAGCAGGTTACGCGCCTTGACCAGCGTTTCCAGATCAAAGGTATAGCGCCCTGTGGCCTGACCGTGCGCCACGTAGAGGCCGATGATCGCCGCAAGCATCAGCAGACTTCCAGCAACGGTGTAGAGGAAAAATTTGGTCACAGCCGCCAGACGGTTTTCCCCGCCCCATAGGCCGATGAGAAAGTAGGCCGGAATGAGCACGACTTCCCAGAAGACATAGAACGTCACCAGGTCGCGCGCCAGAAAAACGCCGATCAGCCCGCTTTCAAACAGCAGCACCAGCATGAAGTAGATGTGGCGCCGGGTTGTGACCGCCGTGCTGGCCAGCATCGCCAGCGGCGTCAGCAGCGTCACCAGCAGGATCAGCCACAGGCTGAGACCATCCACAACCAGGTGAAACCAGACGCCCAGCGTGGGAATCCACGGCGCATTGACAACAAGTGCCGGGTTGGTATGGCGGCCAATCAACCGCCACGACAGCCCGCATGTCAGCAGCGCCGTTGTCAGGGCAACGGCCAGGGCATACCGCCGGCCGGCTTCGGCCGAGGTGGCCGCAAGAGCCGCAATGACGAGCGCGCCAATCACCGGCACAGCAATCAGAAGGACAAGCAACAGGCCAGAATCAAGGAAGGTCACAGTACACTCACTTCCACAATGGTCGCCGGGCGTACTATCCGGGGCTAAACACGAAATAGCCCAGGATGAGCAGCGCCGCGAGAAAGATCATCACGACATAGCCACGGGCATAGCCCGACTGCATTTCACGCAGGCCGGCTCCAAGGCCCGAAAGGCTGCGCCCGATACCACCCACCAGTCCGTCCACCACCGAGACATCCAGCCCCTGCCACAGGCTGCGCCGGGCCAGGGCTTCCAGCGGACGCGCCACAGCCATGTCATACAATTCGTCCACCCAGTATTTTGCCTGCCAGATGCGCGGCGCTTCCCACAGCGGATGGCGTTGAAAGAACCACCATCCGCCGGCAATGCCGGTCAGGGCAATGGCGGCAGAAATGCCCATCAATGCGAGTTCCGTCGTATGGGAAGCCGCTTCGTGGGCAAACTCGGCTGGCGTCAGCACCAGCGGGCTGAGGAAGCCGCGCATCCACGGATGGGCGCCAAAGGCTTCCGGCAGACCGAGCACGCCCCCCACCACCGACAACACCGCCAGTACCACCAGCGGCAGGGTCATCACCAGCGGCGATTCGTGCGGCTGGCTGTGGGTGACGGCCTCGCGTGGCTCTCCATGAAAGGTCAACACCATGAGCCGCGTCATATAGACGGCCGTAAGCAGCGAGGTCAGCAGGCCCACCACCCAGAGGGTTTTGGCCAGTCCGCCGGGCAGCACGGCCGAAGTGAAGGTTTCTAGCAGCATTTCATCCTTGCTGAAAAAGCCCGACAGCAGCGGAAAACCGGCCAGGGCCAGCCAGCCGGCCGTCATCGTCCAGCGGGTGACGGGCATGAAGCGTCCCAGCCCGCCCATGCGCCGCAGGTTCTGTTCTTCGTGCAGCGCGTGAATGACACTGCCGGCGCCCAGAAAGAGCAGCGCCTTGAAGAAGGCATGGGTTGTGACGTGAAAGATGCCGGCTGTAAAGGCTCCGGCTCCGCATGCCATGACCATGAGACCAAGCTGGGAAACCGTCGAGTAGGCCAGCACCTTTTTGATGTCGTCCTGCCCCAGGGCAATCGTGGCGGACAGCAGCGCTGTTGCCCCACCGATGACGGCAACCACCACCAGCGCCGTCGGTGCGTGCAGGAACACGCCGTTGAGCCGCGCCAGCAAATAGACTCCGGCCGTGACCATCGTCGCGGCGTGGATGAGGGCCGAAACCGGCGTTGGCCCCGCCATGGCATCGGGCAACCAGACGAACAGCGGAATCTGCGCGCTTTTTCCCGTCACGCCCAGCAGCACCAGCAGACCGATGGTGGTCAGGCCGCCCGCGCCGACCGCTGCCCAGCCCAGCGTTTCGACGGGCTGCTGCGCCGCCCAGCGCGCAATGTCCACAAAGTTGACACTTCCGGCTTTCGTCACCAGCAGCAGAATGGCCAGCACCAGCCCGGCATCCCCGATGCGGTTGTAAATGAAGGCTTTGCGGGCAGCATCGGCGGCTTCGTCACGGGTGAAGTAGTGTCCGATGAGCAGGTAGGAACAAACCCCGACGCCTTCCCACCCAACGAACATCAGCAGCATGTTGTCAGCCAGCACCAGCGTCAGCATGGCCGCCACAAAGAGATTCAGCGCGGCAAAAAAGCGGACGTAGCCTTCGTCGCCGTGCATGTAGCCGGTGGCAAAGATGTGGATGAGCAGTCCGACGCCCGTAATGAACAGCACCATGACGCCCGACAGCGGATCGAGCGCCAGACCAAAGTCGGCGGTCAGGCTGCCCACGCTGAACCACGTGCCGAGGCGTTCCGTCACCCGGCGTACGCCTTCTGCATCCGGCGCTGCCGGCAGCAACTTCAGAAAAAAGGCCGCGAAAGCCAGTCCCGTTGCCACCGCCACGGCCAGGCAGGCAAGGCCCCCAGTGAGACGCTCGCCTAGCCGGCGTCCGGCCACGGTCAGCAGCAGTGCGCCAAACAAGGGCGCAAGAATCATCAGGGTCAACATGCCAGTCGTTTATCCACGAGGAAGAGTCCACACGGGAGACATCAAAGCTTCAGCAGGCTGGATTCATCCACATCGAGGGTCTCGCGGTTGCGGAACAGCGCAATGACAATGGCCAGGCCCACGCCGGCTTCGGCAGCGGCCACAGCCATGACGAGAACGACAAAAAGCTGTCCTTCCACCGTCCCCTGGAACACCGAGAACGCCACAAAGGCCAGGTTGGCTGCGTTGAGCATCAGTTCCAGGCACAGCAGGGTCGAAATGATGTTGTTCTTGACGAAGACACCGGCCGCCCCGATGGCAAAGAGGGCGGCACTGAGGATGAGATACCAGGACAAAGGCACCATAGCGTTTCACCCGACGTTTCACCTGGCGATGGTCAGCAGGCCGATGCCGACTTCACCCGTTGACCAGGCCAGACGGTAGGCGTTTCCTTCCTTGGTAATCGTGACGGCGGCTTCGTAGGGCTGTCCCGTGGGCAATACGCCCTTGGTCCGGTGGGTGGCGGTCAAGCCGCCGCCGCCGTAGAACTGCTCGCGCCCGATTCCCCCTTGCATGTCCAGGGTTGTCCATCCGCCGTCGCCGCTGCCGTCGGCTTTGAGGGCATAGAGCGCGACGCCGGGCTGCTCGCCATAGCCAACCACGAGAACCTGCCCGGCCAGAATGCCAATGCCGGTTTCGCCATTTGTCCAGGCGAGGAGATACACCTTGTCGCCGAGTCTGCGGATACCCAGTTTTCCACGGTACAACCGCCCGTCAGGATTCGTGCCGGTGGTTTCGTAGGTCCCTTCAATGCCATCGGTCAGGGATTGTGGGACGGCCGTCTCGGTCAGAATGCGCCCACGAGCCTGCCCATTTGTCCATCGGCCGTGCAGGGTGCCGTTTTCGTTGCGATAGACGATCACACCCGGCACCCGCCCCTTGGGGGTATAGCCCACCATCAGGTATTCGGTGCGCCCGGCATCCTGAGCGCGCGCCTGTCCTTCCGGCTGGCCGACACCTGCTGTCAGTAGCAACAGACATAACCCCAGAAAAACCCAAAGCCCGGAACGCATGGCGTTACTCCTTCTCGCGTTTTGCCAGGTGCAAAGCACCAACCACAGCCAGCAGAATCAGCACCGAGGTCAGCTCAAACGGCAGCAGGTAACGGGTCATAAGGTTTTTACCGACTCGCTCAACTGTACCGGCCTCGCCAGAAGGCGTGTGCTCGCCGGTCATGCCCCAGACGGCAAACCAGACCTGCACACTGAAAGCGAGACCCAGCGGCAGCGCCAGCCAGACGAGAAAGCGATGCCGTGGCGGACGTTCTTCATCGGCGCGCACATTGAGCAGCATGATGACAAACACAAACAGCATCATAATCGCACCGGCGTAGACGACAATCTGCGCTGCGCCGATAAACTGCGCGCCCATTAGAACGTAGATTGCCGACAGCCCAACAAAGGAAGTAATGAGCGCAAAAGCGCCATAGAGCGGGTTGCGCAACAGTACTACCGACATGGCGCCGCCAAGCACCAGCGCCGCAAAACCAATAAACAAAAGCTGCTGAAAGGTCATGGCTGCGTTTGCGATAGGCACCGGCTACGCAGGGCGCAGCCGTCGTGAGTTTTCACACACCCCGATAAGAATGCTTTTCACAGCCAAAAATCAAGCCTTTACTGCCAAGGGAAAACCGGCAGTGGGCATTACAAAGATGGCTACTGGTAATGGCGGATGATGTCGGTGATGGAAACAATGCCGATGATTTTTCCGACTTCGACAACCGGTGCGCGGGTGAGCTTGTGGGCCCGGAGCAGCCGGGCGATGGCGCGAATGTCGTGCAATGGCTCGACAAAGAACAGGGGTTTTGTCATCACTTGGTGGACGTGCGCTTTGTCGAGATTGCCGCCCGTCGCAATGACCTTATAGACGATGTCACGGTCGGTGATGATGCCATGGGCATCATACTCGTCGCGCGGCAGAACGATGAGGCAGTGGACGCGCGTTTTCTTCATTAGCTCCAGAGCTTCCCGCACCGTCGCATCGCCGGAAATAAAATCAAAGTCACTGGTCATCAAATCCTTGGCTCTCATGCCCAAGACTCCAGACAACACGTGCCGTCGGCGCGGTCGTTTGACGGGTCAGCCTTTTTTCTTGAATAACTGCTCGAAGGCTTTACGTGCATCTTCAGCCGCCGTCCGGGACCTTGAAGCACCCGTCAGTGCCACCTTTGTATTCGGGGCGAAATGTTCACAGAAGTTAGCAGCGGCTTTGTCGCGTACTGGCTCGGCAATGGGTTCGCGACATTCAAACCGCGCGCCGGGGTCAAAAAACCGACAGTTGCGACAGCAGTGCAGGTCGGCACCACATTCGTTACAACGGTCAAGACGACCGACTCTTCCTAGTAAACGCACCTCACGCCCACAAGCATGGCAAATCATGTAGCTTCTCCTCGGTTGGTAGTGGCGTCGGCATCGGCGTTGGCAGCGGGTGCGGCCGCGACGGCGCGACGACGTGTGAGTTTGACAAGACCCGACTGCACCGATGACCGATGCATCTTACGGCATCCATCCACCACCATGCCAAATGGACAGAAGTAACGGCAAGCGCCACGTTTTCCAAAAACAAACACGCTACCGACGACAAAAGCCAGCAATCCCAAGTGCAGGGCGTGTGACCACCAGTTTTCAGCGTCAAAACCTATTGAGCTGGTATGGGCAGTGATGGCATCGCGCCAGAACAGCCAGGCTAGCGGCACCCACAGGGCGGCTACTACCAGCACACCGATTTGCGTCCACCGTGGGTTAAACGACACCCGCGCCTTGGCAAAGCGGGCAAAGAGGTCCTGCGCCCCACCCAGCCAGCAAATCCAGGCACACACCCACCGGCCTGTGCGCATCGTCAGATAGACCAGCGCCGCCCAGAAAAGAATGCCGTAGATGGCCCAGGCCAGGTTCGGAATGGCCGCGCGGATGAGCAGGACGTGAATCAGCACAAACACCATCTGCGTTGCCAACCGGTAAGGCAGCAGGTTGCGCTGGCGTGTCGCAGGCACAGGTACGGCGGGTGTCGTCTTAGCGGCCATTTGAGAGACTTACACGTTCCTTTGGAAAAATGTTGGTTGCTGTCGCAAGGGGGTAGCAACTCGCCTGATTCCACACTACACTGCAGCCGTAAAACTTCGACAATCCTTTTTTTGGAAGGCGTCCAAGTGGAGGCGCGGCAAGGCCCTTCGCTACGGGGCTTGTGGTTCGGCATTTTTGTGTCCATCGCCCTAGGTGATGCTGATTGAGCAAGACCGGGATGATGTCGGAAACCTGTCGGGCGGGAAGTCAAAAAAATCCAAACTTTTCCGTACCCGGTCGCCTCTCTCAAACAAACACAACGGCTTTACCTGGCCGCCAGGTCTCATCCCCCCTGCGGCCCCCTGCGGGGTGTAGAGACCCATGGCCACGTCTTCAGGAGACAATGTCATGACCTCGGCTACTGCTTCCTACGCACGGCGTCATTGGTTCGAGGGGTTTACCGGCCTCAGTGACCAGACCACCAGCGACGACCCGCCTCTGTACCAGGACACGGCAAAGGCGGCAGGCGTTCCTGACCGGCCGCCGATTGAAGTCATCGCAGCCAACCGCATGGGGTTTGGGCCGCGTCCCGGCGATCTCGACCGCATTCGGACCATCGGATTCAGGGCATACGTTGAAGAGCAGCTTCATCCAAATGACGCCGACGATGCCCTCTTTCTGGCCAAGCGCCAGAGCGCCCGCCTGCGCATCAACTATTCGGCCGGGGATGGTTATCCAGCCCTTGATGAACTGCGCCCCCTCACTGCACTCGATAAGCCGCTGAGTGAGTTATGGCGGCTGGGTGATTTCAGTATTCCCATGGGACAGCCTGAGCGGACGCGCCCGCTGGAAGAGGTCCGCGCGGAAACGGTGCTGCGGGCCGTGTACAGCAAGTGGCAACTCCGGGAAGTCCTGGTGGACTTCTGGCACGACCACTTCAACGTGGATGCGCGCACCAACGGCCGCATTTATGCCACCTGGCCCATCTACAACCGCCTGTTCCGGCAGCATGCCTTTGGCAACTTCCGGGTTCTCCTTGAAGAAGTCACCAAGAGCATTGCCATGATGTACTACCTGAACCTGGTCAGCAGCCGGAACACCGCCCCCAACAAGAACTTTGCCCGTGAGTTGCTTGAACTTCACACGCTGGGCGCACGCAACTACTTCCCCAACGCGGCCGATGCGCCGGTGTTCCCCAGCGGACAGATGTCCACCGGTTACACGGAAAACGATGTCAACCAGATTGCAGCCGCGCTGACCGGATGGACTATTGCTGCCGGGCAGCGGGTGGGGAACACCACTTTGCCCAACACCGGGCAGTTCATCTTTGTTCCCCAGTGGAACGACCCGGCAGCGCGTACGGTACTCAACGTGCCTATTCCTGCAGCTACATCGTCTAACCCAATGATCCAGGGGCAGCGCATCCTGGACCTCCTGGCAGCTAACCAAAGCACGGCGATCTTTGTGTGCACAAAGCTTTGCCGCCGACTCATTGCCGACAATCCGCCTCCGAGCGTCGTCAAGCGGGCTGTTGTCACGTGGCGGGAGAATCTGTCTGCGCCTGACCAGATCAGGCAGGTTGTGCGCACCATTTTGCTGTCGCCGGAATTTGCCGAAACGTGGGGTCAGAAAACCAAGCGGCCGTTTGACTACATGGCGTCGTTTCTGCGCGCCATAGACGCCAACCTGGCTGACAACGGAGGAAGTTACACCCCCTACAATCTTGTTGCTGAAGCCGGTCAGCAGCTTTTTGCCTGGCCGCCACCAAACGGTTTCCCTGACGTCAGCGCCTACTGGCTCAACACCAACACGTTCCGCGCAAGCTGGCGGAATGTGCTTGTCACCATGACCAACGGCTACTCGTCCATCCAGCACAACCTGCGCGCCAGCCTGCCTCCCGGTGTGACGACCACCCGACAGATTGTGGACTTCCTTGTTGCGCGTATTATGGGACGACCCGTGCGGCCGGAGGTGTACAACGAACTCATCGAGTATCTGCGTGGCAGTGCCCCTGTGGATGCACCTCCCTCCGGTACGACAGCAGAAGTGACCAATCGTATCAACCTGACTGTGGCGCGCCTGTGCGTGTCGCCGGATTTCTGGTGGCGATAAAAGAACAAGAAAGGAGCTAAGTATGCCCCTTACAAGACGCCAGTTTGTCGTCGGCTCAAGTCTGACGGCAGCCTATGCTGCCAGTGGTGTAGCCCGCATCGGGGGGCTCGTTTACGGGCAGACCAGTGGAGTCCAGGATATTCTCGTGGTGCTCTACCTGCGTGGTGGGATTGACGGCTTGAATTTCGCGGCGCCGGTCAACGAACCGAACTATGTCGCCTCACGCTCTAACCTGCGCCTGCGCGAAAGCGGTACGGACGCCGGACTGCCACTCGCGAATCCCATCGGGAACGGGATTGACTTTCGGCTTCATCCAAGCGCCCGGCCTTTGCTTGATGTGTACCAGGCCGGCGCACTGGCCATTGTCCATGCGGTTGGGCTGACGGTGTCCAACCGGAGTCACTTTGACGCGCAAAGCCTGATGGAAGGCGGTGTGCCATCTTCGCGTCAACCGACGGGATGGCTTACGCGCCACATTACTTCCTCCGGCGGCCAGAGTGGGGCTATCCCCACGCTGGCGACATCGAACAGTCTACCCGGATCACTCGTTGGCAGTGGCAGTGCCATTGCCATGCCCAACCTTACTAACTTTGCCCTGCCGGGCGATCCGACCATCTTCCCGGCCATGATGCGGATGTACAACGGCACGACGCCTCTCCACATGGCCGGCTTCAACGCCATCAATGCCATCCAAAGCGTCAACAACGCCATCGGACGGCCACCCACAGGGGGCTCGCTTCCAACCTACAGCCCGGAGAATGGGGCAAGCTACGCACAGCCGGAAACCCAGACCGGCTCGCTAGGCAGTGCGCTCATCACCATTGCGCGTCTCATCAAGCTTGAGGTCGGCCTTCGGATTGCTACGGTTGATGTCGGCGGGTGGGACACCCATAACAACCAGGGTCTGACCACCGGGACATACGCAACGAATGTGGACTCGCTGGCACGTAACCTGCTGGCGTTTTACAACGACATGGTGCGGTATCGGCAGCGGGTCACGCTGGTGGCGATGAGCGAGTTTGGGCGGACGCTGCGGGAAAACCAGAGCAGGGGCACTGACCACGGACGGGCATCAATTATGCTGGTTCTGGGCGGCGCAGTGAATGGCGGAAGAATGTATGGGACGTGGCCAGGTCTGGCCAGCCAGGCATTGGACGGCGGAGACCTGGCGGTGACGACGGACTACCGGCAGGTGCTGGCAGAGATTGTTGTCCGGCGCCTGCGGAATCCGCAGTTGAGCACAGTCTTTCCGGGACTGGTATACCGCCCCCTAGGGATTGTTCAGGGGAGTGACCTGCCTATCACCTGATTGGACTTGGGGTCACATGTATTTCCTTGCATCTGAACGCTGGGAACACGGGCATTCCCCCTGCCTGCGAATTCAGCGTACCCACGTTGAAGGTAGGCTTGATGCAAGTGAGATGTTTGCTTGTTCCGGGTTTCCTGCAGGCAGAAAGCCTGCGAGCCCGGAGCTAGCGGGCAGTGAAAGGCAGGCGGGGACACAATGCGCTCCCGGGGTCAGAACTGCATCGTTGCAAGGCGGAGTGCGGCACGAGCCTGTTCGTACTCTGCCTGCACGTCAATCAATTTGTTGCGGGCTTCCGCCGTAGCCCGTTCACGCTGGTTGACCAGAAACAACGAGCTGTCACCGAGCAGAAAGCGCTGATTTTCACCCCGCTCTAGAACGATCGCAGCTTCCAGTTCGCGCTTTGTTGCTAGATACCGCTGCCAGGCGGTGTTGATGGCCGAGGCCGTGTCGTAAATCTCCGTTGTAATCTTTTGGCGCAGCATACGCTCCTCAAGATCGAGCTTTTGAAGCTTCAGCAAGGCCTGGGCAATACGTCCGTCGGCCGTCCGCTGGCGCAAGGGAAGTTCAAACACAACGCCGGCTTTGAGCGTCGTCCCAATGCTGCCAAACCCAACATCACGTCCTGGCACAAGGGCCAAATCGAGAACCGGACGCCGCTGGTTGCGCGCCAGTTCTAGGTCTAGCCGGGCGGCATCCTTCATAACGGCGATGGCTTGCAACTCCGGGCGGCGTTGCAGCGCCAGGGCAACGGCATCGTTGATTTCAGCCTCTGTAATCTCCGTCGGTTCAAGCTGGAGGCTAACGTCGAGAACGCGCCCTTCATCTGGCGGTGGCTGGGCAGTGACATCATCGAACCACATGGAAAGAGACAACTTGAATTGCGCCTTTTGAAAGTCGCGTTCAGCTTTGGCCAAGGCTGCCTGGCGACGCTGCACTTCCTGCTCGGCCTCAACAGCATCAATAGGCGGTAGGTCGCCGGCTATTGTTCGCTGGCGAATGGCCTCGTTGCGAATCTCGGCTAGCTTGAGCAGGTTGCGCGCCACATCCAACCGGCGCTTGGCTGCCACCCAATCCCAGTAATCATCGGCTGCTTTGCGGAAAAGCTCCAAACGAGTTTGCGCAATGGCGATCTCTGCCTGTGACTCTCCGAGAAAAGCCTGGCGCTCGCCAACAGACTTGGCGTTGATGCGGAAATCCCGGAAAAGTGGCACTTTGAGACCAAACTCGTAAGTGCCGAAATCTCCAGTGGCGGAGAGCGGAGACTTGGTCGCACCTAAGTTGAGATTCGAGGCAGCAAAGAACTTAATGCCAGAGCGGGTCAGGAATTTGACTTCAGTTCCAAAACCAAAGGCTTCCGATAATTTTCCTCGCTTGGAGGCGCTGTTATAGCGTAGGTAGTCCGTTGAAATGGATAGGATCGGGTCAAAGGCGCCTTGCTTCTCAATCCGCTTGGCTGTAGCGATGCGACGTTCAATGACAGAACCTCGCAACTTTGGGTGCTGGCCGTCAATGATTTCAAACACGCGCTCCAGAAGCAGTGGAGTGGAATTGCCTCCCGGACGTGGAGAGGGCGGGCTAGGACGCCGCCCTGACTGGGGAGCGTAATCGCCAGCACCAGCGCGCGCGACAGCCGTTGCCAGCCGCTGGTCATCCTCAGTCGGAGTCAAGACAATACCTGGCACGGGCGACTGCGCCCAAACCAATGGCGCCCATAGCCCAATGCCTACCCAGGCAGCAGCGCTAAGCCAAAGCTTATTTGTCATCTTTGCCCTTGTCTTTGTTCTCACCCGAACGGCCCGTGGTTTTGGATTGGCCCTTGTCACCGACGGGCTTTTTCTTTCTTTCAATGGGATTGCGTTCAAACATCGGCGGGAAACCGTTGAACTGCCGCCACAGCTCAAACCCAAGTGACACCACCCGGAGCATCACCCAACCCGTCGCCTGAGTTCCCGGGCGTAGCCTAGTTGGGTCTGGCCAGGGATCATCCTTGCCAAGGTTGATGGCGTCATAATCGGGTCTGATGAGAAGACGAAAGCGATTGAAGCCATCATCTACGGAGTCGATTGAGACAACCCGCCCACCGAAGGTGCCTATCGCCATCGAAGGCCAACCAACAAACTGCACGGCTGGAAAGCCCTCAAACTGCAAGCGTACTGGATCGCCAAGCCGTACCAACGGTGCATCAAAGTCACTTACCAGCAGTTCAACTGCCTGTTCTTCCTCTTTCACTTGGGGGACAAGAACACAGAGAACGTCACCTGCTTTGAAGGTTTCGGTTTCACCGACAGCCCGCAACTGGGTCACTTGTCCTGCCCGTGGGGCGATGACTTGCCGCTGTTGGACGCGCTCGCGGAAGTTTTGAATCTCAATGTCAAGTTTTTGAATACTGTTGCTGAGCGAAGCAATGGTTTCCTGTGCTGCGGCGTACGCGCTCTGAGCGCTGCTCAAGGTCGCCAAGGTGTCATTTTCAATCCGGCGCGCGTCGAGTTCACTGACCTTCGTATCACGTACGGCAGCATCGAGCAGTGCTTGCAGACGGATGACATCTGCGCGGGAGGTCTCTACGGCTTGACGTGCTAGCTCAAAGTCGCGATCAGAACGGAGACCGGGTTGAATGATCCAATTACCATCGGCGTCTTTTTTCCCCTTGTTGAGGTCACGAATCCGCTCGAAGTTGAGTTCATCGGCCAGCAGTTTCTGTTTGGCAGCTTCCAGTGCCTGCTCGGCTGAACGGAGGCGGTCTACAGCTTGCCGTGCCCGCTCTTCAGCGGCCGGGATAGCCACGTTGCGCGACTGTTCAAGTGCCTTAATCTGCTGAAGTAGGGCAGCGGCACGGGACTGGGCGGCTTCCCGCTGGGCAATCAGAAACTCGCGCTGGCGTTCTAGGCGTTCAAGCTGATTTGGGTCAAGAAACTTCGGATCAATCTCAGCAATTTCAGCAATGACGGTTCCAGCTTCGACAAAGTCACCTTCCTTGACTTTCCATCCCTTGAGACGGCCGGGTATCTGGGCCTGCACATTCTGGGGACGGTCATTTGGTGAAAACACAATTACTTGACCAAAGCCGGTGATGGATTGCTGCCAAGGCACATAAATCAGCGCTAAGACAAGCAGGATTAGAAACAGCACCAGGGTGAGCGCCAGCGGGCGCGCCGGCCGTGGAGACTCAACCAACTGTAAAGCGTATGGTTTAGGTGGTGGTAACTTGGCTGGAAGAGCTTTCAGTTGACGTGCAGGCTGTGCCATGGCGTGTAGTTTTACCTTTGCTGTTTTTTAGGCTTTGCCCGTGGTAAGCCGTTTGCCGACAAGTTGCCGGGCAACTTCCGGGAACAGCGAGGCAAACGCCCCACCGCGCCGCCAAGAGAGTTCCTCCGGTGAGCCGGTCTCAACAATCACGCCCTTATCTAAAACGTGAATGGTAGACGAGCGGATGACAATCTCCGCATCATGAGAAATGTGAATGATTGTCCAGCGATGGGCAGGGTCATAAATAGCGTCCAAAATCTTCAGCTTGGTGCGTTCGTCAACCCCTGTAAAGGCCTCATCGAGAATGAGCAGCCTTGGACGCCGAACGATGGTTCGCGCCAGCAGCAGGCGCTGGACTTGCCCGCGGGACAGGTTATGCCCGCCGCTGACAAGTGGCGTTCGCAAGCCCTGAGGTAACGCTGCCAGCTCATCCGTAAGCTGCACCATATCCAAAGCCCAACGAATGTCTTCCTGAGTCAACCAATCTGCTCCAACACGGATGTTTTCCTCAACCGTCCCTTCAAAGATGTCTTCTTGATCGCCGACCATCCCGACAATCAACCGAAGTGCATCCAGATCGGCGTCCCGAACGTCCACCCCGTTGACTTCAACAGTTCCGTGCGATGGCTCAAGCAACCCACAAATCAAAGCCATCAGGGTAGACTTGCCAGCTCCACTAGAGCCGAGGACACTGACCCACTCTCCGGATTTGATGGTCAAGTCCAAGCCAGACAGAATCTCTACCCCTGGGTGATAGCTAAAGCGAACGTTCCGACACACTACTGTTGCCCCCTCATCGGAGACAGGCACTTCTGCTCCTCCCACCCGCTCAACGGGCAGGTCCTCGACTTGCCCTACTTTGTCAAGGGCTGTCAGCAGGTCATAGACGTGCTCAAGTTGGCTGATGACTTTATCCATTCCGGCCAACACCGACACGACCACAATCTCAGAAGCCACCAACTGCCCAATGGTCAACTCGCGGTTGATGACCAGCCATCCGCCAAAGGCTAAAATGCCGGCACTGGCAATGGCGTAGAAGAAGTAGTTCCCGACTGCCTGCCGAAAAAGAACGGCAAAGTGGGCACGACGGGCTTTGATGTAGGCTACCGAAAGCGCGTCTGTTCGTTCCCCCAGGAAGTCTAGCGTACCGCTCATCTTGAAACTGATGTGGCAACGCGCGAGTTCTTCAAGCCAAGCAGCAACTTTGTACTTTTTCTTGGACTCGAAAATACTGGTCTGCAAACCGTTGATGCCAAGGACAAAGATGATAAACAGCCCGGCTAGCACCACGACCAAGTCAAAGCCAAGCAGGTAAGGGCTGTAGAAAGCCAGCAGCAACAATCCGACCAAGACTTTGAGAACGGCATCAAGGCCATCAAGGGCTAACTTGGCAAAAGCTTTTTGTATGTTGATGACATCGAAAAACCGGTTGACTAACTCAGGGGCATAGTCGTCCGTGAGGGCTTTGAGCTGCACGCGCGGTAAGCGCTCCCCGATGTTGAGGGCTACGCGCACAAAGATACGCTGCTGCAAGCGCTCGATGAGAACCAACTGAAAAAGCCGCAAGATACCGCTCAGGCTTAGAAAAAACAGCACCAATGCCGTAAGGACAACGAGCTGCTGAAGGGATTGTCCTTGGGCAATGTTGTTGACCAGCGCTTGGGCTGTAATCGGGACGGCGAGGGAAAACAGACCGGCAACAGTAGTGTAGGCTAGAATCGCCAGAATGTCCTTCGAGTCTAGTGATACAAGCTGCCAAAATCGCTGGGCAGGCGTTGGACGTGGGGCGTCACTGTCTGTGGCTGCAAGGGAGAATGTCCCCTTGGAAACAGCGTCGCCACCCATAACAGTCTTCTCCTCAAAGCAGAAATGGGAAGTGTACGGCCATCCCTTGGCGTTCGTTTGTACCTGAGAAAAAGCAAACTACAGTGCGATATTCTGCACGTTCCTGGCTTTCAAAACGCCTTACGCTTTGTTGGTAAACTCATAACCGGGTGTTAGTCGTCAGCACAAGTGGCACTTTAGTGTTTGTACCGCCGTACGTCCAACCCATCCTTGCGCAAAATCAGGCAAACTGACTAGATTGTGCACGCTAACCCGGTAACTCCCTAACTTACCGCCGCTACGGAGGGTGCGCCACATGTCGGCGACGCTTGAAAGCCTGCTCAAAGACCCGCGCATCGCAGGTGCAGATCAGCTTGTTCTCCAGGCGGGCAAGGCTCCGACCGTCTTCAACTCCTCTGGGACGACCGAACTAACCCGCAACCCAATGACCTCTTACGATATTTACCGACTCCTGCAGCCCTACCTTTCCGACGACAAAAAAGCAGCTCTTATGAGCCAATCAACCACCAACTTTCGGTTGAGTGTCAATGGGGCTGGGACATTTGATGTCTCGATTACCAAGGAGGGCGGTGGCATGAAGGTCTCTTTTGTACCGGTTGACAACGCCCCGCCGAAACCGGCTACGCCAACCTCACCTCTGCCTCCACCACCGATGGCAAAGGCTTCTGGGACGTTTGCACCACCTTCTCCAACCTCTTCCGTGATAACACCTCCGCGCCCGGCACCGCCTATTCCCCCAGCCCGTCCTGTACCACGTCCACCTACGCCGGCTTCAGGCTTTACCTCCCCTGCGGAGGCAGCATCTGGCAAGCAACCTGCCTTTTCGTCATCCTCATCGCCAGCAATGCCACCTGCAAGCCCAGCAGCCAGTGCGCCAGTAACGTCAGGGCCCGGTCCAGTAGCAGCAGGTGCAGGTCCTGCCGTCCACTTGCGCAAAAAAGGACCACTTGAAATTGACAAGCTGTTTGAAAAACAGCTTGAGCTCAAGGCCTCTGACATGCATATCTCGGCCTCTGTGCCGCCCATGCTGCGCTTGGACGGCGACATGGTCGTTATGCCTGGCTATGAGGACCGACCTCTAACACCGGCCGACACCGAACGCATCCTGTGGGAGTTGATGCCGGATAAGAATCGCGAGGAGTTCAATCGGCGACATGACACGGACTTTGCCTACGAGTTCGGCGATGCTGCCCGCTTCCGCTGCAACATCTTCATGGATCGCAAGGGCATGGGCGGCGTGTTCCGGATCATCCCAAGCAAAATCCTCACCGCCGAAATGCTCGGCCTCTCTAAAGAAATCCTCAAACTTTGCTTCCTCAGCAAAGGCTTAGTTCTGGTGACGGGGCCGACCGGAAGCGGCAAGTCCACAACGCTGTGTGCGCTTATTGACTTTATCAACCGCCACCGCCGCGACCATATCATCACCATTGAAGACCCGATTGAGTTTGTCCACGAAAACAAAAACTGTCTCATCAACCAGCGTGAAGTCCACACTCACACCGACTCGTTCAAGGATGCTCTCCGTGCCGCCTTGCGCGAAGACCCCGACATCATTCTGGTCGGTGAAATGCGCGATCTTGAGACCATCTCTATTGCCATTGAAACGGCCGAAACCGGGCACCTTGTGTTTGGGACGCTGCACACCTCTACTGCACCTTCTACTGTTGACCGCATCATTGACCAGTTTCCGGCCGACCGGCAGGCGCAAATCCGGGTGATGCTTTCTGAATCGCTCAAAGGCGTCATTGCTCAAACCCTCTGCAAGAAAATTGGCGGCGGGCGAGTTGCTGCCCTTGAAACACTGATTTGCGACACCGGAATTGCCAACCTCATCCGCGAAGGCAAGACTTTCCAGATTCCCTCTGCCATGCAGACCGGTAAGGCCAAAGGTAATGTCACGCTCAATGAAGCCCTGCTCGAACACGTCAAAAACAAACGGGTTGAACCCCGGGAAGCCTACATCAAAGCGGTCGACAAGATTGGCTTTGAAAATCTGCTCAAGCGCCACAATCTAGACACAAGCTTTCTTGCAAATCTAGGTGACGCCAATGCTTGAGTCCTCTCCAAACGCCTGCCCGGCAAAAACGGCTTGCTTTGCCAACAGAACACCCAGCAGCGAGGGTTTACACCCTGCAGAACTTGTTACAAGAGGCTGAATAGCAGCGAAAAATGTGTGACAAGAACAGCCTCTGCCATGTATAGTCGTCCGCCTGTGTACGTGACTCAACACTTTACTCATACCGGGGTCTTATCCAGCGACCTGACGTAAGGGTAGCCAACCTATGGCGGCGCCTGACATCGGAACTATTGTCTCGTTATGTAAGCGGCGCGGATTTATCTTCCCGGCCAGCGAGATTTACGGGGGGCTTGGCTCAACGTGGGACTACGGCCCGCTTGGCGTCGAACTTAAAAACAACGTCAAACGCGCCTGGTGGAAAGCTGTCGTCTACGACCGGGACGACGTTGAAGGCATGGATGGCGCGATTTTGATGAACCGTCTGGTATGGAAGTACTCCGGTCATGAAGCCACGTTTAGTGACCCCCTGGTGGATTGCCGCGAGTGTAAGGGGCGCTTTCGAGCTGACAAAACCCATGAACTCGACTGCCCGCGATACAAACGGAAAGTTGCTGCCTGCAGTGCCAACCTTACCGAGCCACGGGCCTTCAACCTGATGTTCAAGACCTACGTCGGCCCTGTTGAAGAAGAAGCGGCACTAGCCTACCTGCGCCCCGAAACAGCACAGAGTATCTTCGTCAACTTCAAAAACATTGTGGATTCCCGGTGGCGCAAGATTCCCTTCGGCATTGCCCAAATCGGCAAAGCTTTTCGGAATGAAATCGTACCCGGCAACTTTACATTTCGGACGCGCGAGTTTGAGCAGATGGAACTTGAGTTTTTCTGCAAGCCCGGTACAGACGCCGACTGGTATGCCCACTGGGTTGAGGAACGCCACAACTGGTACTTGCGCTATGGTATCCAGCCTGAAAACCTGCGCCGGTACGTCCAGCAGCCGGATGAACTCGCCCACTATGCCCGTGCCTGCACGGACTTGCAGTACCGCTTCTTCCCTGAACGTGAAGACGAAGAAAAGCAATGGGACGAACTGGAAGGCATTGCCAACCGGACGGACTATGACCTCAGTGTCCACTCTAAGGGCAAGCACGAAAAATGGCAGGTTCACAACGAGCACTCAACGCAAAGCTTGGTGTACCGCGATCCCGTGACGAATGAAAAATTCATTCCCTATGTCATTGAGCCGTCAGCCGGGGCCGACCGCGCCACGCTGGCGTTTCTGATGGACGCCTACAGCGAAAAGCCCGGCCCGGACGGAGAACCACGGGTTGTCCTGAAACTGCATCCGGCGTTGGCCCCGATCAAGGTGGCAGTGCTGCCTCTGGCGCGCAACAAATCAGAACTTGTTGAAAAGGCTAAAGCCATCAAGGCCGACCTACAACGTCATGGCATTCGTGCGGTATATGATGATACGGCCTCCATCGGCAAGCTCTATGCTCGGCAAGATGAAATTGGCACGCCGTTTTGTATCACGGTAGACTATGACACACTGGGTATCGGTAAGCCCAAGGACAGCGTAAAGGGAGAAGGCACCCCGGCTTCTCCAGCAGGCTTACCGGACACAGTCACAGTACGTGACCGCGACACGTGGGAGCAGGTGCGTATTCCGATTGCCAAGTTACGCGACTTTCTCACTGAACGTCTGGCCTTGGTGTGATGGCTGGCCCGGTCGTACCGTAATCCCTCATAGCTTTGTCTTCCAAGGAGTTCCATCTGGTATGCACAACCTAAAGCGCTTTTTGACCCTCTGTGCAGTTGTGGTAGCAGGCTCTGGGTCTGCATGTGTGGTCAGGGACAATGTGCCACCCCCACCGCCGCTCAAGCCTAAAGAAGAACAGGTCAGAACCGTTGAGCCAACTAAGCCTACGACAGAAACAAGCGCCAAACCAGCCGAAGCAGCTAAGCCAGCAGAAGCGGCGGAAGACCCGCTAGTTGCCAAGGGGCGGGAGCTGTACAACGCGAATGCATGTGCTGGCTGTCACGGAGACAAAGGACAGGGCGTTCTCCCAAATGCACCTAAGTTCACTGACGCCGCTTGGCAGCAAAAGGAAAAGGATGAGGAAATGATCGCTTCCTTCAAAGGCGCCAAGGTCGCCCAAGGCATGCCCGCTTTCAAGGGGGGCAACGGCACTGACGAGGAACACAAGGCACTGGTGGCTTACATCCGCTTCCTTGGCAAACAAGCCGGAAAGTAAGTATCCAGCCTAGGTTACTCTGCTGGCGCCAACTGCTAGCCGGGCAAAGGTCAGCCCGGCTCATGCTTTGTTACTATCAACAATCAAAACTGTCCGCAAGTGTAGAGCATGTCTTTTCAACTGAGTCCGTTTGTTGCCAAACTTACTGGAATAGGCATGCTGGCAATATTGCTGGGAAGCGAACTGGCTGTCAGTCGCACACTGGCTGGTTTCACAAGCTTGGACGAGCGCACAGATAAGCGCCTTGCCCGTGGTAAACGGCTCTACGCTGGCGCATGCACCGCTTGCCATAGTATAGACGGCCGCCCCACAGTACCGGATGCCCCGGACCTTAGGGATGCCCGGTGGCAACAACAACGCACCGACGAAGAGTTGGCCAAATCCATAGCCAACGGCAAAGGGTCTATGCCAGCTTTCAAAGGCTCACCGGCTGACATTGAAGCCCTAGTAGCCTATGTTCGGTCACTGGCTAAGTAACCCTTTGCCTGCTAGGCGGCTTGCCACGGTCAAAAGCCGTTATGGGAAGTCTGCAAATGACTCCTTCTTCAAACACCTGCCTGGCCAAACTGGTGTGATGAGTTGAGAAACCTCTAGAGCAGCTTCCTCACAGTCATGGCTTGAGACCCATGCCCGGTATTGTAAACGCGAAGGTTGTGCCCAGCCGGCGTGCACAACCGTGCCGGGGACTGATTATTTTCTGCGTACATCAAATGCACTAGCCAGCCCAAAGGTCGCGCTTTGCTTTGGTTCTGCTTGTCATCACTTGGGAACGGACAAGCCGTGAGGGCAACGCCTTTCGCTACTGGCCATTACGGGTTTTACACAAGCAGACGCACCGGAAGATAGCCAACCGACACTGCTAAATGAATACCCAGGCAAAACAAGCTATGCTACGGTGTCTTGCGCAACAACCTTTCTGCCAGCTGTGTGACCGTTGCATGTCCACTTGGAGCCATCAAGCGGTGAGGCCCTGTTGCATGACAGCTTGTCAGTGCTACGTTATGTCTTAGCTGATGAGTTGCTGGAGGTTGCCGCCACTTGATGCGTTAAAGTCCACGATGGCGACCTTTTCCCGGCTTTGAAGTAAAGCCCGGCTTGCCATAGACCTAAACCGCGCCCTCGTCTGGAGGCGGCCTGAACATGGCTTCCTGCTAAATAACTTCCCCTTAGGACCTAGATATGAAAGTAGGTATTGTCGGTTTTGCCAGCGCTGGCAAAACCACCGTATTCAACGCCCTGACAGGACTGACAGCTGAAGTTGGCAGCTACAGCAGCAAAGAGCGCCCCAACCTTGGCAACATCAAAGTCCCGGATGCCCGCGTGGACACCTTGGGTGACATCTATCGCACTAAGAAACGCACCTATGCCGAAATTGCTTTTGTGGACATAGCCGGCCCAACCGAGCAACGCAGTGCAACTGGCCTGGATACTAAACTCGTCACGGCCATGCGCGATGTAGATGCGCTGGCACACGTTGTGCGGGCTTTCCCTGATCCGCTGGGTGCCCGCTTGACCAACCCGGTAGATGACATTGCCAGTTTTGACGCAGAACTCATGCTGTCAGACTTGATTCAGGTAGAGAACCGCCTGGCGCGTCTCAAAAAGGACCAGAAAGCCAATCCACGCGAACGTGCGCTGTTTGAGCGCTGCCAAGCAGCCCTTGAAGCCGAACAGCCGCTCCGGTCCCTAGATTTTGACGATGAAGAGCGCCAGCTTATGTCCGGGTTTCGTTTTCTTTCGCTCAAACCCCAGATGATCTTGCTCAACGTAGCTGAAGCGGACATTCCAGCCGGCGTGCCGCCAAACATTCAGGAAGCTGCCCAGAAGCGAGTCATTCCAACAGTTGTTGCCATGTGTGGGCAAGTGGAGATGGACATTGCCCAGCTTGACCCGGCGGAACAGGCAGAGTTCCTGCGTGACCTGGGGCTGACTGCCCCGGCGCGGGATCGCTTCATCGTGGCGGCCTATGGGCTGCTCGACCTCATCAGTTTCCTGACGGCCGGCGAGGATGAATGCCGCGCCTGGCCCATCAGGCGTGGGACCAAAGCCCAGCGGGCCGCCGGGAAAATTCACTCGGACATCGAACGTGGGTTCATCCGCGCCGAAGTCATTGCCTACGAGGACTTCATCAACTATGGCTCCGAAGCCAGATGCAAGGAAGCTGGCAAACTCCGCCTCGAAGGCAAAGACTACGTCGTCCGGGACGGCGACATCATCCACTTCCGGTTCAATGTCTGATGAACTTCAGCGGTTTCAGCCTTGGATGAGCCGGTTCCGGCCTGCTCAGCCAAGGTACTCTCCCCTGACGCTTGAGGATGTGTTCCCCCTGACAACTCAGGAACACAACCACTGCTCAATCCTGTCACGGGACGGCATCCCGCCGGCATGGACGACCTTCCCATCAACCACGACAGCCGGCGTACTCATCACCCCATAATGCATGATGTCCTTGATGTCCTCGACCTTTTGCAGCGATACCGCAATGCCCTTCGTCCGGGCAACTTCCTCAATGAGGGCAACTGTGCTTTTGCAAGTGGCGCACCCCGTACCAAGCACCTTGATGTCTTTCATGGCAACCTCCTTATAACACCCAGTTGAAGACGTATCCCACGATCAAAATGCCGGTGGCGACGATGCCAATGAAGGCAGCTATCAGCCTGACTTTGAGCACCTTGCGCAGAATCACCATCTCTGGCAGGGACAACGCGATGACGCTCATCATAAAGGCCAGCACTGTGCCGACGGCTGCCCCCTTGTCCAGCAGTGCCTGAACCACCGGAATGATCCCGGCAGCGTTGGTGTACATCGGAACACCAAGCACAACCGCCAGCGGCACCGACCACCAGGCGGATTTGCCCATGAAGCTGGCCATGAAGTCCTGCGGCACATAGCCGTGAATGCCAGCCCCAATGGCAATGCCGGCCAGAATATACGGCCAGACCTTCCCGACGATGTCGCGCACACTTTGAAAGCCGGCGGCGAGACGTTCACCAAAGTCAACCTCCACGGCGGTGAACTGGGCTTCAGCTCTGGGAATGTCGCGCACCCAGTCTTCCAGATACGGCTCCATGTTCAACTTGCCGATGATCAAGCCAGCCACGATGGCCACGGATAAACCAAGTCCCAGATACAGCAGGGCGATTTTCCAGCCCAGCATGCCAAACAGGAGCGTCAGGGCAACCTCATTGACCATCGGGGCGGCAATCAGGAATGAGAATGTCACACCAAGCGGCACCCCGGCCTGTAAAAAGCCGATAAACAACGGCACGGCTGAACACGAACAGAAGGGCGTCACAATTCCCAGCAAAGCCGCCATGACATTGGCCAGCCCCTCTCTCCGACCAGCCAGCAGGGCGCGGGTTCGCTCAGGCGTGAAATAGGTATTAATCACCCCCATCACAAAGACAATGCCCGTCAGTAGCAGCAGCACCTTGGGCGTGTCGTAGAGGAAAAATTGCAACGCCGCACCAAGGTGGCTTTGGCGGTCAACCGGCAAAGCAGCCACTACCACTTCTGAAAGGGGCTGCAAGGTTTGATACAGGCCCCACCACAGCAGGGCCGCCAGGACAAGAAAGATTCGCGGGTGGTGTTGTGTCCAACGCACAGCCAGGGCACTCATGGCTCTCTCCCCCATTGTTCTCGGCAGCACAAAATCACTGGCTAGCAGCCATCTGTCAGGGAGACGAACAAGGTGGCAAAAGGATTCAGGATGCAGCCGAAGGTGACACGTGGCAACAGACGCGCCCGGACTCATCAAAGCGCACCTGGCAGTTCTCCACCAGGCGGTCGCGTAATCGTTTTCTGGCGCGCAGCAGGCGCGACTTGGCGGCCGGCAGTGTTAGACCATGGGCTTCGGCGTAGGCGCGCACCGTTTGCCCCCGAAGATCGCAGGCTTCAATAATGTGCCGGTCCTCGGCTTCCAGTCGCAGCAGGTTGTGGCTGAGACACGCCTCCAGTTCATCTACGGGACGCCGTTCCACAACCGGTGCCGCCGCCAGGTGCTCCGGCAAGGACTCAACCGGCTTGGACAGACGCGCCCGGTCAATCACGGCATGACGGGCGACCTGGAACAGCCAGGCGCGGGGATTGTCGAGCGCGCAAAACGCCTGCCCCTGCCGCAGGGCCTTGAGAAACACTTCCTGGAGGAGGTCTTCCGCCGCGTCAGGATCGCTGGTCCGGTGTAACAGAAAAGCCAGCAGGGCTTTTTCGTATGCCTGCCAGGCATCCAGGAGACACCCGGACGCGCTATGTGCCTGGTTCATGATTTTCGTACCACGGTTTTTTGGCCACGGTTTTTTGGCATTGTTGGCTGGCGTTGACGGCTCTGACAACCAGACTTTGACAGCTCTTGAGGCGCAATGGCATCCTCACTGACTTTGGGCCAGTGGCTTTGGCCAACCATGACCATTATGGAATGTGGTCGCTTTGGATGTCCAGTCAAGGTCACGCCCCCTCCCCAAGTACAGGATGCGCGGCCATGACCTCCATCATCTGGGAATCGCAACTTACCTGCCCGGTCTGTGGGGCAACCACCGTGGAAACCATGCCGGCCAATGCCTGCCAGTTTTTTTACACCTGTGCCACATGTGAAACTCAGTTACGCCCGCAACCCGGTGACTGCTGTGTGTTCTGCTCATTCGGCTCGGTTCCCTGCCCACCGGTTCAGTTGATGCAGCATTCTGACCGACCATAACTCTGGACTGGCTTCGCCCGGACGGCCTTTGCGTCCGGCGCGCGACAACCTGAACCCTATGGAAACCAAAAACAGCTCCCAGACTTCCACGGCGTCCGAAAAGCCCAAGCGATCGGAGTTGCGCGAGTTCATCGAGATGATCATCACGACGCTCATTATGGCGTTGTTTGGTATTACCTTTGTTGTCCGTTCGGTCAACGTCCCCACCGGCTCGATGAACAACACCATCTATTCGGGTGATTTTCTGCTCGTCAACAAGTTTATTTTTGGCTACGAGGGGGGAATTCCCCTCGACAGCTTTACTCCACACCGGCCGATTCGGCGGGGTGACATTATCGTGTTCAAGTTTCCACAAAGTGAAGACCAGAACTACGTCAAGCGAGTCATTGGCCTGCCAGGTGAAACTATCGAGATTCGGGGGCAGCGCGTGTACATCAACGGGCAGGAACTCCCTGAAACGCGGGTCATTGCTGAAAATGACCCAGAAGATAGTGGACGGCTCAATGTTCTTGAAGAACATCCGGTCGAAGGGGCCCAGTGGAAAGTCTACTATCGCCCAGGATCAGACTTTGAGTACGAAACCCAAGAGACCGAGCCGCTTCCGGAGCTACCTTTGCCAAGTGGGCGCTACCGCGACTACAAAAATGAGCCTCACTATGGCATCGGGCGCCCGTTCAAGATTCCAGAAGGCTGCTACTTTGCCATGGGTGACAACCGCGATAACAGTCTTGACAGCCGTTACTGGGGGCCGGTTCCTCGGGACTATGTCATTGGGCGACCGCTGTTTGTCTACGCTTCGTTTGACCCCAACCCCCAGGCTTCGTTGGGAGAACGTCTCAGCTCGTTTTTTTCCAAAGGGCGCTGGAAGCGACTGGGAACGCTGGTGAAATAGTGTCCCGGTGGCGCGTGATGCACCGGCTACAAAATTTATTTCAAATCCGGGCTACGACAAAGTAGGTTGGAAACGAAGTTTTCGCTTCCATCCATCTTATCGAGGTTGTGCCCTATGATTGCCACGGAATCCGTCATCCGGGAAACAAAAGCGGCGGCAGCGGACAAAAGCCTTATCAGTCCGCGTTTTTATGTCACGGACTACAAGAAGATAAACGCCTTGCGCTTTGACCACATGGCTGAAGCTTTCAAAGCCATGCACAAGCGCTTTGCCGATGACCCTAACAAACACTTCTTCAGAAGGGACGACGACCCTGACTTTGACCAGGATTTCTCCCATCTCCCACCGTCGTTCAAGGACTTTCTCATTCGCGGTTGTATAGGCGAGTTTTCAGGTGCGCTGCTGTACAAGGAAATTGCCGACCGCATCGAGGACCCCATCATCAGTGACACTTACCGGTTGATGGCACGCGACGAAGGGCGGCACAGCGGCTTCATCCGGCTGGCGATGCGCGACATCAACACCGACCTTGATCTTCAGATGCTGCAGAAGGAAAAAGAATTTGTCAGCATGCATCCTAAGATCATCCTCTACACCACGTACCTTTCCGAAGTTATCGGTTACTTCCGCTACATCAACATCTATTCACACCTCGAAGCCCATCCCGAATACCGCTACCATCCGATCTTCAAATACTTCGGCGGCTGGTGCCAGGATGAACTCAAACACGGCGACTTTATTGGCCTTCAGCTTGAAGCCCAGAAGCATTTGTACCTAAGTGGCGGTATTAACCGGCTACTCATCCGCTTCTTCTCGCTGGCCGTCTATGTGACCATGTGGCTGCGCGACCTCAAGGCGCAGGAATTCTATGCCTCCATCGGCCTGAACTGGCGGGAATACGACCTGAAGGTTATTCGGGAAACGAATGCCTACGCCCAGCGCGTGTTCGGGCTGCGACTCGACGTAGACAATCCAAAGTTCATCCGCATTCTGGACCACATGGCAGCATGCTACGCAAAGATGCTCAAACGCGAAGCCGACGGGGCAAGCAAGCTGGCACTCATGCCACTGCAAGTAGCTATGGCGGTTGATTATTTGCGGTTGCTGGCGATGAAAGTGCGTACCGATGCTCCTCCACCTATCCCAGAATACCCGGTGGCGCCGGTCATCAAGGGTTTTGCCACCAAGTACAAGGGACAGCCGGCCATGGCTTGAAGTTCTATGCCTACCGTCTTGGGAATCGCCATTCTGGGTAGCGGGCGCGTCGCACGCGCCCGCTTACGTGAGCTCCATGAGCGCTACGATACCCGGGTGGCCGTGGTTGCTTCCCACAATTTCCATCGGGCCTATGAGTTGGCCTTTCCCATTGCAGCCGCTGCAACAGAAGATTGGCAAGAAGCCATTGCGCGCCCAGACGTGGACGCCGTCATGGTGTGCTCAACCAACATCTACCATGCCCGCATGGCACAGGCTGCCATTGAAGCCGGTAAGCCGGTCAGCGTGGACTACCCGCTGGCGCTGACGCTCAGAGAAGCTGAACAGTTGGTTGAGCAGGCACATGCACGCGGTGTTCTTCTGCATGTTGAGCATATCGAACTGCTTTCTGCCTGGTTTGAGGCCTTTCGGAAAGCTTTACCCCGCATCGGACAGATTCACCGCATCACTTGGAACAACCTTAGTTCCCGCCCGGCAACCCCTGAAGATTGGACTTTTGATCGCGCCCACGGCTTCTCGCTGTTCCAACACGCCAGCATACCTAGCCGGATCATCGCCTGCGCCGGACAAATTGCCTGGATTGAAGGTCAAGAGGCATTTTCTGATGAACAGGGAAGCCGTTTCGGACGGCGTACAACCCATCTGCGTTTTGGCTTTGCCACCGGAGGCAGTGGAGAAATCCAAGACGTACTGACCCAGCACGAGGAATCAGGCCCCTCGGCCGAGTTACAGGCCGTTGGTGAGTATGGCACGCTCGTTGGACGACAGCACCAAGAGGTGTGGTACATCAGCGCTGACGGCACAACAACTGAAGCCGTGCCGGTGATGCCGCGAAGCGGATTGTTTAGCCATGACATCGCGGCATTCCTCGATGCCATTGCCGGCCGCGGCACACCGTACGTTTCTCTCGACCACGTCCTTGAAACGCTGCGCTTTGCTGATGCGGCCGAACGAGCAGTGAAAAGCGGGCAGCGCGTTTCTCTATCACCTACCTAAAGACGCTTGCCCGCTGGCGCCGTTTTGCGGCATTAGGACTGGACGTAAGGCAGTAGAGCGAGATGCTTGGCGCGCTTGATAGCCCGTGCTAACCGACGTTGCATGGTAGCACTGACCCCGGTTAGACGGCGCGGCAAGATGCGCTTGTTTTCACCAATGAACCGCTCCAGCAGCTTTACATCCTTGTAATCAATGTAGTCAATCTTGGCCTCTAGAAGTGGACACCGCTTCTTGCGCCGTCCAATACGGCGGCTGCCAGCAGGACGGGTGGTTGTACTTGTACGGCGAGACACAACACTCCCTGCCGCTGCAGTAGAACGCTGTTCGGCAGTGGCTGCCGTTTCAGGGATGCCTTCAGTTGGTTCTGTCATTTCGGACATACGCTTTCTCCTTCAACAAAAAACATCCATGGGCGGCGTTGTACAGAAAACGCCGCGATGGATTGATGTTACCTCGGCAACATTATCCTCAGTGAATGAGTTCTTCCGGAGGCAAGGTTAGGCGACGCAGGACCTCATTAGCTTCGTGCATACCAAGTGCCGACAGGCGGCGCAGATCAGCGCTGAGTTCAGCAACGGCCTGGGCATCAAGTTCATCCTCCTGCAGACTGTCAGCAAGCTCGTAAGCTCGCTGAGGTTGCCCCATTCCCAACAGGGTGATGATTTCCTCGTAGCTCATGTCGCTAGAGTCACCCCCTTGTGCGCGCTCTTCTTCAAGCAATTCATACGCCTGCTGGAAAGCCTCGCGGGATTCTTCCAGTTGGCCGGCCATGCGCAGGGCAATACCTAGTTTGACAAAGGCTAGTGGGACTTCTAACCCGTCTGCAATAGCTTCCTTCAACTCATGAGAAGCTGCTTCAGCCTCTCCACGGGCCAGCAACGCCACCCCCAGGCCATAGCGCGCCAGCACATTGTGGGGATCAATCCGCACGGATTCGCGGTAGGCTTTCAAGGCTTCGTCAACGCGCTCCATCGCCATCAGTAAATCTCCCAAGTCGAGATAGATGCGCGAATCACGGGGGTCAAGGTCAAGCGCTATCTGAAACTGTTTTAGGGCTTCATCGTACCTTTCCAGATCGGCCAAAAGTCCACCCAGCCCCAAGTAGTGCAGCGGTTCATCCGGCCCGAGTTCAACGGCCCGCCGGTAAGCCGCCTCTGCTTCGACCAGCCGCCCAACTTCTGACAGGAAGTTGCCATAGTTGTAGTGGCTCAGCGCCTCGTTGGGCTCTAGCTTTAGCGCGCGCTTGAAGTATTCTTCTGCGAGGTCAAACTCGCCTTCTTCAACGTAGAAGGCTCCGAGCAAATGAAGTGGGCGCACGTCGGTTGGTGCTAGGCGTTCGACTTTCCGCAAGTACTCTACACCTTCGTTGTAGCGCTCAGTTTCAAGAAGCAGCGCCCCTAGCCGAATGAGCACCTCCGGCGACTGGGGGTCAAGTGCCAGAGCCCTGGTGTAGATGGCTTCAGCTTCCTCAAGCTCCCCTTCTTCAAAGTAAGCATCGCCCTTGTCTAGAAGCTTTTCTAGAGAGGCCGCACTCGGCTTTGGAGATGTTTTTGATTTACGTGATTTTCCAGACATAAAACCTACGTGATGAGGTGGCAGGGTTTTTTGTGCGTCCTCGGGCTCAAAACGCCATTACACAATGGCTAAAGGGCGGCGTCTTCCTTCACAGGCTAACAGGGCACTAGTAAGCTGGGCGTGGTCAATCCTTGCGCCAATAAAGACAAGGTGCTCTTCGGGCGAAGGCGACAGCGTCACAGGGCGAATATAGAGATCGCCATTGACGTACATCATAACCCACAAACCCTCTTCGCCCTCAAAACGCAAGAAGCCTTTGGCGCGCACAATATCCGAGGGAAGCTGGCGCATGAACTGCTCGAAGCGCTCCCGGAGCAATGGACGCAGCAACCGGCAGGACATGGAGTGAAAATCCGTATGGGCTTTGTATTCCTGCTCATTGAGCGCAGCGATCTTTTCCCGCATAGCGGCCCGCCGGCGTTCACGTTCAGCCGGTTCTATTTCAGCAAGTAGCCACCGGAATGTTTCGTCCCCGGCTACTATGCCATGAGTTGCTAAGTACACCTGAGCGTACGGATTGTTCTCTTCAACATACCGCCGGATGTCCGCAATCTGCTCCGGTGTGGCTTCATCGGCCTTTCCAATAACAACGACATCGGCAAACTGGGTTTGGCGTTTGACAATGGCTTTGAGCACTTTTGACAGACGGGTGAAGTTTCTAGGATCGGCCACGGTCACCAGCCGGCTTATGGTGACACGATCAAGCAGGTGAGGTGCAGTGGCCTGGTCGAGCAAGTCCACCGGGTCAGCTAGTCCAGTTGCTTCAACAAAGATGAATTCCGGCTGTCGCGCAGCAACTTCGGTGAACGCCTGCACAAAATCCTCACCAATCTGGCAGCAGATACACCCATCGCTTAGCTCGACAACGCTAAAGCCTTCTCCCCGTAGGAGTTCGCCATCAATGCTGATGTCGCCAAATTCATTCATCAGCACAGCTACTTTGCGTCCCAGGCGGCGCATGTGATGCAGTACTGCGAGCAACAGCGTTGTTTTGCCACTGCCTAGAAAGCCGGAAATAATAACAGCCGGTATGGGTACCGGGAGACTGGTTTGGTTGGGTGCAGTTGTTTGCAAACTCATAGAGGTTCTCCCAGAACTGAGCTTTGGTGTGTGCACAATAGGTGACGCCGAAGCACGGTGCTGCCAAGCATAGATCGGAAAGCCAACCGGTTGAAACTCACTGGCTGACTCGCTGGAGATGCACAAGGTTATTGACCGGTAGCCCCTTGATCTTCCCTGCCAGCACAACGAGCTGTTCGCCTGACTCAATCCAACCCAGCCGCAGAAGTAACGCAATACCGTTTGCAAACAAATCCTTCATATCAGGCGGGTTTGGCATAAGTAGGGGTTCAATTCCCCACACAGCCGAAAGTTGCTGATAAGTTCGAGTATCCGCCGTAATTGCGGCAATCCGCTGCTTCGGACGCAACAAAGCCAATGCGCGCGCCATCTTGCCCCCTTCAGTAAACACGGCTATTACCCGCGCACCGATATTTTCTGCCGCAAAAACCGCTGCTTCCGAAAGCGCACGCAGAGACGAGGTGCCCTGAAGGTTCATGAACTTGTTGAGACCGGTGCGCCAAGACTGCTGCCCGGCAAAAGCTTCTTCAGTGTATTCCACAATACGTCGCATCGTACGTACGGCTTCAAGGGGATACTTTCCGGCTGCCGATTCGGCCGACAGCATAACAGCGTCTGTACCGTCAAGAATGGCATTGGCTACGTCCGAAGCTTCGGCACGAGTCGGACGCGGATTGTCCACCATGGACTGCAACATCTGCGTAGCTGTGATAACTATCCGCCCCTTCCGATTGGCATGCCGGATAATCTCTTTCTGAAAAATGGGCACTCGTTCTGTTTCAGCTTCAACGCCGAGATCACCTCGCGCCACCATGACCCCATCCACAATATCGAGGATTTCGTCGAGGTGGTTTAGGGCTTCGGGCTTCTCGATCTTGGCAATGAGGGGGGTCTGGGCGCCAAGGGCGGCAATGTAGTTTTTGCACTGCCGGCAGTCTTCAGCCGAACGTACAAATGACAGTGCCACATAATCTACGCCCTGGGCGATGCCAAAGCGCAGATCGTCGCGGTCTTTGTCGGTCATAGAAGGCAGCGATGTAGGGATGTTTGGCAGGTTGATACCTTTGCGTTCGCCTAGGACTCCACCGTTGAGAATAAGGCACTCTACTTCTCTGCCGTGAATCGCTGTCACACTGAGTTCAATCAGGCCGTCATCGATCAGGATGCGATCGCCAGGTCGGGCGTCATACGCCAAGCCTTCGTAGCTGCAACTAATGCGCTCGGCCGTACCAGGAATGTCCTCCGGCGTAATGACAATCCGGTTGCCTGACACTAGGGTCACCGGCTCGCCGCCAACCAATCGCCCGGTGCGGATTTTGGGACCGCACAAATCCAGCAGAATGGCAAGGGGCTGGTGGAGTTCCGCTGCCAACTGACGAAGTGACCGAATGACTTCGGCATGCCCTTCCTGGTCGCCGTGCGACATGTTGATCCGGGCCACGTTGACCCCGGCCATTAGCAGGGCGCGGAGGATTTCCGGAGACCGGGAAGCCGGGCCAATAGTGGCAACAATTTTGGCGCGCGCCATAGCGGTTTCATTTCCTTTATGTGTGAAGGTTCACGGTTGGCCACAGCATAGCCTGGCCGTCAGGCGAGGTCATGCCGGACAGAGCACCTTACCGTTCTGGCCAGGAAGGGAAGCGGCCCGGCGTGTAGGGCGCACCTAATGACTCAAGAGTTTTCTCAATCTGTCCAAGCTCGTCGGACACAGCGCGCAGCTCACTAAGTGCCTGCCGCAATCCTGTGGCTACGATGGCGTACTGCTCTTCGTGGGTCTGCGTTGGACGAGCAAGCGTAGCGCTACGCTCTGCTACGATTTCCGACAACCGCTCGGCCAGACCCGGTGGCGTATTTTCATTGCGCGCCTGAAGTACGCGATCCCCACGCAAACGTACCATCAGGGCATCGAGCCGCCGGGTCAGCGCTGTCGTTTCATCAAGCAACTTAGCATCTGCTGCCGGCGTCTCCAGAATGGCGCGCTTGACAGCCGTCAGTCGAGTTTGCACTTCCTGCGCCGTCTCCAGCGCGCCGTGCATCGTCCGCTGCGCCGTCAGCAACCGCCGATGAAAGTCCTCAAAGGCACGGACATCTTCAGCCGCCCGCTCGTCGAGAAACCGGACGCGAAAAGTTTGGGGTGCGCCAAGCTGTTTTGTGACGCCATCAACCCGCTGATACAGGGTGATGGTATACGTCCCCGGCAGCACAAACCACCCCATCGGTGGGCGAGCAAAGGGATTTTCTTCTTCTTGGGGCGGCGGTGGAAGCTGCGGGGCAGGCGTGCGCAGGTCCCAGGCCACGCGGTTGAAGCCAGCTTCTTGGGGCGCCATGATGCGCCGGACGACATTCCCCTGCTCATCCGTTACCACAGCAAATGTCATTGGTGGTTCTTCTTGGGCTTCTGCCCGCAGTTCGTCGCGGGTCGGGTAAGGTACGTTATCGCCCCTCTTTTCGGCTTCTTGGCGGCGCTGTTTTTTCGTCTTGGGGGCTTCCTTCAGGTAATAGGTCAGGACAGCCCCAAACGGCGGGTTTTCGGCTACGTAGAACGCATCTCCCTGAAAACCCCGCTTCCCATTTCCCAGCGGCTCAGATTCGACATACAGCCAGGCATCACGCACCGGAAAGGTTTGCGCTGGCTGTGCCAGCAACTCTTCTGTCACCGTGCGCAGCGCGCGGTAATCATCCAGAATGTAAATACCGCGCCCAAACGTGGCAATGACAAGGTCATGCTCACGGGTTTGAATCGCAATGTCATGCACGGCAATGGTCGGGAGCCCACCTTTGAGCTGAATCCAGCGGTTTCCGCCATTGGGTGTGAACCACAATCCAAACTCCGTCCCAACAAACAGGACGTTAGGATTGACTGGGTCTTCAGCCAGACACTTGATTGAACCACGGTCAGGCAGGTTGCCTACACATGAGACCCACGTTCGCCCTAGGTCGGACGATTTGAGCAGATAGGGCTTGAAATCGCCATTTTTGTGGTTGTCAAATGCGACATACACCACCTTGGCATTGTGCTGGGAGGGCACGACCCGGCTGACCAAGGTTTGATCCGGTATGCCAGGGAAGGTTTCTAGCTTCCGCCAATTTGCGCCGCCATCTTCGGAAATCTGTACCAAGCCGTCATCCGTGCCGACAAACAGTAGATTTTCTTGCTTGGGTGACTCAGCAAGGGTGGTGATGTTGCCGTAAAAGGAAGTTGAGGCATGCTTGGCTACCGCGTCGGGCCCCCAGACCTTGCCAAAAACCTTCAGCTTGTCACGGTCGAGTTGACGGGTCAGATCGCCGCTGACAGCCCGCCAACTGTTCCCCCGGTCATCACTGCGAAAGAGCCGGTTGGCAGCAAAGTACAACCGCTTGGGATCGTGCGGACTGATGATGAACGGCGAATCCCAGTTCCAGCGCAACGGCGGGTCGTCGGGGCCGATTTTGGGCTGAATCCCAACGCGCTCGCCGGTGCGACGGTCAAAACGAAAGAGATTCCCGTACTGGTACTCGCAATAGACGATGTTCGGATCGGTTGGGTCTACGCGCACGTGGAAGCCATCTCCGCCAACGGTCACAAACCAGTCGGCATTAGTGATCCCGTGGGCATGGCGCGTCCGTGACGGGCCGCCAAGGGTGTTGTTATCCTGCGTTCCCCCGTAGACAAAGTAAAACGGCTCGCTGTTATCTACTGTCACATCGTAAAACTGCGTCACCGGTAGGTTGGCCTTGAACTGCCAGGACTGTCCGCGGTCAAAACTCTCATAAACGCCCCCATCACAGCCCACGAGGTAATAATCCGGGTCGGCCGGATCAATCCACAACACGTGGTGATCCACGTGGACATGCCGCATCCCCGGCATCGGCTTCAGTGTCTTACCCCCGTCGTTGGAAACCATCAGAAACACATTGAGGACGTACACCCGATCTACTTGGCGCGGATCGGCGACAATCGTGCTGAAATACATTGCCGTCTGGTCAAACGGGTTGCGCCGTTCCCAGGTTTCACCGCCGTCTAATGAACGAAAGATGCCACCCTTGCCATCAGCAGCTTCCACGCATGCGTAGACGACATCTGGGTTAGCTGGTGATATGGCCAGACCAATTCGGCCTAGGTCAACCGTAGGCAGACCGGCCGTGATTTTGCGCCAGGTTTTGCCGCCATCGGTTGTTTTGTAAATCGCGCTCTCAGGTCCGCCGTCAATAAGCGTCCAGACATGCCGCCGTCGCTGATAGGCAGCCGCCAACATTACATCTGGATTGCGCGGGTCCATGACAACATCCGTGACGCCGGTATCTGGACTGATGTCTAAAATCCGCTGCCAACTTTGTCCGCCGTCGGTTGTTTTGTATAGCCCACGGTCGCCGCCTGACCGCCACAGGGGGCCCTGGGCGGCGACATAAACCGTCTCCGAATCCCGTGGATCGACAAGAATGCGGGCAATGTGCTCGGATTCCTTCAGCCCCATGTTGCGCCATGTCCGCCCATCATCATCCGAACGATAGACGCCATCGCCGTAACTTACGCTGCGCTGTGAGTTGTTTTCACCTGTGCCAACCCAGATGCGGAAGGGATGCTTTGGATCAATCGTTACGGCGCCAATGGAAAAAGATGGCTGGTCATCGAAAACAGGCGTCCAGGTGACACCGGCGTTGGTGGTTTTCCAGACACCGCCCGAGGCAACGCCGACAAAGTAACGGCGGCGGTTACGCGGATCAACCGCCAGGGCAGCAATGCGGCCGGAAGCAATGGCAGGGCCAAGGGCCCGAAACTTAAGCCCGGCAAGGGCGGTTTCGTTGAGCGGAGAGGTTTCTTTTGAATCTTCTTTGGCCGCTGGGGAAGCGCTTGGTGTCGTTGGTTTGGCATTCGATTTGCCGCGGCTGACCTGTGCCGGCACTGCCAGGTTCAACCACGGAGCCATCACAAAGCCGGTAACCAGCCAAAACGCTAGCAACAAACGACACGACACGAGCAGCATGGGTGAGACAGCACCAGAAAGTAGTGTTTCCAAAGTGAGTGGCAGCGGCGGAATTGCTAGGGCAGGTAAATGCAGCCGAACAGACGGTAACAATGCCTTTCCGCCTTTCGTGATGGACATTTCATCCGTTCGTTTCAAGGGCAATAAGTCGCTGCAGGTCCTCAGCCGAAAGCCGATACACGGCATTGCAATAATGGCATGTAACCTCAACCTGCCCTTGTTCTGCTAAGAGGGCTTTTATTTCTTCCACACCAAGCGCCCTTAGCAAGCGTTCTGTCCGTTCATGCGAGCATGTACAGCTAAACTTCAACGGGCGCTCTGCCAGTAGCCGCCAATCGAGGCCCCCAATCGCCTGTTGAACAAGGTCTTCCGGTGTTGCACCGGCGCGGACCATCTCAGTAATCGGCGGCGCGGCCGCCACCGTGCGTTCCAAGTGGGACACGATAGCATCGTCAGCCCCGGGTAAAACCTGCACAAGAAAACCACCGGCGGCACCTACCACGCCGTCGCCCGGCTCCATGTACACTCCAAGGCTCATCGCCGATGGAATCTGCTCGGAAGCAGACAGATAGTAGGTCAAATCCTCTGCAATCTCGCCTGACACCAGGGGAACAGAACCACGGTAGGATTCCTTCAACCCAATCTCAAAGCCGCCCTCACGAATGACGTGAAGCACTCCTTTGCCCACTGCTGCTCCCACATTGAGCTTGCCATCGGGACGCAGCGGCATATCTGTCTGGGGATGCTGCACATAGCCACGCACAGCACCATGTGCATCCGCTTCTGCCGCAATTGTGCCGATGGGGCCGCGCCCTTCAATGTAGATTGTGACCCGCTCGTTGGTTTTCAATGAGCTTGCTATCAGCGCCGCTCCGGTCAGTGCCCGTCCCAGTGCCACCGTGGCCGTTTTCCAGGCTTTGTGCCGCCGACAGGCTTCTTGTACTAGCTGGGTTGTAGTTGCGGCGACAACCCGCACCGTGTCCTTAGCAGCTATAGCGTGTACTAGGCGGTCAGGGCGCGAAGAAGGAGCACAGGTCATTGATGTAGTCCAAGGACAAGGATAGCCCGTCACCAGCGCGCTTTTCAGTCTTGCATCCCTCGGGGGACGTTGTCACTAGCCAGTGACCAAGCGGCGCTCTCGTGAGCCAGGAATATGCATCTGTTCACGATACTTTGCCACCGTCCGCCGCGAAAGACGTTGCCCTTCCCGGGCTAAGAGGCGGGCAATTTGGTCATCTGTGAGGGGTTCGCGGGGGTCTTCTTCAGCAATGAGCTTTTTGATCTTCATTTTGATGACATCCGTGGAAACCACCTCACCGTTGTCTTTGGGTAAACCTTCAGTAAAGAAGCGCCGCAGTTCGATGATGCCTAGGGGCGTTTGCACATACTTGCCGTTGACCACCCGACTGACTGTCGACAGATGAATTCCAACCCGCTCGGCAATGTCTTTGAGCATCATGGGCTTGATATAGGCTGGACCGTAATCGAGGAAGTCGCGCTGGCGCTCCACAATGGCTTCGCAAATCCGGTAGATTGTCCGGCGCCGATAATCAATGTTGCGCAGCAGATCGATGGCAGCCCGCAAGCGGTCACGGACAAACTCGCGCTCTTCACGTGGGGTTTCTGGGTTCTCTAGCAAACGGCGGTATTTGGGGCTGATGCGGAGTTGCGGTAGGCCGTCGTCGTTGAAGCGGATAACGTAATCATTGCCGACCTTTTCGATAAACAACTCTGGCTGTACCAACTGGGGACCCTGCAACAGCCCGTCGCTGACACGCGCAAAGCGACGGCCGGGAAAAGGATCGAGTTGGCGAATCAGGGCCACTTCTTGGGCAATGATGTCACAGCTAACACCCAGCATCTTGGCCAGTTCGGACCAGCGAGACGGCACAAGGTAGTCAAGATAGTCGCGTACCAACTGTACAGCCAGGCGGTCGCCGTGACCTTGCTGTTCAAGCTGTACGACGAAACATTCCCGCACGTCGCGCGACGCACATCCGACGGGATCAAGCCGTTGTACGGCCCGGCGGGCAGTTTCCACAACCTCAAGCGTCCAACCGCCAATTGCTGCAATCTCTGCGCACGAGTCGGCCAGAAAACCACGCTCGTCAAGACTGGCAGCAATGGCTTCGGCGGCAGCGCGAACATCCGCTGGCACATGCAACAACGCAATTTGCGCCTGAAGATGCTCATGCAATGTCGGCTGGCGACAGAGGCGGTTCTCAAGGGTGGGCTCTTCCTGTTCTTCATATTCGCCCAAGGTGCGGTAACCCGGATCGAGGTAATGCTCGAAAAATGAGCCGAAGTCCACTTCGGCGAAGGCATCGGTGGTCTCCTGCGGCTCGTCAGAGGCCTCGTCAGAAGTGGAGGTTGCCGAGTTTGAGTCCAGTATGGGGGAAGCTAATTCTGGTTCGACCTCAACCGGTGCTTCAGTGTCGGGTTGAAACGTCTCTATTTCTTCCCCATCAAGAAGCCTATCGGCCGCAGTCAGTTCATCGGCAAGGGATATGCTTTCTACTGGTTCTTGGGGATCAACTTCTTCGAGCAGTGGGTTCTCGGCGATTTCCTGCACGGTCAGCTCGGCAAGATCAGCCAGCGTCATGCTAAGCATCTCGATACGCTGCCGCATCTGAGGCGTCAGCACCAACCCAAGACGCTGCTCTGCGCGCGGCGCAAGTTGTGGACGCAGGTTCATCATAACCGACAACACCTAACCCTAAAGACGAAAGTTCTCTCCGAGGTACACCTTTCGCACTTCCTGATCTGAGGTTAGCTCGCTAGGCCGGCCGGCGCGAAAGATACGGCCCTCACTGATGATGTAGGCGCGATCCGTAATCGCCAAGGTTTCGCGCACGTTGTGGTCGGTAATCAATACCCCGATACCTTTTTCCCGCAAACGGGCCACAATGCCCTGAATTTCGATCACGGCTTTGGGATCAATACCGGCAAAGGGTTCGTCCAAAAGGATAAAATTGGGCTCGATGGCCAGACAGCGGGCAATCTCGGTTCGGCGACGCTCGCCCCCTGAGACCGCGTATCCCATCGTGCGGCGGACATGTCTGAGGTCCAGCTCATCAAGCAGAGCTTCCAGCCGGGTCTGGCGCTCCGTAGCCGACAGATTAAGCGTTTCGAGAATTGCCAAGATATTGTTCTCAACGGTCAATTTCCGAAAAATCGAAGCCTCCTGGGGCAAGTAGCCAATCCCCCGGCGGGCGCGCTGGTATATTGGAAGCCCGGTAATGTCCTCACCATTCAAAGTAATGATGCCGGCATCCGGTGTTTCTAAGCCGACGATCATGGCAAAGGTTGTCGTCTTGCCGGCTCCGTTAGGTCCTAAAAGGCCCACAACCTCTCCGCGTCCGATGTGGAGGGTAACATCTGAAACCACCTCGCGCCCACGATAGGATTTCCGCAGCCGTTGTGCCACCAGGGTTTCTACCTTTTCCGGCTGCGTCACCGGCGGTGTGGAGGCAGCATCTATGACTTGCAGATGAGCTGTTTTCTTTAGCATTTGCGTCTCACAAACAGGCCGGGGCCACGCACCGACTACTTGTTGGGAGTACTCAGGCAAGCCGGGCAGGACATCGCGGAATGTATGAGAAGCCTGCGAGGGCGTCAATCGGGCCGTAGCTTACCGGCAAACCGGCATAACAGAAGAGCTTACTTCCGGGGCAGCTTGGTTAGGGGGGCAGCCGCAGCGACAAACCGCTTGATGCCTTTGCCCGGAAAAGCAATGTCGAGCTTGCCATCGGCTACGCGAACCACTTGGCCTGTGCCGTAGGTAGCGTGTTCAACCCGGTCGCCCAGTCGAAATTGATCAGAAACTATCTGGTTTCTGGGCAGTTTTTTGGTGGAGGAAGGCTCGGCTGTGGCGCTGCCCGAAGGAGCGAGAAGCTGTACGGTATCTTCCGGGATTTCTTCCAAAAATTGGGATGGGTCAGTGAGTCGTTCTTCACCGTATACCCGGCGTCGCTGTGCCTGAGTCAGGTAAAGCTGCTGCTTGGCGCGGGTGATGGCTACGTAAAAAAGCCGCCGTTCTTCTTCCAGTTCCTCGCTGTCATCCATAACGCGCACGTGTGGGAATAGACCTTCCTCCAATCCAACCACGAAGACCAGTGGGAACTCCAATCCCTTGGCGCTGTGAACCGTCATCAGCGTGACAGGGGCGTTGTCCACAAGGTCATCGGTGTCGGACACAAGCGCAGCCTGGTCAAGAAACTCCCGCAGCGAGGCTCTCCGGTCATCTGCCTCCGCAGCGGCTGTAACAAGTTCTTCGAGATTTTGTCGGCGGTTCTCGGCTTCGAGCGTACCTTCTCGGATCAACATCTCCAAGTAGCCCGATCGGGTGATCACCGCCGACACAAGGTCAGCGAGAGAAGAACTTTCCAACTGAGCTTGCAACTCACGAATCAGTCCGGCAAAACCGGCTAGCGCCGCCGTTGCGCGCGGGTTCAGGACGCCTTCTGCTATCGCCTGCTCCATGGCTGCCCAGCGCGAAAGCCCTTCGCGCACGGCCCAGGCGGCAATGCTTTCCAAGGTGGATTTCCCGATGCCTCGTGCTGGCACGTTAACAATGCGTTCAAATGCCGCATCGTCATGCGGGTTGAGCAACAGCCGCAGGTAAGCTAGGGCGTCCTTGATTTCAGCCCGCTGATAGAAAGAAAAACCGCCAACCAGCACATATGGGATGCCACGTCGCCGACATGCTTCTTCAAACAACCGTGACTGAGCATTTGTCCGGTACAAGATGGCAGCGCAGGTTTCGGTCTCCGGCAAATGGGCTCGCTGACGTTGCCAGCGGATTAGCTCCTCAATGACCCACTCGGCCTCAGTTTCTGCATTGGGAGCAACAAAACACCGAATGGGCTCGCCAACAGGGTTGTGCGTTGTAAGCTGCTTTTCCCAGCGGGCACGGTTGTGCCGGATGACCGCGTTGGCAGCCCGAAGAATGATCTTTGTCGAGCGGTAATTCTGCGTCAGAACAATGGTTTTAGCCTGCGGATAGTGGCGCTCAAAATCCAGAATGTTGCGGATATCCGCTGCCCGAAACCCGTAAATTGCCTGATCCGGATCGCCGACAACGCACAAATTTTGGTGGCGTTGCGTCAACAGCCGCACCAAGTTGAACTGCGGTGGATTGGTGTCTTGGTACTCATCAATGAGAATGTAGCGAAAGCGGTCCTGGTAGGCCTCGGCCACGTCTGGAAATCGCCGCAACAATCGTACGGTTAGCAACAACAAGTCATCGAAATCCAGGGCATTGGCCGCAGCTAGTCGCGCTTCGTAGAGCCGGAAGGCCTTCAGAAAAACCTCCCCCCTGGGATCAAAAGCCGGCGCCATAGTCTCTGGCGTCTCACCTTGGTTTTTGGCGCGGCTGATGGCGTACTGAATCATTCGTGGGGGAAATTGCTTTTCGTCAATTTGAAGCTCCTTGAGACAGGCTTTGATGAGTCGCCCTTGGTCATCAGTGTCGTAAATCGTGAAATCACGGGTGTAGCTTCCGCCAAGGCGGTCCAGGTGGCGACGCAAAACACGGACGCAAAAGCTGTGGAAAGTAGACACCAGCAACTCTCCACGCCGCCGGGAAGGTGGTAGAAGCTGGTGGACGCGGTTTTTCATTTCAAAAGCCGCCTTGTTAGTAAAGGTCACGGCCAGGATTTGTTCAGGACGCGCCAGCCCCTGGTCGAGCAAATAGGCAATGCGGTGCGCAATTACCCGCGTTTTTCCAGAACCGGCCCCGGCAATCACCAGCAGTGGCCCTTCGGTTGTGGTGACGGCAGCGCGTTGTTCGGGGTTGAGATCATCTAGCAGAGCAGACATGACTTTGGTCAGTTGATTCCATTGAGGCAGGGGGACTAACAACTGGGCTTCGGAGCCGCTTGGATTGTCTGGCTGCCGGCAATTCCCTTGTTCAAGCTGGCTTCCTTAGGATACACCACCAGCCAAACCCCTTGGCTGCCGACAACAGTCACAGCTTCTCCAGGCATAATGTGCAACGGAGACTGGGCTGCCCACAGCTCTCCAGACAGGCAGACAAAGCCCCGTGGCAGCAGTGGCGTTATGGCTTGGCCGTCAACGCCTTGCCTGACGACCGAAAACCCTGTGCGCTTGTGTTGCTGCCTTTGCCACCAGCGGGACACCCAGTACCTACAAACGGAAAAACAAGTCTTCATCGAGCTTGGCTAGGCGAAATCGAACATCCCGGAACTCGATCCGCTGCTTGAACTTGCCGTTTTCGTACAACTCTTTGCGCATTGGCACAAGGATGTTTTGCACTGGACGAAAATCGTAAAATGACTCCCGAAACCGCAATGGCTTGTCTTCAGGACTGACTTGAACCTCGTATTCCAGGTGCAGAATGTGGTACGTCTGGCTGCTGATGAAGTACTTTGTTTTGGAGCCATCGCGGTGGGTGAGTTCCAGACCAATCGTATCAATGCCCATAATGCGCTCGCCAGGGACGCGCGTTACGGTCGTCCCGTCTTCTTTGTAGCGCAGAAGGGCAAAGTGATCGTGCTTGAGCGAAGCTAGAAACGTCGCCTGAGCCTCTGGAGTGAGCGTGATGGATTGACGATTTCGCGCGGCCCAGTTGGTGTAGCCGTTGAACCCAAACACCAGTTGTTGGGGCTCTCCTCCCTGTGGGCTGGGAAGTTCAACCTCAATGCGGACGCAGTTGCGGTCAGATGTTTCACGGCGCAGGATGTACTCTAGGATTTTTCCTTCTATGGGTGGTTGGTTGTCGTCAACTGCAATCTTGATGATCCCTTCAAAACGCGCATTTGTGAACACGTAGTCAATGACCGGCCGGCTGCCGTAAGCGTAAATGACGACTTCGGCAACCGTCTCCCCATCCCAGGTCTCCGGTTTATTGAACTTGACGGCTTTAGGCTTCTCTGCCTTGGGTATCTTGTCGCGGGCGGCTTCTTCAGGGTTCTTGTCCGAACGCTTCTTTCCGCCGTTTTTCTCCCCCTGCTTACTGTTTTCCTTTGCTTTATCTGGCTGCGCCTGCGTACTTGGCTTCGGCAGATGCCAGGAAGCCGCAGGCACTGGTTGCCACGGCAAGACCACCACTGCCCAACCACACCCGACGGCCCAAAGCCATGCAAGCGACCACCGACGCAAGCTAAGCATTGTAGAAGTCATCCTCCACCAAGCACCAATGAATTGTTCCTAGGCTGCTTTTGCCTTTCATAGCTTTTCACAGCTTATACGCTAGAACCCAGACTTGTTCCGACAAACAAACGCGGCTAAGTCGAGAAGCTTTCCCCAAGCGTAAAAACATGCCTTCAGTACCTGCGACCGAGCTCTCTTGACCTTTGATGACACAACAACCTGTCGCTTCTTGCTCTAACACACATGCACCGCCTCAACTAAAAAGACGTTTGTCGCCAAACAAAGGGTACGCTATATCTGGGCTGCTTTTTACTTTTACTTGAGCTTGTCATTCGTTTTTGTCGTCCCCCAATGAAGAGCACAACGGCTATTTTCTGGAAGTCCTTTGTCAAGCACCCACGATATACAGGCGCGATTGCCCCCAGCTCAAAAAGTCTAGCCCAGGGCATGCTTTCTAGGACCGACTTACGTACGGCGCGCCTCGTCGTAGAGTTAGGGCCTGGAACAGGGGCCTTCACAACATTTATCCTGGCGGCACTGCCGCCGGAAGCTGAGCTGTTGGCCATTGAGCGCAATCCTGAACTGGCTGATTTTTTGCGTCGCCGTGTGCCGCGTGCGCACGTGGTGTGCGACGATGCTGCCAATCTGGCACGGTATCTGATAAACCGTCCATACCCGCCAGCGGCAATTTTCTGTGGCTTGCCTTTGTCATGGCTGCCGGCCTGCGAGCGGACGGAAATCCTAGATGCCGTCGCCGCGGCTCTCGCCCCGGGAAATACTTTCACATTGTTTCAGTACGTTCATGCGGTGCCAACCCCACCGGGGCAACGAGTCCGCCGGGCGCTCCAAGCACGTTTCCGGCACGTCGAGCGGTTTCCAATCTGGTGGAACTTGCCTCCGGCGTATGTTGTACATTGCATCAAATAGCCTCATCTTCGTCCTCAGCAATACCCGTACCTGACACGGAGATTTCCCTTCTATGTCCAAGCGCCCCCTTGTGACGCTCCTGACTGATTTTGGCACGGCTGATCACTTTGTTGCGGCTATGAAAGGTGTCATTTTGGACATCCACCGGGATGTGGACATTGTGGATATTTCCCACGACATTCCTCCCCACGACATTTTTGCAGCCGCCTTCGTACTCAATAGCGCCATGTCGTATTTCCCACGGTTTACCACGCACGTGGCCGTGGTCGATCCGACGGTCGGCTCGGCGCGTCGCCCAATTCTGGTGATGACTGACAACTACAACTTCATCGGGCCAGACAATGGGCTATTCAGCTATGTTTACCAGACAGAAACGGTCAACCGCGTCATTCACATCACGGCTGACTACTACTTTCGCCAACCCGTGTGTCCCACCTTTCACGGGCGGGATATCTTTGCACCCATTGCCGGTTACCTCGCTAAGGGAGTGGATCCTCGAAAGATGGGCGAACCCATCACGGATTATGTTCGCTTTGACGTGCCGCGCCCGGATGTCTCCAATCCCAAACGCCTGCGAGGTGCCATCCTGCACATTGACCGTTTCGGTAACTGCTTTACTAACTTCACCAAAGAGCACATCTCGTTGGCGGCTCTGCGCGCCGGCGGCCGGTTTCTGGTTATTCACCCGCAAGACCCGGCCAAGAGTCGGGAAGTTACAAAGTTTGTCACCCATTATGCCGAAGCTCAACCCAATGAGCTGTTCGCTCTTTTTTCCAGCACCGGCTATCTTGAGATTGCGGCTTTGAAAGTGCCAGCAGCGCGCGTTCTTGAAGCCCGCCGGGGTATGGAAGTCCAGTTCATTGTGCCGTAGCCACTGCCTAGAGAAACAGCCCGTTTCCCCCGGCTGCTTTTGGCAGGCCACCAAGCCAACTACGGCGTGCTGAGCAACCGTTTGAGCACTTCATTGACAAGTTGGGGATTGGCTTTCCCCTTTGTCGCCTTCATGACCTGTCCTACGAAAAAAGCCAGCAGGGGGGTTTTTCCAGCGCGGTATTCGGCCACCTGCTTGGGATTGGCTGCAATGACTTCAGCCGCAACAGCTTCAATCTGCCCAACGTCTGAAATCTGCCCACCACCCAGCTCTTGGACGGCTTCTCTGGCAGATTTGCCGCTTGTCAACATCCGCTCGAAGACCTCCTTAGCCAGCTTGTTGCTGAGCGTGCCGTCAGCAACCAGGCCGATGAGTTCTGCGAGTGCTGTTGGGCTAATAGGCGAGGTTTCCAGAGAAAGTTTCTCAGCCGGAATGCGCGCCAGCAACTCGTTGGCAATCCAGTTGAAGGCAGCCCGGGCATTACCGCTCGCCTTGACACATGCCTCAAAGAAGTCAGCCATCTCGCGGGTTGTCGTCATCAACATCGAGTCTTCAAAAGAAAGGCCATAGCTTTCGACAAAGCGCTGGCGGCGCGGTTCGGGGAGTTCTGGCATCCGGCTGCGCAGAGCGGCGATAGTTTCGGCCGTGAGCACTAGCGGCGGCAAGTCGGGCTCAGGGAAATAACGATAGTCATGGGCTTCTTCCTTGCTCCGCATGGCGTAGGTGCGAGCTTCACGCTCACTCCACAGGCGGGTTTCCTGTACGATGTGTCCGCCTTCTTCGAGAATCCTTACCTGGCGCGCAATTTCGTACTCAATTGCTCGCTGAATGAACCGGAATGAGTTGAGATTTTTGATCTCTGTACGAGTACCAAGCGTTGTACTGCCGCGTCGCCGAATCGAGACGTTTGCATCACAGCGCAAGCTACCTTCTTCCATATTGCCGTCACATGCATCGACATACAGCAGAGCACGTCTTAGGTATTGCACGTAGTCATAGGCTTCCCAACTGCTGCGAAAGTCCGGTTCGCTGACAATCTCCACCAGCGGTACGCCGCTTCGATTCAGATTCACATACGATGAGTTTTCGGAATCAGGCATTCCTTCGTGCAGGCTTTTGCCAGCATCTTCCTCAAGATGCATTCGCCGGATGCGAAATTTCTTTAGTCGCCATTCAACTGGGCGGCCAGTTTCATCACGCTCGCTGGTGGGAATTTCCACAAAGCCAGAGACCGAAAACGGCTGGTCGTACTGCGAAATCTGGTAGCCCTTAGGCAAATCTGGGTAGAAGTAGTTTTTTCGGGAAAACACTGAATACTCGTTGATATGTAAGTTTAGGGCAAAGGCAGCAAAAATCGCCTTTTCCACCGCGGACTGGTTGAGGACCGGAAGCGCTCCGGGTAGCCCCAAACACACTGGACATGTGTTGGCGTTTGGCTCGGCTCCAAAGTTCGTTGGGCAGGGGCAAAAGATTTTTGTACGGGTGTTCAACTGTGCATGAATTTCTAGCCCGATGACCGGCTCATACTTTTCACGCAAAAGCTTGGCAACGTCTACCATAGGTAATGTCTGGGTGTCGTGGTCAGTATTAGGAACGATTACGTGTTGCCGCCTTGACGATTGAGAGAAGCTGGGACGGTGAGAAAGGCTTGCGAAAATAGGTCACAACGCCGGCCCGCAAAGCATCCATTTCTGTCTTCACACTCGTATTTCCGGTCAGGACAATGACCGGCAAATCAGCCAGGGCCGGTATTTGGCGCAACCGACGGTAGGTCTCGCCGCCATCCATTTCGGGCATCTCGAGATCAAGCAAAAGGCAGGCAAAATTGGGATCTCGTTCCAGCAGTTCCAGCGCCATCCGTCCATTTTCAACAGTCACTACCTCAAACTCACGTCCTAGGGTACTTTTGATGACGGCTCGAATACCAACGTCGTCGTCGGCTGCCAACACTCGCTTCATCTTTTATTCGTCCTCCTCTAGGTAAGCTGAAGGCTGGGATTCTACCGGCTGGCCGGCTTTTCTCATTCCTTGGATGGTAAAATTTTTTACTTTTCACGATTCATGCGCTCTTCAAGTTCATCCCACATGCGCTGCATTTCTGCTTCAACAACACGGAAGTTCTTGTACTTACGGCGAATGCGCCAACGCCGCCAAGGCCCTGTTACCCGCGCCCAGGTTGTTCGAAGTGGCGATAGTTCGTCCCCTCGTGCCACTAAGAAACCAATCCCCAGAGCCCACAATGCCGAAACGGAGTCTGGGTAACCATACAGCAAAAACACGATGTCGATGGCAGCCGAGACATAGAAAATCGTGCGCCCGCGCAGCAGGACAAAATTGAAAAACGCCGGGGTATCCCACAAGCGTGCGGCAAACACACCTACCATCAGGGAAAACAGCGTGGATGAGCTAGCGGCGAAAACAAATGATGGAACTGGCGAAGGTAAGAGCTGACGTACCAACAGGGCAATCAGTAAGGTTCCCAGATAGGCGGCTGCTCCACCAAGGAAACACAGGGCCAGAAATCGCCCGGTGCCAAGCAGACGTTCTACGGCATTGCCGAAAAAGTACAGCACAAGCAACCCTATCAACCAACCAAAGGGAGTCAGCGGCGTTATCGTTGCCGTGAACAACTGCCAAACGGCACCCCTGAGTACGGCTTCAGGCAAAAAGAACAACGGTGCCGGCACAAGTGCCCGCACAACAACGACAACCGTTGTGGCTGCCATCAGGAACAAGGTGCCAGGCAATGGGCTGCCAGTACTCACCGGTAGATCATCGAAAGCACGGCGCATACAGCAGAAAGAAAACCCCTTTGACAAGCTAGGGCCTCTGCCGGACAGTTACGGCCGGTAGAGGTAAGTGACTATGGCACGGAAACACACTCCAAAGCAATGAAGCATCCTTCCTTGTCAGCGATGCCTTCTGCCCCACCCAAGGGTTTTCAGCGCACCGTCAACAACATAGAATGCAACCAGGTCAACACGCTTCCTGTCGTGGAGAACAACTCATGCTCGCCACAGTCAACTTGCGCCAATGGATTGCAGAACATCGGCATCTTCTCCGTCCACCGGTCGGGAATGCACAGATATGGAAAGATCGGGAATTTATGGTGACAGTTGTAGCCGGCCCCAACCGGCGCAAGGATTACCACATTGACCCTGGCGAAGAGTTTTTCTACCAGCTCGAAGGCGACATCACTCTGCGTCTAATCGAAGATGGACAGTTTCGGGAGTTGCCTATCCGCGAGGGCGAAGTCTTCTTACTTCCGCCCCTTGTGCCGCATTCCCCACAGCGTGGACCGAACACGTTGGGGTTAGTCATCGAGCGGATGCGGCGACCCGACGAACATGATCGTTTTGCCTGGTACTGCGATCGCTGCGGCCATCGGCTGCACGAAGTTGCCCTTCACGTTACCGACATTACGACCCAACTCGAACCGCTGTTTGATGCTTTCTGGGCCGATGAACGCGCCCGCACATGCACGGCCTGTGGCCACATGCTCCAACCCTGACCACAACTGCTAGTCTATGAAAGCAAGCCTCAACTGGCTTGAAACCTACGTCAAGCCTAACCTTCCAGCCTACGAGCTAGCCCAACGGTTCACTGCGGCCGGGCTCCCTGTGGACGCAGTAACCCCTAACAACGGAGACTTTATCTTTGATTTTGACCTCACCACGAACCGCCCGGACGCGCTGTGCCACTTCGGCTTGGCACGCGAGGCAGCGGTGCTTACTGGTGCTCAGTTGTCTTTTCCTGCTATCCATCTGACCGAGCAAGCCACAGCCGGTGAGAGCCCGCCGGTGCATGTTCACATTGCAGCACCAGAGTTGTGCCATCGCTATGCTGCGCGTCTCATCCAGGGCGTACGGGTAGGCCCTTCGCCAGATTGGCTAGTGCGCCGCCTGGCCTCCGTCGGACAGCGCAGCATCAATAACATCGTAGATGTCACCAACTTTGTGCTGCTCGAACTCGGACATCCTCTGCACGCCTTTGATTTCGAGCGGCTGGCTGGAAGGTGCATTGTCGTGCGTACGGCGCAACCTGGCGAAACCATCGTGACACTTGACGGCGTACATCGGGCACTTTCCCCGGAGATGCTGATGATTTGCGATGCCGAACGCCCGGTAGCCATTGCCGGTATTATGGGCGGCGCAGATACCGAGATTTCACCGACAACCACCTGTGTCCTACTCGAAAGCGCTTGGTTTGATCCGACCTCTATCCGCACCACGGCACGGAAAATTGGTCTTCAGACCGAGGCCTCCCGGCGTTTTGAGCGGGGGGCTGATTTTGAAAATGTCCGGCGTGCGATTGACCGCTGCGCCCAGCTCATCGTTGAAGTTGCCGGCGGAGCAGTTGTCGGTGGCCCGCTCGATGTTATTGCCAAGACCCGGACGCCCGTCACCGTCCGCCTTCGCTATGCACGCATTGCGGCCCTGACCGGGGTTGAAGTCACCCCTTCCAAAGCTGCCGACATTCTCACTGGGCTGGGTTTTGAGCTGGTCACGGAAGATGAAGGCGAAAGTGAGTGGATTGTGCCGAGCTTTCGCGTGGATGTGAGCATCGAAGAAGACCTCATTGAGGAAGTTGTGCGACACGTAGGCTACGACGCCATTCCGGCAACACTCCCGGCCTGGAACGGTGCCGGTGAATACTTGCCGGGCGAAGAACGGCGGCGAATATTGCGCCAGACACTCCTGGCTCACGGTTTCTACGAAGCCATCTCGTTTAGTTGGTGTTCGGGTGAAGTATTGTCTGCAATCGGTGCGCCGCCTGGGCTACCCATTGCCAATCCCCTTGACCAGCAAGAAAACGAGCTGCGCACCTCACTGCTGCCCGGCTTGTTGGCAGCCGTGGCGCGTAACTTCCGGTTTGGCATTGACGATGTCCGGCTCTTTGAGATAGGTAAAGTGTTTACCCACGCAGACGGTCGGCTTACGGAAACGGAACACCTTGCCTTAGCAATAACCGGCCGTAACTTACCCGACGATTGGCGCGGACAACCCACGGGTGAGAACTTTCACATCCTAAAAGGCATTCTGGAACTCCTCTGCGATGTTCTGCACTGCTCTTCAATGACTTTTGCCGCCCCAGTAGAAGGGACAACCTTGCCGGGTTTTCTTCCTGGACAAGCAGCCTTGCTTCAGGTCGCCGGTCAAACCGTGGGTCGTCTTGGGCGCATCGCTCCTCCCTTAGCCTCCCGCTTCGACATGAAGCAGCCTGTCTACGTCGCCGAACTTGAGCTGGCGACACTCTTGGCCGGCAAAGTTCCACTGCCGGCTTATTGTCCTCTTCCTCGCTACCCACGGGTGGAGCGGGACATTTCAGCGGTGTTTGACGCAACACTGTCTTTTGCCAGTATCCAGGACTTTATTAGCCGCCTGGCTATTCCAGAACTCGAACTCGTTCGTCTACGGGATGTTTTCACTGGTGCGCAAATTCCACCCGGTCAACGCGCCCTAACGCTCAACTTATGGTATCGTGCATCCGATCGCACGCTCACGGATGAAGAAGTAGCCGAACGGCATCGCCAGGTGGTAGAAGCGCTACGTACGCACCTTGGCGCAACAATCCGCTGATTCGCTGCGACAACCTTACTAACGTACTCAGGACCAGAACTTAGAAAACATCATACCGACCGAGCCAGAGGGAAAGCCGTGACGACGCTCAACGGAATGGAGAAGTTCAATCACTTGGAAGACAAGCTCTACCGCATTGTCGAATACACCAAGCTCCTACGCCAGGAAAAGGAAGCCCTGGAACGCGAAGTTGCTGCGCTCAAACGAGAAGCGGCTGCGCGTGCTGAAGAAAACGAGCGTCTCAACCAACGTCTGCACCAGATGCTCAATGAACGAGACGCCATCAAAAGCAAGGTCGAGGCCATGCTAGATGCCATTGCTCTTGTTGAACCGGAGCTGACGGAAGCCGCGCGACGTGGGTAAGGTAGCCTTCCCACCCAAGGCCTGCTCGCTCGTGCGGCAGACACTCACGGCAAGACGCTGCTCCAAAGCGCACTCTGGAGACATGGGATGCCAAAGGCACCTTGGTCCATCTGGAGTGAAGCGCCCTCACCCTACCCAGTGCAATTGCAGAGGTGATGTCCAATGGCACGCGAAGCTGGTACGCAAACGGTCGAAGTTTGTATCTACGGGCAGGTTTATAACATTCGCGGCGATGGGAACAGTGCCTACATTTCCGAACTGGCAGCTTACGTTGACCGTAAGATGCGAGAAGTAACCAGCAGTACCCAAACCGTGGACAGCCTGCGAGTAGCCATCTTGTCGGCGCTCAACATTGCTGACGAACTGTTTCAAGCCAATCGGCGCCTCGAACAACTCGATGCCTTGGTTGGCGAGCGAAGCAATGACTATGCCAACCTTATTGACTCTGTGCTCCGCAAGGAAAAAAACCCAACAACTGATGAAACTAACACTCCGTAACCACGATGCATTTTCGTCCTGCCGGCAACTCCAACTACACGTATGAAGGACACCCTATGACACATGAACAGTTCGAGACTATCAACCGGTTGTTTCTGTTGACGTTCCAGGTCGGAGATCGGCTTGGGTCCGAATCCAGCGATCCAGCGCAACTGCTGCTTACCTCACAACCTGACCTGGCAGGCTGCCACACTTACTTCCCTGCCGAATACACCCTGGAGCCTCTCGAAACCGACCGCTGGGAAGAACACCTCAAAGAAGCCCCGGCGTTGGCCGAAATGGCCTGTCTCCTCGACGGGTGTCCTCTGACCTATGGACTTTACCGGCAGGACGAGGTTTCGTGGTGGGTCTGTGCTTTTTGGGCTGCTCAAGATCGGCTCGGGACTAACCTTTTGTTTCGAGCGCACCGGGTTGAGACATAGCCAAGCCACTTCCTTCTCACTTTGAGCGCAGGCAACTCAGAGAGCGTGGATTTCCCCCGACCGATCCCAAGCAAGAGGAGGTCTTTGACCGCTGCCGGAAAGGGCCACGAAATTGGGACTAGCTGATGGATTCTTCCGTCTCAATCCCCAAATAGTCGGTGACGCTCATGCCAATCCGTTTGGCAAACAGTTGCCCCAGGGAGTGGATCTCTCCCACCGACTCATCCAGCAACACTCGTTCAACGCGCCACATGGGGAAAAAGCTGTGGGTGAGCCCAATGTTATTTTCTCCATTGACGATAGCACTAAGCCAGTCATCAAAAGCGTTGATGTCAATCCCCCGGAGATGAACACCTGATGGATCAATTCCGGTCAAAATCCCCCAGAGTTTTTCGCGCGGGCTATGCAGTCCAAGAATCACACAGACACCGGGACGGATCATATCAGCCTCCTAGTGATTCGGCTGCCGTATGTTATTCAGAGTCAAGGACTTTGCTTGTTTCAAAGAAGATTTCGCTTCGCTGAATCCGAACCGTTGCATTCCCTGAAGAGTTGAGATTGGTTTCATCCGGCAAGGCCTCTTCTTCAGCCGCCCAGTTGGCTAATTCGGTTATCGGCGGATCAAGCTCGAAGCGTATCAAGGCAGCTCCCAGCCGGAGAATATCCCCGTCTTCGAGCCGAATGCCAGTAGCGTCACCAGATGGCGTTTCAATGGACTCCCCTACCCGCTCAACCGCCGTCCCGTTGGCGCTTCCAGTGTCAAACAGGTAAAAGTCGCCATTGTCAAAAACAATCGAGGCATGCTGGCGAGAAACGCTTTTGTTTGGAGAGCCGCTCTGGTCGTGGCGCGCATAAACAAAGTCGTTGCGCCGTAGTACCTCCCCTGATTTCAAATCCAGCACCGTTCGCAAGCGCCCGAGAAAGGTTGTCCGCTTGGTAATGATGTAGGGGGAGCGATAGACTTCGCCGTTGAGCGCTGTCAGGCGGGCCAGCCGTGGAATCTGGGGCCGAAAGCCTTTAACTTCAAGAATTCGCCTTGACTGCTCATCTACCGTAACGGCTAGCCCCGCGTCTGACTCAGCCGGCGAGGGCCACTCAAAACTTACCGAACAGTACGTCGGCTCGCCTGCCGCTGCTACCGTGGGACGAATCTCGATCACCAATGGCTCTAGCAACCGGAAACCAGAGCTTACAATGTAGTCGTAAACCATCTTTGTAAAAACAATGGAATTGAACAGCACCTCAAGTTCTTCGAGCTTAGCCGGACGCATGTTCGGTGCTGTAAAGACCATGCGATTGGGAACAAACGTCTGGTTTCCCACCCAAATGAAGCGCTTGAGTGAAAGTTCATCCAGAATTTGGCGCACCAAAAGATGGGGCTTGACGTCCTCTAGCGTCAGCACCGGATTGACCCGGATGGTCTCGGTTAGAAAACGTTCAAGATCGAGCAAGCTCTGGCGAGTGTTGCTGTTCATCAGAATTCACCCATCACGAGAAAAGCTTGAAAAGGCCTGACCAAGTCAAGTGTCAAGAATGGAAAAAGACCTGAGCTGAAAAGCCGGTAAGGCAAGGAATCTCGATTTCATAGGTTGAGACAGGCAAATTTGGATACTTCTGGTACACAACCTGTGCCTCAACGTGGAGACAACTCAAACAGTCTTCTTCGGTACAGCCGGTGTCGAGACCTATAGCACTCCCAAAAACATAGATTTCGCCTGGGTTTCGTACCCCTTCTGCCGGTAGCAGGCGGGCCGGAGTGTGCCCGAAAAAGCATGGCTTGCCGTTATACAGCGTAAAAAAATTCAAATCGCGGGTCCACATTAGCGCTTCCGGGTCGCACTCTGCCGGATGCTTGCCGGCTGGAATACCGGCATGGACATACAATGCCTTCTCATCTTCGTAAAAAAATGGAAGACTCCGCAAAAACTCAAGATGTGATTCTGGAATGCCAATAGCCAGCGAGGCTGTATGTTCATCTATGTCAAAGCCATACTGCTGAAGGGTTTGAATCCCGCCGTTTTCTGGAATCAACCACAGCGGATCGCCATAATCGATTAGGTCTAACAACATCTGTTCGTGATTGCCGCGCAGGCACACCACCTTCGGGTTACGACGGCAGAGTTGTAGGACGTACTCAACCACTTCCGGTGATTCTTCCCCGCGATCGATAAGGTCCCCGACGAAGATCACCCGGTCGCGTCGTTCATCGTAATCAACTGCCTCTAGGATGTCGCGCAACTGGCGGGCGCGACCATGGATATCCCCAAAAACGTATGTGTTCCCCATGCCTAACTTTGCCCAAGCGAGCGAGGCGTTTTCCAGCAATTCGTTGTCGTCATTGTACTAGGCCCCTCATGCGTGGACATGACTAGTGCACCAGCTCTTTCCCCGGCTTGAAACGAATGGTCTTGCCTGGCGGAATGTTAGCAATTTCACCGGTGCGTGGGTTTCTTCCAACACCACGCTTACGGGGTTTGACAACGAACACCCCAAACCCACGCAACTCGATCCGTTCGCCGCGTTCCAGGGCCCGTTTGAGACCATCAAACAGAGCCTCTACTGCGACCTCGGCTTTAGACTTAGCAATTCCAGTTGCACTGGCGACGCGATTGACGATGTCAAGCTTAATCACAGCTCACTCACACCAATTTGCCTTAGTATCGCTTACTCCCGAACTTGGTCGGAAGCTCAACGAACAGTATGTTTTTGATGAACGTAAGGTTCGTGCAGCGTGCTGTCAAGCTGGAAGCGAGTCATCCAGTGTCTCACTTTTGACAACTTCGGCTTCCGTCAACTGTCCCCAACTCAATCGCTCGCGTAGAAAAAGGAATAGTCCCAGTACTGTCAAAGGAACGTACCAAACAATATGGGAAACAAATGAAAAAGCTAGAGCTGCTTCTTTCTCAACACCAAAGGCACTCAGGCTGTGGGTACAAAACCACTGGTAAGTACCTACATAACCCGGCGCTGAAGGCAGCATTGCCCCTAGGTTGACGTAGCACATCACGTAAAGGATTTGCGTTACTCCAACCTTCAGATTGCAAGCCAGTGCCACAAACCACGTCATGTAAAGGCTTGCTATCCAGATGCCAAAGGAATCTGCCCAGACCCAGGCGAGGGTGCGCAGGGAACCACCGCAACTGACACCGCGCAAAAAACGGTCTGTCATGTCTGCAAGGCGGGCAGCGTACTCACCGAGCCGCACTATGACCAAGCCACGTTCGACAAGGCGCACGACTGTCGGACGAAAGACAATAGCCGATGCCAATCCTGCCACGCAGCCAAAGCCAAGCCAGGCTACGCTCGTGGCAATGACCTTACTTTCCGGCGGAAGCTTCAGGGTCAGCAGAGTAAAAGAAATGAGTACAAGCAACATGAGAATGTCAGCCAGCCGCTCGGTCACAATGGTGCCAAAAGCAAAGCTTTTGGTCATTTGGGTTTTACGTCCGACTAGATAGGCGCGCGCTACTTCTCCAATACGCGCCGGCAGGATGTTGTTGGCCATGTAACCAACCGTCATCACAGAAAAGCAGTCACCAAAGTGAATGGCATCATTCGGCGGGCGTCCCACGTCAAGCAGGCGTTTCCAGCGCACCGTACGCCAAACAAAACCGCCCCACATCAGGACAAAGGCCACTGTAAGATAGGTCCATTGGACAGCCTGCAGGGCCAACCAAGTCTTCCGCCAGTCAATGCCGTAAAACGCCAGGCCAGCAAAAACAATGCTGAGCACAATACCTAGCCAGATGGTGAGTGCCTTAAGCTTCCCCTTCATTGGTCTGCCTTTTGTGGCTACCCTGACACTTTGCCCCCTGTCTGGCGGCCCTTCAACCCGAAAAAGCCGTGCCTAGAGCTCGGCCTCACCCGTTACCGGTCGTAGTAGCCACGGCGCGTACGGATAACAACCCCTGGGCGCCGAGTTGTCACTTTGATTCGTCGCCACCGGTTGTTGTGCTCAACTTCCGTTGGATAATACGCCAAGCCATACACTGTGCGCAGCTCGGCAATGATTTTCTGGTACACATTGGCAAGGTCCTCGACGCGCGAGGCCATGTACAGCGTTGCACCAGACGCATCGGCCACCTGCTGAAGCTGCGTACGCGCCAGCGCGTATACTTCAGCCGTTTCACCCCAGTGATTCCGGTAGTTTTCCTCTTCGGTGTCTAGGTAGATGGGATAGACCAGCGTGCCGGATTCCAGAATGGCCTCCAGCATCTGACGAAAGGAAACTCGTGACGGTGCCGGGTAGGCAGCACTGATGCTGTTGTCTACCCCGTCGGTCATCACAATGACGGCGTTTCGTTCGTCCTGAAACGGAGCCAGCACTTCGGTGAGCGTAAACCACATGGCTTCATAGTATGCCGTCCCGCCGTCTGTGGCGCGCATTTCGGCAATTCGCTGCTTGAGTAGCGCACGATCACTTGTCGGGCGGCAAAGCACGTGGACGCTGCGGGTAAAGGTGACAATACCGACCCGATCCTGTGGGCTGGCCAGTTCGACAAAGCGCCAGGCGCTTTTGCGAATTGTGTCTATTTTTTCGCGGGTACTGCCACTTAGATCCAAAAGCAGTATCAAGTTGAAGGGGGTGTTGGTCGGCTTGAAGTGGGCAATCTCCTGCTTGGTTTCTTCATCAAAGACGGTGAAATCGTCAGCCGTCAGGTTTGTGACGGCTCGCCCATCCTGGGTGGTCGCAATGACGTTGAGATTCACTAAACGGGCATTGATCCGAATCGTATCCGCTTCGGAACCAACCTCTCCGGGCTCATCTAGGTTGTCTGGCGTGCGCCGGCGCAGCGTTGGACGGCCGTCAGGGGTGGTGTAGAGCGGGTCGCGGCGTGGCAAGTTAGCCAAAGCCTCATCGGCAGCGGAGAAGCGCCCAGCGTTTGAGCTATCTCCAACAGCGCTGCGGTTATCTTGGAAGCCCGGCGACGATAGCCCTCCCCTGCTCTGAGGTAGGGTAGAGGTTCCCGGCGGCGGGATAATACGTACCCCAATGCTTCCCGACAGGGTTGTGTCATCCCCAAGGCGCCGCTGCCCTCGTCCAACCCCCCCAGCACCGCCATAGGTAAAGTTGGCGTCATCTTGGGACTGAATACCACCGCCAAAAATCGGCGTCAGTGGGCGGCTAGCCGGCCGGTCATCGGGCGGTGGTAACCGTGTCGGTTGCGACGGAATAGCATCGTCTGCCATCGCTACCGGCGACGCAGGAGCAGGCTTAACGATCGCAACGCTTGAGCGCAAGGATTTCAGATCAACATGCCCGCTCACGGACCGGGCAACAATCGCTCGCCCGCCACGCCCTAGCTGGCCTCGAATGACGCGGTGGCTTTTTTCAGCATACCTAACCAAACTGAGATGGCTGGCCGCTAGCCCGTTGACCGAAGAGAGCTCAACATCGGCATCAAACCAACTTGGCACTTCAACGGCAATGTCGCCACTGTCTGTTTCCACACTGGCACTGGCGACTGGGCCAATAAGCTCAACGGCCCCGGAATGCGACAAGAGGCGGATGTGGGATTCAGCCGGAATGTACACCTTCAAATTGATACCGCCTAGCTTTGGGAGGCAACGAATCGTAAACTGTGTAGGAGTGGCGGCAAGCTTGATGTCCTGCTCGTCTACCGGGCGCCCATCAGGGCGAGCAGCCATAATGTGGATGAGGTCCTCACCCCAGACCTCAACTTTGGTTGTCCCAGAAGTATTTTCAATCTGAATGGTGCGTCCCTGGCTAAACTCAAAGCTTTGTTCATAGACCCTGAGTCGCTCGCCCCTTGGGCGCTGCGCCGTCACCGGTAAACTGATCAGGCACACGCAGGCAATGAAGAAGGTTATCAGCCACGTTGTCTTGTGCTGCGCCACTTGTTCATAGGTTGTCATAGCGGCTGCCTCCTTCGTTGATAACCACGCACAAAACCTTCCACTTCCGCGGTCCCATCAACGGAGCCAGCCAGGCGGAACGCCCAGCCGCCTAGCCTCTTCCTGCAAAACGGTATACTGCACATACAGGCCGGTTAGCCGCGTTTGCGCTTCTCGGATACGTTCATTGACATTGATCAGTTCCTGTTTCTCGGGTGTCATGACTTCGTGTGGGAGCAGCACCCTGTTGCCGATAAGGTCTCGCCCAACCAAGAAGGTCTTCCCCTGCTGTTCAATCCGGCGTTGCAGCCCTTGAGCTTGGTTGGAGAGCATCCGAATGATTTCTTGCTGGGCGTAGATTTCGGTCAGTAGGTTCCGTGCTCGACCCCGCCAGTACGCTTCATTATTCGCCAGCGCAGCGTCCGAAGATGATGCTGAAGGGGTTGTTTGTTCTCTCTCACTGGACATTTTTGCACTGGTCACTGGGCGCTCTGCTGTCCGGTACACCGTTCTACCAAAATCGGCGTTGGTCAGTGTACGCATCGGCTTCTGGGCTGCTTTGGGAGCTGGCTTTGGAGAGGCTGCTGGAGGCGTTGCAGCTACCGGTGGCTGTGCGTCTTCGCGAGCGCCAATGGGACGCGGCGGCTGGGCTTGCGCCCGAAATTCGCCATCCCGCAACCCGTTGACCCGTTCGGTCGCTGGAATGTCAATGTTGGCCAAGGCAATCGAGATACGCCGCCCGTCGAGAGTTGTAAAAACAGCTACTTCGTTGACGATGCGATACTCATCTCGTACCTCAAGCCGTCTCCCATCCCGAAGCACCAGTACGTAATCGGCGGCAAAAGCCACACTCGGCCACAGGACTCCACCTAGCCAGAGGACCATGGCGGCTACCCGACGTGTCATAGCGTTCCCCTCTACTTTTCTGCGCCGAACTCTCTCAAGAAGGCACTTTTTAGTGGATTTCAAAACCAGCCGCGTTGCCCAAGAATAGCATGCTGTTTTGCTATTCGGCGATATAACGTGCTTAGATAACGGCAGGTTTCATTTCTAAGACGCCCCGTTGCCCCTGTGATTCACTCAGAACTTGCACTTATCCTTGATTTCGGCTCTCAGTACACCCAACTCATTGCCCGCCGCACCCGTGAGCTGGGGATTTATTGTGAGGTTCTTCCCTACCACAGCACACCGGATGAGATTCGTTCTAAAGCCCCTCGTGCTCTGGTGTTGTCTGGTGGGCCGGCATCGGTCTATGCCACCGATGCACCGCGCTGTGATCCAGATGTCTTTGCCCTCGGCATTCCCATTCTTGGTATTTGCTATGGCTTACAAATGATAGCTGTCCAGTTTGGCGGCGCTGTTGCTCCTTCTCTGCGCCGTGAATTTGGTGCAGCGCGCCTGCGGCAGCACCAAACCAGTCGCTTGTTTGCAGGCTTGCCAAAGGAGCTCGATGTCTGGATGAGCCACGGCGACCAGGTGGTCATTCCACCACCGGGGTTTACCGTCACTGCGCAAACCGATGACGCAATCGGCGCGCTCGAAGACCCGTCGCGGCAACTTTACGGCTTGCAGTTTCACCCGGAGGTCGTTCATACCCCGCTTGGGCGGGACATCCTGCGCAACTTTTTCATCGGCATTGCCGGCATGCGGGCCGACTGGAACATGCAGAGCTTCGTCGAGGCTGCCATTGCCGACATTCGCGCCCGGATTGGACCCACCGGACGCGCCATCTGCGGCCTTTCCGGCGGAGTTGACTCGGCGGTTGCGGCAGCACTTGTGGCAGAAGCCATCGGCGACCGCCTGATTTGCTTGTTCGTGGACAACGGTCTGCTACGGCTGGGCGAATTCGACGAAGTACTGACAACCTTCCGAGACACAATGCACCTGAATGTCAAGGGCATTGCCGCCGGTGAACGCTTTCTGACAGCCCTGGCAGGCGTGGACGATCCCGAAACTAAGCGCAAAATCATCGGACGGGTGTTCGTCGAAGTCTTTCAGGAAGAGGCCGCCAAACTCGGTCATGTGGAGTTTCTCGTCCAGGGCACGCTCTACCCAGATGTTATTGAATCCGTATCAGTCAAGGGCCCGTCGGCCGTCATCAAAAGCCACCACAATGTCGGCGGTCTACCTGAAACGCTCCACCTAAAACTGGTCGAGCCGCTCCGGGAACTATTCAAGGACGAAGTGCGTGCCGTTGGCCGGCAACTTGGCCTACCGGAAGCCCTGCTGCGCCGGCATCCCTTCCCCGGCCCAGGGCTTGCCGTACGCATTGTCGGAGAAGTCACCCCGGCGCGCGTAGCCCTACTGCAACGCGCCGACGCCATTGTCACGGAAGAAATCCGCGCAGCCGGACTGTATGACGACATCTGGCAGGCTTTCGCCGTGCTGCTGCCGGTACGCAGCGTGGGCGTGATGGGCGATGAGCGGACGTATGAGCACGTCTGCGCTATCCGCGCCGTCACCAGCCAGGATGGGATGACCGCCGACTGGGTCCGCCTGCCCTACGACGTGCTGCATCGCATCAGCAGCCGCATCATTGCCGAAGTACGGGGTATTAACCGCGTAACGTACGATATTTCCTCGAAGCCACCCGCAACCATTGAGTGGGAATGAGCAGGTATGAAGAGGGTTTGAAAATCTGTCTGCACCTGGCAAATCCGGTCATGCTTGCCGTAGCACCCGGTCTGTTGGGCGCCATGGTGAAAGAGAGCGTATGAGCACACAATCACGCTGCTTTCCTGATGACGATGCCCCTGGTTGGTCGGCATCAAGCAACGTATTGTCGCTGCCCGCCGGCGCACGGCCCTCGTGGCCAATGCCGAGTTGATCGGGCTATACCAGCAGATCGGCCGCGAGATTCTGGAGTGGCAGGCGACGCAGGGCTGGCGCAGCAAGGTCATCGAGTGGCCGCGCGTGATTTACGCGCAACATTCCGAAAAAAGGGTTCCTGCACCAAGCTGCTCTGCTGGGTAGCTTTGCCGAAGCCCAGCTGGATAAGGCAATTGTTCAACAGGCCGTTGAACAAATGGACGTGCAGCCCAAAGCACACTATCGCAAACGACCGGGAGCTAGGCGCTTCCAAAGCGGCAAGCCCAAAACAACCGTCCGCAAAGGCGCTGGTGCAATAATCCTTTCAGCTTTTGTCTAGGGCCATCTTACGATTGGGCGAGGTAAACAAACGATGTTCGTGGATTCACACTGTCACGTGGACTTTCCCAGCTACGACGAAGACCGGGAGGCCATGCTCAACCGGGCGCGCGCAGCCGGCGTTGAACTGATGCTCGAAATCTGCGGCGGCGACATCGCCCGTGGTTCGCTCGACATCGGCATGCGCATCGTTGACCGTGAACCGGACATCTACGGTGCGGTCGGGGTGCATCCCCACGATGCCGCCGCTTACGACCCCTTGCTTGAAGCCAAGCTGCTCGATTTGATAACGCATCCGAAAGTCGTTGCTTGGGGCGAAATTGGGCTGGATTACTACTACGACCGCTCGCCACGTGACGTACAACGGCGCGTCTTTGCCCGCCAGATGGCTCTTGCCCGCGAGCGCCAGCTTCCCATCATTTTGCACAGCCGGGATGCTGACGAAGACATGATCGCCATGCTGCGCGACTACTGGACGGGTGTCGAAAGGCCCGGTATCTTCCACTGCTTTAGCGGCTCGTGGAAGCTCATGGAAGCTGGTGTCGAACTGGGCTTTCACATTTCCTTTTCCGGCAACGTCACCTTTAGGAAAAACCACGAGCTGCGTGAAATTGCCCGCGCTGTGCCGCGCGAACGCCTGCTGATTGAAACCGACTGTCCTTTCCTGTCACCAGAGCCCTACCGTGGCAAACGCAATGAGCCGATGCGCGTCATTGAAGTCGCCCGCCAGTTGGCGCAGCTTCACGAGATGGATGTAGCTGACCTCGGCCGGCTGACGACTATGAACTTCCGCCGCCTTTTTCAGCTCGAAGCTGCTACCCTACCGGTAGCAACTACCGCTAAGGCATGAATGCCCCTGCTACGTCAAACCGTCCTTGATCTGGTCATCGTCGGGCTGCTGTTTTCCGGCCTTCGCTTCGGCGGCTGGCTGTGCCGGTGCATCCTGCGCCTTGGCACTGACCGAAGCGCCCTTGACGATCTTGCCCTAGGGGGCATCGGTGCAGCCTGGTTGATCTTCGCGGCCCAGACGTTCGGCGGTTACGGGCGACCGCTAGCGCTGCTGTTCCTAGGTGTCGGAGGGCTGGGGCTGCTCGACCGCGCGTGGTGGGCAGCCCTTGCCAGGGGCTGGAAGCAGTGGCGACAGATGTCCGGGCTTGACCGCGCTGCCGTGGGTTTCATCCTCATCAGCTTCGGCAGCGCCGGACTTGCCGCTCTAGCTCCGCCTACTGCCAAGGACGCACTTGTGTATCACCTTGCCGTCCAGAAAACCTACCTGGCAGCCGGGCGCTTTGTTGAAATTCCCCACAACATCTTTGCCTACTTCCCACAGTTGGTCGAAGGACTTTACGCCTGCGGCATGAGCGCCGGGAGTGACCGAACGGCCGCCCTTATCCACACCGGCTTCGGACTGCTGCTGTGTCTTGGCACGTACCGGCTGGCCCGCATCACGGGACTGTCTTCCACCGGCGGATGGCTGGCGGCTGCCGTTCTTGCCAGCACCCCCATGGTCTGGCTTGAAGCCGGCTGGCCGTATGTGGATTTGGCGCTGGCTTTCTACGTCGTACAGGCGCTGCACTGCCTTTTGGACTGGCACATTACGGGCCGTACTTCAGCGCTGGTGCTGGCTGGCGTGTTTTTTGGTGGTGCAGCCAGCATCAAGTACTCGGCGCTACCGCTGGCTCTGGCGATGACACCGGTACTGCTGGGATGGCTAGCGGCAACCCCATCCCTGCCTTCCTCTTCAGGGCCGTCCATCGGGCACATCATTCGGGCACTGGCACTGTTTTTCGGGCCACTGCTGGTTGTCGCGGCGCCGTGGTATGGGCGCAATCTGTGGCTGGTTCACAACCCGGTCTTCCCGCTGCTCTACACCCTGTTTCCGACGCAGAGCGCCGGGTGGGATGCCGACCGTGCCCGCTTGCATCTGTTGTTTCTACAGGGCTACGGCAGCGCCACAAAAGACTGGCTCGACTATCTCACCCTTCCCTGGCGGGTGTGTTGGCTCGCCCGCACTGATGACATCCGGCATTACGACGGCGAAATTGGCGCAATTTACTTTTTGCTCGTTCTGGCGCTGGGGCTGTGGCGACAGATGGACAGCCGCATGCGCGGGCTGACTGCCTTTGCCAGCCTGTTCTTTGTCTTGTGGGCGCTGTCGTCACAGCAAGTACGCTTTTTGCTTCCCATCCTACCGCCGGCAGCAGTGGTGAGCGTCTGGTTTGCTGCCGACTGGCTTGGTGTCAACCGGAGGCTGCGCCGGATTGGTCTCATCTGCCTGGGACTGTTCATCACAGCCAATGCCCTGCGCACCGCTGATCTGGCCGTCGAAGGACAGGCCATCGCAGCAGGGCTGGGCCTTGTTCCGGCTGGAGACTACCTTCGGTCAAAGCTTCCCGAATACGGACTTTTCCGCTTTCTTGCCGAGCACACCGAACCGCAGACGCGCATCTGGCTCGTCACAACCGGGGCGCGAACGTACTATCTCGAACGCCCGTTCGTGACGGATTACGCTTTTGAGGACTACACCTTGGCGCGCCTTGTCCGGGGCACCCGCACGGCGGATGAGCTGGCCGCAGCCGTTGCCCAGCTTGATGTGAGCTGGCTGATCATTGCACCCGGTATCGTCCTTGATCCCCAGACAACGCCTTTTGAAAACGAAGCCGAACGGGCACGTTTTGTGGCGTACCTGCGGAGGTACGCCACGCTTGTTCGGCAGGATAGGCAACTGGCCCTGTTTCGGTTGGGAGAAGTAGGGGCGAAACCTACTCGTTAGAGGTTGATGCTATAGCGCTCACTCAGGCAGCTTTAGCGCCTGTAAGAATTTCCTGCATCCGGGCGCGGGCCTTGTGTAGTTGTGACTTCGAAGTGCCGGCGCTGATGCCAAGCAAACTCCCGATTTCTTCATGCTCATAACCTTTTAGGTCATGCAGGATAAGCACGGTGCGATACCCACGGGGCAGTTTCTTGACGGCAGAAAGCAGCGCCAGTTTATCGACAATCGGGGTCTGTGATTGCCGAATCGTAACCGGTGTGACTTCTTCCGGCATATCACCTTCTTCAGTTACGCTCTCCATCCGGTTGGACTTTTTACGGAAGTGCATCAGCACCTGATTGATGGCAATCCGGTGCAGCCAAGTCGTAAATGCTGCTTCACCACGAAAGCTATCTAGCTTGCGCAGGACTTGTACAAACACCTCCTGTGTTAGGTCTTCAGCATCATCTGGGTTGCCGGTCATGCGCAGGCAGATGGCGTAGACCCGCCGGTAATGCTGGCGATAGATGGCATCAAAGGTTTCGGCCGATGCTGGCGAGGATGGCTCTGGCGCAGTCGGCGCGGGTGACTCCGGCGGCGCATCTCCTAGTTCCGCAGTTTCATCCAACCCCGAAGTGCACGTTCCGAGCAATCCAGGAACACCTGGTTCAAGACCAAACTCCCTTCCCGGCAGACGATCTTCAGAGAGGTGGTTATCGGCAATGTTATCAGAAGCGGTGATAGTGGCAGGCGATGAAGTAAAAGCAACTGGCAATAGGGTGTCTTCAGTTGTCAAACGGTACATGATGGAAAAGCCTCCTCAATCGGGAACTGACAATCACTCGTCTTTGCCCTTGTGCAAATGACGTGCCAGATTTCCCGAAAAGCCTGCCAGAAGAACAACAAGTTCTTTTTCAACCGCTTAGAGAACAAAAGGCACAGCCGACCAACCTTAGCCGGTACGGTTGATCGGCTCATCTCATTGCACGATTTGGTGCAAAGTGGCTGTTAGCGCAAACTGGTGCTAAACGTAATCGTTGGGCCGAAGATCAAACCGTTGAGAAACAGGCGGCGCTGAGCATGCCAAATTCCCCGATAGTGCGGGTCATCAACAAACAGGATAACGTGACCGGCGCCGACCTGTTCCTCAACCACAGCTACCGTTTGACGGACAAAGCGCTCGGTGTTCCCTTCCCAAACGAAGCCGGACAAAGGCTTGGGGTTCTCGATAGTGAGTACGTTGGTGCCGGTTTTTGAGGGGCGCAAGAAACGCTGGGTCAGCAACACTGGAAGCTCAGCCTGCTCGTGGCCGAAGGTTAGAAAATGCTCCCGATTGACTACGGCCCGGAAAATGGCTCCCGGCAGCGGCAAGGGCTCCTTGCCTAATTCCGCATCAGAAGCTGCAGGAGCCGTGCCGGCAGTCGGCTCAACCGGCTTTTGGCGCTCTTTGGCCACGTTTTTTTTGCGTCCCTCTTCCCGGTAGCGCGTGGCTGCACCGGTGTTGTCCGGCGTCCCGGTGGCTCGCTCCGATGCCGCACCGGGCTTGTCAGAAGGCGCTGACGCCGAGCCGTCTTTTTCAGCGTCGCCTTCCTCTCCAACCAGCCGCGCGCTCGTTAGGTCAACGTCCTTGTGGGCGGCAAAGGCAGCAGCTCCCCCAATGCAAATCAGCGTTCCGCCTTCGCGGCACCAGAGTTTGAGTCGCTCGACGCCCTCCTTGCCAAAGGCCCGCCGGTAGGCTTCAGGAGAGCCATCCGGCAAGACAAGCACGTTGAACTCGCCAAGGCGCAAGTCTAGAAAAGTCTCAACGGTGATGGGTGTAAACTCCATCCCAATGTCTTTAGACAGCATGAACCACAGCGCCCCGTATGAGGTTTGGCTAACACCTTCCTGGGCAATGACAGCTATGCGTGGTGGACGTAAGGTGTAAACGCCTTCCGAGCCAACACCTGTTGGGCCACTGTCGGTGTACGCCGAGTTGACGGCATGCACCTCAACGCCACATTCACTGGCCAGGATAGGCAAGCGTGTGTGAAGGGTTTCAGGATTGCGTTCAACGCGCAAAATGAAGCTTCCACGCGGGTAGGTTCGTTCTCCAGCCCGCAAGGGACGCACTGCCGTTGCCAACCGATAGCCTTCTTGAAGGAGACGCAACGCCAGCTTGGCTGCAGCATCTGAAGTGTAGGCAAAAACGTAGGCCGTTTTGGCCGGCGGTGGCAGCGGGGGGGTTGACGGCATGACAGACATCATTGGTGTAGTCTCAACCGTGGGTCGGCTTCCTGCCCAGTATGCCGGTACATCTAGCGCCAGCGGTAGTGACCAAGCCGTGATGTCGTAAAACTCGGTTTCTTCCTTGGGGGCGTTGGGACCGCGCCGGGCATTGCGACGTGCTTTTTCAAGCTGCCGCTCGATAAAAGCTCGATCCTGCTTGGTGTCTGGTTCAAGCAAGGCTTTGGCAATTCTTCCGCGTGGTTGATCAAAGGTGACGATGAGCGTACCGGCCGGAAACTCCCGTACAGGTTGAACACCGCCGTAGTAGTCATGAACCGCCTTAAGGGCAAAGGGGGCTTTGGCTCTCTGAACCTCTATGCCTTGGTGAAGGAGAACCTGCACCAGCCGCTGGCGACGCCCTTCATCACCTTCAGGCGGAAACACGACGCACTGCAAAGGGCCTTGCCGCCCTTCAGCTATAGTGCGGACAAAAAACGCCCGGTAGTCTCGTAGCCGCTCCACACGATGTGCTGCCGCTGTTTGCAGCGTTGCTAGGGAAGCTGTAAAGTGGCGGGCAATGCCCTCCCGTAGGGTAAGGATACTTTCATCGTCCCGTCGCCAGTTGAGCCCCTTCCAGCCGCCGCCATCGGTTTCATACGTCATGCCGGTTGCGCCATTGAGCGATGACCAGCTATCCCAGTACCCCGGATAAAACAGATCGAACACGTCCCGGACGTAATACTGCCACCCGTGACGATCAAAGGCGGCGGCATTGCCGCGCCCGAAAATCTCCAGCCACTTGTCCACCTGTCCACGGTCAAGATTCGGATTGATAGGTAAAGCTGCCGGTGGAAAAAAATAGTTGACCGTCTGCCCGTGGTGGTCGGCGCAGACCTGCGGATGCCATTCCAGAAAAGCCTGGATTGCTGATTGCGATTCGACCTGGGAAGCAATGACCAAATCCCGGTTGAGGTCAAATAGGTAGTGGTTTAGCCGGCCATAGATGCTCCACGGCTCACGGTGTTCAATGGCAAAAGGCTCCGGGCGGCCAATGCCAACGGCATTGTACCAAGTCACAAAGCGCTCGTGGCCGTCAGGATTCTGACACGGATTGATAAGCACCACAGTTTGGTCAAGCAGATCAGTAATCGTTGGATGCTGACTGGCCACAAGCGTGTACAGCACTTCGATCATAGCCTCGAAGGCCGCCGACTCGTTGCCGTGAATGCTATAGGACAACCAGACAATGACTGGCATGTTCTGGATAAGCTGCTCGGCAGCCGCATCTGAAAGCTGGCGGGGATCGGCTAACTTCGCTGCATCAGCCTTGATGGCTTCTAACCGGGCCAAGTTTTTAGGTGCACTGATGACCAGGGTGTAAAGCGTCCGGTGCTCCTCTGTCTGTCCACGCTCGAAGACCCGCAAGCGCTCCGACCTTGCTGCGTACTCGCGAAGAAGGCGTTCAAAGTTGGCATAGTTGGTATGGAAAGTACCTATCTCGTAGCCCAGCGTTGTCCATGGCGAAGCAAGATCGGAGGCATAGGGTCCATACTGCCGAAAGTCGAAGGCTACCGTGGCTGTTGCAGGCGGCGGCGGAAACTGGGCAAAAGAAGGGGGTAGCAACATCAACAGGCAAAGCAGCACAGCAAAGAAGGTTTTCAAAGGCTTCATGACAAAGGCATGAGTAATCCTTGGGGCGGCACTGAAAAGCGCCACCCCTTGCCTGAGCCACGCGAGGCACCCAATTTAGCGAGGTGGCTGGGCTTTTGACTTCCTGTTTTTCTTTGACTCAACAACCTTGGGGGTCGGCTCGGCAAGTGGCTTGGGCGCTGGTTCCGGTTGGGTTGTTGGGGTACGTGCCTTTTCGGCCTGTTCGCCCATAGCCCGCTCTCTATAGGTCTGAAGCTGCTTACCCTGCCCGGTGATGGTAGATTCAGGTGTGGTGACCTCAGTGCGTACGCCTAGGCTGACGAGCAACGCTTCGACCTCGGGATCAATAGTGTCATCCTTTTTGAGAATGATCCCTTCCTTGGTTACGTTAGCGTTTGGGCCAAAAATCTCTTCAAATTTCCGCTTGATGAAGTTTTTGCGCACGACCTGCCGGACTTCGGCACCTTCAACCGGCGGGGGCACTTCGACGCCAAAACGTTCAAGGTATTCGGCTGCCTTGTCGCGCCATTCGCTGTTTGGGTACTCCCGTACAATGCGGGCAAAGGACTTAGCGGCCTCTGGGGTGTCCTCCAAGTGGGTCAGGGCAACGCCATGGAGAAACAGGGCTTCATCCATGTAGGTAAAGTCAGGGTAGTTGCGAATAATGCTCTCGCAGCGTCCCTTGACGGCGACATACTTCTGTTGCTTGAAGTACAGGCGCGCCACGCCCAGGCTGTGCATACCAAGCTGTTCACGGGTAAACTTTAGGTATTCCTGCACCTGGGGCTGAAGCTTTGACTGGGGGTACTCGCGAACCAACCGGAGCAACTCCCGCTCCGCCCGCCGTGCTTCTGTGTTATCGAGGTTTGCCGGACCAATCTGACGCACGTGAATCTGGGCAATCTTGAGCAGGACATCATCCGCCAGCGGATGCTGGGGAAAAAACTGCAACCACTCGCGGTACTCAGCATCAGCTTGCGCTAGGTTGGATGCCCCACCTTCGCGGTAAAATGAATCGGCAATCAGAAGCTTGGCCAGCGGCAACAACGGACTGTTGTCGTAGCTCCCAATCAAGGTACTCAGCAACAGTCGTCCCTCTTCGTAGCGCCGTTTTCGCATAGCGCGCAGGCCTTCGGCATATAACTCGCGGTCACGCCCCTCCCGGATTTCTTCAGTGGTGACCTTTTTCTTTGGACTTCCGCAGGCTGCAACCATCAAGCATGCCACCAGCAACAACCTTGCCCAACGACGCTTTAGCACCGGTTCTAATCCTCCTGACACAACCAACATTTCACTTCTCAAAGCACCTCTGGCAGCGCCTGCGCAGGAAACGGTCCTAGCATTTCGCGGCCGCATCACCTGCCTTTTCGTAAGGCTTAGGTGGCTCAATGCCCAAAGCTGCGGCCCGAAGTTGCTTGACTGCCGTCCCTGGGTCAGGCGCACCAAATATAGCCGACCCCGCCACAATCCACTGCGCACCGTGCTCGACCAGGGCACGAACATTGTGCATGCCAATGCCGCCGTCTACTTCAATAGCCACGTCTAAGCCGCGCTCGTCAATCATGCGCCGCAGACGGGCTACCTTAGGTAAACAATTTTCAATGAAGCGTTGTCCCCCAAAGCCCGGATTGACGGTCATAACCAGTACGAAATCCACAAAGGGCAGAACCTCTTCCAGCATGACCAGCGATGTTCCGGGGTTGAGCACCACTCCGGGCCGCGCCCCCAGTGACCGGATGGCTTCGAGCGTACGATGGAGATGATGAACGACTTCCACGTGGACGGAAATACTGTCTGCGCCGGCCTCCCGAAAATCTTTCAGAAAGGCATCCGGGTTGGTCATCATTAGGTGCACGTCGAGCGGCAGGCGGGTTACCCGGCGCAACGCTGCCACCACCGGCGGGCCAATCGTCAGGTTGGGAACGTAGTGCCCATCCATGACATCCACGTGCAGCAGGTCCGCGCCAGCCGCTTCCACCCGCTGGACTTCTTCCCCAAGGCGCGCGAAGTCAGCCGACAAAATAGAAGGCGCAATCTTGATTTCCGTCATTTCCCCCTACCGACCCGCTCGCATAAGACCATACTGGCCGAAGAAAACCCTTCTTATGGGCCACGACTGACATTGATCTTTACCGGAAAGGGTTTGCGAACCGCGCTCCCTGCCTTCGGGCTCTGACGTACGACCGTGCCTATCGGTTCTGGCGCATCCGGCACTTCAATCACCACGACGCGCAGCCCATGTTTTTCCAGTATCTCACGGGCTTCAGACTCGCTTTTCCCAACTACATTCGGAACAATGACACGCTCGCCGCGCGTCAGATAGCATGTAGCAAGGCTGCCGGCGATGAAAGCTAAAACGAGTAAGGAAATAAACGTTAGCCACCACAGAAAGCGTTTCAGCCGAAACCAAAACCCATGCTGTGGCCGGCTGCTACCTGCGCTCGCCATACCGGGCGACTCTATCACCCACCCTAAAATTGCAGCAACTGATTCATTAGCGGATTTTGATATTGCCTACCACTGAGCTTGAAGTAGATAGCCCACGTAAGGCGAAAACAACCCATCGCCCGCCGGAAAAAGCTCTGTGTGTTTTACCGGCCGGCATGGCGACTTGCCGCTCTCAAGGTTGTCCACCATGAGCAACTTCCTGCGACTCATGCGCTACGTACGCCCTCATGCCGGAAGAATAGCCATCGCCATCTTGGCGGCTGCTAGCGTCGGCCTTTTTGAAGCCGCCCGCACGGCCCTTGTCCAGCCTATCTTTGACGGCCTAGGGATCGGCAGCGCTGATCTGCCGGCGGTCATTAGGGCGATCCCTTTGCCTCAGCTTGAGGCTTGGCTGCCAGTTGGCAGCAGTTACTGGATCGTGGTTCTGGGACTACTCGTTGGCTTTAGCCTCATGCGGGGACTAGCAGAATTTGCCGCTAACTTTTTGCTGACCTCGGTCGGGCAGTCGGTCATTGTCACCTTGCGCCTGGCGCTTTTTACCCATGCGCTTGAGCAATCAGCAGCGTTTTTTGATCGCCATCGCACAGCCGAGCTGACAAATGCCCTCATTACGGATGTCGAAAAGGTACAGTCTGGGGTGGCGCAATATCTAGCCGACGTCCTCCGGGAAGGCTTCACGCTGGTCTGCCTGCTGGCGTTGGCGCTCGCCATGTCGTGGAAGCTGACCCTACTGACCCTGTCTGTGGTGCCGCTGCTGGCATTTCTTACGGCAACTTTCGGACAACAGCTTCGGCAGTCCAGCCGTGCCACCCAGCAGGCAATTGAAGACGTGTTGGCTTTGGCGACTGAAGTGTTTTCTAGCTACCGTGTTGTTCAGGCTTACGGCGCACAGGCCGCAGAGCGAGCGCGCTTTCAGGCAGCGGTCCAGCGCCTGCGGCGCTTCAACCTCCGTACGGCCCGCGCTCTGTTTTTGCCCTCCCCCATGCTGGATGTGCTGGGCGTCGCAGTGGGTGCGGGTGTTATCTTCTACACCCACCGCCTTATTGCCAGCGGCGAACTGACACCCGGGGCCTTTGCGGCTACCCTACTGGCACTTGTGCGTTTGTATGACCCACTGCGCAAGTTAACTCAGACCTACCAAGCGTACCAGCAAGTGCTGGTGTCCGCCGGCCGGCTGTTTGCCCTCCTTGATGAGCCTTCGCCGGTTGCCGACGCACCGGCGGCACTAACGACGGCTACTTTCCGGCATGCCCTGGCACTGACCGATGTGGTGTTTACTTACCCCGGAGCTACGCGGCCGGCGCTTGATGGCGTCACCTTTACCGTCCGCCAAGGTGAAACTGTCGCGCTGGTCGGCCCGAGCGGCGGTGGGAAAAGCACGGTTTTTGCTTTGCTTCTGCGTTTCTATGACCCTACTTGTGGCCGTATCACGCTGGATGGCGTAGACATCCGCCACTTCACCCGTGCAGCCCTGCGGCAGCTTCTGGCCTACGTTCCCCAGGAAACGGTGCTTTTTGATGGCACTTTTGCTGAAAACATCGCCTATGGGCGGCCCGGCGCCACCCGCGCCGAAATCGAGCAGGCTGCACGTGCTGCTCACGCCCACGAGTTCATTCTTGAACGTGGTGGTTACGACGCGCGAATCGGCGAAGCCGGCCGTGCGCTTTCCGGTGGACAGCGCCAGCGGATTGCTATTGCCCGCGCCCTGCTTCGCAATGCTCCTATTCTGCTGCTCGATGAAGCGACGTCGGCGCTGGACACAGAGTCAGAACATCTCGTCCAGGCAGCCCTAGCCACCCTGATGCAGGGGCGCACTACACTGGTCATTGCCCATCGGCTGACAACGGTTCAACGTGCCGACCGGATTCTGGTTTTCGAGCGTGGACGCATCGTCGAAGCCGGCGACCATGCCACCTTGACAGCCGCTCGTGGGACCTACCGCCGGCTCTATGAGCTTCAGTTCGCGCCTCAGATCAGCTAACCGGTTCGGCCAAACGCCCTACCCGCGGCCGAGCCGGTCGGCTATAGTCACCGGCTATGCCAACTGCTGTCGCGTTCTCTGGTCTTGCCCTGCCTGTTGCCTTGCTCAAGGCGATGCGTCCGCAGCAGTGGACGAAAAACATACTGCTGTTTGCAGCACTGCTTTTTTCACAAAACCTCTTTCACTGGCGGGAGACGGTGCTGGTTTGCGCCGCATGCGCCGTGTTTTGCCTGCTGAGCAGTGGCGTCTACTTGTTCAACGATCTGCTTGACATCGAAAGCGATCGCATCCATCCGCTCAAGCGCCACCGGCCGCTAGCCTCCGGGGCGCTGCCGGTCCCGGTTGGCATTGCGGCCTGTGTCAGTTTGTCAGTGGGCGCGCTGGCGGCGGCCTTCTGGCTTTCAACGCCCTTTGCCTGGACGGCCGTGGCGTACTTCCTGCTGCAAGTCGCCTACACGGTACGTCTCAAACACGTCGTCATCCTCGACGTGGGGTGCATTGCAGCCGGATTCGTACTGCGGGCTGTTGCCGGCGGACAGGTTATCGCCGTGACAATCTCTTCCTGGCTGCTCATCTGCGCCATGTTGCTGTCACTGTTTCTGGCGCTTGGCAAGCGGCGGCACGAACTGCTGCTCCTTGAAGACGGCGCAACAGCCCACCGGCGGATTCTCGGCGAGTACACCATTGACCTGCTCGACCAGATGATTTCCATTGTCACGGCTGCAACCGTCGTCTGCTACACCTTCTACACTGTTGCCCCTGAAACGGTCGCCAAGTTTGGAACGACGCGGCTGGTGTTTACCGTGCCGTTTGTTCTCTACGGCATCTTTCGCTACCTGTATCTCATCCACCGGCGGCAGATGGGCGGCAGCCCGGAAAAGGCGCTGCTCAACGACGGCGCATCGCTGGTCAATCTCGCCCTCTATGGGCTAGCAGTCATTGTTATCCTTTACTGGCTGCGTTGAGCTTCACTAGGTTTCCGGCGCACAATGGCGCATCCAATAGCCGGCCGGCACAGGACGTTGACCGGACGCCCGGACAGAACTGCTTCTAGCGCCTCTTGCAAGAGACGTGTCGTTACCCGCTCCGGGTGGTAGGTGTTGTCGTCTATGCGTCCGTGGTATTGAAGCCGCCCGGCGGCATCTATTAGAAAGCACTCCGTCATGCACGTAGCACCTAGCATGTCGGTCGCTTGACAGTTCTCATCTACGACAATTGGGAAGGCAAACGGCTTAGCCTTTTGCCGCTCGCGGATTTCTGTCAGGGATTCATTGGCGTTTGGGTTGAAACCGATGAAGACGACCTGACGCGGGGCATAAGTGCTGGCTAGGGCATTGAGGCGGGCGCGGTAGGCTTCAACACACGGGCAGCGGGTCCCAATCGCCACCAGAACAACGACGCGGCCGCGGTAATCGCTCAGGCGAACAGTCTGCCCGTCGAGACTTTTGAAAGCAACATCTGGAACCGGCGCGCCGATGGCGATTAGGCTGTCGTCGCCGGAGATGACGTGTCCAAGGTGGTCGAGATCATCGCCCAGGGCGCGTCCGGTGAACACATCGTAGCCTAAGCCGGCCGAAGCCAGCACCAAAGCAGCAACGGTCAGCCCCCCGGCTGCGCTAGAAGCGGCCAGCGGCTGAAGCTGTTCCCACCGGCGGCTGTTGGAAAACAGCGATTGCGCCACTTCCCCCGGCAGTGCGCCAAAGCCAAAGCATAGCATGGCTACAGCTGCCTGCCGCACTTCCCATGTTGTCATGGCAAGCAGGAGAGCTGCGAGCAGCAGCGAAGAAACCCGAATAACCCCGGCAAATGGATGTGCCAGCCGTGGTGCAGCCCAGGGACGGTAACCCAGCCGCCAACGCCAGCCCAGCCATCCCAACGCCAAGAGCAGCAATCCTAGCGCCGGAACAAAGAACACCTGCCGCCCAAACCCTACTAGGAAAGCTGCCTCAGCCACCCAGACCCCAAGCTGCCCGGCAAGTACACCCAGCGCCCCACACCATACCAGACGTGCCAGGGACTGTCCCACGACGACCTTGGTAGACCAAGCTCGTTCACGGGGTGGCGACCATACACCATCTAAGACTCCCAAAACGAAGGCAAAGACCAGGAAAAACATAGGTTATGTATTGTGGATCACTATTGGCAGGCAAAACAACCTGCCTACCCCTTTCCCTTCGGGCTTGCAGCAGACCGTCGCACTTCTCCTGCGGGTGGGATACCCTCTGGCGTTTGGCCATAGCGCCTCTGTACCCGTTTGGCTACCTTTTGCCGGTGTAGCCTTTGGGGAAGAAGACACCATGTATTCCCTGATTATCTACCTGCCCAATGCGCCCAGCCGCCGAGTATCCCTTGTCAAACCGCGCTACACCCTTGGGCGTAGTGTGCGCGCCGACATCATCGTGCCGGATCCCTTTGCCTCGCGTATTCACGCTGTACTTCGCCAAGATGGACAGGGCTGGGTTTTGGAAGACCTCCGTAGTGCCAACGGCACCTATTACCAGGGGAAGCGCCTTGTGCAGCCTACCCGGCTGTGCCCTGGGGAGCGCTTCCGCATCGGTGAGACTGAACTCGAAATGGCTTCCGAAACGCGCTTCACCCGGGTCGCGGTACCTTTGGTGACATACGCTCAGACTCCTTCGGCCACAGTTCCAGAAGCACAGATCGGGCTAGGGATGGTCAACACAGCCGAAGAAATCCTGCACCGTGCCTTTGAGCGCACTTCCGGGATACTTCCCAGAGTTTCCCAATCCGCGCCAGGGGAAACGCGCTTCCTATCCACTCCACCTGGAGAAGCCGGGTTGGGTAACCTTCTGGAAGCAAAGTCCAACTACCAGCGCCCGAACCTTCTAGCACTCGTCAGTAAGGTCGGCGTTACCTTACTTTCCCATGCCAGTTTGGACGAAACACTCAATGACATCATGGGGCTGGTGTTTGAGTCGTTACCGGTCGAGCGTGGTTTTCTGTTGACTTACAACCACGAGCAGCAACAACTCGAATGTCGTGTTGCCCGCACTCGAACCAGACACATACCCTGTGAGGAAGTGGTGGTGTGCCGCAGCATTGCCGAACATGTTCTGACAACCAAATCGGCGATACTGACCTCCGATGCCCGCCACGATCCACGCTTTGCCGGCAGCCAGTCCATTCTCTTGGGTGATGTTCACTCGGTTATGTGCGTCCCTTTGCTGTTTCGGGATCAGACCTACGGACTGATCTATGTCGAAAATCCCTACCTGCATCGCTTTACACCGGACGACCTAGAGGTGCTGACCACAATTGCCGGCGTCGCAGCCATCAAGATGGAAAACCTGCGCCTTTTGGAGGAGGCAATAAAACGGGAACAGCTCCAAGCTGAGATTGCCTTAGCAGCACGCATCCAAGCCTCCATGCTGCCTCAGACAGAGCCTTTGGTCGAAGGTTTTGAGATAGCTGGGCTGTCACGCCCGGCCGAAGCAATCGGAGGCGACTACTACGACTACGTCAACGTTAGCGAGGAACGGCTGGCCGTAGTCATCGGGGATGCTTCCGGCCACGGCATTTCTTCGGGACTGCTCATGGCCCTGGCCAAAGGCGCGCTGTTCAACCAGCTTGGCATCTCGCCGGACCCGCTGCAGGTGATGCAGACCCTGAACAAGCTCATCTATGAAAATGGCACGCGCCGCGACCTGATGACGTTCTGTTATATTCTGCTTGATGTACCAACCAGCAGAATAACCATCGCCAACGCGGGACACCCCTACCCTATGCTGTATTGCGCCGCAACGAAAACCGTGCACAGCCTAGAGGCGGGTGCCTACCCGCTGGGCGTGCGGCCGATGCTGGGTAATCTTCCCGTCCTGACCCAATCGCTTAGCCCACAAGATATTCTCGTGTTGTACAGTGATGGCATCCCAGAACTCAAAAACCCGGCTGGAAGCCACTTTGGTTACGATGGGCTAGAGGCTGTCATCCAGCAGTATGCCCACCTGTCGGCGCGCGAGCTATGTGAGACGATTGTCGAAAAAGCCTTGGCCTTTGCTTCCGGGGCCATCCCGGCAGATGACATCACAGTTGTTGTTGTCAAGCGCACATGCTGAGAAGAAAGGGGACCCTAGGCTTGAGCCGGCAGGCCGGCAACCATCGTTGTTACTCGAAAATCATCTCAAAATCATACAGAAAGGAATGTTGTTCATGCTGTACATGAGTCGGGCGCTGCGCGCCAAACTGGCACTCGTCATCGCATGTTTACTTGTGGGAGCCGGGCTTCCTGCCCCGGTGCTTCCCAAGGCCCACGCTGAAGAAGTCGTTCGCCCCCAGAAACGGCGCACAGCCGGTCAGCGGCGTGCCCAGAGCCGTCGTGTCCGAATCGGCCGCCATCGCGGCGCTACGGCGCAAAGCCGCCGGGGCCGGATAACCCGCAGTCGCGGCCGGGTTAGCTGGACACGTGGGCGCAGCGCGCGGATGCGCAGCACGCGGGGACGGAGTTACCGCAGCCGGAGTTACCGCCTCCGCCGGGGGCGTGTCGTTCGAGGACGAAGTGGACGCGCCTACCGTGTCCGTAGTCGCCGCAGTAGACGCTCTGGACGCCGGATTCGGAGGTACATAGCTCCTGCCCCAACACTCCCTTACCGGCCACCTCGCAGTCTGGCCATTCCTGAAGCACGCACCCGCGAGATTCAGGAAAAACTCAAGGAAGCTGGCTTCTATCAGGGTGAGATTACAGGGCAATATGACGAAAGCACCCGTGAAGCCATGCGGAATTTCCAGCGCGCCCACGGGTTGAAGGAAACCGGCACGCCGACAGCGCCGGCCCTGCTGCGGCTTGGCCTGACCAAACATACGTCGGAAGCCGGCGACACCTCAGCTCCACCTGTCCAGCTTCCACCACCGACCGACCAACCGCCGCCGCAGTAAACAAATTGCCTAGCACCTAGCGGCCTACCTTTGCCAGCTAGCGCTCAGGGCAAGGGGGCCGCTTCTGCTTTGCTGGTTTCTTCGGTCACACTGTCGAGCAGAACAGAGGCAGCCCCTGCTGCGGAAAGCTTCTCCAACTGGTGTTCGAGCTCCAAAATAGCCAGACGACGGTTGAAGACCGCCCCGACCAGGAACACAAAGGTAATGACATACATCCAGACAAGCAGCACAATGACTGTGCCGATACTGCCATAAATGCGGCCGTAGGCGCTGAAGTTCGCCACATAGATGCCAAAACCCAGCGTGGACAGCCCCCACAGCGTCGTAGCAAAGATGGCTCCCGGCAGAATGTGCCGCCAGCGCGGTGGGCGGCTCGGTGCAAGGCGATACAGGAGCATTTGAATCAAAAACACGCTCAGCACGAGCAGAAACCACCGCCCGGCAGCCCACACGTAGCCAAACGTAATCTGCCCGCCGCTCCAACGGGTAATGAGATGTTCGAGATGAGAGCCCACCACGCCGGCCAGGGAAGCCAGCACCAGCGGCAACCCAACGACAAACACCAGTTCTAGACACAACAACTGCTCCCGCCAGAAAGGACGCCGGGGGGAAATCCCATAAATGCGGTCTAATGCCCGCGACAGGGTAGCGATGAGCCCCATGGCCGGCAGCAACGTCGCTACAAAAGACAACAAGGCCACGCGCCCGGGCCGTCCCTGCATCAGTTGCTGCAAGTAGCTTTCCACCACGCTGAACGTCCCCGGCGGCATGATGCGCCGCAAAGCATCCAAAATTGCCGCCGTCTGCTCGTTACCCAAGGCTGCAAACGCGGACACAAAAAAGAGCAAAAGCGGGAAAAACGTCAGGACGAAGGAATAGGCCGCTTCTTTAGCAAAACCGATACAGTCGTAATCGAGGGTATCTAGTACCGTTTTCCAAAGCAGGGTTCGCAGTTGCCGAAGTTGGCCCATGGCAGCCATGCTCTTCGTCTATGCGGCATCTAGATGGTCGTGTTGTCTGGAATGACCGCATCTTTGGGAATGATGATGATGCCGTCACGGATATAGTAGTTTGGCCCATCAGCTTCCTTGACATTGCTTTCGTTTAGCAGGCGGACGTTGTTGCCAATCCGTACACCTTTGTCGAGGATAGCATTCCGAATGGTGCAGAACTTCCCGACGCCAATATCCGGTCGTCCGGCCAGACGGTTCTTCTGAAGGTCTTCCATGGTTTCGTACTCGTCGGCACCCATCATGAGCACGTGATCAAGGTAAGTGCCGCTTTCAATCCGGCTGCGGATACCGACAATCGAACGCCGAATGGTGGCTTCGTTGATGATGCACCCTTCGTTGATGATCGAGTTGATGATCTGGGCGTTACGCACCTTCGTGCCGGGCAGAAACCGAGCCCGGGTGTAGATAGGTGCAGACATGTCAAAGAAGTTGAAGCGAGGCACAACCTCCGTCAGCTCAATGTTAGCGCGGAAGAAAGCACTGATAGTGCCGATATCCTCCCAGTAGCCATTGAAGAGATAGGCTCCTACCTGGTGAGTTTCGATAGCATAGGGGATGACTTCTTTGCCAAAGTCCACCCGGCTGGTGTCGCGCAGCAGTGCTTCAAGCACATCCATCTTGAACACATAAATCCCCATCGAAGCCAAGTAGGGGCGCTGGGCAGCTTCTTCCGGCGTAAGGCCGAACCGGGTTGTGTCCACGCGCATGCTTTCAAGTGCTGCGCCGGTGGGTTTTTCCCGAAACTCAATCACCCGCCCCTGATCATCTACTTTGAGTAGCCCAAACTCCGAGGCCGCATCCGGGGGGATGGCGGTGACAGAAACTGTGATGTCATTGCCACATGACTCGTGGTAGGCAATGAACTTGGCATAATCCATACGGTAGAGATGGTCGCCCGACAAGATGAGGATCGTCGTCGCATGGGTGCTTTTCAGATGGCGGAAGTTCTGACGGACGGCATCGGCTGTGCCTTGAAACCAGTTTGGGTTCTCGAGGGTTTGTTCCGCCGCCAGAATTTCAACAAAGCCATTGGTGAACTGGCTGAACCGATAGGTGCGCGCAATGTGGCGATTCAAGGACGCCGAGTTAAACTGCGTCAACACCAGGATTCGTGAAATACCAGAGTTGATGCAGTTGCTAATGGGAATGTCAACGAGACGATACTTTCCGCCGAGGGGGACAGCCGGCTTTGAGCGCTCCCGGGTAAGCGGGTACAAGCGGGTACCTTTGCCGCCCCCCAGAATGACAGCCAAGACGTTTTCCATTGCCTTTGTGCCAATCATCGGGGTGCTCCCACAACTTGGGCTGATGCAGGTTTGTTTTGTGAGTACCCAGCCTGGTTTTCAATCCTTTGGCACGCGCAAACGTGGTGCCACAAGAAGCCGACGATGCCGATGCGTCCAAGCGCGGCGGCTGCGCGGCATTGGGGATGTCAGTTTGCCCTGGCGAAGCAAGGTCACCTCCGACGACAGACGTTCAATCTGCGCCCGCAGATACCGTTGCTCAGCTTCTAGTTTTTCCAGCGCCTCCACCAAACGGGCTTGAACATTCACCAGGCGTCCAAGCGTCTGCTGAAGGGAGCCTGAAAGGCGCGTCCCGATTTCAGCCAACAAACGCTCGACGCACTCCGCAAGGTAGGCTTCAAACCGTTGCTCGGCTTCAGACCGCGCTACCGTGTTACTAGACGGAGTGCCTGGCGTATCCGATCCGGCATCAGAAAAAGATTCCCTAGACATGAGATAGCAAGTAAAGACTCTTTTCCCAGAATTTTTTGCACTACAGGGATGGGCACCCTACACGCTGCTCATGCTAGCACTGTTTGGCTGACTATGACCAAGCCCTGATGTATGCTTCCCGCATATGCATCCCCAAGCTGTACAAATCCCTCTCTGATGCGCATTCCCCGCTACTGGGCCAAAGCCGAGCAAACCGTTTGCCGTGGTAAGGGTTTCACGAAGCTGGAGCGCCATCTGATCGTTTGGCGCGGCTCTGACCTCTCGCTGGAAGATGCACACCAGCAGGCCCAGCAGGAACTTGCGGCCCGTATCGCCCGCTTTCAGCGGGGTGAACCCCTTGGTCATTACCCACATAACATCCGACCGTTGCGCGAGCCGGTCATCGAGACCCTCACCAATCAGCAGGGTGAACGCATGGCTGTCGTCACCCGCAATGCCGCCGGTTGCCTCGTTCTCAACACAGCGCACGTGATGTTCATTGACCTTGACTTTGCTACGGCGCTGCGCCCCGACTGGCGTCAGTCCTTAGCTGCCGTCTGGAGATGGGTTACGGGCAGACGCGCAACTCAGCCCGATGCGGAGCAACGGTTGTTGGCGCAAGTACGGGACTGGCACGCCCGCGAAGCCGGAGACTGGCAGGTGCGGGTTTACCGTACGCACGCCGGATTGCGGCTGCTCGTCGGACACCAGCGATTTGACCCAGCGGCCGCCACAACCCAGGAACTCATGCGCCGACTTGGGTCGGACCGGCGTTACATACAGCTCTGTGCCGTCCAGGCATGTTTTCGTGCGCGACTGACTCCGAAGCCGCACCGCATTGGCTTCCACCGTCCACCCGACCGGTATCCGTGGACCACCGAGGACGAACTCAACCGGCAGCGCCAGTGGGAAACGACGTACGCCGCACGCAGCCAGGGCTTTGCCGTGTGCCGGTGGCTGTGCGACCTCGGCCCCCCAACCCTGCACCCTGATGCTTGGGACATCCAGCGTTTCCACGATGCCCAAACCCTGGCAACTTCCGGTAAACCGCTGGCCTGACCGGAACCCCTGCGGCTGTTCGCCCTTGTTCTTCCCGTAAGCTTACCGCGGCCATGCCGGAGACGTGGTGCGCCGGGATGAAGGCGGTGTGGCAGGGGGTTCTGGGCTTCCTCTGTGGCCTCCGTCACGTGCCACATCCGGCGACATGCCCGGCTTCTTTGGGCGCAGTGCAGTTTCCTTCATCCGTCGCAGTTCGGCAATCCCCTGCTCAAAACGGTTTTTTAGGTCGGCCTTCCCAAGGTCGGTCAGAAGCCGCGCGCCGGGTTTGACCAGCGGCGTGACCCGCGCATGGAGCACAAACGCCGGTTGTGCCGGAAAAGCCGTCAGCACCAAATAGATGACCGATAGCACAAGCCAGGCGCGTCCGATACCAAGCGCGCTGCCACCTAGTCGGTCAAGCGTAGCCAGTGGCGTTTTGCGGAAGCGCCGGTGCAGGTGACGCACCAGCCACCAGCCGCCCAGCCATGCCAGCGCCACCGGCAGAAGAAAACCCAACCCATAAGCTAACGGCGCTGTGGCACCTAGGTGCTTCAGTCCGGCAGCCAAGTCGTCGTAAAACACCAGCGCTGCCACCAGTCCTGTAAGAAAAGCCGCACTGGAAATGACGGTTTTCACCAGTCCCCGGACGGCACCACTCACGGCCGAAAACACCACGACCACGAGCGCCAGCCAATCAAATGCCGTCACGCACAACCTCCATGTAGAAGCGCCTCCCTTCAAACATGCCACACCTTTGCTTTCACCTGCCGGCGCAGATCAAAACAGAACATCGAGCGCTTCCAGAACCGATCGGACGCCAATGACTTCCAACCCGTCCGGCCATTCCAGGCCTGGCACATTTCCTGCCGGCATCACAACTCGTTCAAACCCCATGGCGACCACTTCCCGAAGCCGTGCGGCAGGGTGGCTGGTGGCGCGAACTTCGCCTGCCAAACCGACTTCTCCAAAAACAACTGTGGCAGGATCAATCGCCTTGTTGCAAAAGCTCGACGCCAGCGCGGCCACAATGCCCAAGTCCACGGCCGGTTCAGCCAGCGTCAATCCGCCAGCTACGTTGACAAACACATCGTCACCTAGCATTTGCAGCCCAGCCCGTTTTTCAAGCATAGCAATGAGCAGGGCCACGCGATTGGGTTCGACGCCTTCGACCGTCCGGCGGCCTGTCCCGTATTTACTGCTACTGACCAGCGCCTGCAGCTCAACCAACATCGGGCGTGTGCCTTCCATGCAAGCCACGACAACCGAACCGGCTACGCCAATCGGACGCTGTTCGAGAAACAGCGCTGACGGATTGCTCACCGGCACGAGTCCTGCGCCGGTCATCTCAAACAGGCCAAGTTCGTTCGTGGCACCAAAGCGGTTTTTGGTGGCGCGAATAAGGCGATGGTTATGGTGGCGCTCCCCCTCGAAATAGATGACGGTATCCACGATGTGTTCGAGCGTCTTTGGCCCGGCCAGGACGCCATCCTTGGTGACGTGCCCGATGAGAAAAATGGGAATCCCGCGCTGCTTGGCGACAAGCAGGCATTGCCCGGCAGTTTCACGCACCTGGGAAACGCTGCCTGGCGCACTGTCCAACCGCTCGGAGTAGGCCGTTTGCACCGAATCTATCACGATAAGCGTCGGTTTGAGGTCAGTGACGACCTCCCACACGCGCTCTAGGCACGTTTCCGGCAACAGGTGCAGGTCGCCCGGACGCAAGCCCAGCCGGTTTCCTCGCAGCTTGATTTGCCGTTCGGATTCTTCCCCGCTGACATACAGTACCCGCTCCCCGGCAACGCTTAGACCGGCTGCAATCTGAAGCAGCAATGTGGATTTACCAATACCTGGATCGCCGCCGATAAGCAGCAGACTGCCCGGTACAATGCCGCCTCCTAAAACGCGGTCAAACTCGGCAATGCCGGAGGAAAGGCGTGCGTCATCTTGGCTTGGAACCTGCTCGTAGCGCGTCGGGGCAATCTTTGCCCTCACGCGCCCGCTTGACAAACTTGCTAGCTCCCGCACCAGTGCTGCCGCTGAAGGAGGACTAGCTTCCCGTTCTTCGACAAGGGAGTTCCAAGCACCGCAGTCCGGACAACGTCCCAGCCATTTCCGGCTTTGATAGCCACATTGTTGACATGTATAAACTGTTTTTTCTTTCGGCATCCTGGCTTGCTTTCTACTCCGACCTTGAGACCATTCAAGCTTCCCACGAATCTAGGGCGTTCGACAATGCGGTGAAGCCGATGCGCCTTTCCGATTTACACTACGATCTTCCACCAGAACGCATTGCCCAGTACCCATGTGAACCACGCGACCAAGCGCGCCTACTGGTTCTGGATCGGCGTACCGGCGCGCTTGAAGATGCACGCATCAAAGACCTTCCACAGTGGCTGCGTGCCGGCGATGTTCTGGTGCTCAACGATACGCGCGTCTTCCCAGCACGGCTTATTGGCCGGCGCGAACCGACTGGCGGACAGGTCGAGGTATTTCTCGTACGTGAAACAGCGCCGAAAACCTGGACGGCGCTTGTCAAACCCGGGCGCCGGGTGCGTGTTGGCGACCGGCTCACCTTCGGCCAAGGTGACTTGCATGGCATTGTGACTGGCCGGCTAGAAGACGGGCGCCGCACGATTGCCTTCACTTACGAGGGCGATTTCTTTGCCCTTCTCGATCGCATTGGACACACCCCGCTGCCACCCTACATTACCCGTGAAGCAGAGACGCCCTTTGACCGGGAGCGGTACCAAACCGTGTATGCCACTCCGCCCGGCTCGATTGCGGCGCCGACAGCCGGCCTGCACTTTACGCCGGAGTTGCTCTCTACTCTGGCTGCTCAGGGCGTGGAAATTGTCAAACTGACCCTGCACGTCGGTTATGGGACGTTTCAGCCGGTCCGCACGGAAAACCTGGCAGCACACCGCGTCGAACCGGAAGTCTATGTTGTGCCGGAAGCTACGGCGCAGCGCATCAATGCGGCCAAGCGCGAGGGGCGCCGGGTCATCGCCGTTGGGACAACCTCGACGCGCACGCTCGAAACCGTCGCCGAGGAGGGCGCGGACGGGAACTTTGTCCGCGCCGGTCAAGGGATGACAGATTTGACGATTGTGCCGGGTTTTCGCTTTCGGATTCTTGATGGCCTGCTCACCAACTTTCACCTACCACGGTCGTCCCTGCTGGCGCTGGTCGTTGCCTTTGGCGGCTATGAACCGGTTATGCGTGCCTACCGCCATGCTGTGGCGGCCGGCTACCGGTTTTACAGTTATGGTGATGCCATGCTGCTGATATGATTCAGCGTTACCACAATTTTTCCGAAACCCCTACGGTTTGACCACGTTGATAGCGTTGGCAATCCTCAAACCATCCGTCCGAGGTTCTCACCTTATGAAATTCGCGTTTTTGCGTGGGCTGGCCAGTGCTTGTCTGGTAGCCGCCCTGTGTCTGCCGAGTCCCCTGCTGCTTGTGGCCGCCAAGGCCGATACGCCGGCTAAAACCATCACCCTACCGCCCGGTGTTACGCGCGTCACGAGTGTGGAAGGCATCACCGAGTACCGTTTGGAAAACGGGCTGCGGGTACTACTCTTCCCTGACGAATCCAAGCAGACCATCACCGTCAACATCACCTATCTGGTCGGTTCGCGTCATGAAAACTATGGCGAAACCGGCATGGCACACCTACTAGAGCACCTTGTCTTCAAGGGCACGCCGCGCCACCCGGACATTCCCAAAGAACTGACCGAACGCGGCGCGCGCCCGAACGGGACAACCTGGCTTGACCGCACCAACTACTTCGAGACCTTTCAGGCGACAGAAGACAATCTCCGGTGGGCGCTCGATCTGGAAGCCGACCGCATGGTGAACAGCTTCATTGCCAAAAAAGACCTCGATTCAGAAATGACCGTCGTGCGCAACGAGTTTGAGGCCGGGGAAAACAGTCCCTACCGGGTGCTGCTGCAACGCACGCATGCCGTGGCCTATGACTGGCACAACTATGGCAAAGCGACAATTGGTGCGCGGTCGGATATTGAAAACGTCCCCATCGAGCGGTTGCAGGCGTTTTACCGGAAGTATTACCAGCCGGACAATGCCGTTTTGCTTGTGGCCGGGAAGTTCGATGAAGAAAAGGCCCTGAAGATGATCCACGAGTACTTTGGCCCGATCCCGAAACCCACCCGCGTGCTGGAGCCGACCTACACGCTCGAACCGACCCAGGATGGTGAACGCACTGTGACGATCCGGCGTGTGGGCGATACCAAAGTCGTCCTCGTCTGCTACCACGTGCCGGCCGCGGCGCATCCTGACAAACCGGCCGTACAACTACTTGCCGGCGTCATCGGCGATACCCCAAGTGGACGGCTTCACAAGGCACTGGTCGAAACCAAGAAAGCAGCTTTTGTGCAGGGCTTCAGCTTCGACACCAAAGAACCGGGACTAGTCAACTTCGCTGCCATTTTGCCAACCACCGCGGATATTGAAGAAGTCCGCCAGATTCTGCTGACAACCGTTGAGGAGACCGCCGGCAGCAAGCCCCCGACGGCCGAGGAAGTGGAACGCATCCGGCGACAGTACCTAAATGACATCGAACAGACCATTAACAACCCCGAACGGCTGGGGCTAGAACTCAGCGAGTGGATCGCTGCCGGTGACTGGCGGCTCTTTTTCCTCAACCGCGACCGGCTCAAAGCCGTCACGGTCGAAGATGTACAGCGGGTAGCCAAAGCCTATCTCAAACCCGACAACCGCACAGTCGGCATGTTCATTCCGACCGAAAAACCCAACCGGGCCGAAATCCCGCCGACGCCGGACATCACGGCGCTTCTGGCTGATTACAAAGGAAGTGCGGCTGTTGCTGCTGGTGAAGCCTTCGATCCCACCCCGGAAAACATCGAAGCGCGCTCGATTACGCCCAAAGCCCAGGGTGGCTTGCAGATGGTACTGCTGCCGAAAAAGACCCGTGGCAATACGGTGACATTGACGATGACTATCCGACTGGGTAATGAGCAGGCTCTGCGTAACCAGCGGGAAGCCGGCAACCTCGCCGCAGCCATGCTCGACCGTGGCACGAAGAAGAAAACCCGGCAGCAGATCAGCGATGAATTTGACCGCCTCAAGGCACAGGGGGGCGTCTTTGGCAACGCTAGACAAGTCAGTTTTAGTGTCACGACAACCCGCGAGCATCTGGCGGACGTCATGCGGCTGGGTGCGGAAATCCTGCGGGAGCCATCGTTCCCGGAAAGCGAGTTTGAGCAGCTCAAACAGCAGACCATTGCCAGCATCGAGCAAAGCCGGCGTGAACCCACTGACGTGGCCGCCCGCGCCTTTTCACGCCACATCAACCCTTATCCCAAAGAAGACGTACGCTATACCCCCCTGCCAGATGAGGAAATCGAACGCATCAAGGCTGTGACGCTGGACGATGTCAAACGCTTCTATGAAACGTTTTACGGCATCTCCAACGCCCAGATGGCCGTCGTCGGGGACTTCGATCCGGCCGAAGTTGAAAAACTGGCGACGGAACTCTTCGCCGGCTGGACCACCAAAACGCCCTTCGCACGTCTGGAAAACCCGTTTCGCCCCGTTCCGGCAGCTGACGAGACCTTTGAGACGCCAGACAAAGCCAATGCCTTCTTCATTGCCGGCATGCCGCTTGAAATGCGCGATGATGACCCGGACTACCCGGCGCTGGCACTGGCTACGTACATCTTCGGCGGTGGGTTCCTGAACTCCCGGCTGGCCGTCCGCATTCGCCAGAAAGAGGGCATCAGTTACGGCGTCGGCGCCGGGTTGCAGGTTGGTTCACTGGACCGACTGGGCACATTCACCGTCTCGGCCATTTACGCACCACAAAATCTGGCCCGCCTGGAAGCGGCTTTCAAAGAGGAAGTCGAGCGCGCGGTACGCGAGGGCTTTACGGCAGAAGAGGTTGAAACAGCCAAGGCAGGCTACCTGCAGAGTCGGCAGGTGTCACGGGCGCAGGACCGGGAGCTTGCACCACGGCTGGCGAGCTATCTCTACCTGGGACGGCGTCCCACGTGGGAGGCAGAATTTGAAGCCAAAATCAAGGCCCTGACCCCAGAACAGGTCTCGGCGGCTTTTGCCAAGTACGTCAGCTATGAGCGCATGAGCCGCTTCAAGGCCGGCGACTTTGCCAAGGTCAAGGAAACCAAAGCGACACAGCCGTAGGCCGCCGTCAAGCGCTTACGTACTGCGACCGGTAAACCGGGAGTGCTTGTTCTCGGGATGAGCACTTCTATGCTTTGCCGAAGCTTAGCTTTGTCCCTTACAGACAGGAGACTCTCTGGAACCTGCCCCGGGGGTCGTCGTTTGTAAGAGCAAGTTGTCTGAAGGTAGCACTGACACCCGCACCATTTCCGTTGTGCGTGTAAGTTTTTTTGAGGATCGGCCCTATGTTGACGATGTCGCTTGCTGCTGTTTCTGATGCCTTGTTGCGGTTACGGGTTCATGGCGCGTGCCGGATGCTGCTGACGCTGGCTCTTCCCCTGTCCTTCTCATCAACCTTGCTGGCAGATGAAACCCGGTTGGCAGATGACACCCCGATAGGTATCCACTCCCGAAGCTCCCAGGCACCTGGCATCCCACTGGCCGAGGTGCGAACACCTCGCGTTTACCTCGGTGTCTTTCCCCAAACAATTTCTGAACAGCAGGCAGAGGCTCTGGGGGTGTCTCCAGCCCAAGGGGTGTATCTAATGCAAGTTGTTCCCAACAGCCCGGCAGACAAAGCTGGACTTCAGCAGGGTGATGTCATCGTTTCTGTCAACGGCCAGCTCGTTGTCAACGTTGAGCATTTTCGCGACATGCTGCACAAGCAAACGCCAGGGCAAGCCATGACACTGGGCATCATCCGCAACAAACAGCTCAACACGGTCACGGTTATCCTTGAAAAACCAGAGGTTAGCGTCATGACGCTACCCGGTGGAACGTTTTCCATTACCGTCCATCCGCAAATAGACGCCGCACAGCTTCAGGAACTGCGGGAGATTGCCGAGCAGGTACGCAAGCAGGGTGAAAAATTGCGGGAAGAGCTCAAACTGCAACCGGGATTTTTCACTTTCTCAGTTAGCGACCGAGGGCGGCTTGGGATTCGGACACAACCTCTGTCCGAACAGCTTGCGCGCTACTTTGGTGCGCCCGGCGGCTTGTTGATTACGGAAGTCATGCCGGGCTCGCCGGCCGAAAAGGCAGGATTGCGTGCCGGAGACTGTCTGACCAAAGTTGGCGACCGGGAAGTGCGGGATGGGCGCGATTTGCTCCGGGAGCTGCGTCGGGCTGAAACCAACGACATCAAGCTGACGCTTATCCGCAACAAGCAAACAGTGGTCGTTACTGTGAACCTGGAGCCCTGCGCTCCGCAAGGCGCCCATCTGCGTTACGGCTCATGGGGCATCAGACTGCCGATTCTCGGTTTTCCCTTCCTGTACATCTATCTTGAGCCACTCTACCTGCTGTGAAAGCGAAGGGCCGTCGAGAACACCAATGTTGGGCCGGAGATGAAACTCTTCTCCGGCCCAACAGGTATGTGTAGGCAATCAGGCAGCCGGCTCGTTTAACGCCGCCTCAATAGCACTGACCAGCTCGGCCGACATCGGCTCCACACTCGATGGGAACACTGCCCGCAGCGTTCCATCCCGGCCGATAAGATACTTCTGGAAATTCCAGCGGACTTCACCGGCAAGTTTCTCGTTACCGCCCCCAGAAGTCAGGTACTGGTAGAGAGGATGCTTATTCGGCCCCTTGACGGTGATTTTCGAGAACATGTCGAACTGCACACCATAGTTCGAGGTGCAGAATTCCTTGATTTCCGCGTCCGTGCCCGGCTCCTGCCCCCCAAAGTCATTTGATGGGAAGCCCAGTATACGCAGTCCTTTGGCACGGTACTTCTGGTTGAGGGCTTCAAGACCCTTGTACTGTGGGGTGTACCCACAGCGGGAAGCAACATTGACAATGAGCAGGACGTTGCCCTTGTAGTCACAGAGGTTGATGTCCTTGCCGTCAATGCTTTTCACCGTGAAGTCGAGCGCCGGTGGGCAGCCAGGCGTGGGATTGGGATTCGTGTAAGCGGGGCTGGTCACAGGTGAGGAACCTCCTTCGGGTTGGGGTGTTTTGGATGACCGCGACGGGTCGGCCGCGGCTATGCAACCAGCGCCGAGCAGCGCTGTCAGTGTTAGTGAAAGCAACATATTTCGGTTCATGACGGAATGCCTTGGCAACTGAATCCTGAATTGTTAGGGGGATTCGACATGTTTGACGCCGGTGGGCCGGCCGAAATGTGCTCTGTGGAGACAAACTTGACCGTACGTTTGCCCCCACTTGGCTTCCCGAAAAAGCACCTGGTTAGGAAGCATGCAATCAGTCTGTCCCAGGTTCTGGGCCTATGCCTTCGGCAAAGGCTGATAGGAATCGTTGAGCCGTTGTGTTGTGTGCCCGGTAACACTGGGCGGCGTGGCAACGGCTGGCGGTGCCCAGGAAGGCCCCCGGTGAGGCAGCTCGCTGAAGGCACTGGCGACGAGGGTTAGGCTCAGGCCGCAGGCCCTGCAGAATTTTTGCTCTGGTAGTTGGGTCGGTGTGCCACAGGTCGGACAGAACATAGACGGGGCCAAAGCCCTGACTCGGATTATGCCTTGGTCACTGCTTAGAGGAGAATGAAAGCATAATCTGTCACGGTCGGCGACGTTGACGATGCACCAAGGGTTTCACCATTTGCCCGTCCTGGATGGCAGACAGGTGAAAACGCGGGAAGCCGTCAGCCTCCCGCATTTTGCACCAAGCCTTGGCGTGCCCGTTCAAACCTCCAGCTTGCTTTCGATCTGGGCCAGTTTGTGCCGGGCCAGCGCAAGGTTGCCGACGTCTTTCTTGATGGCCACGTAGAGAAAAAGATTCGGCGCGCTTTTGAGCAGGCGGATGAGGTGATACTGGGTGTCGAGGGTGATGAGAATGTCCTCGATGGTTTCCTTGAGGTTGAGATTGGCCACGGCTTTCATTTTTGCCCGGACAACCTCGGTATTTGCTGCCGCGGCAATTTCGAGATTGAAGGTGGGTGTGCCGCCAATCGTGCCAAGGCACATGCCGCTTTTCCAGTCGGCCAATGCCGCACCAATGGTGCCTTCAATTTCCATAACAGCGACGAGGGATTCCTTGATGTTGCCCATAGTAATGTTCTCCTGTGAAAGGTGTTCGGCCCGGGGGCCGGTGGGTTGAAAGGGTTCGACCGGAGGGCCGGATGTTTGGCCTTCCGGCGAAAGAAACTGTTCCCGAACCTGCTCATCCAGTATCTGGTGTGCATTCAGCAGCAGGTGGTCGAGGGGGATATGCACGTTTACCGGCTGCTTTTTGACAACGCCGGACATCTCGATTTCAGGCCGTGACCAACCGATGACCTCATAGACCGCCGCTTCACCTTCCCGGTGCTCAGTCCGGGCGTTCACCAGCTCGCCTTCCTGGAAAATAAGTGTCGCAAGCTGTTGCCCCTGGCGGATGTTGAGCGTGCAGGTTTTGCGTTCGATATTCAGCAGTTGCAGGAAGCTGGCCAGGTTGATGCCCCGCAAAAAACCTGCGCTGCGCTTGGCCAGCGTGCTCTCGACGAGGCTGGCCAGGGCATGCAGATCAATAGGCTTTTCGATGTAGCCAATGGCGCCAATTTCCCGGACGCGCTTCTCAATTTCGCTCGTTCCAAAGGCGGTCATCACAATTGCCGAAACCTGCGGCTGCTCCGACGCCACATAGGCCAGAAGCTGAAAGCCATCCATCACAGGCATCTTCAGGTCGGTCACAAGCAAGTCCACTCCCCCCTGACGGATGATCTCCAGCGCCTCTGCCCCCTGGCTCGCCGTCAGAATCGTGATGCCGTCCAGGAGATTGGCGATCCCTTCGGAAACACTGCTGAGGAACAGCTTTTCATCATCCACGATGAGCACGGTCGGCATTGGCTTTACCTGCACCACAGAACGGTCTGCCCAGTTGCAGTGCAAGCTCTGTGCCAGCACCGGAAAAATCCGTAAACCACTGAAAATCAAAGATGTATTGGGAAAACACCGGCTGACTTCGTGGCGCAGATGCCAGCCTGACGTGTCATTTTGAAAGGGGGGCTTCCAAATTGGCAGGGGATGCGGCAGCCGTGGGGCGCACCCCATATTCGGTCAGCTTGCGCCGGAGCGTGGACAGGGAGATGTCCAGCGCCTGGGCCGTCGCCGTCAGGTTGTGGCCGCAGCGTTCAAACACGGCGAGGATGTGCTGCCGTTCGACATCAGCCAGACGCCGGAGGGGTTCCGCCGGGTGCGGCTGGGACGCCGCCGCCGGGTTGAAAATCAACCGGGATGGGAAAATGTCCGGCCCATCGTGCAGGATCAGGCTGCGTTCGATGAGGTTACGCAGCTCGCGGACGTTTCCGGGGAACGCATATTCAGCCAGGCGCGCAATTTCATCCTCCGGGATGTCCACAGCCCGTCCCGGCGCCAGGGTGGCGATGAAGTGCCGGCACAGGGCCGGCAAGTCGTCGAGCCGTTCCCGCAGCGGCGGCAGGTGGATGTGGATGACATTCAGCCGGTAGTAGAGATCACGCCGGAACGTGCCCGCCGCAACGGCCCTTTCCGGGTCAACGTTGGTGGCGGCCAGAACGCGGACAGACACCGTGCGCTGCACTTCGCTGCCCAGTCGGCGAATGGTTTGTTCTTCGAGCACGCCGAGCAGTTTGGCCTGTAAAGCCAACGGCATTTCGGCAACTTCATCGAGAAACAACGTCCCTCCATCGGCCAGCTCGAACAATCCCTTGCGGGTGGCTGTGGCCCCGGTAAAGGCCCCCTTTTCGACGCCAAACAGCTCGGCTTCAATGAGCGATTCCGGCAGGGCCGCGCAGTTGACGCTGATGAACGGTTTTTCGGCCAGACGCGAGGCGTAGTGAATCGCCTTGGCGACGAGGCTTTTTCCCGTGCCCGTTTCACCGGTGATGAGCACCCGCGCTTCGGTTGCCGCCGCCCGCTCGATGAGGCGATGAATCTCAGCAAAACGCGCCCCGGCGCCGACCAGCAGGGCCGTCCGGCTCTCCTGATGCGCCTGAAAACGGTGAACTTCCTCAACCTTTTCCAGCGCCGTCGTATGCAGCAGCCGCTCGACGGTCAGGATGACTTCCTCAATCTCAACGGGCTTGGAGAGATAGTCGTGAATGCCGGATTTGAGCGCCTGGACGGCATTTTCATAACTCGGAAACGCCGTCAGCAGCAGGATTTTCACGGCGTCATTTGACCGCAGAAGTTCCGGGACCAGCGCCAGTCCGCCGCCATCCGGCAGCTTGTTGTCGAGCAGTACGATGTCAAAGGGCATCCGGTGCAACAGTTGCCGCGCCGCCGCCAGGCTCGACGCCAGGGAAACCAAAAAACCCCGTCCGCTGAACACATCGGCCAGGGTTTCCCGAAACAAAGGCTCGTCATCAAGGATGAGCATCCGCCTGGACATCCGGCCTATTCCTTCGGAGCAACGGCTTCGAGCGTCACGATGGCTTCACAGCCGCCAGTTGGTCTGGGACGGAGTTCGACCGTGCCGTTCATCTTCGTGATGAGCTTCCGGGTGATGACGAGTCCCAGCCCGGTGCCGTGCGGCTTCGAGGTGTAAAACGGCTTGAAGAGCTGGTCAAGCTGCTGGGGCGTCAACCCAACGCCGTTATCCGCAATGACAATACTCACCAGATGCTCGCGCCGAAAAACGCGCAGCGTAATGGTCGGATCATCGCAGCCCTCAAGGGCATCCGCCGCATTGGTGACGAGGTTGAGCAGGGCCTGATGCAGCGCCCGCTGGTCGGCGCGGACCGTACCGGCATCCTTTTCAAACCGGTATTCCAGCCGGATGCCGCGCTTGGCAAAGTCCTCTTCGATGAGTGAGCAGAAACGCTCCAGAAACGGCACAATCGGCAACGGCTCCAGCACCGGCGTTTCATACAGGCTGAAGGAACGCAGGGTTTTGAGCAGGTATTCCACCCGGCTGATTTCCGCCAGTGAACGGTCGAGATACTTTGCGATGGTGGCGCGCGAAGGATTCTCCATCTGCTTCAGTACTGTCAGTGCCGTTTTGACAGAGTTGATGGGATTGCCCATTTCGTGCCGGATGCCGGAGAAGATATATCCGGTCGTCTCCATGACATTGACGGCCTCGGCAATGGATTCGTAGCGGAGCTGTTCGGTGACATCCCGGCACACGGCGACAATGTTCTGGAGACGGCCGGCTTCGTCCCACACCGGAGACACCGAGGCTTCTTCCTGGTAGGTCGTACCGTCTTTGCGGCGGGCCATGTAAATGCCGTGCCACTCGCGCCCGGATTGCAGCGCCCGGAAGATTTCGTCGCGGAGGCTGGCCTGAACGGGGCCCACCGGCAGCTCAAAGAACTGGCAGCCATAGGCAGACTCACGCACCAGCCCCGTGGTCTTTTCAAACGCCGGATTGACGTACTGGACATAGCCAGCACTATCCAGAATGACCACGGCTTCGGGAATCTGCTCGATAGCCGTTGTCAGCCGCCGCATGGTGCTGTCGGCCTGACGGCGCGCGGTGATGTCTTTGATGACATGTACCCACCCCGTCCCAATCCCGCGTTCCTGTGGAATCCAGTAGCTGCTCATCTCAAACCACTGATCGCGGCCGGGAAACTGAAACTCCGGCTGGTCGCCGACAGCTTCACGCAGGTTTCTGGCCGTGTCCGCCAGGTGCGGGAAGAAATGACGAACGGTCGGCTGGCCGATGATGTCCCGGTAGGTTGTGCCGAGAAACGTCACCACGGCCTGATTGCACCGGCGGAGCCGGCCCTGGGGGTCTTCCAGCAGAATGAGGTCTGAAATGGCATCCACCGTGGCCGACCATTCCTCATCGCGGCGGCGGAGCACCTCCACCATGGCCTTCTGTGGCGTCAGGTCTTCGACAATGACCACGAGAGTCTGGTCGGACATCACCGGCACCAGGGACAGCCGAACCGGCACAAAACATCCATCCTTTCGGCGTACACTGGTTTCGATGTCTTCGACGCCGCCTCCCCGGTGCAGCAGCCGGCGGACGGCTTCCCGCAGGGCGGGGCGACGGTGACGGGTCAGGAAGCCGCTCACGCGCTGACGGAGAAGTTCTGACGCCGGAACGCCCAGGATGTGGCTCAGCGCCCGATTGGCAAGCTTCAGGCGTCCGTGGGCATCCAGCACCCCGATGCCGTCGGGAATGGCCTCGATGACCCGGCGCATAAACTGGTTCGCCTGCTGGAGTTGCTCCCGCGCCAGGTGTTGTTCCGTAGATTCCTCGTGGGCCACGACGATCGGCGCTTCCGGCAAATCCGCCGACCGGGCAACGCGCGCTATGAACCACCGTCTGGCCCATGGGCTGTGACGGGGATACTCCAGGGTGTAAGCCGCCTTTCCAGCCATGACCTGCCGGATGCCACGGGCCAGGGCGTGAGCAACCTCGCTTTCAGGGCCTGTCGCCTGCTCACACAGGGCCAGATAGTTCATCCCGATGCCGAAGTTGCCAGTCTGAAGCCCGTTTTCCCGCGCAAAGCGTTTCCACGCTTCATTGACCTCCAGAATGACGCCGTTCTGATCCAGAACGGCAATGTGGGCGGACAGGGTATCGAGCGTGGACTGGAGCATGACCTGCCACTTCCGAAGCTGGTTCTCGGCCTTTTTGCGCTCGGTGATGTCCCGGACAATGAGGGTATAAAACCGCCTGCCGCCGGAATGAAACTCCCCGGCCGTGACTTCGACCATCCGCCCCGGCGCGCCTGGAAAACAGCTTTCTGTCTCGACCGGAAGTGCGCCCAGATTTTCCGGCGCAATAGCGAGCAGTTCACCAATCGGCCGTCCCAGAAGGTTTTCGGCAGCCGCAGCGAACAGGTTTGCCGCCGACGGATTGGCAGAAACGACGGTCAGTGTCTGGTCAAGTGTCAGGATGGCATCCGACGCATGGCGAATGACGGATTGCAGCCGGGTTTCTGTTTCGCGCAGTTGACGGTTGCGGCGGTGGGCATTGATCAGTCCAGCAGCCCGGAACCGCAGCGCCAGTGGGCTGGGGGGTTTGGCCATATAGTCAGTGGCGCCGGCCGCAAAGGCTTGCCCAATGCTCTCCTCATCCACGTCTGCGGTCAGCATGAGAATGGGGATGTCGGCCGTTTCCGGACGCATGCGCAGCGCAGCACAGGTCTGGATGCCATCCAGGCGCGGCATGCGGATGTCAAGCAGAACCAGGTCGGGCGTAGTGGTTTCCACCAGCCGGAGGGCTTCCTCTCCATCCCAGGCTCTCAGGACTTCGAGGCCATCACTTTCGAGCAGGTCACCGAGCAACTCACAAAGCTGGAAGTCATCGTCAACCACCAGAACAACCGGTGTTCCGTCTGTTGCCGAGGTCGTCTCCACAACGGGATGCACCGTCGGGTTTGAAGGCGCGCAAGCTGAAACCATGGGTCAACGCGGCATCTTTCGATGAGATACGGCATCCCGGAACAGGGCCAAGGCCAGCGGGGGCGCTTCCCGGAGTGTATTCCACTTGCTGACACGTTTGCACGCTTTTTTGTGATGAAAAACACACTTGACCTGAACGGGCGAGGTATATCTGGAAAACACTACGACGCAGCGCATCCGGCAACGTGTATCATCTGCCTTTGCAACTGCGCCACGGCGGGAACGTCCTCCCCTGGCGACGCCTCCTGTCCCCTGACCCAAACCAACGATGCCGCACCCAACTCCACCACTTCCGCCTGAAAGCTCCACGCCCGACGACGGGATTCCCATCGAGCAGCTTTCTGACCTCGTGGATGAACTGCCGCCCGCGCTGCAACCGCCTCAACCGTTGCCCAGCGTGGTTATCCTGGGGCGGCCGAACGTCGGCAAATCCACGCTTTTCAACAAGCTGATCGGCCGCCGACAGGCCATTGTCGGCGACGAGCCAGGCATTACTCGTGACCGTCACTACGGTGTGGTCGAATGGCTGGGCCGCAGTTTTGAAGTCGTGGATACCGGCGGTATCATACCCGACGAAGAAGCTATTATCCCGGCCAATATCTTCAAACAAGCTTCACGTGCCATCGAAGAAGCCGATTTACTGCTGTGGGTTGTAGATGCGCGCGAAGGCATTACACCGCTTGACGAAGAAATTGCACGGCATATCCACACCACAGGCAAGCCGGTGTTTGTTGTGGCTAACAAGGTGGAGTCAGCAGATGTCCGTGCCGCCGCCGGTGAGTTTTACCGATTTGGCTTTGACCAGCTCTTTCCGGTCTCAGCCGAGCATGGCACCGGCACGGCCGAACTGCTCGATGCCATTTTGGCTGTAACCAACGCCCCAGAAGCCGCACCGCCGCCACCTGCGCGCATCCGGGTCGCTGTCATTGGTCGTCCTAACGTCGGCAAGTCATCTCTGGTCAATGCCATCCTCGGTGAGGAGCGGGTCATCGTCAGTCCCATTCCCGGCACGACCCGCGATGCTATAGATACTGATCTGGTTCACAACGGCCGGCCCTTTACGCTCATTGACACAGCAGGTATTCGTCGCAAAGGACGGACAACCGCCATGACCGAGAAGCTTTCGGTCATCATGGCGCGCAAGGCCTTGGCGCGTACCGATGTGGCCATTCTGCTGCTCGACGCCGTGGAAGGCCCAACCCACATGGATGAGGTTATTGCCGGCTACGCCCTTGAAAGCGGGGCCTCCATCCTGATTGCACTCAACAAGTGGGACCTTGTCAAAAAAGATGCCCACACTGCCAAGCTCTACGAACGACAACTGCGCGAGCGGATGAAGTTTCTCGATTACGCTCCAGTAGTTTTTGTTTCAGCCTTGACTGGCCAGCGGGTGATGCGCCTGCTCGATCTTGCGGCGCGCGCCTATGACGCCCGTTACCGGCGGATACCGACAGCAGAACTCAACCGCTTCTTTGCCCAACATCTTGAAACACCGCGCGCGGCCCTACCTGCCCAAAACACACCGGTCAAGATTTACTACGTGACGCAAGCGCGCACTGCCCCGCCGACGTTCGTGCTGTTTACGAACACGACCGAAAAACTCCATTTTTCCTATGTCCGCTATGTGGAAAATCGGCTGCGTGAGAGCTTTGATTTCTTCGCCACGCCGCTGCGCATCCTTTCACGTCCACGAAGAAAACATTGACGTGGTCAACTTCTGCTATGCAATTGCCAACTGATGTGTCTGCCTTTACTCGCCGTCTCAAGGCCCAAGCGCTGGCGCTTGGGTTCTCAAAAGTGGGCATTGCCCGCGCCGCGCCCCTTGAAGCCGAAGGCAAACGGCTTCATGAGTGGCTTGCTCGGGGTTACCACGCCACCATGCACTGGATGGCGCGTACGGCGGACAAGCGTACGGACCCGGCCCAACTGTTGCCCAACGTCAAGTCGGTCGTTGCGGTAGCGCTCAACTACGACACACCGCCGCGCCATGTCGAAAGCCCTGACGTTGGCAAAATCTCGCGCTACGCCTGGGGCGACGACTACCACGATGTCCTGGGCGAGAAGTTGAAGGCATTGCTGGCGTGGGTGACAGCCGAACGCCCGGAAGCCCACGGCTACATCGCCGTGGACGCCCAACCTGCCATGGACAAAGCCTGGGCTGTCCGCGCTGGACTCGGCTGGCTTGGCAAGCACGGCAACGTCATCACCCGTGAGTTTGGCTCGTGGGTCTTTCTCGGCGAACTGTTTCTCGACATTGACCTTGAGCCCGAAACGGAAATTGTCCCGGACCACTGTGGCACGTGTACGGCCTGCTTGGAAGCCTGCCCAACCCAGGCAATTGTTGCCCCGTATGTCGTAGATGCCCGGCGGTGCATTGCCTTTGCCACCATTGAGTCAAAGAGCGAAACCCCGGAGATGCCTACGCACGGGTGGGTCTTTGGGTGCGATGTGTGCCAGGACGTATGTCCATGGTCACGGTTTCGTCAGCCGACAACAGAAGCACGCTTCCTGCCTCGCCCTGGTATGGTTGCCCCGCGCCTGGATGAACTCGCTGCACTAACGCCGGAGGCCTTCCGGGAGCGTTTTGCCGGCACACCCGTTCTGCGCGCCAAACACCGCGGGTTACTTCGCAACGTCGAAGCCGCGCGCGCCAACCGCCCCGTCGAATTGCCTGGCGTGGAAAACAGGACCGAAAATTTAGCGAGCTAGTGCCGCCTCGAAGCCTTCAAGCGAGCCGTGCAGCCGCTTGTACACGGCTTCCAGCTTGGCGCGGCGCTCGGCAGCCGTCGGCGCCTGGGCATCGTAGCCAAGCCGGTACGCCTCGAAAGCTTCAGCGTCTTGCTTTGTCGCTTCAAGAACTGTCCCTAGCCGCCAGGCAGCTTCGCGGCGTGATGGTGCAGTAGGGTAGGCTTTGACGGCCTCACGCAGCCGGACAGTCGCTGCTGCTGCTTCACCCTGCTTGTAAAGTACCCATCCCAGCGTCATCTGCGCGCGCACGTAAAACTCCGCCAGGCGGTCTTCTGGGCTATCTACGCCCCCTCCGGCTACCCGCGCGGCATCCGACACAGCATCAATGGCCTGCCGGGCAAAGCGTTCGGCCATACCGAGTTCACCGGCTTCAGCCAGCACCTCAGCCGCATGCAGCAGGCGCCATCCACGTCCGGGGTCCTTGCCGGCCACAAACTCCTTAGCTGCAACTTCAAGCGGTGACTCGGCCAAACCGCTCCTTGGTGCGTTGCCGACACGCGCCTGTTTGGCCAGCAGCGCAAAGCGCGCGTAGCGCTCAATGGATGCCATTTCCTCGTCAGTAAGTAGTGAAGATGCTACCAGCAACGAGGCACGCCGTTCGAGTTCAAGCAACCGGGAAAGGCGCACGCTACGTACCGACAACGTCCCCCCCAAAACGGTCTCAAATTCGCCGTCGGGCGTGACCTTGAGAAAGGCTTCAAAGGCTTCCAACGCCTGTTCGTAGGCATTGGCTAAAACCAATGTCGCTCCGAGTTCAAACTGAAGCGTGGCAAACTGGGCCGTCTGCAGCGCTTCCCCAAGGACATTCTCTGCCTCGGCTAAATCGCCAGCTCGACGCAGCAAATGGGCTTCGACGATGCGCAGCCAAGGGTAGTTTGGCTGAAGGCGCTTGGCTTGCGTACCGGCGGCAATCGCAGCAGCCACGTTCCCGTTAGCAGCGTACGTGTAGGCCAGTTGGGTCAGAAAGCGCACATCACGGGGATTGATGGTGAGCATGCGTGCCATAGGGGCAACGGCTTCGCTTTCCTGCCCCCGGGCCAAGTAACACATCGCCAGTCCACCCCAGGCCGTTGGGTGCTCTGGATCAATGTCAAGCTGCCGGCGGTAGTTGGCTTCGGCTTTTTCGTAATCGCCGACAGCGCGTTGAAGATCGGCCAGCGCCGCCCAGGCCACCCGGCTTTTCGGATCGAGTTCAAGCGCCCGCTGAAAGGCGGCCGCTGCGTCATCTAAACGGAGACCCATCTGGTAGGCCACGCCTAGGCTGTGCCACAAGGTTGCTGAAGCCGGATCGATTTCGACGGCGCGCTTGAACACTTCTTGGGCATCGGCTGGAACCTCCAGGCTCAAGTAAAACAGTCCGATCTGTTCGAGCGCCTTGACTTCATTCCAGGCTCGCGGTTGAAACTCACGCATTAGCAAGACGGCTTCTTTGCGTCGTCCCTGGGTCGCCAGCAGCAACGGCATAGGCAGAATCAGCGCCTGGAAAGCGCGCGCCGCTTCGGCTTCGGGTAAGGTGTTGAACGCCTGGCGGAAGGCCCGTTGTGCTCCGTCAATGTCCCCGGCACGTAACTGCTGCTCGCCAAGCTGGGCTTGCACCCGCACGAGCGCCTGCCGGGCCGCACGCTGTAAAGGTGATGCCGGATGTGTCCGTAGAAAAGTTTCCAGTTGGCGCGCCTGATCTTCGAGAGTAGTCGCTGCAAGCGCCGCTTCAAGCTCCATCTGCTCGCGGAGCAGTTCCGCCGTTGTCGTAGGGGGTGTCAAAACCACCACAGATACCGGCGGATCATCACGGGTTGGTGCAGTTACAGCCGGCGGCTTAGGACGTGGATTCCCGACCGGCGTATTGACTTGGGTTGGCACAAACTGGGCGACGGCTACTAAAGCCAACCACCCTAGCCAACCGCACACAAAGCCACCCCAAATAGCACAACGCAGCACATAGGCAGGTACGGAAGGTAGCATAGTCAAACTTCAGACTTGGTCAGTCTGGCAAGGGCTGCGCGCACCGGGTATTCGCAAGCCACGCACAGGATGATGACCGCTTGTAAAACAATCGTCAGGTCCTTGGAAACGCGGTCGGTGAAAATCCCGATGAAGAGCTGGGAGCGAATCAGCGCGCCAAACAGCAGCGCCGCCAGCACGATGCCCACCGGATGGTTGCGTCCTAGCAGGGCAACGGCAATGCCGGTAAAGCCGTAGCCCGGCGAAAAGCCATCGTAGTACCGATGCCGATAACCTAGGACCTCACTGGTGGCCACCAGCCCGGCCAGCGCCCCACTAAGCGCCATGGCCAGCACCATGTTGCGTGGCACGCTGATGCCGCCATACTCCGCAGCCGTTGGGCTGCTCCCCACGGCGCGTAGTTCATAGCCCCATTTCGTTTTCCAGAGAAAGACATAAACGGCCGCACAGGCCAGCAGGGCGATGAGAAAGCCTAGGCTCAGCGGGATGCGTTCGGGAATGGCCGGAATGAACCGGTGCATGCGCGCCAGGTAGGCTGCTGGCGCAATTTCGTACGTTTGGAGAATTGGATCGCCTACTTCGCGGTAGTGATACTGCACTAAGTAACTAACCAGGCCGGCGGCGATGAAGTTCATCATAATGGTGTTGATGACCTCATGGGCGCCAAAGCGCGCTTTGAGCAGGCCCGGCACAGCCGCCCACAGGGCGCCGGCCAGCATGGCCGCCAGAATGCAGGTTGGCAGCAGCAGTGGCGAAGGAAGATTCGTCAGTGTAAACCCCACCCACGCGGCGGCAAAGGCTCCGACTGTAAGCTGGCCTTCGGCACCGATGTTGAGCAAACCACACTTGAAGGCTACCGAGACTGCCAAGCCCGTGAAAATCAGCGGTGTTGCATAAAAGAGCGTGTAACTGATGCCATCAATCGAACCAAAGGCGCTTGAAAAAAACAGTTCATACACTGCCAAAGGGCTGTCACCGATAACCCAAACAATGCCACCACCTAAGACAAAGGCAAAAACTATAGCGAGTGCCGGAAACAGTAGGTCGAGAAGAAACTTTTTCATCGGTGCCCACAAAAACATCAAAGCGAAATGCTTTCCGATACCATCAAATCCTGCACTTAATTTCCAGATGCAAAGCTCTTGGCAGCGGGTTACACTGCTTTCCACAACGTCTGGCGGGCGCGGCGTCAGCGGCTTTGCCCTGGTCACATGTACTTTTTTCCTCCCACGGGCGCACGGTCATGAATCTCCTGCGCTTGCTTTTCGATTGTAGCCCCTTGCTCATCGCCACAGCGCACGGTTACGGCGCAGCCTGGCTGGCGGTCAAGATGCTCTTTCGCCCGCTCAAGCCGGTTTATGTCTTTGGTTGGAAGCTACCGTTTACGCCGGGCCTGCTTCCGGCCGAGCGAGAGCGGTTTGTGGATGCCCTGGCGGGTGTCATTGCCGAAAAGCTCCTGACGGCCGACATCTTGGCAGCCGCCTTTCATGACCTCCGGCTTGATATGGACGTAGAACGGCTTGCCCGCTCGCGCTATGCCGAACGGTCGCAGCCCGATGCCCTGCTTCCGATTGTTGCCGGACGCATCACAGAGATGCTCACCACGTTCAAGAACTCTTCCGAAGCCAAGTGGCGCATTGCCCATGAGTTCCGTGCCGTGGTCATCCAGCGGCTTGAACGCGACTACCACCCGGCCGTCCGCCAGACGGCGGCCTTTCTGGTTGGCGATGCGCTGGTGTACCGCATTGTAGACCGCGCCATCAACAACCTAGCCGATCAACTCTCGGAAAGCATGGCTATCCGGGAAGTCCTGGATGAAGCTCTGCGCCGCCTGCCGGAAGCTATCTTTGCTAGCGAACGCCCTCTGCAAACACGCATTGCCCATGACCTCGTTCGCCAGCTCAGCGAACGCCTTGACATCAAGGGCATCATCAAGCGGCGCTTTGAGACCTTTTCAAACGACATCTTTGAGAGCCTTGTCTATGAAACGGCCGGACGGGAGTTGCGGGGAATTATGGTGTTTGGAACATACGTCGGCCTTGCGGTTGGCATTTTGCAAACCGGCGTCAACTTGTGGCGCACCCTAGCCGGCCACTAGCTTCGGCAAAAGCTCTGCCTACTTCTAGGTCTGACCGCAAGGCATGCTAGGCCAGGCAGATGCGCCCGGAGAGACTCGAACTCCCAACCCTCAGATCCGAAGTCTGATGCTCTATCCAGTTGAGCTACGGGCGCAGTGCTACTTGCGTATAGCGCGCCTTAGCCTGGCTTTTCAAGTACTTGGCTAGGCTGGCACAGTGGTTGCCAGTGCTGGCGTTGTCTCCACCGACCGTAATGACCGCCGCAACCCAAGCACCAGCACCAGGTTAGCGACTGTCATGGTTCCTTCGGCGATGCCGTGTAGCCAATCCACGTGGGTCAATGAAGGCGCATGGTAAACCGTCCGCGCCACAATGCTTAGGGCAATCGTGACCACGACAAACAGGATAAGCAACCCATAACCGACAATGGTCTGGACGTTGAAGGCCTCGCGGTCCCACCGGCGGTTGATAGCTAGAAAGATCACAAACAGCAGATAGGCCAGCCCGGCTGACTGAATCATTGCCCCTCGCGTGCCGCCGTAAGGCAGCCAGGCACGTGCCAGCAAAAAGCCGCCAACGGTTAGCGTCGCTACGGCCGTGGCTACCAGAACGAACCGGGGATAGCGCCGCAGCCATTCACGCAGATGCAAGGCGGCAGTGGCTAACCCTACGCTTCCAATCAGCGTGAGCAACTCGTGCGTGCGCGGAATCCACATCAAGCTGGTGTCGTCGTCGGTGGCATGCCAGGCCAGGACGCACATCCCAGCTCCCCAGTGTGGCAGCATTGCCACGGCCATGCGCCGAATGTCTGCTCGCCCCATAACCATTCCCAATCGCCACACCAAGGCAATTGCCAGCGTCCACTCTACTACACTGGCAATGTGAATAACCCATACCGGTGGTGACAGCAAACTCATAACATCCTACTTCCCGCAAGTGGAGTGGGTCAGGTTGAATCAACCTCTTGCTTTCACCATACTGTGTGCATTGCACAAAAAAGGCCAGCAATGTTGTCAAACTAGCGTGCGACCGGTCGTTGAAATCGAGCAGCTTTCTATGGAGTACGTCACCGGCTTCTGGCGCAACAAGCGTGTCCGCTCGCTGGTGGATTTGAGTCTTGAAGTCTATGCCGGCGAAATCTTTGGCTTTCTCGGCCACAACGGCGCCGGAAAAACAACGACGCTCAAAATCCTCATGCGGATTGTCTATCCGACGGGTGGCACAGCGCGGATTCTCGGCTGCCCGCTCGACGACATGAACATGCGACGGCGCATTGGCTACCTACCGGAATCGCCCTACTTCTATGACTACCTGACCGGGTGGGAGTTGCTGGACTACTTCGGCCGGCTCTGCGGGCTCGACGCCGCGCAGCGGGCGCGGCGCATTCCCGAAATGCTGGCGCTGGTCGGCATGCAGCACGCCGCCCACCGTCCACTGCGCAAGTATTCCAAGGGCATGCTCCAGCGGATTGGCATTGCCCAGGCCATTCTGCACGACCCGGAAGTTGTCTTTCTGGATGAACCGATGACAGGTCTTGATCCGATTGGACGGCGGGAAGTCCGTGACATCATGGTCAACCTGCGGGATCAAGGCAAAACGGTGTTCTTTTCGACGCACATCTTGTCGGATGTCGAAGCCATCTGTGACCGCGTGGCCATCCTCAAACAGGGTCGCCGCGTAGCCTATGGAACGTTGGCAGAAATTCAGGCCGGCCGCTCGGCTACGCTCGAAATCGTGGCCACAGAGACAACGCCTGAAGCCGTAGCGGCGCTAGAGCGTTTTGCGGCCCGCCTCCGCCAGACGGCTGCCGGCTTGCACTGTGAGTTGAAATCGGCCGACCAGGTAGGGGAAGCCGTTGCAGAGTTGCGTCGCCACGGCGGACGCCTGGTTTCCATCACACCGATCAAATCCGCGCTGGAAGAATTTTTCGTCCGAGATGAAACTGCCGGTGACACCTTCGATGCTTAGCCGGCCAAAAAGGACGGCAGCCCTGCCCTACGCGCAGCGTGAAAAAACCGCTGCGTGTTTGTCGTGCGAGTTGTCACATGCCACTAGGTTGTGCCTCACGGATGGCATCGGCACACACTGTGGCATAACGACACACCAAACAACGCGCACCAGGGTTTGCCCTAAAATCGGTACTGGCTAGTGTCCGAATACCAACCAACTCTTGGACAACCTTTGTTACGGCCTTTTCTGCTGCTTTTTTCCCAACCTGTTCTGGCGGCAGCTCAAACGTGTAATCGGGGGCTAGAAAATAGAGTGTGGCGCGCACGTCACGTACATCGCTCCGCAATGTCCACAGGGCAAGCGCATAGGCTTGTAGCTGCAAGCGGTACTGGGCGACTTTTTCTGCCAGTTCGGTCTCGAAAGCGTTTTCTCCCCGGCGGGCCTTGAAGAAATTCGTTTTGAAGTCCACTACACGCGCTGTCACCCCTTCTCCGCTTGGATGTGGAGTAATAAGTACCTTGTCTATAACACCGGTCACTAGTGCCGGGTCACACCGCACAATGAATTCCCGCTCGCTCCAAACCTCGTAGTGGTCTTGTTGCTGCTGTGCTCGGGCCTGAACTTCGTCCATTTGCACACGTATCTTACTTTTGGCATAGCGCCAAGCTAGCGGCCAGACCTCCTGAATAATGGTTTCCTCGGCGAGCGTGATTTCCTCCAGCTCCCCCTCAGCGCGTAGCATTGCTACAACCTGGCGTAAGGCAGCACGCACGGCCGTTTCGCTTTGGTCTTCATGTTTCAGCTCTTCGCACAGCCTATGGATGATCAATCCCCGCAGTGACGGTGAGAGCCGGTTCTCTACCTCTGGGCGTTCAGTGTCTCCTGCAAGCCGCCGCATCTGTCCACCCTCTTCACCTTCCAGCGGGTGCAGCAGACGTGCAAAGTAGTATTGCCGTGGGCAGTTGGCAAAACTGACCAACTGCGTCACCGAGTAGTAGTACCTTCCGGGGAAAGCCTGCGGATCAGGCAACACAGGCCTTAGTTGGGCTTGAAGCTTTTGGAGAAGTTGCCTTCGCTCCTGCTCCAGCCGTTGGGCATCGCGTACAGCTTCCTCCACGAAGGCTTCCGGGCTAGGCGGCTCTTCGCCAGGACCAGCAGAGACAGCGCGTGGGGTGGTCAGTGCGCCGTACGTGAAAACGTGAATCTCAGCCTGATCAAGACGCACGATTGTCTTTTTGCTGCTTTCTATCCATGGCCCGGCCTTTGGGTTATGGGTTTCCGACCAAACTTCCGAAGGCGTGTCTTCCGGCTTGGTTTCTGCGAGTCGGTCTTCTGCCCTCACCTCATCCGGCAACAGCAAAGGTGCAAGCCAATCAAGAAAGCTCTGTACCGAACCGGTTGCAGCCGTCTTTGCCCACGTGGCGGCGGAAAGAATAAGCGCATCTTGCGCGCGTGTCATAGCCACGTAAAGCTGGCGTATCCGCTCAAACTGCTCCCGGCGCTCCAGCCGCTCCAGCACCTTGGTCTTCAACACCGTTGGGCGCTGGCGACCTAGTGCATCTGGAATGTCAAAGCCCAAGCCACACGTACGCTCGAAAACAAACTTCCCGGAGCTTTGTCGCCAGCGGCGCTGCAAATCTGGAAGGGCAACAATCGGAAACTCCAGTCCTTTGGACTTGTGAATCGTCAGCAACGCTACGGCATCAAGACCGAGTTCGAGCTGGGCTTCGGCTTCGCGGGCGGCAAGCCGTCGAAATTCGCGGATGTAAGCAACAAAGTCCCGCAGCAGATGTGTGCCGCGACTGGCAAAGCTCCGGGCCAGCGCCACTAGCTTATCGAGATTGGACAACCGCTGCGGCCCATCTTCTGCTCCGGCGCAAACAATGTCATAACCTGTCCGACGAATGGCCTGCTCGATAAGCTCCGGCAACGGCAACCGGTTTCGTACAGCCAGCAGTTCTTCCAAAATGGTTACGGCTTCTTCCAGCAGCGCGCGCTGTCCGTCGGCAAGCTTGGCTTGCTTTTGTTCGGCTTCCCGACGCAGTTGGCTGTACAGTGAAACCCATTGGTCAGACTCCTCAGTAGCCGTCCACCGCAGCCATAGCAGGGTTTCATCTGACAGCCCAAACAGCGGCGAGCGCAGCACGCCGGCCAGGGCAATGTCATCCGCGCGATTGTCGAGAAACGCCAGCAGGTTCAGCAGATCGGAGACCTCCGGGCGTCCATAAAACCCGTGTCCGGCGACGACGTAGCACGGCACACCGGCCCGTCGCAGCGCCCGCTCGTAGGTCTTGACATCTGTCAGCGCCCCAAACAGGAAAGCCATGTCGCGGTAGGTCGGCGGCCGGGGCCTCCCCTGTGCGGTATTGACCAGCGGAATTTGCTGCTCGACCAACCCCCGCACGTATCTGGCTAGGCGCTCGGCTTCGATGTCACGCAATGACTCATCATAAGGCGATGGCTTCTCCTCGTCCCTGGGCATTTCTGTGTAGAGAAAGACCACGGCTGGCTGCCCTGTATCGAGCGCCGGGCGAAAGGCCACGCCCGGTTCGTGCGCTACAAATCCGCTTTGCCGTAGCTCGGCCAACTGGCTCCCGTCCGGCACGGACATCATGCGGCTGAACAGGGCGTTGAAGAAGTCCACCAAGCGCGGATCGCTACGGAAGTTGACCTCCAGCCGGAGATGCTGTCCCCCTTTTGCCGTCACCAATTCAATGGTTTCGTCAAAGACCTCAACTTCTGCCCCGCGAAAGGCATAGATGGATTGCTTACGGTCGCCGACGAAGAAAAACGTCCGGTTGCCTTTGGTAGCGCCGGTAGCAAGGGTGTCCAGCCCAAGAGCATTGAGAATGTCACGTTGAAGGTGATTGGTATCTTGGAACTCATCCACTAGGAAGTGCCGGTAACGGTCCCGAACACGCCGCCGGATGTCTTCTGACTCCGGCAATGTGAGCAGTTCGCGCACCCGCAGTTGCAGGTCCTCAAAGTCAAGCGCCGCCGATTTGTTTTTAGCCTCGGTGTAGAGAAACTCCATGCTTTGCAGCACTTTGAAAACAGCTTGCCGGTAAGCCTGGGCGCGCACATCGAGATAAACAGCTTCGAGCTTGCCCCCGCCTTTGCTACGTGTTCCCAGAAGGTCTTGAAGGGGCTTGATGGCCTGTCCTAGCTTTCCACGCGCAGCCGGCAGAGCTTCCCGCAACCGCGCCAGTGCCGCCAAAAATGTCGGCAACCCCTCTACGGATGGAGCTGCCTGCCGCAATCCATCGGCTTCCCTGTTCCAGACGGCCAGAAATGCCTCGGCGGCTTCCAGGGTCTGACCTGTTCTTTTGGCGCGTCTTTCCTCCTCAATGGCGGCTTTCAGCGCTACTGCTTGCTCCTCTAGGGACTGCAAGCCAGCCGTGTAATCATCCGGCTTTAGGGTGTTCTGCTCAGTGATGCACTCGGCCTCTTTCAAGGGAATACCCAAGCTGCGGAGTTGGTTGAACACCTGCTTGAGTTCAGCGACAAGCGTTGCCCGGCCGTAAGCGGCTACTAGTTCCGCCACTAGTTCATCACCCTGGTCAATCGCGTCGGTTACGGCCTGCTGCGCCGCCTGATCGAGCATGAGGGCGGCCGTGTATTCATCGAGTGTGGTAAAGGTCGGATCAACTCCGGCGGCAATTGGAAACTCGTGCAGCAGCCGCGAACAAAAGCTGTGAATCGTCCCGATGGCAGCAGTTTCAAGCTGGCGTTTTCGCTGCCGCCACAGAAGCTCGGTGTCCTTCCCCTGGTGCCTCCTTATCAGCTCATCCATGCGCTGCCGGATACGCTCGCGCATTTCGTTTGCGGCCTTGTTGGTAAAGGTAATGGCCACGATGTGTTCGACGCCGACACCCGGCTGCTCGAGTAGGCGCAGAAACCGCTCGGTCAGCACGCGTGTCTTGCCGGCGCCCGGGCCGGCCGTAACGACCAGCGGACAATCAAGCACCTCAATCGCTCGCCGCTGGTTCTCTGTAAGTCCTGTCACAGGATCGAGCGTAACAACCATATTTCACCAAAGAGCGCCAAAATCCGGTCGCGGCTGCGCGCTAAGAACAACCTAGCGCCGGGCTAAAGTTAGGCTATAGTCCGGCATCTAACTTTATCTTGCCCAAGTTTATCTGTTGCTATGTCGTCTGGAGTTGTAGAACCGCTATCGGCTACCGCACCACATCCCTCTCTTTCCAGGGAACAACAGCACGAGCTGTACTACTACCTCAAGCTTACTCGGTTGCTTGAAGAACGGCTCGTCAACTTGTACCGCCAGACAAAGGTCATCGGCGGGCTGTACCGTTCGCTCGGCCAGGAAGCCACGGCTGTCGGGAGCGCTTATGCCTTAGACAAGTCACATAACGACATGATCGCCCCGCTTATCCGTGACCTCGGGGCAATGTTGGTTATGGGCGCTACGCCACGGGAACTGTTTTTGCAGTATATGGCCAAACGCGACAGTCCAAGCCGTGGACGCGACTTGCAGATTCACTTTGCAGATTTACGGCGCGGCTTCATCGGTCCGATTTCACACTTGGGTGACATGCTGCCGGTGATGTGTGGCGTTGCGCTAGGCTCTCGTTTGCGGCGCGAATCGCGCGTCTGCTTGGTCTACATGGGGGACGGCGCTTCCTCGACCGGCGCATTTGCCGAAGGCATGAACTTCGCCGCCGTGCTGCGGCTGCCGGTAGTCGTCATTGTCGAAAACAACGGCTACGCCTACTCAACGCCAACCAGCCGTCAGATGGCCGTTGAGCGCATTGTGGACAAAGCCGTGGGCTTTGGCGTCCGGGGCGAGCGCGTTGACGGAAATGATGTCCTTGCCGTGTACGATGTCACGCGGCGTGCCGTCGAACATGCCCGTGCTGGCGGCGGTGTGACACTCATCGAGGCCGTCACTTTTCGGATGAAAGGCCACGCCGAGCACGACGACCAACGCTACGTGCCGAAAGAACTGCTGGAGATGTGGGCCGCCAGGGACCCGCTGCAACGCTATGAGCGGTACCTGCTTGAAACAGGTCTGGCGACGCCGGACGAATTGGAAGCCATCACGGCGCGGATTTCCCGGCAACTTGATGAAGACGTAGCCTTTGCTGAAGCCAACCCGATGCCTGACCCAGCTTCGGCGCTGCTCGATGTCTATGCGTCCTAACTACTCTTTGCCGTAAAAGGTTCAGTGATGGTCAACGTTGCCCTTCGCTCGCCTTCATTCCGCTCTGCGCCGCCGGTGGTCAACCTGACCAAAGCTTTCTCAACGCCTTTCAAAAACGTCGTTGCGACGGCGCGAACATGCTATTCGGCAGGTGGTATTGTTCGCGACGAAGACATCCATGACCGCTTCGAGCCGCTTGCACGTAGCATTTATGATGCTGGACACCACACCACCTACCAGCATGCTCACTTCCAGTTTGCCCTAGCCAATGTGTCCCGGCAGTTTATCTGGAGCTTTCTGCACGCTCACCCGTTTTACAACTCCGAGCAAGTAAGCCAGCGCTACGTGCCTGTCAAACCGGGGACGTACTTCATTCCGGCGCTGTCTGGTGAAGCGCTGGCCGTGTATGAAGCCGCCATTGCGCATCAGTTTGACGCTTACCGGATGCTGACCGAACGCTTGCAGCCGGTGGTCGCAGCCGAGTACCGCAAGCTGTTTTCCAAACACGACCCACAGCACCCCAAAGTACGCCGCAGGATAGAGAAGCGCGCTATGGAAGTTGCGCGGTACGTTCTGCCCGTGGCTACCTTTGCCTACCTGTACCACACGGTTTCGGGCATTACGCTGTTGCGCTACTGGCGGCTATGTGAACAGTACGACGCCCCTGAAGAAACGCGCGCCGTGGTAGGCGCGATGGTTGCAGCGCTGCTGGCGCACGATCCGTTGTACCAGACGGTGCTGGAAGAACCCCTGCCTCTGGAAGCCACGCTGGAATTCAATTTTGCTGGGTGGGGCGCCTCCGATGGCCAGCGGCAAATCTTTCGGCAGGAATTCGATGCCAGCTTGGGTGGGCGGATTTCGCGCCTCGTGGACTGGAAACCTCAGAATGAAGCCTTGCTGGCTGCTGCCGTCCGGGAAGTTCTAGGCCTGCCAGCAGCAGCGCTGTCTGACGACGACGCGGTGGCGCTCGTTCTCGATCCGGCACGCAACCGGCTGCTCGGTGAAAAACTCAACCTGACAACGCATGCAAAGCTGACGCGAGCATTGGTTCACCCACACTACACTTTCCGCAAGAAGCTGAGCCACACGGCGGATTCCCAAGACCAGCGCCACCGGATGACTCCTGCTTCGCGTCCTCTCCTGGTTGGACATCTTGACACCGAGCCGGATTACGAGACTCCGGCGCTCATTTACCTCGACGAGCGGCTTGAACGGCTTTACCGCGAGACCATGGCCCGTACTTGGGAAGCGATTGGGCGGCTGAAGGTGCTCGGCGTTTCTGCCGTTGATGCCGCCTACCTGCTCCCGAACGCGGTCTCTATCCGTTTCACAGAGTCATCCGATCTGCTTAACCTGCACCACAAGCACCGTATGCGGCTGTGTTACCTGGCACAGGAAGAAATCTGGCGGGCTTCGGTTGAAGAAGCCCAGCAGATTCGAGAAGTCAACCCCCGGATTGGACGCTGGCTGCTACCGCCGTGTAGCCAGCGTGCTGCTGCTGGCGTGCGTCCGATCTGCCCGGAAGGCGAGCGGTTCTGTGGTGTCCGTGTGTGGAAGCTGGACCTCACCGCCTACCGGCGCACGTTTTAGGCTTGCTCCAAAGGCCACAAAGCAGATGAGAGCAGAGTCTGATTTGACCGAAGCTTCTCGGGGCCGAGCCTGACAAAGCCAAGTTACTTGACAGGTTATAGCAAGGCATCTATGTTCGGCCACTTGAGTTTCACCTCAAAAGGACTAGTTTCATGGCGATTGGTGTCAAGCTCACGACCACGCGCAACAAAGAAAAAGCCAGAGCCAAAGCTGCCCAGGCAGCCGCTGCTGCGCCGCCAATGACCCCAGAGCGGGAAGAACTGCTCCGTCCGCCGGCTTTCGATCTCTTTCTGCATCGCATCCGTCAGGCGATTGAAGATACGGAGCTCCCACTGCGAAAGATTGGACTGGCGCTGCTCATCGTACTTGTGGTCTCCGGCGGCGCCTACTGGTTTTACAGTTACAACAAGGCTAAGGGCGAGCAGGCGTTTGCTGAGGCACTGGCGATCTACAATGCTGAAATCAAAGAGCCACCCAAAGAAGGGGAAGCAGCTAGCGAAGACGACCCCCCTGTTCCGGGCAAAAAGACCTACCCGGATGAAAAAACCAAGTACACTGAAGCGGCGGCTGCTTTTGACAAAGCTGCCGGCTATGCTTCGCAGAGCTTCATCAGTCGTTACTATGCGGCCTTGTGCCGACTCAAGCTTGACCCGGCGCAAGGTCTCCAAGCGCTGCGGGAGCTTTCTGTCACACCGGGCGCTGTTGGTCAGATGGCGACGCTTGCGCTGGCCGATGCTCTAGCCGCCGAAGGCAAAGTGGATGAAGCTATTGCGCAGTACCAACAACTGCGTGAAAAGTGCGCCCAGGCAAGTGGCAACGCAGTGGTCTCAAACGAAGCCATTGCTTTTGCCCTCGGCAAGCTTTACGAAGCTAAGCAGGACCACGCCGCAGCCATCAAGGAATACACCATCGCAGCTAAATCGCGGAGCATGGCGCTACTGGGGCAACAGGCCTATCAACGCCTAGCAGCACTTGACCCGGAAATGGCCCGTCAGATTCCCGAGCCTAAACTCGGCGAAGGCGACGCCTTCTAAAGGCGCTTACCTGGCACGTAGCGCCTTGCCCGATGTCCAATCTTGCCTGGCGCACCATTACAGCACTCGTCGCGCTCCCGCTGCTGTTTTGGAGCATTTGGCTTTCAACTCCTTTTCTCTTTGTCAGCTTTGTCATTCTGGCTACGCTACTTGGCCTGCTTGAATACTTTCGTCTGGCCGAAAGACTCGGCTTTGCTCCCTTCACAGGCGTCGGCATCTGTGGATTGTTTGGCGTTCACGTTCTGTTTTACACCCGCGCCATTGAGTTTTTACCGGCACTGCTGGGTTTGCTGTTGGGCGTGACAATGGTCCAGGGAGTACTGACGGAACGCGATTTCAAAAAGTCCCTCCCTTCTCACGCAGCTACCTTGCATGGCGTCGTCTATGTGGGGGTGTTGTGTGGTTTTCTCATCGGGCTCAAACGACTTGAACCGCCGGAACTAGGCAGCCGGTTTCTCACATTCTTCTTTGTGGTTATCATGGCCGGGGATGTCACGGCGTATTTTGTCGGCCGCGCCTTTGGGCGGCACAAGTTGGCGCCGTTGGTCAGCCCCGGAAAGACTGTTGAAGGGTCTATCGGCAACCTTGTAGGTAGCCTTGCTGCAGCAGTAGTGGTGCATTTCGGGTTATTCCCGGCGCTACCCCTTTCACATGCTCTTCTTCTGGCCGTCGTCATGAACATTATCGGACAACTTGGCGATCTGTACGAATCACTTCTCAAGCGGGGTGCGGGAGCAAAGGATGCTGCGGCAGTGCTGCCCGGTCATGGTGGGCTTCTCGACCGACTTGACAGTTTGCTCTTCAACGCACCCGTGCTTTATTACTACGCCCAGTATGGCCTGCGCTAACCCAGCAGGATATGGTTGGTACTCACCGCAGAACAGTTGCCATCTGTGCCCTACACGGCAGGATAAAGCATGAAGCTCCCTACGCTGGCCATTGCTGCAACATGCCTTGTTATCGGGTTCTTCATCGGATTTGCCTACACCAACAGCCGCAACCGAGCGTTTCTTCGCGAGCAGATTGAGAAGGCGCGAGCCGAAGCCTTTGCGGCCAGCAACCGAACGCCTACCGGTGCAGCGCCGGACGATGAAATTCACCGCAACCCAAATATCGAGACAGTGCTGGCCGAGGCAGCCAGCAAACGGGGCGACTTTGACACGCAAGTCCGGCTTGGAATCTTCTTAGCCGAACACGGGCGTATCACCGAAGCGCGTGAATGTTTTGAAGCTGCTGTCAAGCTCCGCCCCGACGACTGGCAAGCGCTGGCCATTCTGGGACGCCTGTTGGCGGCTGAGTCAAAGTATCCAGAAGCGATCGCCCGCTTTGAAGCTGCGTACAAACTGCAACCAAACAACGGACAGATTGTGGTTGGGCTAGCCAACGCGCTTTTTGACGCTAAACGCTACGAAGAAGCCCAGAAGTGGTATGAAAAGGCGCTTACGTTGACGCCTAAGGATGTCAATGTCATTACAGACCTGGGCTTGACTTACTACTTCCGCCGCCCGCAGCAGTTGGAAAAGGCAATGGAGTACTTTAGGCAGTCCCTGAGCATTGACCCAAACCACACGCTTACGCTTCAGAACTACGCCGTTGCCCTGCTTGACGCCAATCGTCCTGAAGAAGCTAAGCCAATTGTGGAGAAACTCGCACAACTGGCGCCCCAAAACGAGATGTTGCCGGTACTCAGGCAGCGGCTGGCACAGGCAAACACCACGGGCAACATTCCACCCCACTAGCTTACCGGGGGACAGCAACGCGCTGCAGAATATCTGCAATGACTACGTCCGGCGTAAGACCGTCAATCTCGGCTTCCGAACGCAGCACAACTCGATGTCGTAAGACAGGCAAAGCCACGGCCTTGACATCATCTGGAGTAACAAATGTCCGTCCTTCTAAAGCGGCATGGACTTTTGCAGTAAGTAGCAATGCTACGGCTGCGCGGGGACTTGCCCCCCACGCCAGATTGAGCGCCGCCGGGGGGCGGGTTGCACGAACAATGTTGACAATATAGCGCTGGACGCTTTCCTCAACGACGATCCCCCGAACAGAGGCCTGGCACTGAAGCAGGATGCTTGAATCCGGCAGACATTCCAACGGAATACCTTCAAGCCGACGGGCATTGAAACCGCCGCTCCAGTTAGCAACAATCTGAATTTCCTCCTCTGGCGAAGGATACTCTACAAGGATTTTCAGCAGAAAACGGTCGAGCTGAGCTTCAGGTAGCGGATAAGTTCCTTCGTACTCAATCGGATTCTGCGTTGCTAAAACCATAAACAGCGGCGACATGCGGTGGGTTTCGCCATCTACCGTCACCTGCCGCTCTTCCATGGCTTCAAGCAAGGCCGCCTGGGTTTTGGGTGGTGTGCGGTTGATTTCATCCGCCAGCAGCAAATCGGTAAAAATCGGCCCCCGGCGAAACGTAAACAGACCGGTTGCTGTGTTGTAGACATTTGTTCCGGTTATGTCGGCCGGCATCATGTCGGGGGTAAACTGGATACGGTTGAAACCGGCTCCAATGATCCGCGCCAAGGTTCTGACCAGCAGGGTCTTGGCTGTACCTGGCGGCCCCTCCAGCAAAACATGCCCTTCCGCCAGCAGGGCAATAAGAACTTGGTCAATGACAGACTGTTGACCAACAATGACAAGACGCAGTTGGCGCCGGATGAACTCAGCAACCTCTTGCACCGACACGTCCATACTTCTGCACCGAGTCCCCTACACAGGTTTCCTTTGCACCGCGCGCTGCGCCAAACAGCCCTGGTAGGTCACTGCCCTTTTGCCTGCGGCGCAAGGTATTCCTAGGTTTTCTCGCGCTGTTCTCGGTGATGTCGAATCCATGCCAGCACACAGGTGGCAGTTAGGTATTTTCAACAGGCTATAAGCTTTTTCTGCGCGCCGATCTTTGGACTCATGCTTATTGGCTTACCGACGCTTGGGCACCACATGTTGCCGCCTGGCCTCAACACGCTGCTCTGCCGCAGCTGGCTTTCCGGGCAGCTTGTCATCATTAGCTGTAGTTTTTCTACACGGTAGCTGTCCACGCGGGGGGTAGCAACTCTGCATTACACCGTATGCAGCAGCAGCGCATCATCGCGGTCGAAAGGTTGATTATGGGCGGCACAGACACAGAAATACCGTCCCATGCATCGGCTCATAACGTGCTGGGTCTTATCAAAGCGCATGTACTGAAGCTCCGGTACGCGACGGTCGGGGGCTGACAGTGTACGTCACATTCTCCGCACAAGATACTCTCCACCCTGCTTTACGGTAAGGTTTGCCGGCTACAGACCCTCACTCACCACCTCGGCGAAATCTAGCTCACTGGTTGGCGTCAACCCAAACAAGTTCTTGCGCACGGGTTGCCGTTCGAGACGCTGGCGAACCTCGGCCAAAAGCTGCCTGGCTTCCTCTGTGGCAGTCGGCGAACTAGACAGCAAAGCCTCGGCAAATTGGACTGCGAGTTCTCTTTCTTGCTGCGCCAATGCAGCCATTGCCAGTTTTGACAGCAACTGCTGCCGGTCAGCAAGCCGCCGATCAGCCACCTCCCGGCTGGCAGACGTGTACGCTGTAGCCGGCCAGGAAACAATTGGCTGCTCGTAGACAAACCCGGCAGTTGGGGGTAACGTCGAATGCTCCTGTGAACCGAGCTGCACCTTGCGCGCCAGTGCCAGTGCCAGTGCGGTTTGGTTAGCAGCCAGAGCAACCCGAATGACCTCTTCTAGATTAGATGAGTATCCCTCACGAATAGCCTGCACATAGGCCAGAACAGCCTGTCCCGGACGGTTCATCCGCTCTAGAAACTGTCCGTAGGCAACTCGCGCGCCTATGGCATAGGGCATCTGTGTCGCTTGCTCAAAGGTCCTCTGCGCTTCGGCGACTTGTCCCAACGCCTCATGCAACCGAGCTAGACATGTCAAACCTTCTGCATCGGATGCCCCGCGTGCTTTGTTTAGCAGGGCTTCCCCTAACCCTGGCTGCTGACGCACCAAAGCAACCAGTTGTTCAAGTCCGCGCTGCCGTTCCTCGGCCTTCAGCCGGCGGTCTTGCACCAGTTCATAGAGTTGGGCGGCAGCGGTTTCCAGATTACCGGTGCGCGCCAGCAGACGTGCCAGTTCAATCCGGTTTTCAGCGTCGTCAGGAAATTGCCTGGCTAGCCGCCTACGCCACGCTACGGCCGGCTCAAAAGCGCCGTACTTTGCGGCTAGTGCTGCCGCCTCGGCCATAACTTGCGGTTCGGGGTGACGCTCGACAAGCCGGGTCAACTGTTGCAGCGCCATCTCTGTCTGTTGACGCATCAACTGGGCTTCAATGTAGCCCAGAGCTGTCCCCACGCTATCTTCCCGGACCACCTGCAAGCGGTAGTAAGTTTCTAGAAATGCGATGGCCTCGTCGGTTTTGCCTTCATTGAGCAAGAGATAACAAGCATGCTGCGCCCGCCGGACAGCTGCTGTGTCGTCCGGCTCATTCGTACCGACTGAAGTTGAAGTAGCAACAAAGGCTTGCAAGCGCTCAACGGCGGCTGCGGTGCGGCCGCTGCGCAAGGCAGTTACGGCCTGCGCCATCACCAACCACTCCGGCTCGACTGCAATGGCTTCTGGATCGGGAATGTAAAGGTCAGGGGGCGCTTCTTCCCGGAGTCGGCCAAACAGCATCTGCCGCGTGGTGGCTATCTCTTTCAGTTCTCGCTCGGCTTCGGCATAAGCTTTTGAAGCAATCAATGCTGCTGCCCACGCCTGCTGCAATTTTGACAAAGCAACCGCAAGATTTCCGCCGTTGGGAACTTCGTCGCTATAAAGCTCATAGTCACCACGCGTGTAGGCAGTGACAATCCGGCTCACCAGGTGCTCACTGGCAGGACGGTAAAACGGCAATCGCATCCGCTCTGGTAGGGTCTCAGTCAAGGTCAACTGCAGTCCAAGGCGGATGTCATCCGGAGTCGCGGCCAGAACCCGTACCAATGCTGGTACGATAAGCCTCTCGTGGGCAGGCTGGTTGCAGGCCAGTGTGCAGAGCAAGGTCACCAAAGGTTCGTACGCTTCTTTGGGAGCGCCCTCTCGCAACCGCTCCACAAGATAAGCCTCCACAACCGGCAGAGCCTCGCTTAGCAGGTTGTATGTTGCCAGCGCTGACAGAAATGCCACATGGGCGTTTAGCTTGTCGCGCCGGTTGTCAAGCATTTTCCGCCATGTCTCCAGTGCGGCTGTTCGGCTGCCCATTTCGTAAAGCGCGGTGCCTTCAATGGCCAGCGCTTCTGGGTCTTCCGGCGCCAGCTCACGTGCCAGCCGTGCGTGCTCAAGGGCTTCGGCATAACGTTTGCGTGCGTGCAAAAAATGCGCCAGGCTCTTTTGCGCTGCTGCCGAGCGGGGAGAAGCTTCTGTTTCGGCTACAAGAAAGCGCAGGGCATCGGCTGCCCGCGACTCATCCAAAGCAAGCCAGACGCCGTAGTTCCGCGCCGTGCGAAACCAATCCTCTCCAGTAAGCTCACGTGTAGTGTCGGGTTTTTGGTTTGCCCGCTCCCCTATCGGCCGGATACCCAACACCTGCCGATAGAGTGCTTCAACTTCTGGCGATTGGTTTCGGAAGTAAAGTTCAAGCTGCGCCAGCCGCGCCTGCCGCCAGGCAACCGGTTGTCCGGCATGCTCGATGGCTAGCCGCGCTAACTCCTTTTCACGTACATAAACCAGAAAGTTGATAAGCTGAAGCTGGTAAGGTGAAGTACCAGTAGCCAGCCTTCGCAAGCCTTCTCGATTACCCTGCTGGTAAAGCAACTGCAAAAGGCGCGCCACAAGCGGATTTTCTTCTGTGACAAGCGCACCGGTGTGTTGCCAGTAGTACTGCTCTAGCACCGCTTGCTCAGCAGCCACCTCCCCAACGTTGCGGCAGAATTCAGCTTTTGCAGCCGTGAAGTCAAATGCGCCGGGAAAGCGCGCACGGGCTTCTTCGGCCGTCAACAACGCAATCGCTGCTTTGGTGTCTAAGTGTGCTTCGTAGAAGGACAACAGTGCCCGCAGGGCGTCGCTATAGCTTTCGTCTTCTGCTGACTGTTGCGCGGCGTAGGCGGCGTCTTTGCGGCGCAGTAGGGCCTGTTCCGTCGCCCGGTAAAGGCCTAGCTCGGCGGCAAGGCTACTCATGCGCTCAAACTCAGCCGACCTGATACCGGCTAACTTCAGGCGCTGCGTCAGGGCTTCGTCGAGTTGGGCAAGCTGGGCTGCTGTGGCGTAGCTACGGATGATCTCCGGCAAACGAGATGGATAAACGACATCCTCAAGCAGGTTGCGTTGACGTTGGACGACTGCATTTTGTGGAGCCTTGGCCAGTGCCGCTTTCAGAGTTTCTAGCCGGCCAAGCGCTGCTACGGCCGACTCACGGTACAACACAGACCGCAACCACATGAGCACATCTTCTGCGTCGAAGGTCTCTGTTATCGGAGCCTTCATGACGCGCGCAAAGCCTTCGTCATAAAAGCTACCGCCCTCGGCAATGGCTCCGGCTTTCATCAAGGTTTCGCCGGCTGCAAAATACACCTTTGCAGACAACTGCTTCCGCTTGGCAAATGATTCCCGTAGGGCGCTCACAGCACGCTCGGTTTGTCCCTGTTCAAGATAAATTTGTGCTACTGCGGCTGCCCAATCTGGGTTCTGTGGCTCCAGCTCAGCAGCACGCTTCAGGGTAGCGAGCGCTTCGTCATAACGTCCGGCCTGGCGGTAAAGGCCTGCCAGCGTACTTCTGAAGTCACTCCGTTGCGGCTCGTTGACAATTGCTTTGCTATATTGCTGCACCGCGCCATCTAAGTTTCCCTGAAAGCGGTAGATTTCAGCGAGGACAACATTCCAGCGGTAGTTGCGGTCAGCCTTTGCAGCCAAGTCTGCATAATAGCGCGTTATTCGATCGAGCATGTTGTGCTGCTCGGCATAACGCAGCGCCACACGCAGCCTTGACATGTCCTCTGGCTTGCGGTTGATGAGCTCGATATGCTGGTCAACAGCTTCCTGATGGCGGCCCAGGCGCGTCAAAACCCCGATGTAACCTTTCCGCAGCTCGTACTCACTGGCTCCGGCGGCCAAGCTGGCCAGACCTTGGCGGTACAACGCTGCCAAATCGGCATCGCGCCTGGCCTCTCCTAAAAGCCGGGCCAGTTCAGTAAAAGCTTCTGTATCGGTTGGATTGGCAGCGTACCACTCGCGTAGGGTTGTTTCGGCGGCTGCCATCTGTCCGGCCGCACGTTGTTGCCGCGCCAACTGAAGGGTGAGTTTACGCCGGTAATCGCCGGTAGCGATTTGACGTGATTCCTGAGTGAGCGCCACTGCCTGGTCAATTGCACCGAGCCGTTCGTAAAAACGCCCCACTTCCTGTATAACACCCAGGTTGTTGGGAAATTCGCGGGCAAGGCTCTTGAGCGTCTGGAGCGCCGCTGGCTTCTGATTGTGTTGTTCAAAGAAAGCGGCCAGTTGGAGCCGATACTTGATATTCTCACGTTCGTCCCGTGCGACGGCCACAAGGCGCTCTAGGACTTTCTGTTCGTCGGCATGGCGCCCGGCAGCGCGAAACTCGTCCCGAACCGCTTCAAGAAATGGAATCTCCCGCCGCTGCCCTGCCTCGCGGGCCAACAGATTGAGACTAGCATTCCGTTGTTCGGCGCGCTTGAGATACTCGGCGTAGCCGAGAATCAGCTCAGGAGTGTTTTGTTTCGCCAATCGCGCCTGAAAGGCGGCTTCTATGGCGGCCGCCCCACCTTTGCGACGGGACAGAACAACCAGCCGTTCGGTTGCCTGCTCACGTCCCGGCCCATCACTAAGTAGCGCCGTCATATATTCTGCCAGCGCCTGATCATGCTGCTGCCGCTCTTCGTATAGGGCCCCAAGCTGATAGGCATAGAGCGTATCGTCGCCAAACCGTCGGCGCAGGGTTTGTAGCGTCCGAATGGCATCGTCGTAACGGTAGTAGTCCCAGTACAACGTTGCCAGTTCCAAGTAAGCTTCAGGATCACCCGGTGCGCGTCGGACAATGTTTTCCCACTGCGCAGCAGCGCCTTCCCAGTCTCCGGCTTCGGCCCGCAGTTCTCCTGCCAGGATTAGAAAGCGGTTTTCTGCTGGATAGACCCTGGCAAGCGCCGCCCAGTACTGTGCGGCTTCCTCGCGGGCGCCGGGTTCGGTTGCTGCCAGCGAGCGTAGCAGGGTGGCAAGTCGCTCGGTGTAGTACACGTCGCCTGGATACCGCGCTACGAGCTCGCGGTACACTTCAACGGCTTCTTCATGGCGCGAGAGCCAGCATGCTGCGTCAGCGGCAAACTGCCGGTGGCTGGCGTCACGGCGCGCCTTGGCTATGGTGTAACTTTCCTTTAGAAGGCCTTTTTCAGACAGGTATGCTAGATAGGCCTGGCGCAAACTAGGGTCGGCAAAGTAGTACTGTTTGGACAAGCGCTCCCATTCGGACATGCGATTTGTTGCCCGGTAGTAGGTTAGCAATCCACGAACAAAAAACAGGTTTGTGGGAAACCGCTCGTGTGCCATGCGGAAAAGCTGCAAGTATAACCGGGCGTCATTGTTGCCCTCTTCAAGCTGAACATCTTCAAAAAACGCCTGCAAATAGGCAGTCAGGTCTTCATCCTGGAGTGTTGCAGCAAGCTGTTTCGAGTACTGGGCAAAGGCTTCCTGGCGATTCTGGCGGATAAACCACCGCGCCAGACGATGCCGCCAAGTATTGTCCCCGAAGCGCCGGACTGCCTCCTGATAGGCGCGCAGTTGTTCATCTACCAAGCTCTGCTGCCCTAACCAGCGCAGCAATCGCTCGTATAGTCCTTCCTCGCGTGGGTGCTTTTTGATCTCGCCGTACAGAAAAGCCAGGGTTGGATTGAGAGTCGGCGTTCTCTCGGCTGTGTCGTTTGCCGCTTCGGTTGCAAAGCTGGCAATGACTCGCTCTAAGACGGAGGCGTAGGTGATCGTTTCTTTTGGTTCAACCGGCTGCCCTAGGTAGTTGGTTTGATAGTCATAGTCCTGAAAGCTTTCTGTGTCATCTGAATCATCTGGGTCGGCTAAATCGTGGATGCGATAGTCCAGGCGAGAAACATCACCCTCTGAGCCTGGCATATCGGTTGGGACAAACACCCATCGGCGCGAAGAAACCGGCATTAGTGGTTGCTGTTTGGGTTGTCGTGCGGCAAGCCAGTCCAGCAGGGCAATCAGCCGTTTCCGCTCGGCATCACGCCGGCCAAGCCGGGCTTCAGCTTCAGCGACCCGCAGGGTCACCTCGGCAAACGTCGGCGCTTCTGGAAAGGTGCGCAAGAAGTCTTCACCAAGCCGCACGACAGTTTCATGTTCTCCCAGGGCAGCAAAAGCCTCGAGGAGCTTGACGTAAAGCCGGGGCAACTGCTCAGACCGTGGATATTCGGCTTGGAGCGCTGCAAAGAACCGGTATGCCAGTGCCCGGTTGAAGTAGGCTGTTGCAGCGCGGTTTGCTTGCGCATATTCGCGTGGGATGTTGTTTCCGGCCAAAATCAGCGATAAGACGCCGTTGAGAAAGCCAGCCCCCTGGTCAATCTGGGCAATCTCAGCATATATGGACAAGTCGCCTGCGCTTAGGGTTGTTCCCACTTCGTTTGCGTCAAGCAAGGCAGCAACCAGCTTAGCAAGCGTGGCTTCGCGTTCCGGCGACCCAGGACGAGTACTACCCATGGCGTACAGGGAATAAAGAAAACGCGCTGCTAGGTCATACTGTCCAATGCTGAGACACATTGCTGCTGCCTGGTCGAGCTCTTCCCGTGACCAACCAACCTGGGCGCGTCGCTTTTCAAGATTGAGCAATGTCTGGGCGGCGGCGGCTATGTTGCCTTCGTAAGCCAGCACATTGAACAGCCGTGCCGCCGTCCCAAATTCGGTCGCCCCCTTGCGGAAGCGCTCCTGAAGCTGACGGCGGTAGGTGCGATAGCGCCCGTACCGGCGCAAGCGTTCATACCAGTCGCTGGCAATGGCCCGCGGCCAGAGCGGGTCAAATGCACGGTCATAAACGGCAATAGCCGCTTCTCGCTGACCGCGCTTCTCGTAAAGACGTGCGCGCGTGTCAAGGAAAAAGCGAAGCTCGTCAGGATAATTTGGCTGCCACAGATCAAGCGCACGTAAAGCTTCTTCCAGCTTGTTGTCTGCCACCAACCGCTCAAGATAGCGCTTTAAGAAGACCACCTCTTGGGGCCGCTGTTCGATCAGTTCGCGATACCAAGCCGCGATGTCAACCTTGGTGAGCTCACGTTTTTGAACCAGCTTGGAGACGCGGTCAGCAACAGCCTGGCGCTCGGCAGCTGATGGTGTCAGTAGCGCCAAGCGCTGAAGTGCACGGACTTCTTCAGCATACATGCCACGTCCGTGGTAAAAGGCAGCCAGCCGCCGCAGGCTATCTGTACTGTCTGGTCGCAGATTGGCATACCGAGTCATGAGTTGAAGCGCTTTAGGAAAGTTGCCTAGCCGCTCGTTGAGGTAGGCGCCATAGCGCAGCAGCCGTATATCTGCCGGGTACTTCGCCTGCAGAGCAGCAATTGCGGCTTCCGCTTCGGCAAATGGGCGGGGCACAAGCGTCGGCACCCCTAAGAAGGTCTCTGTGATGTAGAGCGCATCCCGTAGCTCGGCAGGCGTAGCCCGAGCGGCCGTAGTCGTTGCTGGGGCCGGGGAAGACGGTTTTACCGTTGGCTTCCTAGCCGGGGCTTTCGGACGTGGCTGGCTTTGTGCTTTGACTGCCCACCTGGCGACCGGGGTCAGGGCACAACCCACCAGGACGAGCAGAAACGCAAAAATCCGCCGCTGGGAAGCAGGCAAGCCGTCCATAACACACAAATCCCTTCTCGAAGTAAACTAATCGGCACACGGTACTTTTACCGGTACGAATAGGGCACAAAGCCTCCCAGCGCAACCATCTGGTTTTTTCCAGCAGTGTGCTCGTGCAGATAAGCAGAAAAGCAGCCTGCTTTGGCAGGCTGCTTTTGGTACAGGGTCTCTTTGCGCCGGGCCGTCAATACTTAGCAGCGCCGCTAGCCGTTGGCTGGGCTTCAACTTGCCGCTTGACAACGCTATTCGGCGCCGGCGTTAGAGTCATTTGCTGGTGGCGGAAATCAATCTCAATACGACAGTGACTCAGAAAGTCGCCCCCTAAGATGCCACTTTGTTCAAAGCCTGATGACTCATTCAGGGAGTGCATGTCTATGACGGGCAGCCGGAGGTCCTGGCGTGCCAGATCGTAAATCCGCAGGGTGTTGACCCGCAGAATTGGAACATTCTCAGCCGCTCCGGCAGCACCAACAACACGCACAAACTGGCCGGGAAGAATCTTGGATTGCCAGTTGTGCCGGGCAACAACCGACTGATCCACAACCGAGGCGCTGGCCCCGGAATCGAGGATAAAGTTGAGAATGTCGCCATCGTCAAGCTGAGCTTCAATACTAATCAGCCCACTTTCCGTCAGGCGGAACGGCAGCCGGGTAGCGCCATCGCTTGGAGGGGCCGGGGGTAAAGACTTCTGAGCACCATCACGTGGGACATAACGCAACCCTAAGGTGCGCTGGGGATAGTCTAGGGTCAGGGTAAAGTCGGCAAGTGTGGATAGCCCCAGAAAGCCATCCACCTTGTGTCCGCTCAGGCTTTGAATATCCCTGAGGTAGACAGGCACGGTTTCAATCTTGACCGGCCCGATTTCAAGCGACTTCAAAACGCCATAAACAATGGGAAACATTCCATTCCCCCCCACGGCACGGGCTTGTCCTCCGGCAGCAACCGGCCGGATACCGAGCTTGGCTGCAGCTTCGTTAGAAAGCACACATGAGCTGGCGCCGGTATCGAGGACAAAGCTGAACGGCCCCTTGCCGTTGATGCGCACACTGATGTGCGGCCGCCGCTCGTGGAGTTCAAAGGGAACAACAGCATCGGCGCGTTCATGAACAACATTGACCCGCGATGTTCCAAGGTAGGTGTAGAAACGAACAACCCCTTCGATTCGCTCACGGCGCTCGGTGTCTGTGCGTGGGGCAAGCCGCAGGAAATTCCGCAAAGCATCAGCGGCGAGGTGAAATTGCTCGAGTCGGGAAGCAATCCGTGCTGCCAGCAAGTAATAGTCCGGTTCTTCCGGATTTTCAGCGATGGCTTCGTTGATGAGTTGCGATGCCATGGGCAGTTGGTTTTCGTAGTAGGCCAACTCGGCAATTCCCGCCAAGGCGATGGCATTGCTGCGCTTGAGCGCCAGTGCCTGCTTGAGGGTTTCAAAACCATCCCGAAAATACCCGGCCCGGATTAGGGCAACTCCCGAGATGGCCAACCCTTCATCGTGTTTTGAAGGTGGTGTAGCCAATGGGCGTACAAGCTCATAGGCTTCCGCATGACGCCGGTTTTTGAGTAGTAACCAGGCAAGGCCACAGCGCGCCGAAGCCAACTCGGTATCAAGGGCAAGCGCTTGGCGATAAGCTGCTTCAGCCGCCTCAAACTCCCCGTTTCGCATCAGCTTTCGTCCCTGCTTCACGAGGTTGGTTGCCTGACGGTGGACTTCGGAAGTGTTATCCCCTCCCAAAGGTGCAGCCCAGACCGCTATCCCCCACCCTGTTACAATCAGCGTCAGCCATAGCAGCCGCGCCACTAACCCTTCACAAGTTGCTGACTGCTGTGACCGGGCAACGCCAAGCCAGCCCTCCATAGGAACTAACCTCCCTAAATGAGTAGATGAAGCGAAACTAGTCCAAGTAAGAGCAGTGAGCGCGGACCTCTCGTTTTCAACAAGTTGTTGAAAAAACCGAACCGCTGCCGGGATTGGAGTCCACTCCGTTCAAATGCCGTTTGTGAAAAGGAGTAAGCCGGATCTGCTACTTGTTTTGCGTAGACCCGATTATAGGCTAACCGACGCCAGTACGCAAAAAGGACGGCCTAGTACTTCCACCAAATGCGCCAGAAGCCACAACGCCCCCCGCCACCTTGCTCCAGTTGCCGGAATTTCGATTTACCCTCACCGCCACGGCGACTAGCATAAAGGCTTACTGCCCCTGTGATGGTTTTGATGATCACCTATCCACGTAAGCTATGAAGATCATCTGTCCTGAATGTCAGACCGAAGCAGCACCGGGGATGAAGTTTTGCCGCAACTGTGGCGAAAAGCTCCCTGAGGCTCTGCCTTCTGTGCCAATCGCCACTGGGACAACCTTGCCTCCGCCAAACCAGATAAGCACAGCTTCCAGTCCATCTGTTCCCTTCCAAAAACCACCGGAAGCATTCAAAACGGTTGCCAGGCAAGCCATCACTCCGCCAAAACCACCAGGAGTTTTCAGAACTGCGGTGGAGCAGCCCGTCCCTGGGCTGCAGAATAGTACTGCTGCATCCACAAAAGCGACCGAAGTATCTCTCCAACAAGGGTCATCTGCTAATGAGCTAAGTAAGCTCCCTGACGCCGGTAATCGCTTCATTTACCTGATGCTGGCGTTGGTCGCGCTTGGCTTTTTGGCCGGGGTAGGCCTTTTTCTTGCCGTCTACGTTTTCGGTGAGAAGCCCAAGCCGGCAGTTTCGGTGGCACGCACAGACACCGAGTTGCTTGACACGTCTATCACCCGGCTAGAATTGTGCAGCTTTCGGGTACTCCCCACCGATCCGGAGGCTTTTGACGGTCAGGCAACAACGGCCGCTTTTCCGGCTGGCATCCGGGCAGTGGCCATTCGCGTCAGCGGACGCACTCGTCCTGATGGGGACTATCGTCTCATTTGGAGGCGGTTAGAGACATCTTTACCGCTTCTGGCGCAATCTATTCAGTCTTTGTCGGAGACCCAACAGGTCGTCCGCCTGCTCTACCAACCAGATGGAACACCACTTCCTAACGGGGCTTATGTTGCTGAGGTGCAGGATGGCGAACGTCCTCTAGCCCGCGCTTACTTCACGATTGGTTTACCGGCTAACCCGTAAGACAGGGTTAGTCAGGGTAAGCTGACAGGCAGGTCATGGGTTTCAAAGGTGCGACTCGTTAGCACCTCTGCGCAGTTCCGCCAGTGCCGCAGACAGTACATGCGCCGAAGAAGCCAGCAGGAAAAGCACCAACTCAGTCGCAACAACGACATCCGGCCATGCTGTCCCTGTCAGCCAAACCAGCGCAGCCGCCACTAGAACTGCCACCTTCCCCGCCACATCATTCCGGGAACAGGCCCCAGACGCAGCTCATGTTGATGTCTTTCTCACAGTGCGACCACAGAAGCCGCAGGCAGGCGCCATTGGCAGCCAGGCCGAGCAGACCGAAGAAGCCCATAACCTCAAACAACGGCACGCCCGGATTCAGAAGCCGGTGGACAATTTGCGCCACAACCCCTACGGCAGCCGCAAAGATAAGACCGCCTTTGAACATGGCGACGCGCGCCTTGGCTATGCGGTTACGGGAAACCACGTAGAGGCTCAAACCATAGGTCAACGCATCACCCAGTTGTCCAGACTGTCCGCAAGCAGGGCCGTTGAACGGCCATATCACACTGCCCCGACCATCAACGCCAAACACATGAACGCGTTGATGCCGAGCGTCAGCCACAGCGTACGCCGTTGCCGTGCAGCGCATGGACTGAACAAACTTTCGTGATGGCAGCAGCTTCCTATGGCAGCCTGTCTCCCGCGGCGTCAGGCAAAGGTGATCGTCAGGGTATCGCCGCTGTAATCGGCCCCGACAGCTTCTTTGCTCCAGACTTCGGTTGGCAGCGGGATATTCCGTTTGAAATGACCAATTTCGAGCACAAGCTCGCCGGCTCGGGTAACAAGGTCAAGGCGATCCAGCTCTAGGTTAGGAAGCCTGAGTTTGAGAACATACTGACCATCGGTAGTGTTTTCTAGGGTCATCAATGGCGCTGGCAATGTTCGCTCAAGTGGATCGCGCGTCTGGAAAAGATGTTCGGCCAGCGCCGTCAACGCCGGCAGTCCAATCGGCTCTTCGGCTTGGTCAGGGACTTCAACCACCGGCAACCCAGCAGACTTCTGCGCCAGGACATCCAATGCGGCTTTTTGGGCCGACACTTCTTTGCGGACACGGTTGACGAAAATGCACTCCACTGGGCACTCGTACAAGTGATGGTACGTCACCAGGCGGAGGCCATCGGTAACGGCTAACCGTTCCGGGCGGGTCACCAGGCGGTGCGAAGCCACTTCGGGATTGACAAGCGCCGACCGCATTTCGCTTACCCGCTGGCCGATCTCCGGCAGCAAATCCATGGGATTCCGGTTGGGGAAAAGAGCCTGCATAACAGGCGTTGCCACCAGAGCCAACCGCCGATACCAGGTTTCAATACTTGAAAGTATCCATTTTAGGCCTTCTGGGCCGGCCAGCAGTGTCATCATCCCGGCTGTAGGCGGTGTATCTACTACCACAACTTCATACTGTCCCTCGTGAATGGTGCGCCAGAGTTCTGTCATCGCTGTCAGTTCCTCCAGCGCCGGAAACAGCAGCACTTCTTGCACGTAGGCTGACTTGCCCGTACCGATGCCACGCAGAATCGTCGCCACGTAGTCCTGTACTTCAGGCCATTGGGCTCGCAACTCGGCTAAGGCACTGATTTCACGCGCTTCCAAGTTTGTAGCAACAGGAGTGGGTTCGTGTCCGACGGCCGTTCCAAGGATGTCTCCAAGGTTGTGCCCGGCGCTAACGCTCATAAGAAGCGTCCTGTAACCGCGAGTAGCGCAGGCCAGGGCTGTCACGGCTGACAGCGTCGTTTTCCCAACGCCCCCTTTGCCAAAATACGTCACAATCCGCATACACTTGGAACCTGCTTGTAGGAATAAGCTTTTTGTCGCTGGCCGGCAACGATATGTGGTTTAGGCCCGAAACGCCACACATCGGTGCAAGCTTTTCACACTACTTGCCTTATGGGCGTTTGTCGGGGATTTGGAGATGATTGAACTCCTCCTCAACGATCACTGCCCCCTCTGCGCCGCTTGGCTACCCATCCTGCCCTCACTCCGTTAGGCTTGACCTGAAGCGACCTTTTTGTGATGGAAGCGGAACAGGTAAGTTTTCTTAAACCCAGAGATGTTTCGCGCGAACGTCTTTATACGTACGCCCGGCTAAGCGAAGGATGCCCACCCTTGCCGTCATCATCATTGCTCGCAATGAAGCCTCCCGGTTGCCGGCGGCGCTGGATTCCGTTGCATGGGCGGATGAACGCATCGTTGTTGTGGATACGACGACCACCGACGCTACGGCCGAGGTCGCCACGGCACATGGCGCACGGGTTGCCTGGCATCCCTTCACCGGCTATGCCGCACAACGCAACTTTGGCGACACCCTCACCACATGCGACTGGATTTTCTGCCTTGATGCCGATGAACGCGCCACACCATCCCTGCACAAGGCCATTCACACGGCCCTACACACGCCGTCATCCTGCGTAGCCTTTACCGTCCGGCGACGCAACCGCTACCTTGGGCGGTGGGTTCGGTACGGCGGCTGGTATCCCGACCGGCAAGTACGCCTGTATCGGCGCGGTGCCGGGCGCTGGCGCGGCGAGTTCATTCACGAGTCCTTCGAGCCAGCGGGACCGGTCGGCCACCTCGACGCCGACATCGAGCACGAGGCCATCACCTCCCTTGCCGACCACCACGCCAAAATGAACCGCTACACTGACCTGGCGGCCCAGGCATTACTGGCCGCTGGGCAGCGGGTTTCACTCTGGAAGCTGCTTTTCTGGCCGCCGGCTACCTTCTTCAAGACCTACGTCCTGCGCCTTGGCTGCCTCGATGGCTTTCCGGGCCTGTGCATTGCCTGGTTTGCCGCGCATTACGTGTTTTTGAAGTACGCCAAGGCTCGCGCTCTTGCTGCCGTGCCAGTCAACACGGCGCCGGCAAACTCGGCACTGACGGAAGAACGCCTCTTTCGCTGACTGCTGGCATTACTGAGTCAGGGCGTTGTTTTCAGACAACAGTTGAGCCCGATGCTGGCGACGACACAGCCAGTAAAGCGGTAGCCCAAGGGCAATAATGCTCAGGCCAATCCCGGACGAAACCGGATTTGTCGCCAAGGTGTTGACGATGAGCCACCCCGCTACGCCAAGAAATACCAGTGGCACGATGGGATACCCCAGCGTCCGGTAGGGACGTGCGGCATGCGGCTGCGTCCGGCGCAGCACGAATACCCCAGCCGTGGCGAGACTGTAAAACACCCAGGACGCAAAGACGACATAATCCGTCAACTGGTCAAATGTTCCTGACACCGCCAGGACACAGGCCCAGAGTCCTTGTGCCAGCATAGCCCAAGCCGGTACGGCCGCCCGGTTGAGCTGCCCGAAACGGGCAAAAAACAAACCATCCCGCGCCATGGCGTAGGGCACTCGTGCGTTGGTCAAGATAGAGCCGTTGAGCGCGCCAAGGCTCGACAACACGAAGGCAACAGAAACCAGCCGGGCTCCGCCATCGCCAAAGAACGTCTGGGCAGCCAGGGTCGCCACCGGCGGCGCCTCCGGGTAGGCCGTGGAGTTTGCCGTAGCAATGGCGCTCATTGGTAGGGCGTAGCAGTACGCTAGATTGGCCAGGCCGTACACCGTCAGAACAATCAGCATGCCGAAGATGAGCGCCCGCGGGATGTTTCGTTCGGGATGCTGCACCTCGCCGGCTGCCATCGGCAGGTTGTTCCAACCATCAAATGCCCACAGCGCCGCCAGCATCGCCGCCCCGAAGGTTGTGACGTTGACTGTTGCCGGCACATCAGAGTCCCAGACGTTGGACCATTTCCCGGTCGGCGAGCCAAGCAGAATACCGCCCACAATGGCGATGATGGCGCCGACCTTAATAGCCGTCAGTACGGATTGCAGCCGCCCTCCAACTACGACACCTAGGCTGTTGAGCAGTGAAAACAACGCGATTGCGCCAATGGCAATGAGTTGCCGCGGCCCGAACTGCCAAACTACTTCGGTTCCGAAAAGGTAAAACGATGCAGCGTACCACGGCGGTCCATAGTTCACGACCCCGCTCAGAAAGATGGCAAATCCCACGCCGTAAATGGCTATCGAACCGGCCGCAGCCACGGCAAACCGCATCCAGCCGTAGAGAAAGGCCAGCAAATCGCCGTAGGCGGCGCGCAGGAACACATACTCGCCGCCGGCGCGTGGCAACATTGCGCCCAGCTCGGCGTAGGTCAGGGCGCCGGCTAGAGACAGCAAACCGGCGGCCACCCAAGCCGCCAGCACGGCTAGCGGCGAACCGAGCAACTGCCCCATCACAGCCGTCTTGAGGAAAATGCCCGTTCCAATGATGGTTCCAACAGTCAGCGCCAGCGCGTCGGTCAGGGTCAGTCCACGCCGGAGTTGTGGTTCGTCTGTTGATATAGAAGCCATGGTTTCAATTTGGATGCCACCCCTGGCCGTCCCTTGCGTGCGACCCGACGGATGGATGCCAGGCAAATCATCGGTGCCGAACTGCCACCGGTTGAGCTAGCACCCGCCAGGGATTACAAAGTCGGTGATGACAAAGGTATGGCGTCGTCACCTTATCCTGCCTCCAGAAGAAAGCAACATGTTTCCTGCCTGCCTTACCCGTTGTCTTGCCAGCTTTCTGCTTGTTTTCCCCTTGACACTCTGGCCGGCTACCATGGCCCAACGGGCTGCGCCGGAAGCCTTGCCCACCCGGTGGACACGCATCAACGATTTCGATACGCAACACCTGGCGCTGGACCTGCGCTTCGACTGGCCAACGGAAACCGTCCACGGCACGGCGCGGCTGACGTTGAAACCCATCCGGTCTGACTTCCGCCGCCTCACGCTCGATGCCGGGCGGCCTATGACCGTTCTCGAAGTCACCACGGAAAACGGCGCAAAGCTGGACTTCCAGCACGACAAAGCAACTGAAAAACTCACGATTTCGCTCGACCGGGGCTATGGGCGAAGCGATACCGTGACGCTGGTCATCACCTATCGGGCGCATTCGATGCCACCGACTGGCGGTCTTTTCGGCGTGTTTGGCACGGGACTGACGTTTCTGCGCCCGACCTCGGCAACCTCCCGCCGCCGGCATCAAATCTGGTCACAGGGCGAAACCGAATACAATCGCAACTGGTTTCCATGTTTTGACTTTCCCAATGACAAGTTCACGTCAGAAGTCCGCGCCACGGTCGAAACACCCTACACGGTTATCAGCAACGGGCGGCTGGTTTCAGATGTAGACAACGGCGATGGTACGCACACCGTTCACTGGCGGATGGATCAACCACATGCCAGCTACCTGCTCTCGATTGCCATTGGCCAGTACCGCGTCATAACTCACGAGTACGACGGTATTCCGGTGCAGTCGTATGTCTATCCTGACCGATATGCCGACGCCCAGCGTGCCTTTGCCAACCTGCCGCGCATGATGGCGTTTCTTTCGGCTGAAACAGGTGTGCGCTACCCCTACGCCAAGTATGCCCAGACGATGATTGCCGAGTTTGGCGGCGGTATGGAAAACATCACAGCAACCCACCTGGCAGACAATCTCCTGCCTCGCGCCCATGAGCCGCTTGATGACATTGAAGCTTTGCAAGCCCATGAACTGGCTCACCAGTGGTTTGGCAATTTGGTGACATGCCGAGACTGGTCGGAAATCTGGTTAAGTGAAGGCTTTGCGACCTACTTCGAGGCCCTCTACATGGGACAACGCTTTGGAACAAAGCGCATGAAGGCTATCCTTGCCGCCCATCATGCAGCGTACCATCAGGCTTGGAACGACGGACTGCGGCGACCTATCGTTACCCGGCAATATGTCCACCCAGACCAACTCTTCGACGCCTACGCCTATTCGCGAGGCGCACTGGTGCTTGACATGCTGCGGTTTGTTGTGGGCGAAGAGGCCTGGCGCGAAGGCATCAGGCGGTATCTACAACACCACCAGTTTCAGAACGTCGAAACCAGTGACTTCCGGCGGGCTATGGAAGAAGCCAGCGGCATGGGACTCGATTGGTTTTTCGACCAGTGGGTGTACCGCATGGGGCATCCGGTCTTTGAAATCACCCATCGCTATGACGCTGACCGGCGACAACTTGTCGTGAAAGTTCGCCAAGTTCAGAAGCCAGTGCCGGCTCCCAAACACATGCAAACAGAGTATTTTCGCACACCGGTTGAAGTGGAAATCGTTTCGGCCCGGGGACAAAGTCAGACCGTTCGGTGGTTTGTTGAAGCCCAGGCCGAGCAGGAATTTTCACTTCCCCTTGAAGCTGCTCCACGCACCGTGCGCCTTGACCCACATCACCGCTTGATTCGGGAAATCATTGGCGAGGCAACACCGATGGCACCAACCGTAGCCGGCACAGGTTGGTTAGCTTGTCAGCACCGGTCTGGGCTTGCATGCGCAGCATTTACACATCAGCGATGCAATCTGTTGATGAGTCGTGTAGTCTTTCCCCATAAGGATTTCTAGCACTGCGAGGAGAAGGGCCATGGGTGAGCCAACTTCACTCGATGAGCAGCTCAATCAACTCGAAGCTGAGGTGCGCCGTCTCAAAATCGAGTTCGACATCTTTTTCAACGGCGGCCGCGAGCAGCCGCCCTATGACACCAAGTACCGCATTGACAAGATGATCAAGCGAATTGAGGAAAACAGGTCACTGCGGTTTCAGCAACGGTTTCGCTTCAACCAAATCCTAGCGCGCCTTGCGGCTTTCCAGCGGCTCTGGGACCGCACAGTGAAGGACCGAGAAGAAGGACGCGATTTGCGGTCACAGTACTTGGCGAACTTCCGTGAAAGCGAGGCGCGCCGGCGTGAAGAGTTTAGTGAAGCCCTTGATGAACTCGATGTCGAAGCCGTGTTCAATGAGTTCCAGCGCAACCCCCTGCCGCCTCGTTTTGAACCGACTACAGTGCAGATTGACCGCCGCACCTCACAAGAACAGCTAGAATCCAATATTCGCAAGCTTTACGAAAGCCTACAGCAGGCTAGGCGCACGGTCGGCGACCCAACAACCACCAGCTACGAGCAATTCCGGCAGATTGTCGTCCAAAACGCCCAGAAACTGTGCGCTGAACGCCACACGGACCAAGTAAGCTTTACCGTGGATATTGTTGACGGCAAAGTAAAGTTCAAAGCCAAGTAATTCCTACGACCTAGCACTCCCTATGGCTAAGCCGACCGAACCTACTTCAGACACCACCGACCAAACCCGCCTAGCGTCATCGGTAAGCGCTCCGGTCCAGCCGGCGCAACCAATTGACCACACTCAGGTTTCTGCGGCGGAGACCAGCCATAGGGCTGCCACCAGCTCAACGGTAGAACGGACCATCCAGCTTGGCACTACTCCGGTACCCCAGCGGGAAGCAGCGCGTGCAACAGTGCGCGCCGAACCGCCGTCTACCCAACCCGTTGGCTTTGAAACTTCTCCACCCAAACAACGTCCGGCTGAAGGGTTGGCCATCGGACAACGCTTCCAGGGTAAGTACGAAATCTTGCGGCTGCTCGGCGTGGGGGGCATGGGGCGTGTTTATCAGGCACGGCACTGTGAACTCGACACGCTGGTCGCCATCAAAATCATGACCGCCAATCTGGCGAGCGACCGCGAAGCCATCGAACGTTTCAAACGGGAAGCGAAAGCAATGGCGCGCGTCCAGCATCCAAATGCCGTCCGGGTACTGGATTCGGGCGTCGAGCAGGGGGATTGTTACCTTATTATGGAGTTTCTCGAAGGCGAGACCCTGCGGGAACGTATGACGCGCCTGCGCAACCAGGGCACGCCTCCCTCGCTGGAAACGATCGTCCGCTATGCCGAGCAGGTCTTTGCCGTGCTGGAGTTTATGCACCGGCAAAACATCACCCACCGTGACCTCAAGCCCGACAACATCTTTCTTGCCCGCACCCCCGATGGAGAAGAAATCGTCAAGGTGCTCGACTTCGGGATTGCCAAAATTCAGACCGCAACCGTGGTGGGCATGACAACCGAAGGGACAATGATGGGCACGCCGCGCTACATGTCGCCGGAACAGTGCCGTGGAGCCGCCATTGATGGACGTGCGGACATCTACTCCATGGGCGTCGTACTCTACGAAATGCTAGCCGGCTGCCCACCCTTCGACGGTGACACGCCGATTGCTGTCGCCCTCAAGCACGTCCATGAGCCACCTCCACCGCTACGGCAACTCAACCCCAACATTCCCGAAGCCGTAGCTGCCGTCATCCACCGCGCTCTGGAAAAGTCGCCCAGCCAACGTTTCCGCACGGCGCAGGAATTTTCGCAGGCCCTTCTGAAAGCAGCCGGGCTGTCGCCGGCACGGCCGGGACTCCAAGCACCAGCCCTGCCCATCAATGCTACGGTCAGCGAAGACGCACCAACCCTGAAGCGACCAGCAGCCAGCGGTGACACGCGCCCCTATGGCAACAACCTGCCGCTGGACGAAGGTGCGGCCAAGCGGCCTAACTGGTTCCTTGCCGCCGCAGCCGGCATTATTGCCCTGAGCCTAATCATTGTCGGTATACAACTGGCTCGGCAATCCACCCTCCAGCCGACTCCACCTGTCACATCACCGTCTCTGGATTCCCCGGCAACGCCCAAGGCCCTGGAAAACTTCATTCTCATTCCGGCTGGGACCTTCACCATGGGACGCGACGCCGGCCCCGATGATTTCACCCCGGACAAGCGCGTGCCGGCTGATGAAGCTCCTGCTCATCAGGTCACAGTTTCGTCCTTTTACTTGGCGAAATACGAGACAACCAACGCCGAGTACAAACGCTTTATTGAGGCGACGGGCCACCCAGCACCGCCAAGCTGGAAACAGGGCAACTATCCCCCTGGACAGGATGATTTTCCGGTCACGGAGGTCTCTTGGCAGGACGCAGTAGCCTACTGCGAATGGCTGACGAAGACAAACGGAGAAGGTCTCATCTTCCGCCTGCCCACCGAAGCTGAATGGGAATATGCCGCGCGCGGCACGGACGGCCGTCTTTTCCCGTGGGGTAGCTTCTGGCGCGATGGCACAGCCAACACCCGGCAGGCGAAAGGCACCAACGAGGTGCTGCTGCTGCCGGTCAATGTCGAACCGAACAACACCCGCGACAAAAGCGCCTTTGGTGTGTTTGGGATGGGCGGCAACGTGTGTGAGTGGACGGCATCTGATTTCGTGCCGTACCCCGGCAGCACCTATCGCCCAGCCGGGCGTGATCTTGAATGTAAGGTGTATCGTGGCGGCCACTTTGCCTCGCCGCTAAGCGATGCCCTTGCCTCCAGCCGCAAATGGACACTACCCACCAAAACCCACGAATTCCTTGGTTTCCGTGTCGCCGCTACTGTGGCGCAACCATGAGGTCGAGAACCGTTACCATCTGTTTGCTGCTTGTCTTTCTCATCGTTCTGGCCAACAGTGGCTCACCTGTGATCGCCCAGAAAGAAGCCGGCGTCATTATTGAGAAAAAGGTCAAGACGGCTACTTATCGCCCGCCTTCGGTCGGGTCACTGGTGATTGCCAGCAACACACCGACCGGGCAAGTCTTTCTCAACGGTCAGCTCAGTGGACAGTTGACGGAGGCCAGGTTCACGAAGCGCCTCAATCCAGGACGCTATCGCCTCGAGATACAAGCGGCCGACTACCTGCCCTTTTCGCGTGAAGTCACGATTACGGCCGGACGCTCCGAAGCTGTCATCGCTGAGCTCAAACCAAACTTCGCAATCCTTTCCCTGCCAAACCTGCGCCTGCGCCCCACACCTAAGCCGACCGTTTTAGTCAACGGCCAGCCATTGGACGAAGGACGGTGGCGGCTGGATGGCCAGCGCCTGGAAGCACGTATCAGTCCACCCGGGACCCATACCATCCAAGTCAGACAGGGCACACGTGTTGTCTATCGCGCCACCCTCAAGCTGGAAGCAACCGTAGCCAAGGTCGAAGTCGCAGAACCGCCCAAAGCCATTCTTCGCATTGAGTCGCTACCTACAGCCCGTGTTTATGCCGATGATGTGTATTGTGGAGATATTTCAGCCGACGGCACGCTGGTCATTGATCAACTTTCACCAGATGAAACCCACCGAGTGCGCATTGAGGCTGAACGCTACCGAACGTTTGAGACCGACCTCACGGTGACCACCGAGCAACCCACCCTGCTGCGTGCTCGACTGGAAGCCATCATCGAGTTCGCCGATAACTTCGCCAACCTTTACAAGTGGGACGCCCCGCCCAGTTGGGCGGTGGAAAACCAGCTTCTGCGTGTCAGCGGTCCAACCTTTGCCGTTGGTCTGCCCAAAGACGTTGGCTTCCGGGGTTGTGAGATCAACTTTGACCTGCGCATTGCCCGTGGATGGCGCGCTGCATGGATAGTGCGCGGGCGTGATGAACGCAATGGCTACCTGTTCATTCTTGAAGCGCCAACCCCAACGACAAGTCGGCTTGACACCTACTTGTACCGGGACGGCAACTTGGGGACACCTGTGCAAAGTGACCCGCTACCGCTACGCTTTGAGGCTCGGCAGTGGAATCGCATCCGCATCGTTGCTCGCGACAACAAAATCAGCCATCTCATCACCCCCGGCAACAGTCCGGATGAAATCTCGGTGGCCCTTTTCCAGGATCGCGACAAGCTCTTCCCCTACGGCGCACCTGGCTTTGTTTCCTTGCCAGAGTCAACTTTTTATGTGGGCGGATTTGTTGTCTGTCCAGAAGGCGCAAACTGTCGTCCCGAAATCAGGTAAAAAGTGCGCGCAAAGCCAATTTCAAAATACGAATCCCGCGCCTTAGTTGCCGTCCAAACATCTCATGATGGCTCATATCCAAGAGGGAGGAAGAAACCACAAGTGGGGCTTTCCAACATGGCAGTGGAGCGCCCGCGCAATGAGATTTCCCCACGGCATCGAAAGCCAAAAGGTTAGGCGTGGCAAGGGCAACATACTTCATTGACCTCCGCTGTTTCTACATTCGGAGTTGCCAATCTGCGCCAAACGTGCATCCAAACTTGGTAAAGGATGAAATATCTGCTGTTTGGGACCGGCAATGTCCGGCTGGGCGCGGTTGATTTCCGCCAGGGTGATTAGGGTGTCACGCAGCACTTGTGGATCGCCACCGTGAGCAAGGTAGAAGCGGTCGGCAGCAAAAACACTTCGCCGCCCTAAAGCAGGCAGGATGAACAGGCCGGCAAAGTTCCACCAGGTCATACCGACGGCCAGCGTCAGCAGGTTAGCTGGACTTGCGTTCAGCCCACAGAGGGGAGCTACCACGGCCATCCCTACTGCTAGCCAGAGACTAGAAATGAGAATCCCTAGCGTTCGATGACCTGTTTTGAGATGTCCGATCTCTCGCACCAGCAAGCAAGCCACATGCTCTGGTCGCAGCTTGTCAAGGGTCGTTTGACTCAACCACAACTGGGTTGTCGGTCCCCAACCAACCAAGCCCCCGTTGACGGCTTCATCCGCGTCACCAGTAAATACCGCCATCTTGGGCAAGGCCGACCGCAGCTTTTCAGGTATGGCTTCAACCACATGCGGCGCGTCAAAGGGTTTCAAGCGCACTACTGGGGGCAGCAAAAAGGGCTGAAGCAAAGCCAATACCAACGAGGCAATAGCGACGAAGCCGGCAGCGGCAAGCCACCACAGGGTAGGCCATACCTGAGACAACTGCCACAATGCTGTCAAACCTAGAATAAACACCACACCCTGGTACGCAACGCCTATGAGGTAAGCCGCCAGCCAATGGCACAGCGTGCGCTGCGTCATGGCAAAACTGCGCTCAGCAGCCCATCCTGTCAACAGTTCCAGCGGTGCATTGACAGCAGTATACAGAGCATAGAAAACACCTAACCCCAACATCACACTTCCCAGCGTAGGGGAAGCTTCAACACCTAGGCTGCGGAACAAAATGTTGTGGCCGCCGGCGAGAAGAAACACCGTGAAGAATGTCAGGTTCCAACCAATGGCACCAATCCCACTCCAGAGACGAAAGTCTTGGTAGGTGCGCCCTGCACTAAGTAAAGCCGTTCGATCTGTCATCGGTGCGTGTCCAAAGGGCAACGGAGTTGCGTCCGGAGGGAAGGCCTGATCTTGGGGCGTCCGCACTCGTGGTGCAACCCGTCTTTCCCTGCTGGGCTTGTTGCTAAAATGGGTTGAAAGGGTTTTGGGCGCTAATTTCTCGTTGCATCTTAGCGTCATTTCGGCCTAATGTACTGAATGACGATTCATTCAGTACGCTGACTTGGCGTATCTTTCTCGTCCCACCAACGCTGCCCTCGTTTTGGAAAGGCAACTTCACCTATGGCGCGACTCGTGGCTAGCCGTACTGCCGACAAACCAGCCGCTCTGCCGTCACGAGCCGAAAGCAACAAGCACGACACCATTTTGCGCGCGGCTGTGACCGTCTTTGCCCGTAATGGCTACTTCAACTCGAAAGTATCGGACGTAGCGCGGGAAGCTGGTGTGGCGGATGGAACAGTTTACCTGTACTTCAAAAACAAGGATGACCTGCTGTTTTCCATCATCACAGAGATGCTGGACTCATTCATCGCCCACGTTCGCACCGCTATCGCACCGCTTCACAGTCCACTTGCCCAACTGCGCGAAATTGCACGCCTGCACCTTGAAATGTTAGGTCGCGACCGCGATCTCGCGATTGTCTTTGAAGTTGAAATCCGTCACTCGACGAAGTTCATGGAAGAGTTTTCAACCAAAAAACTGAGCGAGTATCTCGACCTCATTCAGCAGGTTATTGAAGCTGGGCAACGGGTTGGAGAGTTCCGCCCCGACATCAATCCCCGTATTGCCACCAAGGTCTTTTTTGGTGCGCTCGATGAGATGGTAACCAACTGGATTTTGAGTCGTCGCGGCAAACCTCTAGCGGCGGCTGTCGAACCCGTTTTGGACATTTTGCTACATGGTTTTGTGCCTAGCCCAACATACGTGGCTACCTCACCGACCAAGGAGTAGCTATGGCCTACGGAACTTCCCCTGCTGCTGCCAAACTCCCAACGACCCTGTGTGAAGCCTATGCTACTGCTATCCGTAGCTACGCCAAAGAAGATGCTTTTGCCTACAAACATGCCGGGCAGTGGGTCAAAGTTTCCCATGCCATGTTTGCCGAGCGCGTCCGCAAGGCTAGAGCTGGTTTTTTAACACTTGGTATTCGACGCGGCGACCGGGTTGGACTGCTTTCTGAAAACCGTCTCGAGTGGACGATTACCGATGTGGCGCTGCTGAGTTGTGGTGCGGTAGATGTGCCAATTTATGCCACCTCAACCAGTGCCCAGATTGCCTACATCATCAATGACGCCGGTGCTGAAGCCCTCGTGTTATCCAATCAAAAACAGTTCGACAAGGTAGCTGCAGTCATCGGCGAAATGCCCCAACTGAAGTTCATCGTAACGTTCGATCCAGTTGAGGTTACTACTCCACTGCCAGCGCGGGTAAAGTTACTTACTTTTGAAGAACTGGCACAACTTGGCGACCAAAGCTATACCGGCGACTTTCTTGATGAAATGGCCCGTGCTGCCAGCCCAGAAGACCTTGCTACTTTGATCTACACTTCTGGCACTACAGGCGACCCCAAGGGCGTCATGCTCACCCATGACAACCTGACATTTAATCTCCTCGCCAATGTCGAACGGATGACTGACCTTGGGCCTGAAGATGTAGCACTGTCTTACCTGCCACTTTCCCACGTTTACGAACGGACGGTCATGAATGTTTTTGTGTACTCAGGCGTTTCGGTATACTTTGCCGAAAGTGTAGATACTGTCGCCCAGAATCTCATGGAAGTGCAGCCGACAGTCATGACCAGCGTTCCACGCATCTTTGAGAAAATTCTTGCCAAAATTGAAGAAGAAGGACGCAAAGCTGGTGGACTTAAGACAAAACTCTTTCTCTGGGCTATGGAAACTGGAAAGGAGTATTCAAGGGCTTTGTGTCGTGGAAGTGTCCCCCCCATGCTTGCTCTCCAGTATGACATTGCATACTCCCTAGTTCTTTCCAAGATCAAGAACAAGATTGCGCCGCGCATCAAGTTTTTTGCCTCAGGCGGAGCTGCTCTTGCCGAAGATGTTTTGCATGCCTTTGCTGGTATGGGTCTGACTATCCTGCAAGGATACGGCTTGACTGAAACCTCGCCGGTCATTACCGCTAACACCAAACACGAAAATAAGCCGGGTACGGTTGGGAAACCGCTTCGCGGCGTGGAAATCAAGATTGCCCCTGACGGGGAAATCCTCACTCGCGGCCGGCATGTCATGCGTGGCTACTATAACAAGCCAGACAAGACCGCTGAAGTGATTACTCCAGATGGTTGGTTTCATACAGGCGATATAGGTGAAATTGATTCCGACGGCTTCCTACGAATTACAGACCGCAAGAAGGACCTGTTTAAAACGTCTGGCGGCAAGTATATTGCACCACAACCGATTGAGAATGCACTGGTAACTTCACCTCACATCATCCAGGCCGTGGTCGTCGGAAATGGGCGCAAATTCCCCGGCGCACTTATTGTTCCAAACCCTTCCAGTGTTCAGAACTTAGCGCGTGAAGTAGGACTGACGAGTGTTAGCTATGCCGAAATGCTCAAGCATCCCAAAATTCTCGAATTCTATCGCAAGGAAGTTGAAAGACTAACACCAAATCTTGCTCAGTGGGAAAAAATCAAGAACATTGCCCTGCTTGAAAAAGAACTCACAATTGAAGGCGGTGAACTGACGCCAACTCTCAAAGTTAAACGACGAGTTATAGATGAAAAATACAAAGCCGAAATCGATTCCATCTATGATGAAAAAAACATGGCAGTAGCTAACCAGAGCTAGCTTTTCCGCAGTGCTTTGGTCCGACGACAACAGGAAATGAGACTTCAACAGCAAAGGATCGGTCACTATGGCTCGTAGGATGGAAAAGGCAGCCGTACTTGGCGCTGGCGTCATGGGGGCACAGATTGCTGCACATCTGGCCAACGCCGGCATTTCCGTGGTTTTGTTAGACATAGTCCCACCAGATACGCCGGCAGAGGCAGATACCAAGGCACGTAGCCGTCTTGCCCTTTCAGCGCTTGAAAGGATGCAGACAATGAAACCGGCTCCCTTTTTCCTACCCAGTCATGCTTCGCGCATCCAGGCCGGCAACTTTGAAGACCACCTAGAGTGGCTTCGGGACGCCGACTGGATCATCGAGGCCGTGACTGAAAACCTAGCCATTAAGCGAGCGCTCTACGAAAAGATCGAACCGTTCCGCAAACCTGGCAGTCTCATTACTTCAAACACCTCTGGGATTCCCATTGCCCTGTTGGCCGAAGGCCGATCGGAAGATTTCCGGCGAAACTTCCTAGGAACCCATTTCTTCAATCCCCCGCGCTACATGTATCTCGTCGAGCTGATCCGCACGCCCGACACCGATCCAGAAGCCGCATGCTTTGCCTCCAAGCTCTGTGATGAGTTGCTCGGCAAAGGCATTGTCTACGCCAACGACCGGCCCAACTTCATCGCGAACCGAATTGGGATTTATGGCTTCATGCGGACGATTCAGGTCATGATGGAGATGGGATTGTCCATCACGGAAGTGGACAAGATGACCGGTCCGGCCATTGGGCGTCCAAAAAGCGCTACGTTTCGTACCGGGGACCTGGCCGGTCTTGATACCACAGTGGCGGTTGCCCAAAACGTCTATGAAAGCCTACCAGATGATGAGCGCCGCGAGTTGTTTGTTCCCCCTGACTTTATTCGCCAGATGGTCGAACGGCGTTGGGTTGGTGATAAAGCAGGGCAGGGGTTCTACAAACGGATACAAACCGATGCCGGGCGAGAAATCTACGCGCTGGACTACCGGACGATGGAATACCGTCCACAGCCTAAGGTCAACTTTCCGTCTTTAGAAGAAGCCAAACGCATTAGTGATACCCGGGAGCGGTTGCGGTTTCTCATCAACAGCAAGGATGTCGTCGGGCAGTTTCTCTGGTCAGTGATTGGGGATGGCCTCGTGTACACAGCGAACCGCATCCCCGAAATCACTGACGACTTAGTGCAAGTAGACCGTGCAATGAAGTGGGGCTACAACTGGGAACTGGGTCCGTTTGAGACGTGGGACGCTCTGGGTGTGGTAGAGACGGTCAAGCGCTTAGAGGCCGACGGCAAGCCAATCCCACCCTTGGTTACGGACCTCCTCGCTACCGGTAAAACCAGTTTTTACGACAAGCATGACTTACAAACAGTTGTTTTTATTCCGGCCAAAAAGTGCCACGAACCGGTTAGTGACCGAGCAGGCGTGATCATACTCAAGTCTGTCAAGGAACGGACAGGCGTCATCAAGAAAAATGCCGGCGCTTCCCTGATTGACCTAGGCGATGGTGTGGCCTGTCTGGAGTTTCACACCAAGATGAACGCCCTCGGGACGGACATCATTCAGATGATTCAATTTGCCATCAAAGAAGTGGCGCAAAACTTTGTCGGTTTGGTCATTGGCAACCAAGGTGAACACTTCAGTGCTGGCGCCAACCTGATGATGATGTTGATGGCAGCGCAGGAAGGAGAGTGGGACGAACTCGACCACGCCGTGCGGACGTTCCAAAACACTGTCATGTCCTTGCGATACTCTCCCAAACCCACTGTGGTGGCGCCATTTGGGCTGACTTTAGGCGGTGGCTGCGAATTGACCCTGCATGCTGATCGCGTACGGGCAGCGGCAGAAAGCTATATTGGACTGGTTGAAGTTGGGGTGGGACTGCTTCCGGCTGGTGGTGGCACTAAAGAGATGCTGGTGCGTTGTGCTGACCGCGCCCGGGGGACGGAAGCTGACCTTATGGCATTCATCAAAGAAGCCTTCCAGAACATCATGCTGGCGAAAACCTCGACCAGCGCTGAGGAGGCCCGCGAACTAGGCTATTTGCGGCCGACCGACGGCATCACTATGAACCGTGACCGCCTCATTGCCGATGCCAAGCAAACCGTTCTGGCGCTGGCACTCGAAGGTTACCGGCAACCGGCAATGCGCACGGATATTCCCGCGCTGGGTGAGGCGGGGTTGGCGGTGCTCAAACTCGGCTTGCACCAGATGCTCCGTGCTGGCTACGCCACCGAACACGATGTGGTCATTGGAACTAAAGTCGCCAAAGTGCTGACCGGCGGCGATCTGAATCACCCCAGCACCGTTTCCGAGCAGGACCTGCTCGACCTAGAGCGGGAAGGATTCCTGAGCCTGCTGGGTGAACGCAAAACCCAGGAACGCATTCAGCATACGCTCAAAACTGGTAAACCACTGCGCAACTAGGACCGTGGTTGAACCTTTCTCTGTCGTGGAGGAAAAAAGATATGCGTACTCCGGAAGAAATCGTCAAGCGCTACAAAGAAGCGAATATCTGGCTTCGGCACTGGAAACAACAAATTGGGCTTGCCAAAGATGATGAGCAACGGGAGATGTTCACCCAGTATTACGAAGAGCGCGTTCGGGAAATTGCCGCGCTCGAAGAGCCCTACCGTGCAGCACTGAAAATACTCAACCAGCAGCAAGAAAAGGAAAGCTAAGCTCTGGGGCTACAGATTTTTTCTGAGGTGGTGTCTTATATGAGGGAAGCCGTCATTGTTTCTGCCGTCCGCACGGCAGTTGGAAAAGCTAAAAAAGGGGCTTTGGCGCATGTTCGCCCTGACGAGCTTGGGGCAGTTGCCATCCGTGCTGCGGTTCAACAAGCAGCACCGCTTGAGCCGGCCGCCGTTGATGATGTCATTATCGGTTGTGCCATGCCAGAAGCTGAGCAAGGGATGAACGTCGCCCGAATTGCTGCGCTGCGCGCCGGTCTACCGGTTTCGGTCAGCGCCGTGACGGTCAACCGCTTCTGTGCCTCTGGTTTGCAAACCATAGCCTTTGCCGCAGACCGTATTCGGGCCGGTGGCGCGGAGGTTATTGTAGCTGGGGGCACGGAAAGCATGTCGCTGATTCCCATGACAGGCCACCGGTTTTCTCCCAACCCTACGCTTGTCGAAACCTACCCCGATGTGTACCTCAGCATGGGCCTAACAGCAGAGATGGTGGCCCACAAGTACAACATCTCACGTGAAGAAGCTGATGCGTTTTCATACCGCAGCCACCAGCGGGCGCTTGCAGCCCAGCAGGGGGGTAAGTTTCGCCAGGAGATCGTTCCAGTAACAGTGATTCGGAAAGACCGCGGCCCAGATGGCAAGACTATTACAACCGAGCAGATATTTGAAGTGGATGAAGGGCCGCGCCCAGACACCAGTCTTGAAGCCTTAGCCAAGCTCAAGCCAGTCTTTCATGCCACCGGACAGGTAACTGCCGGCAATGCTTCACAAACCAGCGATGGTGCGGCAGCGGTGGTGGTGATGTCTGAGACTAGAGCGCGCGAACTCGGTCTTACCCCATTAGCGCGTTTTGTGGCGTTTGCTACCGGTGGTGTCGCGCCTGAAATCATGGGGATTGGGCCAGTGGAAGCTATTCCCAAAGCCCTCAAGCAGGCTGGGCTAACCCTTGACGCCATCAAACTCATTGAACTCAACGAAGCCTTTGCAGCCCAAGCATTAGCGGTCATGAAACGGCTGGAACTCGACCCTGAGCGAGTCAATGTCAACGGCGGTGCCATTGCTCTTGGGCATCCGCTTGGCTGCACTGGTGCAAAGTTGACTACTTCGCTCATTTATGAACTGCGCCGCCGAGGTGGAGGGTACGGTATGGTCACGATGTGCGTTGGCGGTGGGATGGGCGCAGCCGGCATCTTCGAGGTCTTTGCTGAAGCCGCCTAACTCTGCAAACCTGTAGCTGGAGGCAGCCTGATGATACGTAGCAGTTGGCACTGGGTTTTCTTGATGGCGCTGTGGGTTGTAGGAATGAGCAATAGTAGCCATGCCATGTTGGGACAAGAAAAAACAGAACCCAATATCCGCGCGGCCTCTGCTCCGGAAGTCATCAGCGAAGTACTTGGTATTCGCTTCGCTAAACCAGACCGGCTCTGGACAGTTGTCAACGAAGAGAACTCCGGGCTTCCCAAGCTGATTTGCTTTGCTGAAGAGTCCGATGCCTGGTCTCCCCGCTTTGCTGTTCTCGCTTTTCCCAGCGTTATTATGCCAAACGGCATGGAGGCTCGGTTGCGGCAGGTCAAGATCATTTATGCTGACAACCAAAACCTAGCCTACACCCAAGATACCCATGACATTACAGCTTCCCGACTCCGTATCCTCAAGTTTGAGAAAGCAACTTTTGCTGGTAAAGATGCGACCCTTTTTGTGTATGAAATCAATGGCGAAAAAACATATCGTACGGTTGAGTATGGCTTCTCCCATCAAAATAGCTTCTACATTGTCCAGGCAGGAGCGCCAGTCGGACTGTGGGAAAAACCAGAATTAGCCACACTTTTTGAGCGATCATTCAAAAGCTTTTCTTTCCTGAAGTCTTCATCACGTAAATAGGCGTTGCTCCTCCCCAACGCTAGCCCTCATCCCACTCTGTGATACGGGTCAAAAAAGCTTTTTGACTCGTACGGAAAGGACGTTCGCCCATGTCATCTGCAAGACCCGCTCTTGAAACCCAGGCTGCCTATCCGAAGGGGGGCAGCTTTCTCCTTGAAATGGTTTCTCCTCATGAAGTCTTCACTCCAGAAGACCTCAATGAAGAGCAGCGCATGGTTGCTAAAACAACGGCCGACTTCATCAATAACGAAGTCTTGCCGCGTATGGAAGAGCTTGAAAACCAATACAAAACCGGCGACTTTAGCCTCACAGTCAGCCTGTTGCGCAAAGCGGCTGAAATAGGACTCCTTGCTGGAGACATTCCGGCTAAGTACGGCGGGCTGGAGTTGGACAAAGTATGCCAAATGCTCGTATCCGAGGTTATCTCCCGTTCTGGTGGCTTTTCAGTCTCAATGGGTGGACACACGGGCATTGGGACTTGGCCTATCACCTATTTTGGTACGCCAGAACAGAAGGCATACTATTTGCCCAAGCTTGGGAGTGGGGAGTGGCTAGCAGCCTATGCCCTCTCTGAGCCGGGTAGCGGTTCGGATGCCCTCGGTGCACGGACAAAAGCTGTTCTTAACGAAGCCGGAACACACTACATCCTCAATGGCACGAAGATGTGGATTTCCAATGCCGGCTTCGCCGACATCTTTATTGTTTTTTGCAAGGTGGACGGCGAGAAATTTTCAGCCTTTATTGTCCACCGAGATTATCCAGGTGTCTCAACCGGCAAAGAAGAAAACAAAATGGGCATCCACAGCTCATCCACCCGGCAACTCATTCTCGAAAATGTTCCGGTACCAAAAGAAAATTTGCTCGGGGAAATTGGCAAAGGACATCTTATTGCTTTCAATTGCTTGAACTTGGGTCGCTACAAACTCGGTGGTGGTGTCGTAGGTGGTGCAAAGTCCATCCTTGAACATACAACTAAGTACGCTATGGAGCGGAAACAATTTGGCCGTCCTATTGGCTCATTTGGCGCCATCAAGCACAAGATCGGAGAAATGGTAACTCGTATCTACGCCACCGAGAGCATGTCGTACCGGACAGCCGGCCTTATCCACAATATCCTAGCAGGAGTCGATGCTGACGACGCCGCGCGCATCCTGAAAGGAATTGAGGAATATGCCATTGAGTGCTCGATAATGAAGGTCTACGGTAGTGAAATGCTCGACTACGTAGCGGACGAGGCGGTACAAACCTTTGGTGGGTATGGCTATTCCGAAGAGTATCCGGTGGCACGTGCCTATCGCGATGCACGCATCAACCGCATCTTTGAGGGGACGAATGAAATCAACCGTCTTCTCATCCCAGGCATGCTCTTCAAACGTGGCATGCGCGGAGAACTGCCTATTGTGCAGGCTACGCAACAGGTTCTTGACGAGCTCCTAGCCGGACCTTCCTTTGACACCGGAGACAATGAGACTCCACTCTCCAAAGAGCGGAAAGCCATTGTGGATGCTAAGAAGATTGCTCTTCTTATCGCCGGCGTTGCCGTGCAGAAGTATGGACAAAAGCTCAACGAAGAGCAGGAAGTTCTCATGGCTTTCAGTGACATTGCCATGGATGTTTTTGCCATGGAAAGCAGCTATCTGCGGGCGCTCAAACTGCACCAAGCTCGCCCCAACGAGATAACGACGCAGGATGCTCTTGCCGCCACTCAAGTCTTTATTAACGATGCTGTTGGACGTATTGAGCTGACGGCTCGGCGTATCCTGCCTACCCTCTCAGAAGGCGATAACCTTCGAGTTCAGCTTGCTGCTGTCAAGCGCTTTAGCAAGTATGAACCGATTGATACTGTTCGCTTACGTCGTTACCTAGCTGACCGCGCTTTTGAGGTCCGAGGCTATCCAGTCTTTACGGTTTGAGGCGTCTTTGGCCCACCTTGGCTAGTCTCGACGCGGGAGCTACCTTTGCTCCCGCGTCCCTTTCGCTCCTTGGTTTACTGCCATACTGCGTCTAGCCTAAAGCAATTTACTCGGCTCTGGCTAGATAAAAAGTGAAAGGAGGTCAGCGTGTGTTTAGTTGGCCATGGATAGTAATAGGGTTGTTAGCCGGCCTTCCCAGTGTAGGGCTGGCACTTGTGCTGGCTTACCGAACAATACAAGCGCAGCGAATTGCCCAGCAACAGCAACATTGTGAGCGTTATCGGAGACAAATTGAAGAGATTCAGGAGCGTCTTACTGATGCTCAGTCGCTAGAAGATGTCCTTCCGCTTGCACAACTGTTCAAGGCCACAACTCGCGGCGAAGTGGCCGCTCTCAAGAATGTCATCATTGAGACCTACGGTACAGCACCAGAGCCTACTCGGAAAGCCCTTGCTTTTCTTTATGAAAGTCTTGGGTTTATTGCCGATGATCTTCACATCATTCACAACGGCGCTCTCGAAGAACGCTCACGGGCTGCATTTCGGCTGGGGCGTCTACGGTGTCTTTCTGCTCTAGATGCCCTTGAGCGGCTGAGCAAACATAGCTCGACGGAGTTGCGGCTGGTGGCTATCTGGGCTTTGACTGAAATTGCTGATCCTCGTTGCGTCAAACCCGTTGTCATAGCCCTTTCTGAAGCCAATGGTTGGCAACTTATGCAAGCAGCTAACCGACTGTTAGGAATGCACCGTGATTTGACACTCCCACTTATGGAACTCCTTGACTCTGCTGGAGGTGTGCGTGAACGCCGGGAACGGATTATGATGACGGTGCTTGATCTTATCACTGACTTTGGCACCGAAGCCCAGAAATATGTCAATCCCTCTGCTGGTCGACAGGCGGCATTACGTTTGTTGGAAAGCGAGTCCGTCAATCTTCGCACGCGTGCTATCCGGGCTTTGACGGCACTTGGGGTAGAAACCTCGCAAGAAACAGAAGGGATTTTACGTGCTCTTAGGGATAAGTCTTGGGAGGTCCGTGCGGTAGCAGCACGGGCAATTGGCGAGCTGCAAATCCTGGCCGGTTTGTCAGGTTTACAGGAGGCTGTCAGTGACAAAGCTTGGTGGGTTCGGCATAATGCTGCCCACGCTCTCAAAAAACTAGGAAACGAAGGAGAAATAGTTTTACTCCAGCTTCTACAAAGCGATGATCGCTTTACCCGCGAAACGGTCACACAGGTCTTGCAAAGTGGATAATCCCAGAGAAGCCCTCATGTCACTTGCGGCTTTTATTGACCATACGTGCCTAAAGCCGGAAGCTACTCAAGCTGACATTACACGTTTGTGCAGTGAAGCACAAACCTATGGCTTTGTGGCTGTATGTGTTAATCCTGTTTGGGTTTTCCATGCAGCTCAAATGCTACGCGAAAGTAGCGTTGCAGTTTGTACTGTTGTGGGTTTTCCCCTAGGAGCAACGACAACTAAAGTCAAAGTCTGCGAAACGGAGCAGGCACTGGAAAATGGCGCTCGTGAAATAGACATGGTTATTGCTATTGGCTATCTAAAGGATCGAAAGTTCTCTCTTGTTGAAGAGGACATTTGCGCTGTTGTCAATGCCACTCGCCAGTATCAAGCCCTGTGCAAAGTTATCATTGAAACAGCATTGCTAACCGATGAAGAAAAAATAGAAGCATGTAAAATTATAGAATCAGCAGGTGCTGATTTTGTCAAAACATCAACCGGTTTCAGCCAAAGCGGAGCAACGGTTAGGGACGTTATACTGCTTCGTCAGAATCTAGAACCCAAGATTGGCATCAAAGCCTCAGGTGGCATTCGTACACGAGGCATGGCCGAGCAACTCATAGCTGCCGGAGCTACTCGTATTGGAACAAGCTACGGCGTAGCTATTCTAACTGGTCACTAGCGTTACTTGCTTATTGAGCCTGTTCTTTTTTATCCTTCAATAAGGTAATGCGAGTAAGTTGAGTGGGAAGAGATTCACGGTAGATAACTTCAAGACGATGTCCTGGCTTAATGTCAACCAAACGAATCTCTTTGCTGCCACGACCAAGAAAGCCCTTCTCAGTTGTAATTTTAGCACTGCGTGAAACACGATAGGTTAGTTCATCTCCTGTAATCTCATCAATAGCATCGATTGTGTATAAGTCCGAGTTTACTGACTTTACAACCAGGATTGTCTTCAGATTGCGCTTTATCTCGTTTGCCGTACGTGGTGCTCTTCCAAGCCCAACACTTCCTTGAGCAAAGGAAGTGGTAGAAGAAACCACCAGTAAGAAAGCAGCTGAAGAAACCAAACAAAACAGCTTCATACTTGCTCCCTCCAAACAGCATCTAGGTCTTTTAGTGCAATGAGAAAGATAAAAGCTGTCATATTTGATTTTGACGGAGTAATTGCCGACACAGAAGAACTTCACTTTAATTGTCTAAAAAGTGTTCTAAGCAAGGAAGGAATTTGCATTGATCGTCAGATATATGATCAGCTTTACCTTGCTCTAGATGATAAAAACTGCTTCAAGGAAATTTTTCTAAGAGAAAGACTAAGAAAACTGACAAGTAAAGAGCTCCAAAATCTGGTCAGACAAAAAGCAGAATTGTTTCGAGATCAGCTTGAAAATGTAAAGCTCTTTCAAGGAATTCGTGAATGGGTCCAAAAATACTCATCAGAAGTCTCAATAAGTATATGTTCAGGAGCACTTAGGGAAGAAATTCTTTCTGTACTAAGGCTACATTCCTTACTAGACTATTTCTCAGTAGTTATTGCATCTGAAGACGTTCAAAATAGTAAACCATCACCAGAAGGTTACCTGCTAGTCCTTGAAAAGCTGAAAGACGCTTTTAACGGTCATCTTTCTGCATCAGAGTGCCTTGTCATAGAGGATTCCATAGCTGGTATTAAAGCTGCTAAATTGGCTCAAATGCGCTGCGTAGCAATAGCTAACTCCTATCCTAAGGAGAAGCTTAGCCATGCTGATTTAGTATTTGATTCAATCAGTCAACTTAATTTGAGCATGATCAATGACTATTTCTTTAGTGATGAGTAATTCCAGAAGTGGTGCTAAAGAAACTACCAGACTGGCTAATCGACCTTTGTAAAGACATTAAATCCTCAGGAGGCAGAGCCTTTCTCGTTGGCGGTTGTGTAAGAGATGGACTCCTTGGCCATCTAGTGAAGGACTACGATATTGAAGTCTATAGACTGCCAAGTGCACAGGTTAGAGAAATACTTGAGAGACATGGGAAAGTAAACACTGTTGGAGAGCATTTTGCTGTATATAAACTCAGACCAAGTAGAAAGTCAGACACTGAAGTTGATGTATCATTACCAAGACGTGAGTCTAAGCATGGTTCTGGACATCGTGGATTTATTGTTCAAGGAGATCCCTGGTTATCCTTTCAGGAAGCTGCAAGTCGACGTGATTTTACCATTAACGCCATTCTGTATGATCCAATTGACGGAATTTTTATCGATCCTTGTAATGGGCTACGTGATCTCAACAACAAGGAACTACGGGCAGTCAATGCAAATACATTCAAAGATGACTCCCTGAGGGTTCTTCGTGCAGCACAGTTATCTTCTAGATATAGGTTAAGGATAGAAGAGTCGACTAAGCTTCTTTGCCAGAATACAAATTTAAAGGATATTCCTAAAGAAAGAATATGGGAAGAGCTAAAAAAAATTTTACTTTTTTCTCCGGTCCCTTCCCTCGGATTTACTAATCTCCTAGAGCTAGGAGTTATCAACCAGCTTTTTCCTATGCTCTGGGAGCTACACAGCTCACTTGTTATTCAAAATCCTTATTCACCAAGGGATTCAGCCTGGAATTATGTTTTGGCTTCCCTTGATAGAGGACGATTCTTTGCAGAAGAACTTAGCGAACCAGAGAAAATATCTGTCTTTTTATCTATCATCGGAACAAGGCTCACCCATAGTAGCCTAATAAGCTTCTTGGATTGTCTTGGTCTACACACTTATCGAGGTTTTCATGTGCGGGAACAGGTTATTACACTAAGAAACGTGCATCTATTACCATACAAGGCCTTTTATCAAGCTCAGCAAGGGAAGCCTGTTGCTTTTATTCTGAGAAGAATTGCAAGGCTCACTGATCCCAAGCTGGTAAATTGTCTTGTCAAGGCTCTCTTCCTCGAAGCCTCAGAACAAATCGTAGTTTGGTTTGAAGAAAACTTACAGGCCCTGGGTGCAGAAAAGCCGTTCCTAAGAGGTCGCCACATCCTTGAGCTAGGAATTCCTCCTGGACCGACAGTAAGAAAAATACTGCTTCAAGTCTACGAGTATCAAATTGATGGTCAAGTAAATAGCTTTGAAAATGCTAAATTGCTTGCATCTGACCTTCTTTCAAAGATGAACCTAAGAACTTTTCAAGAAAGCGGGTTGAGAAATTCCCTGACTTAAAGAGATCGCTATCCATGATGCTTTGATGAAGTGGTATAGTGGTCTTAATTCCTTCTACAATAAAGGTTTCTAGTGCTCTTTTCATGCGGGCAATAGCTTGGTTGCGGGTTGGTGCATGAACGATCAATTTAGCTATCATTGAGTCATAATAGGGAGGAACTCTATAACCAGTATAGGTATGCGTATCAACTCGGACACCAGGGCCACTTGGAATGTTTAGGGATGTAATGCAACCCGGTGATGGAATAAACTTTTCTGGGTCTTCAGCATTTATTCGACACTCAATCGCATGTCCGTTAAGATTAACTTCATTCTGAGAAAAGCTCAGCTTTTCTCCTGCTGCGACAAGGATTTGTTCCCGTACTATATCAATGCCAGTCACAAATTCTGTAACCGGGTGTTCAACTTGTATTCTTGTGTTCATCTCCATAAAATAGAAGTTTAGGTCTTCATCTACAATAAACTCAACTGTGCCAGCATTTGTATAGTTTACTCTTTGGCAAGCACTGAGTGCAGCCTGACCCATCTGTTGGCGCATTTCAGGAGAAACTATTGGACTTGGTGATTCCTCAATAAGTTTTTGGTTCTTACGCTGTATTGAACAGTCACGTTCCCCTAGATAAGTTATATTACCGTGTTTATCTGCTAGTACCTGAATTTCAATGTGGCGAGGATTTTCGATATATTTTTCTATATAGACACCGGGATTCCCAAAGGCGGCAGCAGCCTCTGATTGAGCAGCTCCAAAAGCCACATGAAGCTCCTCTAGTGATCTTACAACACGCATACCTCGGCCCCCGCCACCTGCTGTGGCCTTTATCATAACAGGGAATCCAATCTCAGAAGCAACTCTCTCAGCATCACCTATCGACTCAAGTACTCCTTCGCTCCCTGGTACTACTGGCACTCCAGCCTGACGCATCGCTGCTTTGGCAGTTGCTTTGTCGCCCATTGTCCTAATGGCGTCAGGTGATGGTCCTATAAAAGTGATGTTACAGGCTTCACAGACCTCGGCAAAATGGGCATTCTCAGAGAGAAACCCATACCCTGGGTGAATAGCGTCTGCGTCAGTTATCTCTGCTGCACTAATTATCGCTGGTATATTCAAGTAGCTTTGTTTAGGAGGAGGCGGGCCAATACAAACGGCCTCGTCAGCAAAGCGCACATGCAGAGAGTCTATATCTGCTTGGGAATAAACTGCGACAGTCTTTATTCCAAGCTCCTTACAAGCCCATATAATGCGGCAAGCGATCTCACCTCGATTTGCAACGAGTATCTTTCTAAACAAGGCTATCGCTTCCTCTTTATAGAGAAAAGTGGCTGACCGAACTCTACTGGCTTCCCGTTTTCCTGATGTATTTTTACAACCTCGCCAGCAACATCAGATTCAATTTCATTCATTAGCTTCATAGCCTCTACGATGCAAAGCACAGTTCCTGGCACAACCTGACTACCTATTTCGACAAAAGGTTTAGACTCTGGGCTCGGAGCGCGATAGAAGGTGCCTACAATTGGTGAGCATACTACGTGTATGTCGTCACTTTCTTCCTTGTTTTCTACAGTCTTTATAGATTCTTCTGCGGGCTTGTCTGCTGCTTGCTTCTGTATCTCAACGACCTTCTGTAAATCCAGTTCAGTACTAACCTGTGCTGGTAGTGGGGTTACGTTTGTAGAATGGGTTGTCTTGATTCGTAGCTTAAGACCTGCTTTATCAATTTCTAACTCAGCAATGTTCTTACTACTAATAAAATCTATAAGTTCCTTAATTTCCTTTAGGTTCACTAGGTCTCACCTCTCAGGTTTAGTTTCAGCATCATATTATTTATTGTTTTTTGTTGCTTGCTTCTACAAACTCTATGAGGGCAAGCTCGGCTCCATCTCCGCGACGGTGTCCAAGTTTTAGTATCCTAGTATAGCCACCTGGCCTCTCTGAGTAACGCGCAGCAAGCACATCAAAAAGCTTCGCCAGGGCGGCAACACCGGCAGTTCTCTCGGAACCGTGCTTCAGGCGTTTGGGGTTTGCATTCCAGTCCTGGTTACCGGCATGAAAATATCTTGCTGCTAGTCTCCGAGCATGCAGATCGCCCCTCTTCCCAAGAGTTACTGCCCGTTCAATGAATGGACGAAGGGCTTTAGCCTTTGGCAATGTAGTAACTATTCGCTCATTCAAGACCAGGGATGTGGCTAGGTTCCTTAGCAAGGCTTTTCTGTGAGAGGAAGTACGTCCCAACTTTCTATGTGCTTTTAGGTGTCTCATGTCATTCTCACCTTTCAGTACTAACGCAACATTAGATTAGTCATTCCTGTATCCTATTATGTTTCCATTTTCATCAAAAATTGCTCCTAACCCAAGGCCCATAGCAGCAAGAATTTCCTTTATTTCATTCAGTGACTTACGTCCGAAGTTCTTTGTCTTCAACATCTCTTGCTCATTTTTTTGTACGAGTTCTCTTACGGTCTTAATATCTGCATTCTTCAAGCAGTTATAGGATCTTACACTGAGTTCTAGCTCTTCTATAGAACGATCTAGGTACTCATTTTGTATAGGCCGGCGCTCAACTGGTTTTACTGGTTCTGGCTCAGCCTCTGTCTCTTCAAAATTTATGAAGATAGACATGTGATCCTTGACTAACTTCGCAGCCAAGCCAATCGAGTCAGCAGGGCTTATACTCCCATTTGTCCAAACTTCTAAGATTAGCTTTTCATAGTCTGTATCTTGCCCAAGACGGGCTGACTCAACATTGAAGCGGACGCGCTTGATAGGTGAGTGAACTGAGTCAACAGGTATGTATCCGATAGGAAGGTCTTCATCAAAATTTCTATCAGCAGATACATATCCTCTCCCTATCTTCAATCTCATCTCTATGTTAAGTGAGCCACCCTCACTAATCGTGGCTATGTAGGCATTGCCATCTAGAATTTCCACGCCTTCTTCAACTTCTATGTCACGAGAGTAGACCTCTCCTGGTTGATTGCATCTCAGTCTTAGTGTTGACACAAGCTTTCCAGAGGTCATTTTAAAAGGTATTCTCTTGAGATTTAGAATAATATCGGTGGCATCTTCCACAACACCAGGTATTGAAGAGAACTCATGTAGCACACCTTCAATCTTTACCGCCGTGATTGCTGCTCCCTCTATAGAGGAGTATAGGGCCCGTCGAATACTATTGCCTATTGTAGTACCGAAGCCTCTCTCGAAGGGCTGTGCGTAGAAGCACCCATAGGTATCAGTTAGCGTTTCTAAATTGCAGTCTAGCTTCTTTGGACGTTGAAAGGGCGTCAACATGGCTCTACTCTGCAAGACAAAGTTTTAGAGTTACTTGGAATATAATTCTACTATCATCTGTTCATTAATCTGTTGGGTGATGTCTTCTCGCCGAGGCAATGAAACAATACGGGCACTAAGAGCATTTTTATCATCTACTTCTATCCAGCTTGGTCGTCCCCTCCCGACAGCTGTCTCAAAAGACTGAAGTATGTACATGTTGGATGCACTTTTGCTTTTTATCGATATAACATCTCCTACTTTTACTTGAAATGATGGAATGTTTACCTTCTTTCCATTCACTAATACATGTCCGTGATTGACAAGTTGTCTAGCATGGGCTCTAGAGGTAGCAAAACCAATTCTATAGACGACATTGTCTAAACGACGCTCAAGCAAGATGAGCAAGTTTTCTCCAACTATCCCACGCTGGCGAGAAGCTTTCTCAAAGTAATTCTTGAATTGCCTTTCCATTATTCCGTATATTCGTTTTACCTTTTGTTTCTCCCTCAACTGTTCCCCGTACCCAGTCAATTTGCCACGCTTTAGTTCTCTTCCGTGTTGCCCGGGTGGATATGTACCCCTTTTCTCTATTGCACAAGAAGGCTTATAGCAGCGATTACCTTTGAGAAAAAGCTTTACACCTTCGCGCCGGCAGAGACGGCAAACTGGACCTCGATACCTACCCATTTTTCTTCCTCAATGACTCCCACGCATTTTGGATTCAAATTAGTTCTCATTCTACACACGTCGCCTCTTACGTGGGCGACAGCCATTGTGTGGAATTGGCGTTACGTCGCGTATAAGCTGAATTTCTATGCCATTTGCATGTATTGCCCTTATTGCAGACTCGCGACCCGATCCCGGACCGCTGACCCTAACCTCACAAGATTGCATACCTGCTTCCTTGGCAAGTTGTGCTGCTTTAGCAGCTGCTTGCTGGGCAGCAAATGGCGTTCCTTTCCGGGAGCCCTTGAAACCAAGCGATCCAGCACTGCTAGCAGCAACAAGATTGCCATTTAGATCAGTTACACTGACAATTGTGTTGTTGAACGAAGCTTGGATGTGAAAAATTCCTCTTGGAACATTCTTCTTTTCCTTTTTCTTGAAATTTTTCTTCTTTTGGACAGCCTTTCCACTACCTACTTTCTTTGCCATAATCTTCTATCTCTCGAGATTATTATCTGCTCCGCAGTTTACTTCTTACCAGGCACCTTCTTTTTTGCTATTGTTGCCCTACGAGGGCCTTTGCGTGTTCGCGCATTAGTATGTGTCCTTTGTCCGCGAACTGGTAGTCCTTTCCTGTGACGTAATCCTCGATAGGATTGAATCTCTACAAGTCGTTTTATATTCATCTGAACCTGTTTTCTTAGTTCTCCTTCTACGACGACAGAGCTATCTATGATGGCTCTTATGCGTCCTAACTCTTCCTCGGATAGGTCACGCATTCTTATGTGTGGATCAACATTTGCTTTCTCCAGAATTTTAGAAGCCAAGGACCTGCCTATGCCGTATATGTAGGTCAGGGCTATCCCCACCTTCTTATTCTCTGGTAGATCTACGCCAGCAATACGAGTCATCAAAAGCCTCTCCTATTTTGAGCTATCCCTGCCTTTGCTTATGCTTCGGATTGATGCAAATTACCCTGACAGTCCCAAACCGAACAACTATCTTACAGGATTTACATATCTTCTTTACAGAGGCCCTTACCTTCATGCCTCCCTCCTTGCAAGTCACTTATATCTATAAACGATTCTTCCTCTTGTTAGGTCATAAGGGGACAACTCAACTAACACTTTGTCCCCTGGCAGTATTTTTATAAAATTTTTTCGCATTTTACCAGAGATACGAGCAAGGACTATGTGTTTGTTTTCCAATTCAACCTTGAAGGTAGCATTTGGCAAGGCTTCTATGACAAACGCTGGGGCTTCTATTGCATCCTCTTTAGGCACAGCTCCTGTTCTCCTTTCACACCAGACTCCCTTATGAAAGTGCAGTAAGGATCAATGGACCATGAGCAGTTATAGCCACAGTATGCTCAAAGTGAGCTGAGGGTCTCCCATCAGCTGTAACAACCGTCCAGCCATCCTTCTCTATTCTTACATTTGGAGAGCCCATGTTGACCATGGGCTCTATTGCCAAAACCCAACCACATCGCAAGCGTGGGCCTGTGTTTGGACGATGCCCACAGTTGGGGACCTGTGGATCTTCGTGCATTCTACGACCTATACCGTGGCCGCAAAAATCTCGTACCAAGCTGTAACCGTATGATTCAGCGTATGATTGTATTGCATATGTGATGTCATATAGGCGGTTTCCTTCAATCATCTGAGATATTCCACAGTAAAGGGAAGATTCAGCAACACTTACCAACTTCTTTAGGTCTCCCTGGATTTTTCCTACTGGCACCGTGATTGCTGCATCAGCAACGTAACCATCAAAGACAACGCCTGCATCTATGCTTACAATATCTCCTTCTTCAATTAGCTTTTGTCCAGGAATACCGTGAACAACTTGTTCATTCACTGAAACACAAATACTTGCTGGATAACCTCGGTACCCTTTGAAGGGTGAGTAGAGGTTTCTACGAGATAGCCATTTCTCCGCTATATTATTCAATTCAGAGGTTGTGATCCCTGGTACGGTACACTCTCTCAGTAGGGCAAGGAGTTCGGCTAGATGCTTTCCCGCCGAGTGTATCTTGCTTATTTGTTGACATGTTTTGGCTATAATCATACACTTTGCAGCTGGCTGATTAGATCATTGTAGACTATGTCAAGCGGGTTATTACCATTTATTGTCACTAATAGACTCTTAGCTTTGAAGTAGTCTAAAACTGGAGCTGTTTGAAGCAGATACTCCTTTAGTCGTTCCTTGATAGTCTTCTCGTTGTCATCAAGTCTGTAAACAAACTCTGTACTACCGCAATAGTCGCATACGCCTTCCTTTCTTGGTTTTACAAAGTACTTATTGTATATTGCGCCACAATTCTTACAGGAAAACCTACCTGCTATTCTCTTCAGGATAACATCTTCAGGGACATTAATTTCTATGACTATCAGCTTGTAATTTTTGTCTGACAGAAGATTTTCTAGAAAAGCGGCTTGGCTAATGTTCCGAGGAAACCCATCCAGTATAAAGCCATTCAAGCAATCCCTTTCTGAAAGCCTGGAAGTAACCAAACCAATCAAGATCTCGTCTGAGACTAACCCGCCTGTTGCCATGATGGCTTTGACACTTTCTGAAAGTGGATCATTCGATGCAGCTACTTGTCGTAAGATATCACCCGTTGAAATTCTAGGTATTCCCAAAAACGCACCCAACCTCGCCGATTGAGTGCCCTTTCCTGAACCAGGGGGCCCTATGATCACTACGGCAACAGGTTGTACACTAACCATACTACCTTATCCTTCTTGTAAGCGGCGCCCCCTTACTCTGATGCCGCCTCTTGAAAGATCGTACTTCTTCATCAAGAGACGTGCTTCCACTTGCTGAGCTGTATCCATGGCAACACTCACCGCTATCAAGAGAGACGTGCCTCCGAAATAAAATGTGTAGCCAAATCCCTTGACCACCCACGAAAGAGCAGTGTTCGAAGATAGAACGGAATATAGCCATTCTCCAAATAGTGGAATTTCACTAACATCCAAGCCACTTGCAATAAGTTGGGGAATGAAACAAATCAATGCCAAATATATGCCCCCAACTAAAGTAAGCCTGGTAACAATAATGTCCAAGTATTCTGCTGTTGATTTCCCAGGCCTTACACCGGGTATGTAACTGCCATACTTCCTGAGATTATTGGAGACTTCCTGAACATCGAAAATTACAGAGACATAAAAGAAGGAAAAAAATACAATTCCGGCTATGAAGATCACTTCGTACAGTGGATGGCTAGGCCGTAACCAGTTGGTTATTAATTCTGTTATATCACTTCCTGAACCTGAAAATTGTGCTATCGTCACTGGAAATGCAAGAAGAGAGGATGCAAATATGACAGGTATGACACCTGACATATTTATTTTCAATGGCAAGTAAGAACGCGACTCTAGGGTGTCGCTTCGTCGTCTTGCATACTCAATAGATATTGGACGGTATGCCCTTTCCATAAAGACAACCACAGCTATGAGTAAAAGTAATAGGGCAGTTAGCAAAATAGACTCGAGCGCGGAAATTGGGTCACTTGCTGCATTTTCGACAAACTGACCAAGCATTGCGGGAATTCTAACAATTATGCCCGCGAATATCAGTAGACTAATTCCGTTCCCAATGCCTCGCTCCGTTATTTGCTCACCAACCCACATTACAGTTGCTGTACCTGTGGTTAGTGTCACCACTGACACCAGTACAAATAGGGTAGGTGGTAAATTAACTAACCCTGGCTGTGACTGTATCCACAAAGCAATTGCTAAAGATTGGAATACAGATAGACAGACAGTAAGATATCTAGTGTACTGGTTAATCTTTCGCCTACCTAGCTCTCCTTCTTCTTGTAGTCGCTTTAGTGAGGGTATGACAACCGTAAGCAGTTGTATGACAATAGAAGCTGTAATATATGGTGTAATACCCAATGCGAATACTGAAATTACCTTGAGATTACCTCCAGAGAATAGGTCTAGAACCCCAATGAGGGAACCTTGTAAGCTCTGCCAAAGTATCTTTAGTTTTGCTTGGTCTATTCCAGGAACGTAGATATGACTACCAACTCTATAGAGAAAGAGCATCAGAAGGGTAAAGAGTAGCCTGCTCCTTACATCTTCTGATCGCAGAATACTTGTCATCTTTTGTTGTATGTCTTCTATGCGTATCATTTATCTTCTCTCAGAGAAAGAACAAACTCCTTTAGTTTTGCAGACATTGTAATATCTTCTGCAAAACTGATTTCATTGCTTGGCTCTAGCCGGCCTACTATCTTAAACCTTTGAGAAGTTGACTTAATAAGTCCTTTTTCTACTAGAGTCTGAACCGACACTTGCTCATTTGGGGTATAGTGACGGATTAGATCACGGATGTTTATTACGGTGACCCTGCTCTTTTTAGCAATTGGTCCTCCACCTCTTTTCGGAAGCCTTCGGTGAAGAGGCATTTGACCTCCCTCAAAGCCAAGCTTTGACGTAAAACCTGAACGTGATTTCTGTCCCTTTACTCCACGCCCACAGGTTTTACCTATGCCTGAGCCTGGCCCACGGCCTAACCTTCTTTTCTCTTTTTTACTGGACGGACGGACAAGACTACTCAAGGATAACATCCTTCAGCTCCCTATTTTACAGATCAGAAGGGCTTTTTCCTCTCATTAATGCTATTTGCTCCCGAGAGCGGACAGTAGAGAGTCCAGCAAAAACTGCCCGCACGATGTTTGCAGGATTGTTAGAACCAAGTACCTTGGTTACAGCGTCCTTGACCCCAAGAACCTGTAGTATTGCTCTTACTGCAGCACCGGCTATTATGCCTTTACCCTCCTTGGCAGGCTTTATAAGTACTTTACCCGAACCGAACTTTCCTACTACGCCATGAGGCAGGGTTCCTCCTGCTAGGCTTACCCGCATTAGGTTCTTTTTTGCTGATTCTATGCCTTTCTTTATTGCTATAGGTACTTCTGAAGCCTTTCCTTTACCAAAGCCGACAATTCCATTACCATTTCCAACGACAACAAGGGCACTAAAGCTCATGTTTTTGCCACCCTTTACGACTTTTGTAACGCGCTTAATAGCTATCACTGCATCTTTAAGTTCTGATTCATTTACTTCTGAGAGAGAAACCCTGTTTATCATAACCATTCGTTAGAAGTTTAGCCCCCCTTGGCGTGCAGATTCTGCCAGTTGCTTTACCCTGCCATGGTACTTGTATCCATTCCTGTCAAAGAATACATCCTTTATGCCTCGCTCTTTTGCCCTCTTGGCAATTTCTCTTCCGACCTCACTGGCTATGTATACTTTGCGAGTAAGGTTTGTCTCAGGTGGTAATTCTTTTCTTATCCCGAGTGAACTGGCTGAACATAAAGTAATGCCTTTGCTATCATCTATTATCTGAGCATAGATGTGCTTCGAGCTTCTATAGACACATAGACGAAGCCTATTACTAAGTATTCTTTTCTTCTTTTTGTTTCTCTTCTTCATGCTCATGATCTTTCCCTTAGGTTGATAAAAAGCTTTACCTACTTTTTACTACCTTTTGGGCCTGATTTGCCAGGCTTTAGAATCATAGGCCTGTTAGCATAGCGGATTCCTTTACCCTTATATGCATCGGGAACCCTTAGACTTACCAGATCAGCGGCTACTTGTCCTACCTTCTCTTTGTTAGAACCTTTAACTGTTATGGTTAGCTGATACTGCTGTATTGATTTTTGCAATTTTTCAATTACACAGTCTATGCCTTCGGGAAGGTGGTATTCAATTGGATGAGAGTAACCAAGGCTGAGGACAAGCTTACTACCCTTTTTCTCTGCCTTGTAACCAACTCCAACTAAATCTAGTTCAACAGAAAAGCCAGACTGAAAACCAATAACTGCATTGTTAATCAAGGTTCTCAAAAGACCTTGATACTTTTGACTAGATTCATTAAGGGAAATAACTCTCAAGAATCTATTATCCGATATATCAATCTTCAGACCTTCGTTAATTTTTAGCTCTACGAAATTATTATCTTTACCTATGAAAACAGAATTGCCTTCTACTTTTGCAGTTAAATCTGAAAGATATACGGGACGGTTGCCTATTCTCGACATATCTACTCACCTTTTCCTGTTAGTAAACTATGCATAAGACTTCGCCACCTACTCTTCTGCGGTATGCTTCCCTACCTGTCATTACACCTTGTGATGTGCTTAGTATGCAGATGCCAAGTCCGTTTAGGGGACGTGGTATTTTGTCTACACCAACATATACCCTCCTACTGGGTCGAGAAACTCTCGAGAGGTGCTGAATTACAGGCTCAGAAGACTGAGTATACTTCAAGTAGATACGTATGGTACGCCTGTGTCCTTCACCTGTAACTTTGTAGTTGTTAATGTAACCCTCTTCCCTTAGAAGCCTTACAATATCCGCTTTTATTCTGGAGTAACCAACATCAACCTTTAGGTGCCCCGCCTGGAGTGCATTTCGGATTCTAGTTAGAAGATCGCCTATTGGGTCAGTCATGATACCTCCAAGTCTTAACTCTTTCTAAAGGGCATCCCTAAGCAGGACAGGAGCTCCTTCGCTTCAGCGTCTGTTTTGGCTGAAGTCACAAAGGTTATGTTCATTCCTCTAACTTTCTCAACCTTAGCTATGTCTATTTCAGGAAATACAATCTGCTCCCTTATACCAAGGGTGTAGTTACCACGACCGTCAAAAGACTTAGTGGGGACTCCTCTGAAGTCGCGCAGGCGAGGGAGAGCTATATTGACCAGTCGTTCAAAGAACTCATACATTCTCTTGCCGCGCAAGGTGACCATTACGCCAACCGGGTCGTTTTCACGTAGTTTAAACGAAGCTATTGATGACTTGGCACGAGTGACAACTGGTTTTTGTCCAGTAATCATTGAGAGCTCGTAAAGACCTGCCTCTATCACTTTCATGTTCTTCGAACTAACATAATCTTTTCCAAGCCCCATATTGACAACTATCTTCTCAAGTTTTGGGACAGACATGACGTTTTTGTAGCCAAACGTCTTGCACATGTGATTTATTACTGCTTCTCTGCTGGGCAGCATGGCTACTTTACAGCGCTCCTATGAAGACTTCCTAACCTTTGAGAAAGAGATCCACGATTCTTTTTCTACAATTCCAATCTCTTCCTGATTCTTTCTGACATGCTTTTTATTAACAAAGGCACCTTCTACTATAAGGCGCAGCTTCTTCCTATCTATCCTCTTTACTGAGCCTACTTTCCCTTTATCCCTTCCCGATATTATGACTACAGTATCCCCAGTCCTCAGGTTCTTCTTCAGCTTCTTACTTTTCATACTACTTCTGGCGCCAACGAGATAATTTTCATGAATTTCTTATCCCTCAGTTCCCTAGCGACAGGTCCTAATACACGAGTTCCTACTGGATCCCATCCCTCACTACCTTTTTTCACCAGAACAGCTGCATTTTGATCAAACCGAATATAGCTGCCGTCCTTTCTTCTCACTTCTTTGCGAGTTCTCACGATAACAGCCTTTACAACTTGGCCTTTCTTGATGGCTCCGTCTGGTGAAGCTTCCTTCACACTAGCTGTAATGATGTCCCCGAGGGATGCCTTTTTTCCAACAGAACCGCCAAGAGGTAAGATACATGCTATCCTTTTCGCACCCGAGTTATCAGCTACATCAAGTATGGTCCGCATCTGTATCATAGGATTTTCTCACCTCTCTGTTTGTAAAGCTCTTTGTATTATTTCCTTTACTATCCAACGTTTTCTCGCAGAGAGTGGACGTGACTCTATTATCCTTACTTTATCACCAACTTGACAACCCAGCTCATCATGGGCAAGAAATTTCGATCGACGCCGCACAAACTTTTTGTATATCGGATGCATAGTAAGGCGCTCTACTTTTACTGTAACTGTCTTTTTCGCCTTAGCGCTTACAACAAAGCCTATTTTTTCTACTTTCTTGCCGGGCATTATTTTCTACCTTTTTTTTTCGACTATTATAGTTTTAACTCTTGCTATACTTTTCCTTGTGGAAGAAATCTTATTAGCAGCTTCGCGGATTCCCATATTTTTCTTCATATACAGTTTTGCTAACTCTGTCTTTAGTTCCTTCTCTATAGCAATGAGTTCCTCAATAGATTTCGACCTAATTTCATCAAGTGTCATTACTTAATAGCTCCATTTTCTAGGTCTCGGCGGACGAACTTTACTTTTATAGGAAGTTTCTGAGCAGCTAAGTACATTGCGTTACGAGCTAACTCCTCACTCACTCCTTCAATTTCAAAAAGTATCCTACCTGGCTTTACTACTGCTACCCACCCTTCGGGTGCACCCTTTCCTTTACCCATCCGTGTTTCAGCGGGCTTTCGTGTCACAGGCTTATCCGGAAATATTCTGATCCACACTTTCCCGCCTCTCTTGAGAGACCGAGATATAGCTACCCTAGCTGCCTCTATCTGTCGACTAGTTATCCAAGCAGCCTCTAAGGCCTTCAGGCCATACTGGCCGAAGCTAACGCTAGCACCAGAAGTAGCTATGCCAGAAAGGGTTCCCTTCTGCTGTTTTCTGTACTTTGTCTTTCTAGGTGATTTGTACTCAGCCATTGTTTCTTACCTTGCCACGGTGCTAGCAGTCTTCCAGAGGTCAAGTTGACTAACACTACGTCTTACTGGATATATATCTCCCTTGTATATCCAGACTTTTATGCCAATGACTCCGTATGTGGTATGGGCTTCAGCAAAACCATAGTCAATATCTGCTCTCAGCGTATGAAGGGGCATCCTACCTTCAAGATATTGTTCACTTCTGGCAATTTCTGCGCCGTTGAGTCGCCCTGAGACGATGATCCTCACACCTTGTGCCCCAAAGCGACGTGCGCTTTCCGTTACCTTGCGCATTGCCCGCCTAAAAGCTACGCGCTTTTCTATCTGCGCTGCAACCTGCTCTGCTTGCAATTGAGCATTTAGCTCGGGCTTCTGAATTTCTTGTATGTATATGCTCACATCACGGCCTGTTTTTTGCTGTATTTCCTGCTTTAGTCTGTCTATTTCGGCGCCTTTTCTACCAATGATTACGCCAGGACGAGAAGTGTGAACTACGATCTTTAGCTTGTTTACAGCTCGCTCTATGTCAATCGAAGCAACGCCGGCTCCTGCGAAGCGCTGTTTCAACTCTTTACGCAGAAAGAAATCCTCAGCAACTAACTTTGCAAATTCTGTGTCTTTGCTTGAATACCAATTCGAACGCCAATTACGTACAATTCCTAGCCGAAATCCGTAAGGATGAACCTTCTGACCCATATCAGTCCTCAACTTTCGCTTCCATCTGAAAGTACAAACTTTACGTCAAAAAGACGACGTTGCTCTCTATACGCTCTGCCCATTGGGGCAGGCCGTATGCGGCGACGGTGCTTCGTTATTCCTTTGTTAACGTAGCATTCGGCAATAAACAGCTTTTCTATGTTTAGCTTCAAGTTCTCTTTTTCAGACAAATACTCAGCGTTGGCGATAGCTGACCAAAGAGCCTTTTTTAGTAGAGAAGCGACCCTTTTCTTACTCAAGTTAAGTAATGCTAGGGCTTCTGTTACATTTCGACCTCGGATTTGATCTACAACTAACCTTGCTTTCTGAGGAGAGCCCTTTGCTGAACGAAGAATAGCAGTAGCACGCATAACTTACCTACTTTTGTTATCTGCGTTTTGCCGATTTCTCACTCTTGTCGCCTGCATGACCTTTGAAAGTGCGAGTTGGAGCAAATTCACCCAACTTGTGGCCTACCATGTTTTCAGACACAAATACAGGAATAAATTTCCTACCATTATGCACTGCAAACGTATGCCCAACCATTTCTGGTATTATAGTTGATCTTCTTGACCATGTCTTAATGACGCGCCGCTCATTTGTCTGCTTCAAACGTTCAAGCGCATCATATATGGAGTTGTCCACAAATGGTCCTTTCTTTACTGATCGGGGCATACAGGCTTCTTCCTCCTTGCTTTCTCCTTACTTTCTACGACGGACTATGTATTTGTCTGTTCTCTTGTTGCGCCGTGTTTTGTGTCCGCGGGTCGGTACTCCCCACGGAGTAACAGGATGCCTTCCTCCTGAAGTCTTTCCCTCTCCTCCGCCGTGTGGGTGGTCTACTGGGTTCATTGCTACCCCGCGCACTTCTGGGCGAAGACCTTTCCACCGAGCGCGCCCAGCTTTTCCAAGTGAGATGTTCTCGTGATCCAGATTCCCAACTTGTCCAATTGTTGCATAACAAGCAACCGGAACCTTTCTTATTTCGCCGGAAGGTAGGCGTAGTTGTGCCATCTTATCATCTTTGGCAACCAGTTGTGCTTTTGCACCTGCTGCTCTAGCTAACTGACCCCCTTTCCCAGGTCTTAGCTCTACATTGTGCACTTCAGTTCCAAGTGGTATCTTATATATCGGAAGTGCATTACCTGTAATAATATCTGCTTCGGGGCCAGATAGCACAGTCTGGCCTACCTTTAGACCGTTGGGTGCGATTATATAGCGCTTTTCACCATCAACATAGTTTATTAGTGCAATTCTTGATGAGCGATTTGGATCATACTCAATCCGTGCAACTCTACCAGGTATCCCTATCTTGTCTCGTTTGAAATCTATGATTCTGTAAAGACGCTTGTGTCCACCACCTCGGTGTCGAGTCGTGATTCTTCCATCATTGTTTCTCCCTGAGATTCTCTTCTTTTTCTCCGTTAGGGCCTTAAGGGGACGTTCCTTGGAAAGCTCCTCGTCTATGAGGAACGTCTGAAAACGCCTTGCCGGCGATGTAGGCTTTACAGTTTTGATTGGCATACGATTCTTGCCTTGCTTATAGGGAAGTTAGGTAGTCTTCTATGCTGTAACCAGGAGCTAGGGTAACATAGGCTTTCTTCCAGTCACTCTTTTTACCCTTATAGCGTCCGCGGCGGATTACTTTACCCTTGTAATTTGCAGTGTTTACAGATTTAACCTTTACGTTGAAGAATGCTTCTACTGCCTTCTTAATATCGGTCTTCTTAGCTTTCTTATCAACGCGAAAGGTTACTACTTGCCCTGTCCCAGTAGGTTGATCTTTGAGGTTAAGGGCCTTCTCAGTTACTAATGGAGACTTTATAACCTCGTAAATTTTCATTTGGCTGTGCCTCTGCTGCTCTTACCCAGTATGCGTGATATACACTCTGTTAAGGCTTTGAGCGCTTCTTGACTTATTAGCACCCTTTCGTGGAGAAGTAAGTCATAGACATTGATGCCAAGTGAGTTTATAAGCTTTACTCCCTGGAGATTTCTCGTAGCTAATACTAAGTTCCTATTCTCTGTTGAGTCTAGAACAAGTACTTTGCGTCCCCAAAGACCTAGTGTTTGTAGTATGGTTCTAAAGCCCTTTGTCTTATGACTCGGCAGCATGAGATTGTCGACAACAACTACTGAGCCTTCACGTAGTCGTTCGGCAAAGACCATTGCAATTGCCTTCCACCTTTTCTTCTTTGGGAGACGATAGGACCAATCTCGCGGTTGAGGACCGTGGACATTTCCTCCACCTCTCCAAAGAGGAGAGCGGATGCTTGAGACGCGTGCTCGACCCGTTCCCTTTTGCCTCCATAATTTTCTACCTGACCCAGATACATCACCTCTTGTCTTTGTAGCGACGGTTCCCCTACGACCTCTAGCACGGTATTCGTGGACGGCTTCCCATAGCAGAGTATTGTTCAGGCTTAGAGTAGACAAAATGCTGGGTATCTCTATGTCAAAAAGAGGCTCGTTGCTTAGGTTATGTACTTTCACTATTGACATGTTGGTCTCAGTCTTTTGTTAAGGTCACTTGCTGGAGGACTTCTTGATGGTCAGGTATGTACCATTGGCACCTGGGACTGCCCCACGCACTAGTATGATTCCTTCTTTCTCGTCAACCTTTACAATTCTCAGATTTTTCACTGTGCAGTTTCTATTTCCCATGTGCCCTGCCATTCGGCTTCCCTTGAAAACCCGTGAGGGAAAAGAGGAAGCGCCTATTGAACCTGGTGCACGGTGAAACATTGATCCGTGGGTAGCACGTCCTCCTCCAAACCCGTGGCGCTTGACAAATCCAGCAAAGCCGCGTCCTTTTGACTTCCCGGTAATGTTAACCAGTTCATTTGGGCTAAATATGTTAGCTAGAATCAGTGAGCCAATCGGGAAATCCGCTACGTTCTCTACCCTAAATTCCCTCAGCAGACGAGTCGGTGGTGTTCCTTTTGCTGTTTTCTCAAAGTGTCCGCGAAGTGGCTTTGTTACTTTCCTAGGTGCCTTTGCCTCAACTAAGCCAACTTGAATAGCATTGTAGCCATCCTTAGCCTTTGTTTTGTGTTGAGTGACAACGCAAGGGCCGGCCTTTATGACCGTCACTGGGACAACTGTACCATTCTCCTGAAAAATTTGTGTCATGCCGATCTTTATGCCTAAGATACCGTTCACCATATTTGCACCTAAACATCAGTTACATGTCATCCCAACAATGCTACTTTTTTTCCTTGAAAAAGGTCTTTATTTGTACGTCAACACCGGCCGGCAAATCCAGTTTCATAAGTGCGTCTACCGTCTGCGGAGTAGACATCAGAATGTCTATCAATCGTTTGTGGGTGCGAATCTCAAACTGTTCGCGTGATTTTTTGTCTACATGGGGTGAACGGAGCACCGTAAAGCGACTCTTTGCTGTAGGCAATGGGATTGGTCCAGCTACACGGGATCCTGTCCGGCGTGCCGTTTCCACAATTTCCATAGCCGACTGGTCTAAAACTCGGTGATCGTAGGCCTCCAATCTGATTCGTATTTTGTCGCTCATCGCCCTTTCCTACGAGAGAGTGTAGGTTTACTTTACTCAATGATTTCGGAGATGGTGCCGGCACCCACCGTCCGTCCTCCTTCTCGTATCGCAAACCGCAGCCCCTTTTCCATCGCCACCGGCGATATCA